>Ga0075030_100006562_pt1 | contig 10412 bp, 11 predicted proteins | sample LitLauG_LLR_2012_FD_71393 | JGI IMG/M metagenome (GOLD analysis project Ga0075030, IMG submission 71393) | Freshwater sediment microbial communities from Pennsylvania, USA - Little Laurel Run_MetaG_LLR_2012 | ecosystem: Environmental > Aquatic > Freshwater > Creek > Sediment | place: USA...
CGAATTGCACTCAACCACCATCCAGCAGGCCACTCTGTCCCAACGAGTGGTCCACTGGATGGGGTCAAGCCCATCGAGTGGAGCTGAGCGGACTCTTCGCGAACCCCCGCCCGACCTCGTTTATGCAGGTCATAGCGTCGGTTGTCAAGGTTCTGGACATCGGAGAGCCCCGGGAGCCCTCCAAATCTGCTCCGCCAAAGACCCGCCGGAAGGTCCACCTGACGGAGTGTGAGATGCAGGACCTGGTGGCCAGCTACCTCGGCGGGGCAACGACGGTGGAACTGGCTGCCCACTACGGGATGCACTACACCACCGTCTCGAGGCACCTCAAGGAGCGGGGAGTGGCGATCCGACTTAGGTCACTACCCGAGCATGACGTAGCCCTGGCCATCGACCTCTACCAGGCGGGCCTTTCCACGGTCCGAGTAGCAGAGCAGATCGGGTGTGCCCCCAACACCATCCGGGCTGCGCTTCTTGCCGCTGGGATCAAGATGAGGGACTCTCACGGAAGGCCGAAGAGATAGAGCGGCGTCCATGATCTGATGCCTCACTACCCGAGCCTGGGCAAGCAAAGGGGCAACGAGGCTCCTTCTGGGCGGCGATGCTCTCGTCGAGCCACAGCGTCGACCAGGTACATGAGAGCCGAGCGGGCTATCCGCAGTGCAGAGATCACGCTTGCATCAAGATCGACATCCGACAGGTGCTCGATCTCGCTGACATCTCGCCAATTGCCCGTCATCATCGAGTGGCTGATCACGAATCGATGAGTGGCGATGTTCCGAAGGCGCTGTCGGCCGAAGAGCCAACCATCATCACGGAAGTCCTCGGCGAGCGTAGCTAGGGCCAGCACGCCCCAATTTCTGGAATCGATCTCGTCTGCGACCACCGACCTCAGAGGTCGACCCGTCGAGTCCTCGCGCCACGCGGTCCGGAAGTAGACGTCCTTCGGCTTCTGGCCAATATCAAAGTAAGAGTTGGCCATGACTGCTACCCGATCAAGAACATCCAGAGCGGATCGCATGGCTAAGACCGTTCTAGAGGGTCCGTCCCCATAGCACGCGTAGTCCAGGGTGTTCGTGTAGTGATGTTGGTCATCGTCATCAACCTGCATCCCATCCCAGGCCAACTGGCGGGCCAAGAGGTAGTCAGCTTTGCAGCTATTGAACATCGCGAAGAGCGGCGGGGGATGGCTGCCTATATCCATCGGCTCTGTCAGCATCGGAAGATCAAGACTGTCCCAGCACTCCGGGTGCATCGCATCTAGTGCCATCGAAAGGTGTAGGCGATTGTCGGCCACGTAGCGTTGGTAGCTACTGAGGTGAACTTGCTCCGGGAGCACCGCCTCGTCGGCGCGGTCTGTCGGAAGAGCTGCATATCGGACTTGTGCGCCAGGAGCGATCTGGGCAACTTGATCATGTTTCGACTGAGCAATGCGCGCCAAGCGATGGGCAATGGGCTGCCATTCGGGCCCGCCCGGCGAGCTTCCGCGAGCGTGTAACAGAAGAGCGGCCTGACCGGCAGCTACGGGATTGCCGGGGTCGACTCGCATGGCGGCGGTGTGGGCCTCATAGGCCTCAGCCCAGCGCCCGCCCTCATCAAGGTTATTGCCAAGGTTGATCCACGCCTGAGCACGGATCGCCTGGTGGAGTTCCGCTTCCGCAGCCTCCCAGAGGTTACGGCGCGCATCGGTCTGGAGTTTGCGCGTTACCTCCCACCATTCTGGTTTCGGAGTCTTGTCATGCCGTGCCATCGACAAGCCCGCAGTACCCAACATGTACCGCAGTCCTCCGTTCGATGGGTCCTTCGCCAACAACCCTTTGATTGCCGTCATGCCGACCTTCGTGGCTTCCCTGTCGCCAGCTGCCTCGCCTGCGTCAACCAAGACTCCAGCCACCGCCGCGCGCATCGAATCGTCGCGTGAGGACTTGAGGGCCATGCGAGCTTCTGCGATTGCGACTGTCGGATCGGTAGCGAGGACTACCCTTAGGCGTTCGCTAACCTCGTTCGGACTCTCATCAGGCACTGGTCGATTCACTCTCATCTGATCCGACAGGCTCGACACCCACCAATGCCCTCACGGCCTCAACAAGTGGATTGGGAATGTCAGCGAGGTCCATGACCTCTAGCGCGTCGACCACCTTTCTGGGTTTGTCCGAGGCGCTCCGACCGATGCCAAGGGCTCCTTCCAGCGAGGGGCCGATCCGGAACAGCCCCTCAGACGAGCCCAGTGCGGCTTCGATCTCTGCATTCGCCTTCGGGGCCTTGTCGTTCTCGTCGATCTGCCACTTGGTCAACTCCTCCCCGTCAGGCGCCACGTAGATGTCTTCGTCGTGGAGCACCAATACGGAGATGCCAAGGGAGTTGCACATCTTGGCGAAGAACGGGATGGCGTTCTTCCCTCCGCATGAAACAACCGACAGTCCCTCGCCGTCAAGATCGGCATCCAACTTTCGGGCGACGATTCGTACGGCCAGGAAATCCCCGTGGCCTTCGACCAAGAGCACTCTGCGGGCGAACAACGCCTCGCTGGCGGCTGGATCCATGTACTGACTGAGCTTCTGCCGGTCCACTTGCCCTTGGAGGTAGTCCTGATCTTCCTGGCTCGAAATCCATCGGACCTGGCTTGACGCACCTGGTTGCTTTCCGAAAACCCGAATGCTGCTGAATCTGGTCATGTCAGCGAAGATCGGCGAGTGAGTGGTGTAGATCACCTGAGACTGGCCGGAATCCACCATGTCCACGAGCAACTGGTGGAAGAACCGCTGTGCCTGAGGGTGCAGGTACATCTCCGGCTCTTCGATCAGGACAGTTCCGATATTCGATTGCTGTTTGCGCAGTGCCTCGAAGACGCCCACAACGATGGCGCTCTGGATGCCCAAGCCCATGAGCTCGGCGGGCAGCATCAGGTCTCCTTCCCGACACATCATGGTGAGTGAGCCGAAGGGGTTCGCAGGATCCCCAAATCCGAACGAGATGTCGAGATTCGAGAGCGCGCCGCGACCCAAGAACCCGAGCATCTGCTTGGCCGTCTCGGCGATCGTGCCTTCGATCTCTTGAACTGCAGTCGTACGTAGTGCAGACAACGCTTCGTCGTAGCGGGCCTTGAAGTCGGTCCGGCTCCCCTCGGAATCCTTGTCGAAGTCCTTGCGAACACCCGAGAGGAGCGTGTTGAGGATCGAGCCCCGGCGGCCCGATGCTTGGGCGGCAACTGACCGTCGATCACTGATCATGAGCACTCGCGCCTGGTCGCGAAGCCCGGAGTTCACTCGAATGAGAGGGCCAAACTCAAGCTTCTTGCCCTTCTGCGGCCGTGACGTTGCCACCATGATCTGGCCCATCGAGTCGCTGAGGGCCACCAGATCGTCATGTAGGTCTCCTACGTCGCTCTTGCCCGTCCTTCTCTTGTAGGGCTGGCATTGGTACTGGAGGTAGGCCACCCCATGCGACCCGCCTGCTAGATCGACGTGCTCCAAGGGTGGATCAAATCCGCACCGGATCGCGAGTGAGCGATCGCTTTCGAGGTTGTAGAAGTCCCGTGGTATGTCGAGACTGCCCATGCCCGGCCATCGGCTCCCCAAGACGATGTCGATTGCTTGGAGCACGGCACTCTTGCCGGCACCATTCGGACCGACGAAGGCGGTTAGGGGCGCCAGCGGGATCTCCAGAGATTCGATGCACCGCCAATTCGTGATCTTTACGGAGCTGATCATGCCAAGGCTTCCCTTTCCCGCCGCTCCCGGGACCCTCGCCATGTCTTGGCCCTCATGGTTCCCGCTCTGCTCCCATCGTCACACATGGAGCCTTAGGCAGTCGATTGTTGAGGTGACCCTGAATGCCGGTCGAGTATCGATTCAAGCGCCCTGCACTCCAATTTGAGAAGGTGGATGTAGAACGCTCGCTGGTCAGAGGACCAGTCTCGGTTCTTCTCGGTCCGCAGAGGACGACCACCACGTTGAAGGTTGGCAAGTTCGTTTCGGTGGTTGTCGCGGATCAACACGGCTAGATCGCGCAGCGAAAGACCCCGTTGGCGCGACAGGGTAAGCAACTGCTCTTCTCCAGTACCGACGAGAAAGCTTGCCAGGTCAGCTTCAACTTCGCCCGCTGGGACGAAAGCAAGCGGGAATTGCTCACGGCTGGCGAGTGCAGAAGAGATGGTCGGATGATGTCGCCCGAACTGATCCTCTCCGTATTCAGGTGGTAGATGGCATTCGTACTTCACTTCAGCCCGACTATGAGGCAATGGATCAATCCTGTCAATGATAACCATGACCATTCAGAAGATCGGTCACGGTGTCGACGTATGTATGTGAGCTGAGATCAGGTTGAGATGGTGTAAGTGGCTGCTCAAAGCAGGTCAGGGACTCCCGCAAATTCGTAGATGTTTGGACGAGGCCAGTCGGGGGGTCGGTCGACATCGAGTTGACCATTTCGAGCGATCGGCCGAATCGCCGTCAGTTGCCTCTCGATTTCAGCCTCACTATCGGCCAGCACCACTAGTTCGGTTCGTTCCCCATCCACGGTCACATGGAGCCAGCGATGAGCTGGGGTCCCTCCTCTTGCGACAACTCCATTGGCTACACGATCGAACGCAATGTTCGCTCTATCCAACGCTCGTTCACAGAGGTCAAAGCCAGCGGACTGCACCTGGCCGTCGGGAGTTCTCGTTCCATAGTGCCGGAATGCCTCGAGAAGGAATCGTCCGTCATCGCACTCATAGCCCGCTGTAGGCACGGTTCGAAATCCTGTGTTCCGCAGCACCCGCTCGGCATCATCCTGCCGATCGGTGTCTATCCGATACACGACGAAGACGGTGCCCTCAGGTCGCCACGCCTTCAATTCGTCGAGCGGCATGATGTCTATGCGAAGCCGATCGGCGTTGCGGGTCCTGGCGTAGGCGGCCCTGCTCGCACCGCTAGTTGCAATCAGAAGGCCCGAATCTGCCCCAACATCCTTGACGAGATCGATGAAGGCTCCGACGTCGGCCACGTCAATATTGCTCGCCCATCGCTTGCAGTCGATCACCAGCATTGTCGATGCCTGGCCTTCGGGATGCGACCGGACGAGTACATCGACCTGTCGAAGCGCCTCACTGTACTGACCAGGAAGCCTCACGTTCCGGCTCACAGAAGTTCCCTCGAGGAGAAAGGCCAGAACGTCCGCCACCCCGTTCTCGTAGTCCCGTGGTTCGCTCACCGACGACGACCTTGCTGCAGGATATGCCGCAACTGCTCCTGGAGTTCGTGCGTTCTCCAGGCGGCGAGACTGTGAACCATCCACAGCAATGGAGCCGGCCAGAAAACGCTAACAATCGCCATCGATATCACCGCAGTGGACACCAATCGTCTGACTCGCTGACCGAAGGCACCGTCGAGTGCTGGTTCGAATAGTTCCCAGGGCGATGCCATGACCCCAATTTACGATGCGGCTGCGACACTCCGAATCGGTCGCTGAAGCTGTTTTGGCAGGTTCCCGACTCGCGGTCTCGTGGCCGGAGCGAAGCCGGCCAGTGACTGAGAGACCAGTCCCTTTCGGATGCAGTGAGCACGGGAGAGTTTTGGCATTGCGCTGGGCGAGTTCGGGGCTTGGCAGAATTGGGAGATGAGCCGCCCGAACATTTTGCTCTTCATGACTGACCAGCAGCGTGCAGCAGACCCGCCCGAAACTGACGCGGGCTAGTGGGTCAGGCCCCCGCGCGAGCGCATTGACGAATCAACCGCGCCGAACATCGCTAACCTGACTGCTCCGGCCGGGAGTGACGCCGCGGGTTCCCGCCAGCCCTGCAGGTGCCTCCCGGCCGACCTCTCGACTGCCTTCCCTGCACCTGCTCGCAGCTACAGCGAAGCGACGGCGACGTCGGCCAGGATGGCGAGTGACTCGTCGCTAATGCTGATGTCAAGGCCCGAAGCGGCGTCCTTGAGTGCCGCCTTGACGATCCAGACAGCGAGACTGCTGGCGACCTGCCTCATTAAGAGGACAGCGGCATTCCTTGGGAAGGCAGCTTGATTCTGGGCGGCTGCAGTTCTGTAGTCGACTCCGTACATCCGCCGGTACTGCTCGACGTTCTGGAGCCACGCTTTGATTCGGGCCCGCCATCCAGAGAGCTGGGATTGCTGAGAGGTCATCAGACCATCGCCTTAGGCCGTGAACTTTCCAGTTGTCTGCTTATTGGCACAGAAGTCGCAGAGGCGGAAGCCGCCGGCCCCAGCGACGTTGTTGCCATCGGCGATGACCCGCTCACCAGCGGGGCAGTCGTCATAGATGTGATGCACCGGATCTTCGGGATCTGTCTCGGTGTGGAAGGCGGGAACAAGTGACATGTTGCACTCCTCAGTGGTGGGGATCGAACAATGGTTCAACCGGGGGATCGTTGTTGTGATCGGAGCAGCTTGCACGAAGGGTGTGACAGCGAGATTCAGGTTGAGCAGTTGAATGAGCTGACCGGACGTCCGTGCGGCAGTGAAGGGGGCCGGGATGTCCGAGTCGCACCCTGAGGCGCCCTCCCACCCCGTCGAGGTCGCAGGTGGGAGGGCGCCCGTTGGTGGTACCGGTTAGGTCCGCGCCGTGGCGCGGACCAGGCTCCAGTTCACTGCACGGTGGCAGTGGGAGCAGGGCGGGAAGGTCTCGCCGACACTCAGCGCGATCTCCTTCTTTCCGGCGCAGTCACTGCGGTAAATACCTGATGTGCTGCACTTATGTCCCGTTGAAGGCATGGCATCCTCCTTTCGGTCAGGCCACCTCGGCTTCCACCGAGAGAACCAGTAGCTCTGGCTCTCCTCACAGGATAGCAGCTGTGAGATACCGATGTATCAGAGTTATTTCTGTAGGATAGGAAGATGGCCAACGAAAGCGAGACCATCGGGCATCGGCTGCGGGCGAGGCGCGTCGAGCTAGGGCGCACCCTGGCGGAGGTCGCTGAACAATCGGGCCTGTCCCTGCCGTACGTCTCCAACCTGGAGCGGGGGCGGGGCAATCCAACCCTTGAAGCACTCGGAGCCTTGGCGAGGGCGTTGGACGTTCCTCTGGCCAGCCTTCTGGGGGAGAGCGGTCCCATGGAGCCCCTGCAGGTGGTGTTGGCGTCGGCACCGCCATCGCTTCTCCAGTTCTCCCGTTCCGATGACTTCAAAGAGACGGTGGCGGAGCTGGCCGACCGCCAAGGTGATTCCGTCGACAGGATGCGCGAACGGGTCCTGGTGGGCATGGTCTCCTCTCCGAAACGCAGCAACGGTGAGCCCACCGAAGAGGACTGGCGGCGCATCTTGGACGCTTACTCTCTGATTCTTAAGAAGCGGTAGTGGAGTCGTGGAGGTCCGCCGTACCCCGACTGTCGAGTCCATCGCCACGGCGCTGCTCGATTATGTAGCCGAGGATGTCCGGACCGACCTTTGCAGCGAGCACCCTGCCGCGGCGGTTGAGGCGCACTTCGGGCCGATCGGCTGTCAGGCGCTACCCGGCGCCAACATCAACAGAGGATCGTGCTCGATCGATGGGCACTACGAGCCGAACCTCGATCCTGAACGGCCCTGGATCTTCTATGCCGACGACGTCCACGAAGACCGCGTTCGGTTCACAATCCTGCACGAAGTCGGTCATCACCTGCTTGTTAATGTGGCCGCAGAGTTGCTCGATGATCTTGATACTCTCGGCGGATCGGCCGACTCGGCCGCCCAAGTCGAAGAGGTTGTTTGCCACCGATTCGCCGGCTGTCTGCTGGTGCCCGATGAACTCCTCCACGGGACAATCGGTGGCCAGCGGGTCACTCCGGATCATGTGGTCGCCGTCCATGAAAAGGGCGCCGCCTCCTGGGAGGCTTGCGCCGTCCGGGTCGCCCAGACCATGACGACAGCAGGGGCCGTCGTGCTACTGCGAGAAGGCGCAACTGTTGGATTCTGCGCAGCATCTTCCCGGATGGACTCTGCCTGGTGGCCGAGAGGCAGCCGACTTGATCCCAATGGACCGCTCTCCCGGGGACTTCGCCTCCGACAGACCGCCCAACCGGAGCAATACCGCTTCGGGCTTGGATATCCCCGGTCCATGTTCTGTGACACCCTGCCCATTCATGGAGGCCTTGCAGTAGGAGTACTCAGCGACAAGCCCAGTGATGGTGGCTTGTCGATCATCGAGGAACCAGAACCGGTATGGAAGGAACGGGCGCAGTTCTGCGAGTGGCATCCCGGCGTCGAGCGTGATGTGAGCTGGTGCGACAGGTGCAAAGGTCGACGATGTCCGGAGTGTGGCCGGTGCGGATGCAACCACCCGGCACAGAACCCTGTCTGCCCATCGTGTGGGCTCATGAACCCGACCCGGATTGGAGCCTCGATGTGTCGAGACTGCGAGACGGACTTGGGATGACAGAGGACAGCCTGCGACCGCGGGCGGCGGGCTACGGCTGAATCGTACGTAGGCGCGATGACTCCCAGGCGCTCAGCGTGCCTGAGAGTCGAGCAATCTCCGTGGCGAGTAGCGCGTCAACTGAGCGGTTCTCCGGGCATGGGAAGAGGAAGGTTTCAATTGAGGCTGAGTTCCATCTCCACACACCGGCGACTCTTCCGTCGACCACTACTGCCGGCAACGCCTCGCCAATCGAGTTGAACAGCGACCCGTAGTGTTCGTCTTCAACGTAGCGATTTCGAGTCTCGTGGTACGCCTTCAGCGAGACATCCTCATGGCCCACAAGGCGGACCCATGACTCCTCGCATTCGACTGATGATGTAAGTCGGCTCAGTTGATCGCGAAGTACGAAGAGGGGAGACGGGCACCAATCCACGCTGATCGACTCCACGTCACTCAAGGTCTCAATCGCTCGCGTCACGCGACCACGGCTGAGACCTGCCCACCACGCGATATCACGAGCACTTGCGGGTGCAAATGCGTGGAGGTAGGCATGCACAAGCTCTCGCTCTGCCTCAATTTCATCGAGCATGTCCACGAAGAGGTCTCCCAGATGCGATTGCATCTCTCGGTAGTAGCGCTCCTCGCGATTCCAGGCCCCCGCCGCATTGTGGCAAATCACCTCGGCATTCTCCCAGAGGAGCTTCAGAACTAATCGCCAATCGGTTTTGGAGAAATCCGACATGCCTGTAAACCATTGGTCAAGGTCCGCAACGGAACACCACCCAGTTCGGAGTTTGTCCAGGAGTAGCGCCCTCGCTCTATCAAGCTCCGCGTCGCTCATCACTCGTCGGATCTGAGTCATGCAATCTCTGTATCGGTAGCGAATCGTCGCAAAATGGGCTACTCGTGCCAGGTCCAGCGGCAAGATGTGCAAGGTCTTGCGCATGCAGCGAATTCGAATCAGTCCACTCTCGGCCGGCTCGTCTCGAAGCGTCTGCAATGGGACGCCAACAGATACGCGTGCCGAGACAATAGGAACTGCCGAGATGCTTCTCGCGGCGTGTATGCCTACCGACGCCGACGCAACATCCACAATTGACTTGCGTGCAAATGCTGGAGCTAGACCCTGCTGGCGTCCCGATTCACGTGCCACGTCCTCAATTGAAATACTCTTCATTCAGTTACGGTGCCTCACCAAGTAATGATACGACAGTATTCGTCGAATCGACAATATCGCCAGCGCCATCGCAGGCCGTTATTGGGAAAGCTGTCAGTTCAAAGTACCGACTATATCGAGAACGAAATACCGGAATGTCAGCTTCGCCGCAGAAGGGGTCGGGGTTGATGCGCAGGCGATCGACAAGGGTCTGGTCATCGACCTCAACATAGACAACCCGGACGTCTCCCATGCGGAGGGCAAGGTTCTCCCACTCTTGCCAACGTGCCCATCCAAGGCTCTCGCCGTCCGAGTAGACCCAGTCGGAGATGTAGGACCGATCAACGAGGACGGGCGAAGGTACGCACCCATGGAGCGCGGCCAGAGCCATCCCAGCACCCTGGAAGTAGCGGGGGTAGTCGCTCGACTCGAGGTCTGGAGCAATGGGCTTCTGATATACGAGGCAGTCTGGTCGAGCTGCGCGAACCGCCGCGATCAGAGTGGACTTGCCCGAGCGGTCGAGACCTTCAAAGCAGATCAGCACTAACCTACCGATCTCCGAACGTCTGCAGGACGAAGGAGTTCAGCTCCTCGAACGATTCGCTCACTTCGGCGAACTGGTCGTCCGACCCCCACCAGTGCCTGTCGTTGTGGTGAATGTGGAACTTCGACCAGTCTCCATCCCAGCGCCGCCGATCAAGATGGGTGCCTCGGATCCCGAGTTCCAAGAAGTTGGTGTACGCGCTCGTGCCTGGTAGCGGGACAAATCGGAACAGCGAGACACGGTCGATCTGCTGGCTTAGGTCGCTGAGTAGGGCAATGGTCTCCCGAGTCGTTTGCAATGTCTCGCCTGGATACCCATGAATTACGAATGCCTTGACCTTGATGCCAGCATCTACTGTGTCATTGACGGTCTTAATGATCC
>Ga0075030_100006566_pt1 | contig 10409 bp, 9 predicted proteins | sample LitLauG_LLR_2012_FD_71393 | JGI IMG/M metagenome (GOLD analysis project Ga0075030, IMG submission 71393) | Freshwater sediment microbial communities from Pennsylvania, USA - Little Laurel Run_MetaG_LLR_2012 | ecosystem: Environmental > Aquatic > Freshwater > Creek > Sediment | place: USA...
CAGATCACCTTCAGGGTGACAAGCGCTGTATCAGCAAGTAGTTGCGGCTACAGGTCAATGTCGTGCTTTTGGTGGCTCAACTGCTGAGTCTAGTTTGAACCCGGGCATGCACGTCCGGCGAAGATTTACGGCCGGCTGACCGGGTCACTGCGAGAACTTAAGGCGCCGGAGGCATACAATGCACTTACGGTGCCAACGGCAACGGCGGCGCCGGTTGCGGCATAGAGGGGTGCACCAAAAAGGCCGGTTCTTACCCCCGCAGCTGCGGGCTTAGCGCTATTTTTGCCGACTTTTGATGCCACGGGCTGGATCTCCAGCACCTGAAGCACTCTCTCGCCAGTGGACGCCGGCGGCGCCAGCGTGCCGCGAATCGTCACAAGCTTTCCCGCGTATTTTGAAATGCTCTTGCCTCGAAGCGAATAGGTTAGGAGGCTCTGTTCATCTGTGATAAAAAACACGCCGGATTTGTTTGTCACCAAACCCGTCACAACTTTCGTCGAGATCGCGGTTTTGGTGTTCTCTCCCGCCGCCGTTCTCGCGGAACCGGCAACAGCGCCAATGGCCAGCGCCAGAATCATCACCGAAGATGCTTTTCGCAATTGAAACACTCCTATCCTTGCGCAATCTCCGAGCGCCGCGCCAGACGCGTGGCCTCTACCTGTAGTCATCGGACGCTGAGAAATATCTCTTAAGATCTTGCTTGAGAAATTGCGGATGAATTCACCACTACCACCCCGGGAGGTAGTCGGACGCGCCTGTCGCGTATTGTCGCCGCCTTGCTAGTCCCGGTGTTCGTCTTGGCCGGTGGTTGGCTGTGCGCACTGGCATTGTCCCATCACTTCGCAAGTAACGGCGCTATTCCTACGGCCCTGCGCATTACCCCGGGTGACCCAACACTGTGGCGTGCTGCCAGTATGGCGGAACTCGACCGCAGTCCCGCGCTGGCCGAGCATCGCCTGCTGAGCGCGCTGGCGCGAAATTCCTTCGATGCGGAATCCCTTATCGCTCTGGGCCTGCTGGCGGAGTCGCGCTCCGACTATCGTCAAGCCGAACATTATCTTACACAAGCAACCGTAATGAGCCGGCGGTTTCGGCCTCGCTGGGCTCTCGCCTACTACTACGCCCGCCGTGGGGATAGTAGCCATTTCTGGAAGGCTGCGGTTCAAGCAGGGCATACTGTGGGTGCCGATGTTCGGCCCCTGTACCGGCTGGCACGGGCCATGGCGGTCGACGAAAACGCCGACGCCCGGACAGCGCTGGGCTTGCAGTCGCAGCCGGAACTGGCCGCGTATCTCCAGGTGGTGCTGGAAGAAGGACGCGAAGAAGAGGTCTGCGCCATTGGGGACCTGCTGGAAAGCTCGCCCCAAAATCGCGCGATCCTGCAATCCGCCGCTGAGCAGTTGATTCACCAGGGGCACCTCACGTCGGGTCTCGCATTTTGCAACCGCATTGCCCCGGACCAGGACCGCATCGACGCTGCCAGTGGCCGTTCGCTGATCAATGGCCGCTTCGACTTTCACCGCCAGCGGACTTGGGACTGGAAGCTGTACGACGTGGGCGGAGTTGACGTCGTAAAACATGCAGGTCTGAAGCTGGAGTTTCACGGAACCCAGCCCGATAGTGCCGTGCTGATTGAGCAGATCGTCCCGGTTCTGCCGCAGCGAGACTACCGGTTCCGCTGCGTGTACGGAACGGCCAATGTGAGATCCCCGTCCGGACTCCGCTGGCAGGTCTTACCACTGGAAGGCAACTCGCCGTTGGCTTCATCCTCGTTTATTGGTGAAGGGCAGCCCGAGTCCGGCGTCCTCTCTTTCCGCCCGGATCAGCCGTTTGTCCGTCTCTCGTTGGTGTATGCCCGGGTCTTTGGCACGGTGCGGCAACAGGGAGTGCTGACCTTACAGTCGGCGGATCTGGAACTGATTCCGTGAACCGGTTCTTCGGCTATGCCGCGGGCGCCCTCGCACTGCTGGGTGTCCTCACCGCTTGGGCCGATCCCGAGTCTAGTTACCTGATAGACGCTAGCGCTCTAGCCCTGGGATGTGTGTGGCTTGTGCACGCCTGCATCACGGGAGAAGCCAAAACGCACTGGTTGGTAGTTTTGCCGCTGCTTTCAGCTATGGTGGGCCTGATTCAACTCGCGCTGGGTTCCACCGCCATTCGTTTCGACACAACCAGGGAAGTCTGCACCTGGCTGGCCCGTGCGGCCCTGTTCCAGATAGCCTACAGCGGATTGCAGGAGGGCCGAACCCAGAGGCAGGTTCTAAACGCCCTGGCAGGTTGCGCCGCCGCGCTGAGCGTGCTGGGCACGCTCGCCTGGTTTACGGCCGGCGGCAAAGTATTCTGGCTGATTCCCACACCTTACACCGATGAGGTGATGGCCACCTTTCTGAACCGCGACCACTTCGCCATCTTCATCGAGCTGGTCTTGCCCATCGCGTTGTTTCGCGCGTTTTTTGAACGCAAGGTTTGGGGAGCGGTGGCGGCTGCAGCGATGTTCGGCTCGGTGGTCGCCATCGGTGCGCGCGCCGGAAGCATCATCCTGACCATCGAGATCTGTATTCTGGCCGGGGTTTCTCTGGCTCGCGGGCTGTTTACCCTGCGCCGCGCGGCTGCCTTCACACTGGTTCTGTCAACCGGCGTTGCCGTGTACGGCTGGCAATACCTCTGGTTCCGCTTTTCCGGTTCAAACCCGCTTGCGTTCCGGCGCGAGATGCTGGCTGCCACGATCCATATGGTCCAGTCTCGCCCGTGGATCGGATTCGGCCTGGGAACCTGGCCGTCCGTTTATCCGGCGTTTGCCGTCTTTGACCCGGCCGGCTTCTTCATGAATCACGCTCATAACGATTGGGCCGAACTGGCCGCCGACGGTGGGCTTCCACTATTCGCCGCCGTACTGGCGATGTTTGCCGCCAGCCTGGCGGGAATGCGCGGGACTTGGTGGGCGGCGGGCATTCCAGCGGCTCTGTTGAACGCCTGCCTGGACTTTCCGCTACACAAATCGAGCCTGGCGGGCATGTTGTTTTTCCTGCTGGGCGCGTCTTCCGGACCAAGACCCAAAACAGCCGGTTGTGCGCTTCCTATCCTGAGCGGCCCTCTGATGGGCATGCGCTGGATCACCCGCTCCAGCGTGCTCTCGTGCTGGCTCGGCTCCTATGAAAAGGATTGGCTGCGCCAACTGGGCGCCGTGATACAGCCCGGGTCGGTTTTTTTCGATGTCGGGGCGCAGGCGGGTTATCACACGCTGCACGCCAGCCGGCTGGTGGGAGCGGGTGGCCGCGTGTGCGCCTTTGAGCCCGTGCCTCGCAATGTCGAGTATCTTAGGCGTCATCTGGCTCTCAACCACATCGGGAACGTTCTGCTGCTTGAAGCCGCAGTCGGCGACCAGGACGGTCACGCCAATTTCACCCAGGGAGCCGGCTTCATGGCCGGGCGGCTGACCCCATCCGGTGAACTCTCGGTCCCGTTGCTGAGCCTCGACGCTTGGCTGGAACAGGGCCGTCTTCCGGCGCCGGACGTCCTGAAAATCGACGTGGAAGGAAGTGAACTGGACGTCTTGCGCGGCGCGGATCGTTTGCTGCGGGAGCACGGTCCGGCCGTACTCGTTGACACCCACGATTTTCTGGGGGGCGAGTGCGTGGGCATCCACCAACGCTGTGTTGCCGAATTGCGCCGGCACGGATACTCCATCCGCGAGACCACCGCCGAACAACGCCAAACGGTGAGGGGCAAGTTCGCCGGCGGCATCGTCGCCAGGCGAAACCGGGGAAAAGTCTTGGCCTAACTAAGCGAGCCGAGTTGGGGATGTTTTCTGGAACGGATGAAATTACCCATCAACTCTTCGACAGCGTGGGGCCAACCATTGGCCAAATCCCGCTTGGTTTCTCGCACGTAAGACGGGACGTGCTCGCCATGCGAGCATGTCCTACCGCGGGACACACCGCAACCGGCCCGGGGCACTGCATTCTGGCGGTTTATACTTTGTACGTCGGCCGGAAATCCCTCATGAAAGTTCCCCTTCACACGCACCTGCGCGTGCTTGCGGCGATCGCCGGCGCCCTGCTTGCGGCACCTTCGGTGGCGTTTGCGCAAACCGACGAGATCCAAGTGTACGATGGCGCTATCGCCGATCGTGGTGTGTTCAATCTCACTTGGCACAACAACTTTACTCCGGACGGCCTGAAGGCACCGGCATTCCCCGGTGCCCTCATAAATGACAAGAATCTGAACGGCGTGACCGAATTCGCGTACGGCGTGACCGGCTGGTTCGAGGCAGGGCTTTATCTGCCCTTATACAGTATCTCCAAAGACCGCGGCGCGACGATCAACGGTGGCAAGATACGCCTGCTGTTTGTCGTGCCGAAGGCGGACGATCGCAGGTTCTTTTACGCCGCGAATTTTGAATTCAGTTACAACGCCAAACATTGGGATGCGCGACGGTTCACATCCGAGATTCGGCCGATCATCGGTTGGCACTTACATCCGGTGGACATCATCGTGAATCCCATTCTCGATAACTCCTACTATGGTGGCTTTAAGAGCCTCGATTTCGCGCCCGCGACACGTGTGGCTTATAATTTCTCCCCGAAGTGGGCCATGGCTGTTGAAGAGTACGCCGATCTTGGCCCCTTGCGCCACTTCTATTCGGCCAGCGAGCAGTCGCATCAGATATATGGAGTGGTCGATCACAAGACCAGGTTCGCGGATATCGAAGCCGGCGTAGGGTTTGGCCTGACCGGCGCGTCGGACAAATTGACGTTGAAGTTGATCCTTGCTCGCGATCTCTACTCGCGCCACAAAAATTGACTCGCTGCCGTTGCAATTGGCGAGCCCGGGGCTCGAGCCTGACCCATCTAACAAAAACTCTCCGGCTTTTTCGTTGATCCCCTATTGCGAGCTTACAACGTAATCTTTGAAGTAGCTCGTGCTGTCGGTTTTCGACCACAGTCCGATCTTGCCGGCCACGGGCGGACGCAGCACCGGATTGTTGGCCGGGTATAGGTCAGCGTCCGGCGGCCCTCTTCTCCCGGCCACCGGCTCGCTGCCCAGTGTATACTCAATCGCGGGAACGCCGTCCACCCACGCCTTTATACTGGCGCCATCAATGGTCATCTTCAGCTCATGCCAGACACTCCGATCGAGCATGAACGGTTCGGCTCGATCGCTGAATTTTATGTTGCGCCGGATCCCATTGTGGAATTCCCACAACGCAACATTATTCTCCGTATCGTTATAGCGGATGGCGAGCCAATCGCCGTTTGGCTTTACATTGAAAAGAATGCCCGAGCAGCGATCCGCGTCGCCGGCCACGGTCTTGAATTTCACGCTGATGGCGCCGTTCGAGAAGTTGTCGACGCTTTTGAGAAGCGCCACCGGGTAATAGGCAAACTGCTTGGCGTTATCCATCAGCTCTTCGTTTGAGGTGCCGTAAAGCTTGCGGGCTGTTTGCAGCAGTAACCTCGTCGGATTATTTTTGCTCGCAACCCAAGGCCGGCCATCGAGCATGATCACTTTGTCCGCGCCGTCCCGTTCTATGATCCACGTTCCGACAATCGGCTCGAAAGTAACCGGCGGCTTGCCGGTCTGCTCTTTGGAGAGATCAACCTTGATATCCGCCGCTCCAGCGAACGCGGCTAGGACAACGCCGGCGAGAGGACCAAGTCCACTTCGCGGGAAAGTTTTCATTTTAGGCTCCTTCGGGCGAAAATTGCGCTGGCAGCAAAGAACGCCGGCCAAAGTCCATAATAAATGACGCCTGCGCCCTTCGCCTCCGACGCGAGCGGATGCCCGCGAAAAATCTCCTCCTCATTCTCCTTTGGCGCTGCAACACCGGCGACGGAGTAGATCGCCTCAAGCACGCCTTCAGCCGTCGTCACCCGGCTGACAACCTTGCGGCCGCCGGCGTCGTACCAGATCTCTCCATAGTGGTTTCGCGTTTGTTCGAAGAGACCGATCGATGTGGAAGATCTATATTGCACTTCCACCTTAGGCATGACGCGTCGCAGCTTCGATAAGGCCCGATGTTCGAGATCGAGCCTCCGCGGATCTTCGGGTGCGAGGTATACATCGATGCGCAGCGGCATGTGAATTTGCTTCAGGGCCTGTTCGTCCGCCTCGGGAAACGAATTGTCGCGACTCTCTGAAGTGTCCAGACTCAGGTTGGGGAACGTGCAGGCGAAGATCGCAGCGGCGGCCACCCCGGCGAGTCCGATCGATTCAACGGTCCGGCGCCGAACCGCTACGCCGAGCCGCATCCAAAGCGCCGCGAAACTGAGGCCGGTCAATATCAACATCAGCACAATGAGCACGGTATCCAACCGCAGAAGTCCGTGCTGAAATTCCGCCACCATCGCGGCGGGCGTGTACTCCGAGGTGCGCTCCCACCAGCCGCCCTGGATCGCGCCAAAGAAACTCACGATCCAAGTGCCGACTGTGATGCTGAGCGTCAAGATCGCCGCCGTAGAGGGATGTTCGCTCACGGATGCCATCGCGGCGGCAAGCCCAATCGTGAGCCCGGCGTTGAGCAAATGGCCGGCGATCAGGGTGAGTAACTCCGGCGCGTAGGTGCTTCCTCCGTAGCTTCTCCACAGCAGGATGGCGCTTAGGGGCGGCAGCATCGCCACCAGCCAACCCGCGAGCAGGACAAGCGCCTTTGCTGCGACTCGCATCAACGGCGACATGCCTTGCTGGAGTTCGAGCTTGAGTGCGCCGCTTTGCCGATCCCCCGCAACCAAACGAATCACAACGAATGGCAGCAGGAAAACAGCCGCCAGTTCACACGCACTGAACGTCGGCGCCCAAACGCCAATGAGCGGCGATAAGGCTTCGCCGACTCCAGCGGCAGTTCCGTGGAGGCCGCTCACTTCGGCGTAGGTATGCACCGCACTGATAAAGGACACGCCCACCAGCGGTCCCATGCCGAAAAGCAGAACCCACCAAGCCTTAGACACTATCAGCTCGCGCCATTCCTTGTCCACCAGCCAGACAAACGGAGACCTAGGTGAGAGCAAGAAATACCTCTTCCAACGTCTCGTAGGATCTCGATGCATCCCGCTTCGCCGCCGAATTTGCCAGCTCCGTGACGGTGCCTTCTCCGCATACGCGCCCGCCGCTCAGCAACACGAATCGATCGCAGAATCGGGCGGCATCGCTGATCTGATGAATCGACAGGAATAGTGTCCGGCCTCGCTCCACGTGGGCGCGCAACACCTTCCCGATGTCTCGCGCCTGCCGCAAGTCGAGACCGTCAAAAGGCTCATCGATGAGCAGCGCCGGCTGGGGTGTCAGGAGACCAATACCGAGAAGGGCCCGCTTCCGCTGGCCTTTCGAGAGCGTGCCGATCGATTGGTGCAGGAACTGGCCGAGATCGAGTTGCTCTACCACCTCATCGCGAATCGCCGCCCGGCCACGGAAGAACCCGACCGCGAAATCGAGCGCCCATCCCACTGGCTGCGCTGACCACGGGAAAATCCCATCGGGAACATAAAATAGCAGCGACCGGCGATCGCGCTCTCGCGTTGGCCTGCCGTCAGTCAGGACAGTGCCGCTGTCGGACGGCAAAACTCCAGCCAGGCATTCAAAGAGCGTGGACTTACCGGCGCCATTTGGCCCGATCAGGCCCAGCAACTCGCCCGCCCGCACCGCAAATGAGACGTCTTCTAACGCCGTGATCGGACCGAACCTCTTGGTGAGTCTATCGACCGCAAACAGCATCGTGCTTACAAGATTCGCACGAGTCGACCCAATCTCCAACGCCAAGTGGGCAAGCAGGAGTTTGCCGCCATCCAACTGCGCGCTGACCCTTTTCAGGGCACCTGAGAAAGCGGTTACTGCCCACAGAAGACCACAGAAGACCTAACCTAGACTTAGCCGCGATTCGGAAGTTCGGTGTCGTATTTCGCAGGTCCCCTCCCTCACGGTCGGGCTGACGTCGGGCAGTGGACCGGTTTCCGATACGACGGCTAAGCTAGTCAAGTTAGCTGATCTGAGCGCATTGTTGGATCATGTTGGGCTGAGTGAGCATATCGAAGGCAGCGCTTGCTTTTAGGCAATCGTCGCCAAGTCAGCGAGCACGGGCTAATAGATTTGCACCTTCAGGTCATCAGTCTTCTCGGCCGATTGGGGAAGATGTATGTTTGCGCGCGATCGGGGAGGCGATGCTGGGATGGGGTGCTTGCCCATTTTGCAGCGGTAGAGAATCTTGCCAGCAGGTCAGGAGTCTATAGCGGACGCAGCCGGCCTGGCATCCAGCATCTCCTGCAGCGACACCAGTTCCGCGATGCTCAGTTGTTCGGCTCGCTTACTCGTCTCCTTGACCGAATCCAGCAGGTCCTTTTCATAACTGCCCAGCAGGTTGTTGCGCAGCGTTTTGCGCTTGTGCCGGAAGCACTGGCTGGCAAACTTCAGAAACGTTCGCGGGTCGGCGGGAAGCTCGCTACGAGGCGTTAGGCGCACAACTGCGGAGTCCACCTTGGGGGGCGGCCGAAACGCGCCCGGGGGAACGTTCATCAGTAATTCCACCTGGGCGTAGAACTGTGTTTGAACGCTCAAAAAACCGAAGTCCCGCGTGCCCGGCGCGGCGTTCAATCGTGCCGCGACCTCTTTCTGAACTAGAAACACTGCTCGCGGCCATTGCCCGCGCAAACTTAGTACGCGTTCGAGAATTGGCGAAGTGATATAGTACGGCAAATTGCCGGCAACGGCCGCGGGAGTCCACTGGCTCAGGTCGGCTTTGAGAACATCGGATTCCACGATCTCCACTTTGGGCTCATCGCGGAACTTGGCCTGCAAATACTGGACCAGCACCGGGTCGATCTCAATCGCAACCACGCGTTCGGCCCTGGTCAGCAGATGAGAAGTCAAGGCTCCCCGGCCAGGCCCAATTTCGATGACCGTACCACCCGGCTCTGGACAGGCGGCTGCCGCGATGCGCTCCAGAATCGAGGATCGTATTAGGAAATGCTGCCCGAGGCGGCGTGGCACTTATCGCATTTATCCGCGCACTTCAATACGGCTGCTGCGGAAAGTCAAACGAAGCGTGCCGGCAATGGGCTTGCCGAATGCCGTGGCCGGAACAAAAGTCGTGAATAGCAGATTGTTTTCGATGCTGCGGCGCAACTTGTCGGAGCCTGAGCCTTCGGCCCCAACGATGGAATAATTGACAATGCGGCCTGCCGCATCGATTCGCAGATCCACCACCGCGTCGCCGTCAAAGAAGCCGATGGGCGCAAGATTCTTCACCGTCGGTTCGCTCGAAAGCACTACGGGCACCGCGAACATGCCGGCCACCATCCCAAAGGTCGATTGGGGAGCATCCGGAGTCCGGTAAAACGTAAACGACGGCACCAGGGAGCTGAACAAAAAGATTGCCGAGCACAACCCACCCACGGCGGGCAGAGCGACCGGTTTCATGAGGTTGCTTGTGATCAGCTTCCAATGTTCGCGCCAGCGCTGCCAGGCGGTCATCTGGCTCCGAGCCCGCTCCTGCGAGGCCACCACGCGCAGACGGACATTTAAGTCCGGTGGCGGCGCCTGCCTGGGCAAAGTACGCAGCAATCGTTGTACACGGTCCTGTTCTTCGGCTTGGGTGGAACACTCCCGGCAGCTATCGACGTGAGAGCGCATGGCACGGCGCAGTTCATCCGGCAGCACGCCATCGAGATAAGCCGACAAGTTTTTTCTACTGGTCAAGCACTCCATGCATTTCACTCAACCGGCTGGTGGAAACTCCAAATACAGGTTCCGGCTCCAACCGGGCCTCCAACAACTTACGCAGGGCTTCCCGGCCCCTCACAATTCTGGACTTCACAGTCCCTAGCGATATATCGAGTATCGCGGCGATTTCTTCATAGCTGAGGTCTTCGATATCGCGCAAAACGACAGCGGCGCGAAATTTGGGGCTCATTTGCGCCAGCGCTTCTTCCACCATCGCGCGTATTTCCCCGCCCGAAGCCAAGTCATACGGGCTCTGGCCCGGATCGGTGAGCCTGTCTTCGTAGCCCTGCTTCGCGTCGTCGTTGGCGTTGAGCGCCACTTCCTGCCTCTGGTGCCGCGAAAACCAGCGGCGGTGATTGTGCGCCTCATTTACGGCGATCCGGTACATCCAGGTTTTCAGACTGCTGCTGGACCGGAACGAATGAATGTTGCGGAACACCTTGAGAAAGACTTCCTGAACCACATCCGAGGTGTCCGCGGGTTCATTCATCAGGCGAAACACAAGGTTGTAAACCGGCTGCTGGTAGAGCACGATAAGCGCTTCATAGGCGGATTCTTCACCCTCTTGCAGGGCCGCAACCAGCCTTTGCTCCCCCCAGGATGGGAGTACGCTGCCATCGAACTGCAGACCGAACGTAGTGTCCGCCACGTTTCTTCGATTGTAGCTCCAATTGAGTAGACACCGCACGAGCCAGGAA
>Ga0075030_100006567_pt1 | contig 10408 bp, 11 predicted proteins | sample LitLauG_LLR_2012_FD_71393 | JGI IMG/M metagenome (GOLD analysis project Ga0075030, IMG submission 71393) | Freshwater sediment microbial communities from Pennsylvania, USA - Little Laurel Run_MetaG_LLR_2012 | ecosystem: Environmental > Aquatic > Freshwater > Creek > Sediment | place: USA...
TCCGAGCCGGAGTTCACGTTCGATCGCGGCGGCGACGTCCGCGCCGTGCGCACGCCGGCGAATACCGAGTCGCACCGCCTGATCGAGCATCTCATGATCGCCGCCAACGAGCAGGTCGCCACCGTCCTCGCGCAGCGTGGCGAGCCGACCCTCTACCGGGTCCACGAGGAGCCCGACCCGGAGCGGGTCGAGCGCCTCGTCGCAGCACTCGCCTCGCTCGAGGTGCCGACACCGCCGGTGCCCAAGCACCTGTCGCCCTCGCAGGCGGGCCGGCTTGTGGGAGAGATCTCGCAGGGCGTCGAGCGCTACGTGCGCCGCAGCCGGCGCGGCCGCCTGGCGTTCGGCGCGCTGATCCTCCGCTCGCTCAAGCAGGCCTACTACTCGCCGGCCAACCTGGGCCATGCGGGCCTGCACTCTGCGAGCTACTGCCATTTCACCTCGCCGATCCGCCGCTATCCGGACCTGGTGTGCCATCGCGCGCTGCTGTCGGCGGTGGGCGGCGGCGAGCACGCTCCGCGCGCGAGCGCGCTCGCGGAGCTCGGGACGTGGACCTCCGAACGCGAGCGCGCCGCAATGATGCTCGAGCGCGCGGCGGACGATGTGGGGCGCTGCTTCGCGCTCGAGCGCGTGCTGCGCGAGGGCGGCCGCGGGCAGGTCTTCGACGGCGAGATCACGGGCCTCATCTCGGCGGGCGCGTTCGTGGCGTTCGCGCCGCGCGGGCAGCGCGCCTCGGCCCAGGGTGCGGCGCCGTCGTTCGAGGGGATGCTGTCGGTGCGGCTGCTGCGCGCGCCTGGGCGCGCGGAGCGCGACTGGTGGGAGCTCAACGAGCAGGGAACGGTGCTGCACGGCGAGCGCAGCGGCGCGACATTGCGCCTGGGAGACGCGATGGCGGTGCGCGTGGAGCGCGTGGAGGCGCTACGCGGCCGCGTCGATCTCGCGCCGGCGCTCTAGGCTCAGTCGCGGTGGCGAAGGGAAAGGCAAAGCGCAAGGTCGGCGCGGGCGATGTGGCGTCCAACCGCTACGCGTCCTACCGCTACGAGCTGATCGAGCGCCTGGAGTGCGGGGTCGTGCTGGAGGGCACGGAGGTGAAGTCGCTGCGAACCTCCGGTGCGCAGCTGAAGGACGGCTACGCCGCGATCCGCGACGGCGAGTTGTGGCTGCACTCGGTGCACATCCCTCCCTACGCGCCGGCCTCGCGCGAGAACCACGACCCGGAGCGTCCACGCAAGCTGCTCCTGCACCGCCGTGAGCTCGATCGCATCGCGTCGCGGGCGGCGGAGCGCGGTCTCACGCTGGTGCCCACGCGCATCTACTTCGTGGGCTCCCATGCGAAGGTCGAGATCGCTCTGGCGCGCGGCAAGGACCTGTATGACAAACGCGAGTCGATACGCGAGCGCGAGAGCAAGCGCGACATGGAACGCGGGGTGCGCGAAGCACGCCGCTAGCGAGGCCCGCCGCGCGGGGCGCGGGGCCTATATCGAGCCGAAGCTGTGGCCGCCGGAGCTGAGGATGTGCGTCTGGGACATGCCGAACGCGAGCACCGCGATGAGGCCTATGTATACGAGCCCGACGAGCAGCCGGTTGCGCGGTGAGACGCGGTAGTAGGCGGCCTGCTGCAGCGAGCGCGTTTTGCGCAGCTTCCAGCGCCGCCAGGTCTCGAGGCCGCCGAAGAAGACGATGATCAGCAGGATCGGGTTGGGCACGATGAGCAGCATCGCGACGAGCGCGCCGAAGCCGAGGAACCACATCCACGGCGCCATCGCCGCCATCGCGCGTCCGCCGTCGAGCGGCACGACGGGCAGCAGGTTGAACAGGTTCAGGAAGAAGCCGACGTACGCGAGCGCGCGGAACAGGTCGCTGTTGGTGGTTTCGCCGATGATCAGGCAGACCGCGGAGCCAACCGTCCCGAGGATCGGTCCGGCGAGCCCGACGCGCGCCTCGGCGAGGGCGTTCTCGCCGAGCGACTTGGCGGCGATCACGGCGCCGAGGAACGGCACGAACATCGGCGCGCTCGCCTGCAGGCCCTCGCGACGCAGCGCGATCACGTGCCCCATCTCGTGGACGAAGAGCAAGACGACGAACCCGAGCGCGAAGGTCCAGCCCCAGAACAGCGAATAGGCGGCGACGGACACGAGCGCGGTCCCGGCGGTGGTCAGCAGCTTCAGTTTGGGCAGCAGCAGCACGGCGCCTTTGATCGCGGCGAAGAACTTGGCGACGAGCGCGACCACTGCGACGACGGCGCTGCCGATGCGTTTGCGCATGCCGTCGAGGGGCCCGCGTTGCTGCGTGTCGAAGGGGTCCTCTGCATGTGCGGGCGCGCCGACGGCGATGGGGGTCACGGACGCTGGCGGCGTAGGTGCGGAGGGCGCGCCCGAGAGGGCTGAGGGATAGCCGGGGACGATCCAGTCGGGGTTGTCCATCACGTCCATTGTGGCAGGGGAGATAAGCGGTCCATGAACCTTGGCTTGCGCCCAGCTAGAATCGATCTGCACATACATCCCCGGGGACGACAGGCTTCGACGTGGTCGGTTCGTGAGGGTGGTCGCGAGTCGAGGTCCCGGGAGGCCTCGTAAAACACCCGGGAAAACATAAGTGCGGACTCTCACGAGTACGCCCTCGCCGCTTAGTCAATAGCTAGGCCGTGAGGTCTCGGGCCCCGCTCGCCTGTGGTGGGGAAGGCCGGGATCAGATAGCAGGCTCACCCGGGGCGGTCCGCCTCCGCCAAACCGGGGAAGCTCAAGGAGGCTGGTCGACCGCAACCCCGCCGGCGAGGCGAGCGGAAGACGAGATCAGAGCGCCGGCTACGCTCGTAGAAGCCATTTTCATGCGGTCACGGACGCGGGTTCGATTCCCGCCGTCTCCACTGGTTGAGTCTCCTGCGACGGTCCCCGAAAGGGGGCCGAGAGCAGGGGTCAACCCGCGCGGGAGCATGGAGACGCCCGAACGGAAAACCCTCGATTCGCGGGAGCGTGGTCTGCGCGACAGCCACCGCGCCATGCGGTAGCTGGGAAGGTCGTCAGTGCGCGTCGGCTTCGCGGACCGAAGCGTCCGGCGAGGTGGCCAGCAACACGTCCTCGGTGATGTTGAGCAGGTCGTATCCCTCTGTGGTCAATGCCGCGTGAGGTTCATCGGGGCCGTCCGGCCCCTCGAGTTCCACATAGCCGAGGTCTGCGAGGTCCTCGAGCTGCCGCGCAACGGCCGCGGGGTCGGAGTGGATTCGGACTGCGAGTTCGGCTGCTGTCATCCCGTCTGGCCCGGGCGGATACAGCAGTGGCAAGTACTCCGACGAAACCTCCCTGTGGTCGCTTGCCGACAGGCGGGAGAGGATGCGTCCAACCGTGACGTCGTCGAGGCCCTCAGCGACGTCGGGGAGGCGCTTTATCGCCTCGCTCCGCCGCCGGAGCTGGCGGCGGCCGTAGAAGTAGAGGCCCAGCACCGGGACGAGGAAGGGCAGCCACTCCTCGATTGGGATCTTCCCGATGTGCGCGATCACATGCATAGCGCGTCCCATTGTGCCGTCACGTGTTCACGGCCGAGAGCAGCCACAGCCCGAGGCTCGTGAAGCCGACCATCACTACGAGCATCCAGTATTGCGAGCGAACGGCCTGCTGCATCGAGGGGTAGGTGACGAGGGCGCGGTCGTGTGCGAGCGCGAGCCCGCTGACGTGGCCGGCCACGAGCGCGACCACCTGCACGTACCAGATGCCGGTAGAGCCGATGAAGTTGTAGTTGACGCGCCAGCCCGCGGTGCCGAAGTAGTCGGTGCCGTGGCCGAGCGGGTTGGAGGCCAGGTAGCCGATCGCCTGACCCTGCCAGACGAGCAGCGAGAAGTAGTGGGCGAGCACGTACGCGAAGCCGATCGGAATCAGCGTGTGCACGAACGATCGCGAGAGCTGGGTCGTGCCGTAGCGATGGGACACCGAGCGCATGCCAAGGATGCCGACCCGGTAGAAAGCGACGACGATCGCAATCGCGAGCGTCAGACCGAGGCTGTCGGCGAGCTCGTCCGAGGGCGTCTCGCCCAGTCCCAACCCCGAGAAGAGGCTCTGCACGTGCGGCTGCAGCGTGTTCCACACCACCCCGTTGGAGGCTCCGTCGAAGGTGGTGATGCCGATGATCACCAGCACGAGCGCCACCGTTCCCGATTCACGCGGGAGCGAGGTGACACCAGCCAGCGGCCGGCGCAGCCGAAGGGTTCGGTCGTGCACGTCCAGGCAGGCCAGGCGGGCAAACAACCCGAAGTAGCCGCCGAAGGCATCGCCGCGGTTGCTCCACTCATCGATCCCGAACAGCGCCATCCCGAGGAGCATCAGGGCGAAGTACGCCAGCGACAGCGACGCCAGAAGCGAGGGGTTGTCGTGGTCGTGGTAGACCAGCTCGAGCCAGCCGAAGCAGACCAGCCCGACCACGACCGGCCAGCGGCCGAGCCACGAGGGATAGGCAAGCGGCGGGTGCCAGTGGATATTTGCCCGGCCACCCAGCCAGCGCAGCCCGCGCGCCAACGCGCGCCACGGGCTGAAGGCTCGAAACCAGTCGCCCAAGAGGATGCATGACACCGGGATCCCGACCCAGAACGTCACGAATATGAACGTCGGGTCGAGGTTCGCCGTGTAGTAGGGGGAGCCGTCGTAGCCGGCATACACGACGAGGGCGAACAGCGCCAGGCCGATTGCTCCGGCGGGGACGCTCAGGGCCGGCGGCCAGAAGCAGAGCTTGCGCTCATGCGCGTCCTGCAGGCGCGGGTTCGGCCACATCGTCGAGAGCAGCACAAACGAGACGACGAGCACGACCGCGGCGGCCCAGGCGAACAGCCAGGCGGGCACGGGGAGGCTCGCGCGTCCGGAGATTCCATGGGCGCTGGCAGCCGCAGGTGTGAGGGCGCCTGCGGCCAGCAGGGCACCGGTGAGTGTCGCGGTAAGTCTCATGGCAGGTGAGACGGCCGGCCTTCGGGCCGGCGCGTGCTTCATCGACATCTGATCCTCCTAGCCTTGGATGACGCGGACCGACGCACGCGCGCGTGGCGCGCGGCGACGGCTAGGCGTGAGAGACGGCGGCGCGCGCAGGAGGCGGGCGCACCGCGAGCGAGGTTGCGATGAGGCGCCCACCCCGCGGAAGCGCGGGGCAGCGGCGGAGCTGTCTGGGTACGGGTTCAGCGACCGTATCGAGCATGGGGCCGCGGTTTCCCTCCATGACGGCGAGCAGCGCTCGCTCCCCCGGGTAGCGACGCATCGACAGCGCCAGCAGGAGCAGCAGCGGCGGAAGCAGGTAGGCCAGTCCGTGCAACAGCCCGCTCGGAGCGCTGACCGCAACGACGGCCACGAGCAAGGTCGCAGCCACCACGAACAGAAGTCTGCGCAACGTGATCGCGGTGGGCCGACTCATCGGTGGGCGAACACGATAACGCCAGGCGAGCGCTCGCGCGCTCGCGCCGGCGCTGCGATAATCAGGCGCAGCAGATGAACGCGAGCGAGTCTAGGGCCGACGCCACGCCGCGGCTCCCACGGGGGGGCTTTCGAGCAGGGCTGCCCCTAATTGTGATCCTGGTGATCCTCGCCGGCATCACGCTGCTGCTGGTGGGTCACTCCAGCAAGCCGGCCCTGCCGGGCAACGCAGTGGCAGCCAAGACTGCGGCCTTCGAGGGATCCACCCTCAGCCCCGCACTGCCCGCTCCGCCGCTCTCCACGCTCCGCAACTACGACGGTACGAGCTTTAACCTGGCGAGCGAGCGCGGCAAGGCGGTGTTCGTCACGTTCCTGTACGCACATTGCCCCGACGTGTGTCCGCTGATCGCGTCCAATCTGCACAACACCTACGCCAAGATGACGCCGGCCATGCGCCAGCGCGTGGCGATCGTGGCCGTCTCCGTCGACCCGCACGGGGATACGGCGGGGACCGTGGCGGCGTTCGTGCGCCAGCACGAGCTGAAGGGCGAGGCGCGCTACCTGATCGGCTCCGCCAACAACCTGGTGCCAGTGTGGCGGGCATGGAAAGTGGGCTCCCAGCAAGATGTCTCGCGTCCTGACTTGGTCAACCACTCGGCGCTCATCTACGGCGTCAGCGCGAGCGGCAAGCTCACCACGATCTACGCTGCGAACTTCAGCCCAGCAGAAATCGTGCACGATGCCTCGGCGCTGCTGGCAAGCTAGGGCTGATCGCCTCTAGCTTGAGAACGGAAGCTCGTCTGGCGGTCGGGCTCGTCAGCTGTACGCACGTGGCTAGGGCTGGATACTGCCTGCGCAATGCACAGCCGCTCGTTCGATCGAAGCGCAAGCTTGAGCAGGGGTGTCGGGCGTGGTCCTTGCGCTCGTGCTGAGCGCGATGGGAGTTAGCCCCTCGCGGGGCTGGGCCGACGGCCCGGCCAGCGACGTACTGCTGGTGGAGACGACCCACAAGCACCCGTCCGAGGATGCGGCGCGTGAGCGGTTGAAGCGAGCCTTCGCACCGTCCCCATAAAGGGCTTGAATAGTTGGTTCGTTCTGGCTATTCTAGCTCTCATGGTGGTGGCAACGATCACGGAAGCGAAGAACCGGCTCAGCGCCCTGATCGATCAGGTGCGGGGTGGGGAGTCGGTGCTGATCGTCGATCGCGGAACCCCGGTCGCGCGACTCGAGTCCGCAGTCAGCGCCGCCCCTGACGCCGAGGGAAAGATCGCGCGGCTCGAGCGGGCCGGCAGTGTCCGGCCAGCGCGCAAGCCGCCGGCTATCGACCTGCTTTCGAAGGAGGCTCCAAGTCTGCGACGCGGCACAAGTGCCGTGGCGGCGGTCCTCGACGAGAGGCGCGAGGGTCGTTGAGGTTCTGGGACAGCTCGGCAATCATCCCGCTGACCGTCACTGAGGCGAGCACCGACGGGATCCTGGCGATTGCCGAGGAGGACCCGGTGATGTGTGTCTGGTGGGCGACGGAGATCGAGTGCGTGTCCGCGCTGGCCAGGCTCGAGCGCGAGGGGGCGTTGACGGACTCGGGCGCGACGGGCGCCCTCGAGCGCCTGGACCTGTTGTCAGAAGGCTGGAACGAGGTGCAGCCCGTCGTGGCGGTGCGAAGCGCCGCTCGCCGCCTCCTCCGGGTCCACACTCTGCGGGCGGCTGACGCGCTTCAGCTGGCCGCCGCCGTCGTCGCCGCCGAGGGCCAGCCGGCTTCGCTGGAGATCGTCACCCTCGATGAGCGCCTGGCGGCCGCCGCGCGACGCGAGGGCTTCGCCGTGGAGGCCATCGATCTAGCTGGATGAGGCTTGGCGACGAGTCCTCCTGCAACAACCCAAGCTACGCCAAGCGTACGCGGGGCCGACCGGCCTGACCGGGCGATTCCGTACTCCAGAGCCGTTTCCGGCCAGGACTTCGCACCTGTCGAACCCACCGTCCCCATTTCCCTTTACTCGAGAGCTGTTAGAGTAAAGGCATGCCCAAGGTCTCCACGAAGAACCAGGTAACGCTGCCGGTTGAGGTGATGCGGGGTGCTGGACTGCACCCGGGCGACGAGGTCGCCATCGAGGCGCTCGGCGAAGGTGAGATTAGGATTGCCGCGCGCGGCTCGCGCGTGCGCCACAACGCTGGAATCGCCAGGGGCATATACCCCCGCGGCGAGCTCGACCGCCTGCGGGACGAATGGGAGCGCTGATCCTCGACGCCAGCGTCCTGATCGGATTGCTGGACAGCGCCGATCCACATCACGAGCGCGCGGTCGACGAGGTAGCAGCGGCGGACGTCGCGGGAAGAGCGCTGATCACTCCCGCCAGCGCCTACAGCGAGTCGCTGGTGGCGTTCGCACGGGCTTCCCGTACCGTCGATGCGCGCGAGGCGATCGCGGGGATGGGCATCGCCGTAGCGTCTCTGACCGCGACCATCGCCGAGCGCGCGGCGGCTCTACGGGCTGAGCACGACCGTCTCCGGCTGCCGGACGCGTTCGTGCTCGCCACAGCACATGAGCTTGACGGCGAGCTACTCGCCTACGATGACCGCCTCAACTCGCTGGCAAACAAGCGCAGGCGCTAGGGCATGTGAACCGAGTAACGAACGGCTGCCTGCGCGATGCGCTGCTGGCATCAACGTACGCACAACGTACGCCAGCCCGCTCTCGGCAGATCCGGGAAATCGGCTCCACAAGTCATTTACGGCCCCGATTTCGCACCTGTCGAACCCGCCGTCTCCATACTCGGACAGCGCGCCGAAGGCGCATCGGGCTCGACGTTGCGCGATGCGCTTGGAGAGGCTGCGGCTGCTAGCCGGCGTCCGACGTGCGGCGTCTGCCGCGGATGCGACTGCGGGCCACCTCGAGGGCTTCGATATCGAGTTCGTCTTGAGGGCGTCCGGCGGCGCGCTTCATCTCGATCAGGTCCTCGAGCGATGCGATGCGCACGGAGTCTCCGTCGAGATCCACGATGTCGGCGTGGCGGCGTAGCGCGGGATAGCCAGGCGAGCCGGGTGGGTCCACGAGGAGGTCGAGATCTCCATCTCGCGTCGTGAGCGTGAGCATCTGCGTGTGGCGCAGGGTGCGTGCGTCGGGCGTGAAGGGCACATCGTCCTCGACGCCGCGAAGCCTGGCATCGAGGGCAACGAGCAGGGTGCCAAGCCTCTCGAGGTTCGCGGTGTCGGTGGCGTAGCTGATGTCGAGATCGCGCGTGAAGCGTGGGCTGGCTTGGACGACGACGGCAACGCCGCCGATGACCACGAAGTCCACGCCCGCTTGTAGAAGCGCTCCGATTAGCGCGGTGGGGCGGAAGTCAGGCCAGCTGGCCACGGTGAATCTCGCCAGCGGTTGTGAGCTTGCGAGCTTGCTCGTACATCGCTTCCAGGGCGTGCAGTCGGTCCGCCGGCTCCAGTTCGAGCTGTTGGCGGATCAGGCTCTCATCGACTGTGGCCCTTCGCGGGCGTGTCGTAATCACCAGCTCGACTCCCGCTGCTCGCAGAGCGCGATCCAATGTCGCGAGGCGCGGGTTGGAGTCGGCTCGCTCAAGCTGAGCAACGGCTGCCTGGCTGATCGCGAGCCTCTTTCCGAGATCGGCCTGTGTCAGTCCTGCGCCGCGCCGGGCATCCGCGAGCAGCTTGCCAGGGAGTGAGGCAGAGCCTCGGGCTGAGGTCGGTTTCGGCCCGGCTACATCCATCCTTCCCTATTATAGCTAATACCTTATGTCAGCCATCCGTTTCCGCCGGCCGCGGCGGTTGGAGCGGCGTGTTGCGCATCGGGCCATTCCGCCACGTGCGCCCTTGTTGCAGCGGCGCGTCCACTACGCTCGTCGCTCGCACCCGCCGCACATGCGGGCGACCGCACAGCCCCCAACCGTGATCGACGCGACCGCACCACCCGCCTCCGCCGCCGTGGACTCGCTCGGTGTGAGCAGCGACGCCGTCGCGCGCACGCACGAGACGCTCGAGCTCGCCGCGCGCCACCTCGACCCGTCGCTCGTGGATGTTCTGCGGATCCTCGGTTTCGACAAGGAGTACACCTCGGCGCGGGGCTCCTACCTCTACGACGGCGCGGGCCGCGCCTACCTGGACTTCCACACCGGCGAGGGGTTCGCGAGCCTCGGCCACAACCATCCCGACGTGCGCGAGGTCCTGCACGCGACGCTCGACGCGGACCTTGTGGACGGCGTGCAGATCCACTACTCGACGCTCGCGGGCATGCTCGCGCAGGAGCTCTCCGCGCGCCTGCCCGACGGACTCGACGCGGTGTTCTTCGCGAGCACGGGCGCCGAGGCGGTGGACTCGGCGATGAAGTTCGCACGCGCGGCGACCCGCCGGCCGCGACTGATCTCGTGCGATAGCAGCTTCCACGGTGTCACGCTGGGCCCGCTGTCGCTCGTCGGCGACGAGTTCTTCAAGGAGGGCTTCGGCCCGCTGCTGCCCGGCTGCGCGCGCGTGCCGTTCGGCGACCTCGAGCGCCTCGAGGCCGAGCTGCGCGCGAAGGACGTAGCGGCGTTCATCGTCGAGCCGATCCAGGGCCGCATGGTCACGCTCCCACCCGCGGGCTATCTGAAGGGCGCCCAGGAGCTGTGCCGGCGCTACGGCACGATGTTCGTGCTGGACGAGGTGCAGACGGGGCTCGGGCGCACCGGCAGCTGGTTCGCGCTCGAGCGCTGGGAGCTCGAGCCGGACTTCGTGCTGGTCGGAAAGGCGCTTAGCGGCGGGTACATGCCGGTCGCCGCGATGCTCACCACCAGGGAGATCTACCAGCGCGCCGTGGGCACGCTCGAGCGCAGCTACGTGCACCAGTCCACGTTCGGGCGCAACCGGCTGTCGGCCGCCGCCGGCATCGCGACGCTGCGCATCATCGAGCGCGACAGCCTGGTCGAGAACGCCGCGCGGATCGGCAGCTTCCTGCGCGACGGGCTCGAGGAGCTGCGCGGTCGCTACGAGATGATCAAGGAGATCCGCGCGAGCGGGCTGATGATCGGGATCGAGCTGTGCGCGCC
>Ga0075030_100006568_pt1 | contig 10406 bp, 7 predicted proteins | sample LitLauG_LLR_2012_FD_71393 | JGI IMG/M metagenome (GOLD analysis project Ga0075030, IMG submission 71393) | Freshwater sediment microbial communities from Pennsylvania, USA - Little Laurel Run_MetaG_LLR_2012 | ecosystem: Environmental > Aquatic > Freshwater > Creek > Sediment | place: USA...
AGAGTGCGACTCCGCCGCAGAGCATTTCACTCGCGTAGCCCATTGCACCGGGCGCGAGCAGCAATTTGTAGCGGCTCAGCACGCTGCCGAGTGACCAGCCTGTGACCGAAATGCACATGGCCACCAAGCCGATAGGTGATGCTCCGAACCCGTGGCCGCGCACCAAGAGCAGTACTCCTACTAATCCGACCATGATTCCGGCCAGTTCCAAACCATCAGGCCGTACGCCACCAAGCCAACGTCCGAACAGAACCATCAGCATCGGGACGCAGGCCACGAAGACTACCGCCAGCGTCGAAGCGATTGTCTGTTCGGCATAGGCCGTGCAACCCATACCGGTGACCATCATCAAGACGCCAACGATCATCGCATTACGCCACTCGCGCGGTGTTGGCCAGGGCGATTCATGCCAGCGCGACCAGATGAGTACTATGATTCCCGCAACTAAGAAGCGCCCGCCCATTTGGATAAATGGCGGAAAGCTCTGGAGTGCGATTTTTATGGCGAGGTATATCGATCCCCACACCGTCCACGTGGCTAGCAAGCACATTGCAACCGCCATCCGCGGAGATATTTTCATCTTTTGAGTGTAGGAGCGAACGGCATTTCACGCCATCGAATTGAATTCGGTATATTGTCGGAATGTCAGCCATTGACAGAATATCGTTCGAGATCCTACGCCATTTAACGAAGAATGCACGAATATCGAACAAGGAATTGTCAGCAGCGGTGGGACTGGCTCCGTCTTCATGCCATGAACGCTTGAAACAATTGCGTTCAACGGGAATCCTGCGAGGAGCCCACGCAGACGTTGACCTTCGGTCGTTAGGCGTTGGCATGGAAGCGGTCATTCAGGTGGAACTACGGCGGCACGGCAGGGCTGCGGTTGAGGCTTTTATTCGACGGGTGAGAGCTGCGATTGAAGTGCGCCAGATCTTCGTGGTGACTGGGCGCTTTGATGTTTTCGTCCACGTCGCTATCCGAGACGTGAATCACTTACGCGAAGTTGCGGATGCGCATTTCACATCTGACAAAGACGTGGAGCGAATCGAAACGTGTGTGATCTTTGGAAGCTGGTCGGACAAGGGCCGCCTACCCGTCGCAGACCTGCCTTGATTTCCCAATGATTGGCGGACAGCCCTGCTTACTCCCACCGAAAAATCTTCGCCGAAACCGCCGTACAAACACCAAACACGATTACTAGTACGGCCAAGTCTCCCCAATGCGCCGACCACGCTTCGCCGTTCCATATTCCGTGCAGCAGACGCACAACGTAGGTGAGCGGCAGAACCAGCGCCGCTTTGTGGAAGATTGCCGGCAAGAATTGAATGGGCGCAAACAATCCTGACAGCCCGATCATCGGATACAAAATCACGGCGCCAATCGGCTGGGCAAAACGTGCGGTCGGCACAATACTCGCAATCACAAAACCAATCGACAAAATACTCCAGGTGCCGATCAGCAGAGCGATTGTGAATGAGAACAGCGGAGCGTGCAGGCCCACTGGATAATAGCGTTTGCCGGCTAGAACCATTAAAGCGAGCGTGCAGACCGTTAGAATTAGCTTCACCATTACGTGCGCGGTGAGAATTGTTTGCGGACGCAACGGTGTGGCGCGGAGCCGTTTCAAGATACCGCCTTCGCGGTAAATGGAAATGATGGTAACCAGTGAAAGCACTGCACTGATTGCGATCATGACCGACGCAAAAACTGGTAGGCCCACCTGAATAAAATTGCTCGTGTTGAGCGCCGAGGGCATTGAGACGCGGCCGGGGAGGCGGCCCAAGATGACAAATAATAAAACCGGAATACCGATCGTGCCAAACGCTCCCATTGGCTCGCGCATAAAAACCTTAATCTCAATCCATGTCAGCTTCCACAGTCCCCGCAGTATCATGATGAAAACCTACTCCCTAATTGCTTTGCCGGTTAACTTAAGAAAAACATCCTCAAGGTTGGGGAGAATCGTGCGGAAATCGGTGACTCGGATGCGATTCTCCGATAAACATCGAATGACCTCCGTTACCAGTTCTTCGCCCAGCCCGCGAATGGTGAACTGCGATTCAGCGCCGCGAATAATGGTTTCCACTCCAGGTATTTGGCGGAAATGATCTCCAGCTAATGCGTCATTCGTTGTGACCACGACTATTCTCTCCGGACAATGCCTGTCTACGAGCCCCTTCGGCGTATCCATATCGATCACGCGTCCGTGCTCGATAATCGCCACACGGTCGCACAGCCGTTCGGCCTCTTCCATCAAGTGAGTGGTTAGGAAAACAGTCTTGCCGCGGTCGCGAATGCCGCGCACCAATTCCCAAATCGCACGCCGCGATTGTGGGTCTAAGCCGGTAGTCAACTCGTCGAGGAACACAACTTCCGGATCGTTGATGAGCGCAAGGGCGATGAACAGCCTTTGCTTCTGCCCGCCGGAAAGGTTCATGAACCAGGTATCGCGCTTCTCAGTGAGGCCGAGTTGCTCCAACAAACGTTCGCCATCTACAGTTTTCTTTCGATAGAGTGAAGCCCAAAGATCAACCGCCTCCCAAACCTTGGTCCGCTTCTGTAATTGCGCTTGCTGTAGTTGCACTCCAATGCGTTCCTGCAGCTTGTAAACATCTCGAAATGGGTCGAGCCCCAGAACGGAAATCCCTCCTGCATCAGGCTTGCGTAGGCCCTCGATGCATTCCATGGTTGTGGTCTTTCCCGCGCCGTTCGGCCCGATCAGGCCAAAGATCTCCCCTTGGTTTACCGTGAAAGATACGCCATCAACCGCCTGTGTGGAACCGTAGTTCTTGCGAATGCCGGAAACTTCAATTACGGGTCGGGTGGTCACGATTTCGAAAGACAGTTCCTCTACAGCTTACCTACGATCATGATCGCGCTCTTGTTCCATTTGAAGAACTATGCTTCCCTTATAGACTGTCAACATGGCAACCATTCAAGAGACCGGCGGCAGCTTAAGCGACGCTGAGCACCGGCGCCAACTCCGTCGAGCGGTTCTGGCGGGCGCCATCGGCACTGCCATTGAATGGTACGACTTCTTCCTTTACAGCAGCATCACCGGGCTGGTCTTCGCCAAACTTTACTTCCCGCACTCTGACCCCTTTGTGGGCACTCTTGAAGCGTTTAGTGTGTACGCTGTCGGATTTCTCGCGAGACCGATAGGCGCTGCCATTTTCGGTCATTTTGGGGATCGGCTGGGCCGCAAAGCTGCCCTAATCGCAACTCTTCTGCTCATGGGAATCGCTACATTCCTAGTTGCGCTCGTACCCGGCTACGACAGCATTGGCATTTGGGGAGCGGTCATTCTGACGTTTCTCCGGTTTGTGCAAGGCATTGGTGTGGGTGGAGAATGGGGCGGTTCCGTTCTTCTTTCCATGGAATGGGCGCAAACAAACAAGCATCGTGGCTTTATTGCGTCCTGGCCGCAATTCGGCGTTCCGGCTGGATTATTTCTCGCTACGCTTGCCGTGCTTGCTGCCAGCGCGATCTCAGGCAATCAGTTCTTGACATGGGGTTGGCGTGTGCCTTTTCTGTTCAGTATTTTGCTGATCGCGCTCGGCCTCTACATCCGGCTTGGCATACTCGAAACGCCTGTTTTTCGTCAACTGGTCGCCACTCGCCGGGTCGAGCGTGCGCCGGTGCTGGCTGTGATCCGGCAACATCCGCGTGCCATCATCCTTACCGCCCTTTGTCGCATGGCGGAGCAGGCGCCCTTCTATGTGTTTACTGCGTTCGTCTATGCTTATGGCACCGGGGTCTTGCACTTAAGCCGGAACTTCCTGCTCTTATCGGTCGTGTGCGCGGCCATGCTCTCGTTTGTATCGATTCCCCTATTCGGACATCTATCGGATCTGTTTGGTCGCAAGCGCATCTACATGCTCGGCGCGGCTCTCACTGGGCTGTGGGGATTCGCTTACTTCGCGCTACTCGATACCAAAGTTGTCGCTCTGGCCGCGGTGGCGATTGTGCTCTCGCTCATCCCGCACGACGTGATGTATGGGCCGCAGGCCGCGCTGATTGCAGAGTCGTTTCCGGCACGGCTGCGTTACAGCGGTGCTTCGCTGGGGTATCAACTCTCGTCTCTTATCGCAGGCGGACCAGCTCCGCTCATCGCCTCGTCTTTGCTCAGCCACTATCGTTCCGCTACGCCCATCGCGTTGTTTATATTGGGCTGCTCGGTTGTGAGTTTGATCGCCACGGGGATGCTCAAGGACTGTACCAATCAAGACATTTCTGATGAAGGCGTCGGCCACAAAGCTTGACAAGTCAGTAAGCACTTACTTACAATCGAGAGAGTGTCGCGTCCACACAAAACAACCGTAGCGCCGCTCCGGCTTTCGGCCAGTGCCCGCCGGGAAAAGCTAATTGAGGTTGCTATCGATCTTTTTTCGCGCAAAGGCTTTAAGGGCACCACTACGCGTGAAATTGCTGCTGCCGGAGGCGTAACCGAAGCGATTATCTTTCGTCATTTTCAGACAAAAGAGCAGCTTTACACCGCCATCATTGATCAGAAGCTCAATTCGCCGGATACTGCCGCATGGTGCAGCGCTCTCACCACCGCTATGGACGGAGAAGACGATGAAACTGTGATCCGGCAATTGATAAGCGGTATCATCCAGACGCACAAGACCGATCCCAAGTTTGAGCGGTTGATGCTATACGCAGCATTGGAGGGCAATGAAGTCGCCCTGCAGCACATGCGCCAAATTACCGCATCGATCGTCGATCTTTTCCGTAAATATTTTCGGCGGCGCCAGAAAAAGGGTGCATTGCGCTCATTGCCGCCGGAACTTGCACTCACGGCTATCGTCGGAATGGCTCAAAATTACGCCATGGGAAAGTACGTTCACGAGTTTCAGGAGCATTGCCTGTCGGATGAGCAGGCGCTGGAAAGCTTTTCGCGGATCGCGCTGGAGGGTCTGCGCGTTTCTGCACCAGGAAGCCGATCGGTATCAAAGAAAAAATGAAACAGAGAAACGCGATTTTGCTGCTTTGCGGCCTAGATCTGTTGAGCTGTTCTTGCACCGCAACAAAGCGGAGTTCTCGAGCCGACTCAGCAGTAGTTAAATCCACAGAAGTGGCCACAGCGAAGTCGGTTGTCAAACATGTGGCGGCCGCTTTTGATGAAACAGGAACTTTCGTCGCGGAAGAGTCGTCCGACATTGCTCCACCTGTGGCAGGCCGGATCTTGCGTACGCCCGTTGATGTAGGAGCGTTCGTTAAGCAGGGACAAGTCATATGCGAACTCGACCATCGCGATGCCGAACTGAAATTGCAGCAAGTTCGTGCACAACTGGCTGAGGCGCAAGCCGGTGTGCGACAGGCGCAGATGCGAATCGGACTGGACACAGGCAAGTTCGACGCCGCCAAGGTGCCGGAAGTGGCAGCCGCGCGAGCCAATTTTGAATCGGCCCAAGCCCAAGCAAAACTGGCCGCTGCGGATGCGCAACGTTACGCAAACCTTGTAGCATCGGGTGACGTGTCGCGCAGCGCCTTCGAAAAAGCCCGCACACAGCAGGAGACCGCGGAAGCGCAGGCGAATGCGAGCAAACAACAATGGGAAGCCGCACTTAATGGTGCTCGCCAAAATTATCAAGTATTGTCTTCTTCGCAATCGTCACTAGACGCGGTAAATGCGCAGGTCGCTCAGGCAGAGAAGGGATTGGCGGACACCTATATCCGGGCGCCCTTTGATGGCTTTGTCAGTGATCGGCCCGCTGCAGCCGGTGAATACGTGGCGCTGACAAATAAGATTGCCACAGTGGTTCGCGTGAAGACTCTCAAACTTCAGTTGCAAACTCCGGAACAGCGAGCCGCCAAAGCGCAGGTGGGCATGACGGTTTTGGCTCATGTTTCCGCCTATCCGGACCGCGAATTCGAGGGCACAGTATCCGCCATTAACCCTGCGATTGACCCGAACTCGCGCATCTTTGTACTAGAGGCGCGATTTGCCAATCCAGATAATGCTCTCCGGTCCGGCATGTTCTCAACCGCGCGCGTGGTTCTTCCCGGCGGTGAAGATGCGGTCTTTGTGCCGAAGAAAGCTGTAGTGCGGGACAAGACGACCGACTCCAACTTGGTCTACGTGATCGATCACGGTGTCGCTCGCATGCGTGTTGTGCTCATCGGCGAAGCGCTGGGCGATTTGGTGAGGGTGCAATCGGGCCTCGCAGCAAATGAATCCGTCGTTGTCACAAATCAATCCCAACTCTTCGATGGCGCTGCCGTTCAAGAACGCTCCGAAACGGCCAACCTCTAGGGACGTCCATGCAAGCTCTTGCTAAATTCTGTGTCCGCCGGCCTGTTTTCGCCACCATGTTGATTCTCTCCCTAGTGGTGGTGGGAGTCTTTTCCTATTTCAGTCTGGGAGTCGATCTTTTCCCCAAAGTCGACATTCCCACGGTACAAGTCCGGGTGGAAGACCGAGGAGCTTCTCCTGAAGAGATCGAAACAGAAGTGACGAAGAAGGTTGAAGACGCGCTCAACACCATTAGCCAAGTAGACGAAGTGCGTTCGACGTCGTCGGAAGGTCAATCATTGGTGATCGTGACATTCGAACTTTCGAAGAATGGCGACGTCGCGGCCCAGGAAGTCCAAAATAAAGTCAACTTGATTGTGAACGATCTTCCACAGACGGCGAAGACCCCGGTTGTACAGAAGTTCGATCCCGATGCGACGCCCATCTTGCAAGTAGCTGTATCGGCACCACGCTCGCTCCGAGACGTGACACTCATTGCCGATAAGCAGATCAAGCAAAAGCTCGAAAATGCTCGCGGCGTGGGACAGATTACGATCGTCGGCGGAGCTCGCCGGGAAATTCACATTCTGGTTGATCCAGACCGTTTGCGCTCCTACAATCTGACGGTGAACGACGTCTTTAATGCGCTAAAGCAGCAGAATCTGGAATTACCGGGCGGAAACTTGAATGCGGGTTCCCGCGAATTGACAATTCGCACGAGCGGCAAGATTCTAACCGTTGAACAGTTCAACCAGATTGCCGTTGCGACGCGTGGCAGTTACGTGGTGAAGGTGAGCGATATTGGCTACGCCGAGGATAGTTACGAAGAGCCGCGCACAACGGCGCGCCTGAACGGAGTGGCCGCCGTCACGCTCGTCGTGGCGAAGCAGTCTGGCGAAAACACCGTGACCACCGCGAACGAAGTGAAACAGCGTTTGCGTGAGATTGCTCTTACCCTTCCGAAAGACGTCAAGACACAAGTCATTGGAGACCAGTCGGTTTTTATCGAAGCGGCCGTTGGTTCAATCAAGCGTCACTTGATTGAGGGAAGTATCTTCGCGTCCATCGTCATCTTCCTGTTCTTGGCAAACTGGCGAACAACGTTGATTGCCGCAGTAGCGATTCCCACTTCCATCATTTCGGCTTTTGCCCTGATGGCAGCCATGGGATTCACTTTGAATCAGATTACAATGTTGGCGCTCACTCTGATGGTTGGCATCGTCATCGATGACGCGATCATTGTCCTCGAGAACATATACCGCTTCATTGAGGAAAAGGGTATGACGCCATTCGAAGCGGCGATTGAAGGCACTCGCGAGATCGGGCCTGCCGTGATGGCAACAACTCTGTCGCTGCTTGCCGTCTTCCTTCCCGTCGGTTTCATGGGCGGGATCGTGGGCCGTTTCATGAGTTCGTTTGGCTTCACATCGGGATTCTCTATCGCCGTTTCTCTTTTGGTTTCGTTCACGCTCACTCCCATGCTGTGCTCGCGATTTGTGAAGCCGGTCCAGCACATAGCCGGCAGCCACGCCTCCAAAGAGAGTGGCATTTTCACGTGGTTGGATAGCCGCTACACAAGAATGCTCACTTGGGCGATGGCTCATCGCAAGACCGTGATCCTTGCGAGTGGACTCACTGTGCTGAGTATCGTTCCGTTATTTATGTTTGTAGGCAAGAATTTCCTCCCAGCCGACGATCAGTCGCAGTTTAATGTTTTGCTTCGCACTCCTGAAGGGACTTCTCTGGCTGCGACCACGCAGATTGCCGAAAATGTTGCGCAACAGATCCGCGCTCTTCCCGGCGTGGAAAGTACGCTGATGACCGACGGCGGCGGTGCCGACGCGTCCGTCAACAACGCGTCCATTTACGTGAAGTTAAAGGATATCGATCAGCGCAGCCTCTCGCAGGTCGACATTATGCAGAGAACGCGCACCCTACTTCACACTTTTCCGCAAGACATACACACGGGTGTGGAACTAGTGAGTGCGGTTGGCGGCAATCAAAGTAACGCCGAGGTTCAGTATTTTATTCAAGGTCCTGATCTTGACAAACTTGCCAAATATTCTGACGCTCTAATGGCAAAAATGAAGCAGATTCCCGGTGTAACCGATGCCGACACAACTTTGCGTAGTGGGAAGCCCGAGGTTGGCCTTGATATTGACCGAGCACGCGCGGCCGATCTGGGCGTTTCCGTTCAGGATATTGAGCAGGCTCTGAACACGCTGGTCGCAGGGCAGGTTGCATCCACCTTCAACGCTGGCGATGAGCAGTATGACGTGCGAGTACGCGCGCAAGAGCAGTTTCGAGGAAGCCTGGAAGGTTTGAGTAAGATGACCGTTCCTTCCTCCCACAAGCGGGGCTCCGTCGGGTTGGACGAAGTAGTTCACATGCGGACCAGCACTGGCCCCTCCTCGGTAAACCGGATTGCCCGTCAACGGCAGGTTACTTTGACCTGTAACGTTCTTCCCGGTGGATCGCAAGCCGCTGTACTGGCTGCTTTGAGCAAAGCTGCCGGGGAGATAGGAATGGATCCCGACTACCGCACCGGATTAACGGGCCCTTCCAAAGAATTAGGACGTACTGGCTACTACTTCTTGCTGGCGTTCTCCCTCACTTTTATCTTCATGTATATCGTGCTGGCGGCACAGTTCGAATCGTTCGTTCACCCCGTCACAATCCTCATTACGTTGCCGTTGGCCATTCCGTTCGGCATAGTGTCGCTGCTCGTTACCGGACAAACCGTAAACATTTTCTCAGGGCTCGGCTTGTTGCTGCTATTCGGAATTGTAAAGAAGAACGCCATTCTGCAGATTGACCATACTAACGGATTGCGAGCCGCCGGGCTACCTCGCTATGAAGCGATCTTGCAGGCAAACCGCGATCGCCTACGGCCCATCCTCATGACCACCATCGCGCTCGTAGCAGGCATGTTGCCATTAGTTATCAGCAGCGGGACCGGAGCGGCAACGAATCGATCCATTGGAGTCTTGGTCGTGGGAGGCCAGTCCCTCTGCCTCATTCTCACTCTATTGGCGGTTCCTGTTTTCTATTCGTTCTTTGAAGACATCTCGCAATGGCCCGCGTTACGGCGGCTAGGGAGTTTGACAGCCGGTATGCGGCGCTTCCTCCCAAGTCGACGATCGGCTGCGGTGCAATCGGTGGTTCCCGGAGATCTCACATGAAATTGCGTTCCACCTTGCTGGTTCTTCTATGTCTGCGTGCGCTAGCGGCGCAGAATCCTCCCGCGCCGATTGCGGCGAATGAACCAGCCACGCCCGACCTTCCGTCTGTAAAGCCATTAGAGTTGCCCGCCCGCACCGGTATTACAGGCGAAGCGAATATCACGCTCGAAGAAATGATCCGTAAAGCGCTCGACAATGATCGCGACTTGGAAGTAGCCCGCATCGTTGCGCAGGAAGCGGCCTTCAACGTCAATGGTGCCAAAGGCGCCTACGATCCGATCTTGGGCTTGAACGGTCATCGGGTGAAAAGCGTGACGCCTGTTGCCTCGCTCCTCGGCGGCTCTTCCGACGGCAAGCTTACGCAACGAGAGCTCTTCGCCGACCCTCGACTGACTGGCAACTCCCCTTGGTTGGGAGGAAGCTACGCCCTCGATTTCTCCTCCGCGCGACAGTCATCGGATAGCACGTTTATCACGCTCAATCCACAGTTCCTTTCCTCAGTGAACCTCAACCTGACCCAGCCTCTCTGGCGTGGCCTGCGCTTTGATGAGAATCGATACCGTCTTCAGGTGGCGCGCAAGAACGTGCTGCTTAGCAATGAACAACTAAGGCAGCGAGTGATAGAGATCGTAACCCAGGTGATTCAGGCTTACTGGGAACTTGATTACGCCTATCGCAATCTTGCCGTTCAAATAGAGGCAGTGCGTTTGGCCGAGCAGCAGGATGCGAGTAATCGGCGGCAAGTGAAACAAGGCATTCTGGCGCCGGTGGACGTTATCCAGACACAGACGCAGATTTCCACATTCCAGCAGAACGTGTTCACCGCGCAGGCTGGCTTGACTCGCGCAGAAAATGTTCTCAAGCAACTCATCTTCGCAACGACGCAAGATCCGGCTTGGGATACGGCGTTGGTCCCAAGCACGGCGCTCTCTTTAGGCGCCGATGTCCCTCAACTATCCGACGCCATCAAAGAAGCATTGAGC
>Ga0075030_100006569_pt1 | contig 10406 bp, 10 predicted proteins | sample LitLauG_LLR_2012_FD_71393 | JGI IMG/M metagenome (GOLD analysis project Ga0075030, IMG submission 71393) | Freshwater sediment microbial communities from Pennsylvania, USA - Little Laurel Run_MetaG_LLR_2012 | ecosystem: Environmental > Aquatic > Freshwater > Creek > Sediment | place: USA...
GCCCCACAAGCTCTACTCAGTCACGTACGGATCCTTGATCGGGTTCAGCCCAATGGTAGCGAGCAATTTGCCGAGGTGATCACAGAGGCGAACCAACAGCGACATGAAGGCAGTCTGCCCAAACATGCACGCAAAAGGAAAAGCTAGCGTATAAGCAGCGACCGCAACTATCGATTTCGCAATGTCACGTATGCCAAAGTTCGGAGTCTGAGGCTCGATCGCTCCACGCAGTAATGCTCTTCTCAACATGAACGCCCTCCGCCACCGTGCGGGTGGAACGACTTCGTAAACAACGGCCTGGTTACACCAAATGAATACATGGCCGTTTGCAATCATTCTGTAAAAGAACTCCTGGTCTTCGCCGTTACGAAACGTTGGATTGAACGGATGGGTACAATCAACAAAAAGTCCTTTACGCAACAACACATTGCCCGTCCTGCCTTTTCTCCAGTCAATCACCAGACCTGTAGGGTAGGTCTCCCGCTCGTAGAATTTACCTCTTACTACCCAACTCGGAGGCGTGACGTCAAAGTGCGGTTTAACAGGGCCCAGGACGCCATCCACATTAGACATCGTACACGCTTCGTACAGAGTCAGTAGCCAGTTAGTCGTCGGAAATTCATCGTCATCAATAAATGCAACGAACTCTCCGTCAGCGTTTGTAACCGCCATGTTTCTAGCTAGCGCAATGTTCTGTCGGGCTTCCACCCTATACGTGACTCGAAGATTGGATGTCGCACGAAAGTCCGATACTACAGAGCTGGCAGAGTGTAAATGATCATTGTCGACGACGACGATCGCATACGTAAACAGGTCATCTGTAGCCTGGACGGCGAGTGCTTTTAGAAGTCTGCGGAGAAGTAAGGGTCGCTTGTAGGTACAAATGCAGACGCTAATAAGTGGTTTCGTCCCTAGCCGTTCTCCTTGGGGCAGATCAGCGCCGGACAGTACAGTATTCTCTTTACTGTATGGGGTCATTTATCCGGGTAAGACAAAGCCGACTGCAATCTTCAGATCTCCGAGCCGTCGAGCAATCTCTCCCTCCAACAGGAAGCGATATTCCGGCACGTTGACAGGGTGAGTCTCGACCTCCACGAAATGCTGCCGAGCCTGCGAGAAGATCCGTTCGAGGCGGTTCAGCGGTTCAAGTGGAGCCAGCGAAAAGAATAAATCTGTGATACGATGCCGCCGGCCTAGCCATTGGTCCACGGCGCGACGATAGAGACGATTACAGACACTCTTCTCGCCACGCCGGAAGGAAAAATTGCGCCGCACGACGACTCCCTCCGGAAGCAGGTCCCTAAATAGCACGTTGGCACATAGATGCATGTGATGGTGGCCGTCAATTCTGTCAGGGGCTGCGCCATAGAGCCTGCCGAACTCATCAAGTTGCGCAAACACAAGATACTCGAATGATTGGGCGAGACACAGGTTATACACGACAGGAGCGAAAAGGTGCCGCGTCAAATAGCTGCGCACCCGCCGCTGATGCTCGACGAGCCCACAAGGGCAGTTGCGCGCAACAAATGGCGTCGTAAAGTTAAGGTGCAGTCCCGCGTCGATCTCCATGTTTCGAGCAATCGACGCCGCGCGGTCCGAGTCGTCCATGAACACCATCGCGCTAACCGACGAAATAGTTCCATGTTTCGCACACTCCACGATTGCGTCGGTATTCTCGGTATCGCGCCCCCAATCGTCGGCATTAATGATCAGGGCACCGGCCCGTTTCACACAGCTATTCCCGTCCGGTATCCGAACTGGATGGGCCTCGATATCATCGAACTGCATCTCTCTAAAGCTGTGCGTGATTTTGGGATCTAGCAAGGTCGACTTCCGCTTTTCTTTTTCTCACAACTCTGATTGGATTGAACAACCTCATTAATCTATCGATTTGCTCCCGCTGATGGAAGCGTACAAGGTCGGCTGATACTGGCCTTTCAAGTCCGATCAGCCAGCCCCAAACATAACCGGCAAACAAGCCAAGACCACCCACAAGATAGGGCCATCGCGTCATCTGATAGCAGGCTCGTGAGAACTGCCACAGCGGGTGCCCCCCGAGATAGTAATCTTGTTGGCCAAGCCTAAAATTCGATCTCAACCTGCCAACTGAAGCCGTGCCCATGGGGCGATGGTGGTAACAGCAATGATCCAGGAAAGTTTGTGTCCGCCACCCCTTCATACGCGCCGTTGTAACCGCAATCCAATCAATTCCGCCGCCTTTGACTTGGACATAGCCGCCGATCTGATTGAAACATTCGCGTCGGAACAGCTGGCAGGCTCCAGACACGTGCTCAGTCGGAGTAAACCGGTAATCATAGGCAGAATCGCCTTCGACGAAAGGAGTTCCTGCCACCCCCAGTTGTGCGTCCGCGACAAACTTAGAGAGTAGATATTCGAAATATCCCGAGCCGAAAGTTACGTCCGCATCTAGATTACCAATAATATCGAACGCCTCATCCTGTACTCGCTTGGCCCCCGCATTGAAGCAACGGACTTTAGCCGCGAAGTTTCGGTCTCTGCGTTCCGGCATTCGCACCAGTTCTATCCATGAACAGATGGTCAAGTATTTCTTTGCAATATCATCGGTACGATCAGTTGATCCGTCGCTCACAATGACCCATTTCTTAGGAAGAACAGTCTGGGACATCACGGAATGGATGGTCTCCTCCAAAAACGCTTCCTCATTGCGCGCTGGAGTAATTAATACGTAGCTTAGGACGCATGTGTTCATTGTCAGTCAATACTGGTCATTCTGTAGTCGTCACCGTCTTCGTTGATTAGAGCGCGCTTCTCGAAGACGAACACTACGGTCGTGCATATCCGGTCGCATTCATTTTAAGCAATAACTGAGCCAAGGCCTTGAACATTGTGGCTTGCCCCCAGTGGAGCATCGGGGTTTTCGCCTTTATGAGAAGATACTTGCGGTAGTAAAAATAGCCCTTCGAATCCTGCATGTTCCCGATCGCCCATGCAGCCACTTTAGCGCTCAATTCCAGACATTCCGGATCTAGGTCAGAAAAGCTGGCGAGAGTATCAATCGATTGTGCGACACATTGAATGTCTACCGGGTAAGTCCGGGTGTGGTAGTACTTCGGGCAACCGGTCTCTTCAAAAAAGTGCGCCTTGTAGAAACCCATGCCTCGCTCGAGATTGGGCCGAAATTCCTGGTCCCCGCTTGATTCGATGTAGTGCTTTAGGCTGTCCAGATTGTACCCGGTGTGGAAATTATCAATCCAGTGATACTTCGGTTCTTCCGCGTACCACCACGCCCCGTCCTGCAATTGGCGGGAACAGCTATATTCCATGGCCGAACGGGCCACCCTGAGATACTCTTCGTTACCATCTTGCTTCGCCGTCCGGGCCAAAAGGCTGGCACCCAGCATGTTGGCATTGTGAATTGAGCTCTGCACGTGGGCCAGGTAGCTCACACAATCGCCGCGACTGGTTCGTTCGCGCGGTAGCTCAAGAATCCAATTGCACGCGCTCTCTGCTATCTTCAGAAACCACTCGTTGCCGGTAACCTCGTAGGCTTCCAGGTAAGCATGACCGATCAGACACGTCCAAACGATAATCGGATCATCTTTGGTGTACCCTCCACCGCGGGAAACAAAATCAAAATGATTGCTCCAGCTGTGATGTTGGAAACGTGCGACTTTGTGCGCGTCGAGCCATTCGAGGCAGCGAGTCGCCTTTTCCAGGTATTGCGGGTTTTGAGTGGCGCGATAGAGCATCAAGTACCCATGCGCCATGTAACCACGGCCCTTCGTGGAATCTTGTGGCCGGACGCCCATCAGAGGTCGAAGATTCACTGGGCTTTGCCGAATCAACTGCATCAGTAGGCGTTCCGCGAACAAGTTCCCGAATGCTAGTGGTCGCGTCCAGGAGGACAGGCCGTCAAAGGGTTCGTAGCCGCGGTAGTCGTGTTCCTCAACCCACCTCTGAACGCTCGCAAGGGATTGCTCAACCTTCCGATTACTGACCGTCTTAAAACGCTCGGCCTTTTCAGCTGGAATTGGGGCGACGAATGTTCCTGTGCTGGTCATTGTTGCGGTTCTCCCTGCAGAAGCCCGCTCACCAGTTTTACCAACTTCTCTCTCTCTTCCTGCCAGGTATGTGCCAGATAGATCTTTTGGCCCCGCTCGGCAATTTCGGTTGCCTGGTTGCTGTGGGAATGCACATACTCGATTCTCGCCGCCAGTTCCTCGGCACCACCCGCTTCGAAAAACAAAAGAGAATCGGGATCGAAGTAGTCCTGAATCCCCGGTGTTCGCGGGGCGATCACCGGCTTGCCGAGTGCCAAGTATTCGAAAATCCGAGTGGGCGTATTGATATCGGTGAACCGATTGCGCTGATTGGGGATAACCCCGACATTGCAACCCTCAATTTCCTGGACCAGTTCTTCTAGGCGCTTTGGGCCAAGATAGCGAATATAGCTCTCCAACCCGGTGTTACGAGCCTTTTCCATCACTCCTTCAAGAAAGGGCGTTCTGCGTCCGTAAATCCTGAGTTCCGCGTTGGGGATGCTCTTTTGCACGAGTGCGAGCGCATCCACGGCAAGATCGAGACCGTTTCGCTCGACGAGGGACCCGTGATACATGATCACGAAAGGCTTGGTGGCACCTCCATCCGAAGCGGGATAGGAACCCGCTGCCCGATAGGGGAAGATCTCCCCATCCGGCGAATTCATGACCACGCCGATCTTTTCGGGGCGACAACTACGTGAGGCGAAGATCCGTTTGCACGCTGCATTTACTGTTATCACCAGATCCGCGCACGCGATACTCCATTTCTCGAGCTTGCGAATCACCCGAACGCCAAGACTATTCTCCTCAAGATTGAAGATTGTCATCATGAGTTCCGGCATGGGATCGTGCTGATCGAGGATCACCTTGGCCCCGAGCGCTTTTGGCAGCAACGCGCTGAGGACAAGAATGTCGGGCATGTTGTGAATGTGAATCAGGTCGTACCTGTAGCGGAGCGAGCGCCATGCCAGAATGCTCGCGGACATGAGAATGAAGGCAGAGTACTGGTACGCGTAGGAAAGCTTGCCGCCGCGATTATGCGCAATCGGCACCCGGAATATTTCCATACCACCCACTTTCTCGTGTTTTGGCAAGTTCTGATCGGCCTCGCAAATCAAGTCCAGAAACATGCCTTCTCTGAGGAGCGTCTCGGCGGCTCGGCGCGGGCGTGGGTCAGCGGGATACGACGAGAACACCACCATACCCGCGCGTTTTCCGCGAAGACCGAACTCGGCCTCTCGATTCGGATCTGCGGAGTCTGACGAACCAAGGCGCCATGATTCCCCGGGCAGGGCTGAAACGCTGTGATCTGTCAGGTTGGCTTTCGTGCTCATCTGCTTGATTTAGACCGCTGCCTTCTCAACGCTGCCCAGCGGGGATGCGGCCATTTCCACATCTTCGCGCGCTGTTTCGCGCTCGATCTTCATTCGGTTGGAAGCATGAATCGCCTCGAGCATCACGGACTGCCTGAATTTGCTTAGGATCCTGACGTTCGGCATTACACAGTGGCCGCCGATCACGCCCGGGAAGTACTTTACCGGCGGAAAGAATTTGATTTCGTCGTAAAAAGAGATGACTTCCTCGTAATCCTGCCCGGATTGGTCACAGTACCTTTCTAGTTCCTGAGCCCAAGCAATCATTAAGCCGAAGTAAGTGGTCTCAGTCAGCTTTGCCAGTTCCGTCGCTTCCGGTGACGATAGGATCTTGGTCTTCAGACCTACCGACTCGAAATGCTTGGCCGCCTGTTCTGCAGTTGCGGGGTCGATCGCTCCTACAAACTTGGTATAAAGCTGGAGGTCCTCCCGCATGCGAACATGCTTGCCGCGCACGGGGCTGTTCACCAATGCTGCACCAGTTTGCTCGGCAATTGCGCGCGTGGTCCCGACAGACACCGTGCTGTTGATGATGGTGACGGACGGTCGGAAAAACTCGATGTAGCGCGCGGTCTCGCCGACAAAATCCTTGATCTGAAACGGGTAGCAGACATGCATCACATCGACCTTGTCGATCGGCCCTACCGGTGAAATATCCACACCGATCACCTCATGGTGCTCGGAAATGAGCTGAAACAGCGGCTTTCCGATCTCTCCGAGTCCGACGACTACGACCTTTTTGTTTGTGTTCACGGGCTGAGGCCTCCTCAAAGAAAGTGAGTGTGTCATGATCAACCTTCACTGTGGGGCTCGCCGTGTCCCCTGCGAAGGTGTGAGCATCTGGGCTCAATGGGCCGACAGTGCGACCTTGGTTTCGGCGAACTTAGCGACCGTTTCCACAACTTTCTGCTGCTGGTCCGCGTTGAGGTGCGGGAACATCGGCAAGGAAACGATCTCACGCGCGACTTTCTCGCAAATCGGAAAGTCACCTTCGTGATGGCCTTTATCCTGGTAGGCCTTCTGCAGATGGAGAGGGATTGGATAGTGAATGCCCGTTCCGATGCCCAGTTCTTTCAGAAAGACCATCAGTTCTTCGCGATCGAAGGTGCGAACTACGTACAAGTGGTACACCGCGCGGGACCAAGAGGGCTCATACGGAATAATGACCGAGTTGCCAGCCGCTTCGAACAGCCGCTTGTATTCCGCCGCACGTTCGCGCCGCTGCTCGTTCCATTTGGCAAGATGCTGCAATTTAACGTGAAGAAATCCCGCCTGCACCGCATCCAGACGGCCGTTGTAGCCTTCGACATGGTGGTAGTACTTCTTCGCCTGGCCGTGATCGCGGATCATACGAACCTGCATAGCTAGCTTGTCGTCATTGGTCGTCACCGCCCCTGCTTCTCCGCATGCCCCTAGATTCTTTCCTGGGTAGAAGCTAAACGCAGCGGCGCGGCCAACCGAGCCAGATGTCAGCCATCGATTCTGCTTGCGCGAGAAGTACTGCGCTCCGTGAGCTTGGCAGGCGTCTTCTACAACGATTAGATTGAAGCGGTCCGCGACGTCGAGAATCGGATCCATTTCCGCCATTTGCCCGTAGAGATGGACCGGGACGACCGCAGTTACCGGGCGTCCGCTCCGCCGGCTGATTAGTCTGCCGGCGACATCGTGACTACATTCTTGTTCCAGATATCCCCGAAGTCTTTCAGGATCCATATTGTAGGTGCGCTCATCGATGTCGACGAATTCCGGAAGAGCGCCGGCTTGTGAAATAGCTTCTGTCGTCGCGATGAACGTGTTGGGCACCGTCACGACAACATCGCCCGCGCGGACACCAGCTGCCATCAGGGCAAAGCGCACCGCGTCGGTGCCACTGCCGACTCCGACTGCGTGTTGCGTGCCGCAGAATGTGGCAAATGCCTTCTCGAAGGTCTCGACCGCAGGGCCACCGATGAAGCCGGCGGTTCGCAGTGCCTGTTGGAAAACGGAGGTGAGCTCCTGCTCGAGCTCAACATGCGGAGTTGCAAGATCAAGAAAAGGAATGCTGGAAACGCTCACTTTGTGACCTCCATGGGCTGATCGATGTGGCGATGGACCCGTGCGGGATTGCCGTAGGCAATGCTGTTCGGCGGGACATCTCTCGTAACTACACTGCCGGCACCTACGATGGCATTTTCACCAATGGTGACGTTGGCCAGAATCGTACTGCCTGAGCCGATCGAAACTCCCTTCTGCACCAAGGTCTTCTCGACCTTCCAGTCGGACTCGCTTTGCAGGGCGCCTTCGACCGTAGTCGCACGCGGGTAGGAATCATTGATGAAGGCAACGCTATGGCCGACAAATACGTTGTCTTCAATGGTCACGCCTTCACAAATGAAAGTATGGCTCGAGATCTTGCAGCGTTTGCCGATCGTTGCCTTCTTCTGAATTTCGACGAAGGCTCCGATCTTGGTTTCATCGCCGATTTCACATCCGTAGAGATTAATGAACTTGGAGAGCCTAACGTCTCGACCAAGCTTCACATCCGGCGAAATGCAAATGAATTCATTCATAAGAGGTCCTTTTATGCTTCCTTCGTCGTGGATCATAAGCAAGACAAATGGGGGAGGGCCGAAGAGGGTTGGAGCGAATTAAAGACTAAGACGAGTTAGAGATAGACCAAGGCTCCGCGCTGGCGGAGGGACTCCGAGGCGGCTTCCAGCATCCTTACCACCCTCAGACCTGCCTTGCCGTCATTCATTGGTGACTGGTCATTGACGATGCAATCAACGAAGTACGCCAATTCCTGAGAGAGCGCTTCGATCTGTTCAAGATGGGGAGCCCACATGTCGCCGGCGCGATATTTCACTGGCAGGTTATACAGGTTATACAGACCTTCGGGGCTCGAGATCTTGACCCCCTTGTCGTAAATCTTGATCTTCTCGTCCACTTCGAGGTCATTCCAGACAAGCATTTGCTTCTCCCCGCCAATCAGCGTCGTGCGAACTTTTACCGGTGACAACCAGTTGACGTTGATGTGGGCGATGACCTTGTTGGGAAAATACAGGGTAATGAAAGCGATGTCTTCGTGTCCGTTCAGGTGCATCTGGCCTGTCGCTGAAACAGCTTCGGAAGTCTCTTGGATTAGGTGATCTATGATCGAGAGGTCATGGGGCGCGAGATCCCAGATTACGTTTACATCATGCTGAAAGAGGCCGAGGTTTATGCGAGTTGAGTCGTAGTAGTACAGCTTGCCAAGAGCTCCATCGTCCAACAACTGCTTGATCTTCCGAACCGCGCTGGTAAATAGGAAGGTGTGATCCACCATGATTTTAAGGCCCTTTTGTGCGGCCAAAGCGACGAGCTCTTCCGCCTGCGCGGCATTGCTGGTGAAGGGTTTCTCCACGAAGATGTGCTTGCCATTCTCCAGCGCAGCCTTTGCCAGTTCGTAGTGCGTCCAAACTGGCGTAACGACGGCGATAGCATCGATGTCCTTGGATTTCATCAACCGTCCGGGATCGTCCGTGACCCGGACATGGGGGTACACCTTTTCCACTTTCTGTCGTGCCCCAACACTCTTGTCGCATACCGCAACAACCTCAGTTTGCTCCAGGCGGTCGAGGTTCCGAACGACGTTCGGCCCCCAATACCCATAGCCAATAACCCCGAATCTAAGGACTCCACTCCCTTGCTTGGGTGGTGCTAGAGAATCTTCAGGTTTCACTACCAGGGTAGCCATTGTTACTCCTTTCGCGACGGGTTTTGGGGGGAGGAGGGAGGGCTTACAAATAGTTGGAAGCTAGTGAGCGCCTTCGCCAAGGACAACTGCAAGTGGCGTGCGCAGCAGGATCTTAGTGTCCATCCACGGCGACCAGGATCGTGCGTATCGCAGGTCGAGGCGAACCATTTCGTCAAATGTCACCCGACTGCGACCACTGACCTGCCAGAGTCCGGTAATTCCTGGCTTTGCTTCGAGCAATCGCCGACGGTGCCAGAAATCGTAGGCTTCGACTTCGTACGGAATTGGGGGGCGCGGCCCAACTAACGACATTTCGCCCTTCAAGACGTTGATGAACTGTGGCAGTTCATCCAGGCTGGTTTTGCGGAGGAAAGCCCCGACCCTAGTGATTCTCGGGTCTTGGGTCAACTTGAATACTCCTTCGCCGTTACCGTTGCATCGGTTGCGCTCGCCCTTACCGCAGATCAACTGTTTCATGTATTCCTCGTGGATGCTGGCATCGTTGCCATCCTCCATCGATCGAAACTTGAGAAAAATGAAGGGCTCTCCGTATTGACCGACCCTCCGCTGGCGGAAGAAGACCGGTCCTTTCGACGTTGCTTTGATGGCCAGTGCAATGATCGCGAATATCGGTGCGGCGAGCATCAGAGCGAAGGTGCTACTGATGATGTCCACGGCCCGCTTTAGAGCCCCGGAGACCCGCTTTCCTTTGGCTTGTTTCGCCAAGTCGGGATACAGAACCGGGTTGCTCGGGCGTTTGCCACCCTGCTCCCAGTCATCAGGAAACACATGGAACGAAACACCAACTTGATTAAATTGCTCAAAGCTCAGATGTTCGCGCAGAATATCGCTCAGTCTGGCAATCATCGTACTCACGATGGTCCCACGATCTTCGAATGCAATTTCGGTGAACATTACGCCCACGACGCAATCGTTCTTGTACCATCCAGCCACGTCGGTCTCCCGGGTAGATACCGAAAGCATCGTCAGGAGCCTGCGCAGGTGTTTCCCATTGTCTGCGGAGGGTAGATGATTGCCTAGATCCAGCAGCATGAGCAGGAAAGGTTTGTGCGAGCGCTCGGTTCTCCGCCGCTCGAGTAAGATCACTCGATGGAACGCTGTCTCATTTAGAATGTCGCGCTCCTGGCTTGGTTCGGAATCTCGGGCAAAAGGACCACTGCCTACGGTGTCAAGTACGCGTCGCACATTCACGACTTCTTCTCCTGGGTGCAATCAACGGTGAGGAAATCTAACAACTGCAGATTGGCGAGCTGCGGCATTGGGGGAGGACTGGGG
>Ga0075030_100006574_pt1 | contig 10403 bp, 6 predicted proteins | sample LitLauG_LLR_2012_FD_71393 | JGI IMG/M metagenome (GOLD analysis project Ga0075030, IMG submission 71393) | Freshwater sediment microbial communities from Pennsylvania, USA - Little Laurel Run_MetaG_LLR_2012 | ecosystem: Environmental > Aquatic > Freshwater > Creek > Sediment | place: USA...
TCCTAGAGGAGGACCTGCAGGGTCCCGGCGCGGGCATGATCCAAACCGGCTACCGAATTGCGATGCTAGTTGCCGGAGCGGGCGCACTGGTGATCGCAGCGCGCGCCGGGTGGTTTGCAGCCTACTCCACGATGGCGGCGCTGGTTGGCGTGGGAATGCTTGTGTTCCTGCTTGGCCCGGAGCCGAAAGTGCCGGTGGATACTGTGCGTACTGGAACAGCCGGAGGGAGGGGCGTTCGCCAATTGCTCGCAACCGCAGTGATTGGCCCCTTCACCGATTTCATGCGGCGGCCGCGTTGGCCGGTGATCCTGATCTTCATTGTCGGCTACAAGCTGGGGGAGGCGATGGCCGGAGTGATGGCGACACCGCTATACATATCCCTCGGGTTTTCTTTGCAAGAGATCGCCGCCGTATCCAAACTGGTCGGGTTCTTTGCGACCGTGACAGGGGCTCTGGTTGGAGGGGTGGTAACGGCACGATTTGGCTTCCGGGGCTCGCTTGTGCTGTGCGGCATTCTCCAGTCAGCCGGCAATCTTTTCTATGTGCTGCAGGCTGTGGGCGGGCATCGGCTCGGCTACCTTGCTCTGTGTGTCACTGCCGAGAACGTGACTGGCGCAATGGCGGGGACAGCCTTGGTAGGTTATCTCTCCAGTCTGTGTTCGCCCGCCTTTACCGCGACCCAGTACGCGTTGCTTTCCTCGCTCGCGTCGGTTGGCCGCACGGTGGTGGCCTCCTCGGGAGGCGTGCTGGCTGAGAAGCTCGGCTGGGTATGGTTCTTCCTGTTGACCACCCTGGCGACATTGCCAGCCCTTGTCCTTCTCATCTGGATCGGGCCGCGACAATCGCACGCGCGACAATCGCAAGAATGACCAACTCGGCCGAGCGTCGAACCGACAGACTTTACCCCGAAGACCGCATGATGCAAACAGTGCCAGACCGGTTCTGACTGATTTCGCGTGATACCATCCAAATTTGGCCGAGCTTCGCCGGGAAGGAATGCCCGCACGGGGCAATCGCTTCCGATCGCAGACAAGGGGCGGCTGGCGACTGACTGCTGGCAACTGGCAACTGATCCATGATCATCCTCTTCATCGGCGACATCTTCGGCCGTCCCGGACGCACCATCGTCAAGGAACGTCTGCGCGAAATCGTCAAGCAGCATTCGGTCGATCTCGTCATCGCCAACTGCGAAAATGCAGCCGCCGGATTCGGCATCACCCCTCCGCTCGCCGAAGAGCTCTTCGACCTCGGCATCGACGTGATGACCACCGGCAATCACGTCTGGGATAAGCGCGAGATCATCGAATACTTCAACATGGCGGACGGTAACCCGCACAGCCCGGCGCGCCGTCTTCTGCGCCCCGCGAATTTTCCCGCCAACCTTCCCGGCTGGGGAGTCTACGAGGGCCAGAAAAACGGCGTCCCTTATGCGGTCATCAATCTGCAGGGACGCGTCTTCATGGGCTCGAGCGACGATCCCTACCGCTACGCCGATCGTCTTCTCGAACAGATCAAAGCGAAAATCATCTTCGTGGACTTCCACGCCGAGGCTACTTCCGAGAAAGTCGCCTTCGGCTGGTATCTCGACGGACGAGTCACCGCTCTGGTCGGCACCCACACGCACATCCCGACCGCCGATGAAAACATTTTGACCAAGGGAACCGCCTACATCACCGACGTCGGCATGACCGGCCCCTACGACAGCGTCATCGGCGTAAAGAAAGAGCTGGTGATCGAGCGCTTCCTCAGCGGCATGCCCGCGCGCTTCGAAGCCGCCGCCGGCGACGTCCGCCTCTGCGCGGTCGTAGTCGAGTGCAATTACCAGACCGGGCGCGCCAAGCGCATTGAACGTCTGATGCTGCGCTAAGTCGATCCAAGCCGAAGAAAGCGGATCAGCCGATTCCGAGATCTTGAGCGGAATGGGGGATATTAACGCCAAGCTCGCCATGTCATTCCACAGTAAACGATCCACAAAGAAGCCTTCGTGTGAAAAACACCCGCAGAACCTAGCGGTTGTGATCGTGGGAAAACCTTTGGCCGCGAAGATCGTGAGATTGGCAGGAATCGCCACTGGCTGTGCGCTGAGCACAAATTTTGTCGGAATATTTAGCGAAGGATGAGGCCATTATGATTGCTCCTAAGACTATGAATTAGAAACAGATGACTGGTTTTAGCGGAGTATGAATTGGAGAAATGTGGGGGGGTACCCCCCTACCCAAAAACAGTTAAGTTGTTGATAACAAATTTGTTACAGGTAAAGTATTCAAAAGATTGGACTTAGGGGGGATTGCAGAAGTTAAAAGTCAGATTGCAGAAGTGGAGAAACCGCGCTGACCGCCGCGTAGGAGATGGAACACTCTGACGCCAGCGGCACGGCAGCCCACTTCTCGAAAAGCGCGAGAAGTGGGGCACCCGCTGTTATTGGGTTTTCCCGGCGCTTTGCTTGGGTATCATCTGGTTCGGTTTTGAAAGAGCCGAGACAAATGGTTGGGAACGCCTCGCCTCTGGAGACGGGCGCAGTTCCCCATGATCGTGCAATATGGTGCAATGTCGAGTCATCTTCGCACTGATTTTGGTGCAGGTCTGTGATGGGCGGCACGGGAAAAATGTGATGAAAAATGATGAGCGTAATGCGATTTTTCGTCAACGAATGTCCTTCTTGTCCTTGAAGTCGGATTCCGGCTGTAGAGAAGTCACCGCTCATTTCGAGGGGGGAGCCCGCCAGGAATCAGCGGCCTCCTGCACTTCCTTCAGAAAACTCGCAACCGGCACGCCGTTGTATTTCTCGCGCACCGGGTCCTGATTCATGCCAAAGGCCACGACAGGCTCAATAAGGTTATTCATGATCTCGTTGCACGCCGCAATATTCCGCAGATCAACAGCAGGGTCACGGCACCCTTCGGGAGTAACTTTTCCGTGTGAGCGCTCGTAAAAAGCCTGACAGGCGAGGTGATCGTAGCTGGCGGTGTGGCAGACGGACGATGCGGAGTGTGTATCCCAGATATCAGGGGGGCGTAGATCAAACATCCCTTGTACGCCACCTCCACCAGCTAGCCGAAGACTTTCGATCTGTTCGTTCTTGTCCCTTTGCAAGAACAGAACAAAAGGCCCGTCAGGAGCATAGCTAGGGTTGCGGGTGTGAAACATGGAGACAGGTACGGGGCCGACTTGCGTTCCGGTGAAGTCCTTCGTGTCCGTGCCGCACGTGATAACGCCTTGCCACACACCGAGCGTCAGCAGGTCTCCCACCTTGTAAGAACCCTTCCAAACGCGCAAAACCCTCGAATCTGTGTACGTAACAGCATCCTCACCCGAGGGAGTGAGGACGATTGCGTTCCGAAGGTCTATCCCAACCAGCACCACGTCGTCACTCGCCTGCATTAACGCGACGAGGTTTTTTTCCAAAGTGGCTGTGTTCACCTCGCGGAGGCGAGCGCGAGAATAAGGCGGATGCTGAGCGAGAGCCCATTTGCATAGGATGCTGTCGGACGGTCCGTGAGGATATTTGGCTTTGTACTCGGCGAGAATATCGGTGACGTGCTTGTCAGCGAGAACGTCCTGCGCGAAACAAGGAATGAATAGGAGCAGAATCAGAATTGCTAGTGGGAAGCAACACCTTAGCAGCCGCATACGTCCTCCCTAGCCTTGAAACATTGTGAAAAACGGAGACACGCTATCGAAGAAACGCCCCATCAGCACGACAAGAGATGAAGGGCTTCATCTTCGCGCTAGTTTAAATCAAGCAATCTGCGACGGGAATCACCTGTTGAAACCAGCCTTATCGCTCACGACTGAGGAGAGGGTGGCAAAACGCCAGTCGTGGCACGGACAAACCCTAAGCTAGACTTCCGCTGACGAACCCGGCCCGAGCCATGGGCGCCGACCGTTACGATCGTAGTTCCCTTCCGAGTATTTCCCTTGCAAGACATTCACTTCCGGGCATTCTATGATGTAAATATGCGATGGCTTGCGTCGGGAATTCTTTTGTTTTGTGCCGGTCTCTGTTTGGCCGCCGACACGCCCTCGACTCCTGGCAATTCACCCGCTACAGACCCGGCTTGTTCCACTGCGACTAACCCCGCTTGTACAGTTCCGGTCAACCTGACTTCCGGCGATCTCAAGGCCGCCAAGCATGCCTTTGCCCGCGGCCTGAAGCTGCAGCAATCTCAAAAGCTGGACGAGGCTTTCTACGAGTTTGAGGAGGCCTCTCGCCTGAATCCGCAAAACACGGAATACCTCACGGCCCGGGAGATGACCCGGCAGCATCTGGCCAGCACGCATCTGGACCGCGGAAACAGCGCCCTTCTCGATGGCCGGCAAGTCGAAGCGCTCGCGGAGTTCCGCACCGCCCTGAACCTTGATCCGCAAAACGAGTTTGCGCAACAGCGAATTCAGGATGCCATGGGCCCGCCACCGGTGCACACCGCTGGCCCCGCCCAAGTGGTCGCCAGCACCGACCGGATAACCGCCAAGCCAATTGACGCACTGCACGACTTCCACTACCGTGGCGATTCTCGTGGCCTGCTCACCGCCGTCGCCTCCAGCTACGGCCTGACTGTCGAATTCGACGATGCCTTCGCCAGCCGCCCAGTTCGCTTCAATATGGACCAGGTTGATTTTGCGACGGCTCTTCAGGCCGCCTGCGCCGTCACCAAAAGCTTCGCGGTGCCGATTGACGATACCGCGCTGTTCGTGGCCCCCGAAACTGCCGACAATCATCGCCTCTACGACCGCATGGGCATGCGCTCGTTTCGTTTCTCTGGTCTCGAAGCCTCCAAGGACTTAAACGAGATGCTCAACTCGTTGCGCACCCTCTTTGAGTTCCGCTTCATCAGCCTGCATGCCGCGTCCAGCACCATCACGGTTCGCGGTCCCATGGGGGCGCTGGAAGCTGCTACTCAGTTCCTCAGTCAACTCGATTCCCCGCGGCCGGAAGTATTGCTGGACGTAAACGTCATGGAGGTCAATCACACTTACGCGAAAAATATCGGCCTCCACATCCCCAACCAGTTCACTCTGGTCAACATTCCGGGTGCGGCCCTGGCAGCCCTTGGCGGACAAAACATCCAGGACCTGATCAACCAGCTGATCTCCTCCGGCGGCATCAATCAGGCCGGCAACACCTCCATCGCCGCTCTCATCTCGCAGTTGCAAGGCCAGAGCAACTCGGTCTTCAACCAGCCCCTGGCCACCTTCGGCGGTGGACTCACGTTGATGGGCCTCAGCCTGGACCACCTCTCTGCCGTACTGTCCTTGAATGAAAGTTCGGTCCGCTCGCTCCAACACGTAACCTTGCGCGCTTCGCAGGAAAAAGAAGCCACCTTCAAGCTCGGCTCACGTTATCCCATTCTGAACGCCAGTTTTGCTCCGATTTCCAATAATCCAGCCATTGCCGGTGTGCTCAAGAACCAATCCTTCACCGCGCCCTTCCCGTCGGTCAGTTACGAGGACATCGGCCTCACCCTCAAGGCCAAGCCGATGGTTCATCACAATTCGGATGTTGCCCTGGAGTTGAACCTTCTCTTCCGCGCTCTCGGCAGCACCAACGTCAACGGCGTGCCGATCATTTCTAATCGCGAATTCACGGGTGGAATTCTATTGAAGGACGGAGAACCCGCCTTCATCGCCGGCATGATTACGGAGTCTGACCAGCGCAGCCTGAACGGCCTGCCGTTATTCTCCCGTGTCCCGGGCTTTGGCGTCCTGACATCGCAGAATTCCCGTCAGGAAATGGATGATGAACTCCTGATCCTGATCACGCCCCACGTCCTGAGTTCCCCCCAACGGACCGAGGCGCCCGAAATCTGGATGACCAAGTAAGACCGGGCCATCGGAGGAGTGGGTCGTGGGGCCATCTGAAGCCTCCGCTTCGACCTGAGATTTTGAGTTTCCAGATCGCCTGATGACCCGATGGCCAGAGCACCCGACTGAGCTACTTCCCGCCTTTCTCCTCCGTTGCCATGAAGTCCACAATCTTCTTCAACGTCTCCACGGGACTTCCAGCGCCCACCGCACGTCCATTGATGTATAAAGCAGGCGTTCCAACCACCCCTACCGACGAGCCGAGCGCAATCGAGGCCTGGATGCGGGCTTTGGTCTCGGGCTTCGCGGCGCAGGCCGCGATCTCATCCGCCTTCCCGCCGGACGCGGTCACGATGGCCTTCAGCTTTTCGTCCGCATTTGCCTCGGTAATATTGGCCTGCTCCTCAAATGTCTTCTGGATAAACTTCCACACCGCGTCGTTGGAGGAGCGGCCCATGCAATCGACATAGGCGGCGCCTTTCTCTGCCCAGTTGTGCGCCGGCAACGGATAATTCTGGAAGACAAAGTGGACTTCAGGCTCCTGGGCCAGCAGCGCTTCCACGTTGGGCGCTGCCTTTTGACAGTGCGGGCATTGCATATCGCTGAATTCGACTACCGTCACAGACGCCTTTGCCGGACCCTTGGCAGGCCCGTTCACGCCCTTTTCCAGCTTCTCGCGGGCATCTTCGAACGGCTTGGTTCCAAAGGGCAGGACCTCGCCCGAGATGGCATGTTTGCCGTCCGAACTCACCAGCAGCCGGTTGGTGTTCGCTCCTTGTGGATTGGTGACCACCACCGTGACCTCGGCGAGGCCCGGAACCTCGGAGGGCCGAATCTCCGCGACCTTCCACGTGATCGTCGGGTCCCACCCGAACATCTGGAACAGGAACGAGTTCACCGTGTCTTCCGTGGGCAGGCCGCTGGTGCTTGCGGCAGGCGCGTTAGGCGCAGACTTTGCTGCTGGTTTGGCAGCGGGCCGGGAAGAAAGCGAAGGCTCAGTCTGGGCGATCTGGGTCTGTGCATTGACGAAGCCGCACAACAGGAGAATCAGGAGCAAAACGCGATGCATGGGTCTCATAGGTTTGGAATTCGATTGTTACAAAACCCGCGCGAATTGTCATTTCGAGCACGGGCCATTTGCCTTCATCCCGTGCATCTCCGCGTCTGCCCGGTACAGCGTAAAGTTTACCGTGGAAAAATCACCCCAAGATTTTGCGTTTGTACAGAAATCTGCCGTCGCTGCGAACTCGTCAAGATTTCGCGACGATGGGCGGGTCAAAAGGATGGAGAGCGCTTATCCAGGCAAAAGGCCGAATTGACACCCGCTGCTTCTATGAATCGCTATGGATTGCGGCATCACGTATGTTACCCTTTGCCTCCGTGGGCTTGGGGTGATCACTCCGTGCGTGGCCTCCACGCTACCTTAGAAATGATTGTGGCGACACCTTGGGCAATCTCGGCATCCAATCTCAAGAGTTGGACTCAATCGTGCATGGCGAACACTTCACGACCTCCGCTTCTGATCGGTCTAAAGTACATCGGGGGAGCGGACGACCAGCATTCATTTGATCCCCGAGGGGTGCTCAAATTAGACCGTCACACCGCAAACCGAAGACAGACGACCGCCCGGAACTCTTGAAGGATTTGTTTAACCTCCTGGAAGCCTATTCGCCGCCCTGGTACTCGCGCGACCTTCGCAACCGAATCCTCGCCGCCCTGCACGCGTTCGACACACATGGGGAGGGCTCGAAGACGGCAGAGTCGGGTGCTCGCCCACCGCGCGACTCCCCACGATCCCCACGTTCGTAATATCGCGCCCTCACTACATCGAAGAAAGGCCTTTAAGGGAGGAATGCGTCGGTCCCTGATGGCAGTTAACCATTGAAATCCGAAACGAAAGCCGAGCCGACTGCCGACGACCCGGCCTGAGATGTATGATTTGATTGGCTCCGATATTTCTCACGAGAAGTCAGAAATTAGAGTCGAAGAAGTGAACCCCGCAGTCGCGAGCAAGGTTTTTACTTCTGCAATCTGACTTTTTACTTCTGACTTTCATTGGAGGCACCTATGGCGGAAGAGCAAATTGATCAACTGGAATCCTTCAGAGCTTTCATCAAAGCCGCAGAAGAAGGCGCTGCCATTCCACCGGTTGCCGAGGACGATCTCAAGCGCCTTCACGACCTGTGCCTTGACATGGCAAAGCGCTACTGCGGCAAAGACGGAGTAGTGAGTCTCGATGCCATGGCCCGCGCTTGCAACCCGGGCGCGAATCTGCCCGCTGTGTGGCTGCGCCACACTCAACTCAGAACACTGTTCCGGCAGGGTCTTCTTGCGGAATGGCAACATGGCACGGCCTTGGACGATGCTGTGTTCCGGCTGGCCGCAACCATTCCTATGAACGGAGTCCGTTTAGACCCTGACGCTTTCGTGCAACATCTGCGCGAGGCGACTGCGGCCCGAACTCCGTGACTGGTGGAGGACAGGCGTGCTCGCCCGTCCCAGTCTGACTCAGGGTGCTGGCGAGGGGTTTCGTTGGAGCCGCGTCACTCCGCTTTGGCAGCGATCGGGAACCGCCGGCCATAACCGAACGCTTTGTGGGAGATCTTTATTCCGGGAGCAGCCTGCTGCCGTTTGTACTCGCTGCGCGCAATCATTTTGATCACTCGCTTTACCAGCTCCAGATCAAAGTCGCGCGCTTCGGCAATCTGTTCGGCTGTGCGTGACTCCTCGACATAGTCTTCGAGAATGGCATCAAGCACATCGTAGGGCGGAAGAAAATCGGAATCTTTTTGGTCGGGCCGCAATTCCGCCGATGGCGGCTTTTCGATGGTAGCTTGTGGAATCACCCTCCTGCGCGAATTCACATACGCGCTCAGGCGGTAAACGAGAGTCTTCGGTACGTCGGAAATGACGGCCAGCCCTCCGACCATATCGCCATAGAGTGTGCAATAACCGACCGCCAGTTCGCTTTTGTTGCCCGTTGAAAGCACCAGCGCGCCCAGCTTGTTCGACATGGACATGAGCAGCAAACCGCGCGCGCGCGATTGAATATTTTCTTCGGTGGCATCCTGCGGCCGGCCCGCAAATACAGGCGCCAGAGTCTGGCAAGCGGCTCGGTAGATTTCGCTGATGGAAAGTAGCTCAAAGCGGATCCCAAGATTGGCGGCGAGTTCGCGCGCGTCGCTGATCGACCCGGGAGAGGAGTACGGTCCGGGCATACCGACTCCGATCACATTTTCCACCCCGAGGGCATCGACTGCGATCGAGGCCGTGAGCGCGGAATCGATGCCCCCGCTGAGCCCGATAATCGCTTGCCGGAAGCCGCATTTCTGAACGTAGTCGCGCGTGCCCAGGGCCAGCGCTTCATAAGCGCTGGCATCTTCACCGGCAATTTGCTGGTGCATGTCGCCGGTGAGGCTGCCGGAATCGAAGAACACCAGATCTTCTTCGAATGACTTGCCCTGCGCGATCACCCGCCCGTCGGGCGCGATCACCAGGCTCGATCCATCAAAGATCAGGCTGTCATTGCCTCCGACCTGGTTCACCATCGCCACCGGCACATTCTTGTTTTTCGCAATCGCAGCCAGCATGTCGCGGCGCAAGTTGCGCTTCCCCATCCAAAAGGGCGAAGCCGAAATGTTGAGCACGAAATTGCCGCCCGCGCGCACCAGTTCTTCGACCGGATCGATGCCATAGAGCCGCTTGTCCCAGAAGTGCTTGTCGTTCCAGGCGTCCTCGCAGATGGTAAGGGCCATCTGCTTGCCGCAGAAGTTGAACAGTTGCTGGCTCTTGGCGGGGGCAAAGTTGCGCATCTCGTCGAAGACGTCGTAAGTCGGCAAGAGCATTTTGGACTGGATGAATTCGATGCGCCCGTCGCGCAGCAATGCCGCCGAGTTCCTTACTGTTTTGCCGGATCGGTCTTCGGCGGGAGTGACCAGCCCGCAGATCACGGCAATGCCTTGGGTTTCGGCGGCAATCTGCTCTGCGGTTGTGCGGTTGCGCTCCACGAACGACGGGCGTTCGACCAGGTCGCGCGGCGGGTATCCGCAGACGGAGAGTTCGGGAAACAGGACCAGGCCAGCGCCGGCGCTTCTCGCCTGCTGCGCAAACTGGATGATCTTGGCGGCGTTGCCAGAAAAGTCGCCCACAGTAGGGTTGATCTGGCCTAGGGCAATCTTCACGCTATTAGTGTAAATCGATCGGGTGATTCGAGGATCGCCTCGTCGGTTAGTCGGCGGGTTACCGGGTCACCCGACGGCGCGATGACCCGATTCTCCCCAGTTGGGCCCTGGATCCGAGCTTGGATGCGTCGGATCAGGAGCCGGCATGGGCGGCATCGCCGTAGGATTCTGCGGTGTGCCTTCCGGCATCTGTTCGCCAGGACGCCGCAAGGTCGGAGCATTCTCGGGGCGCCCTTCGACTTGCGTTTGTTTTTTTGCAACCGTAGCTTCGCCAGCGTCAATTTCCTTGTCGACGCGCACGACTTTCTGGCCATCCACTTTCATCGTCTCGACGCGGATGACCTCGTCGCCGACAAAGCGCACAAAATCGACATCCTGCGGAGGCGTGCCGTAGATCCACTCTTCGTATTCGATCTCGCC
>Ga0075030_100006578_pt1 | contig 10398 bp, 9 predicted proteins | sample LitLauG_LLR_2012_FD_71393 | JGI IMG/M metagenome (GOLD analysis project Ga0075030, IMG submission 71393) | Freshwater sediment microbial communities from Pennsylvania, USA - Little Laurel Run_MetaG_LLR_2012 | ecosystem: Environmental > Aquatic > Freshwater > Creek > Sediment | place: USA...
GTTCAAGGTCCCGCGCGAGAAGCTCACTCCCGACGACGACTTCTTCAAAACGCTTGGGATTGACAGCCTGCAAGCGCTGGACCTGCTCACCCGGCTCGAGCATCATTTCAATGTCGAGCTGCCGGACTACGAATTGCAAGGAGTCTCCGACTTCAGGACGCTCGCCAGCCGGATCCAGGCGAGATTGTAAGGGGAATCAAGCACAGAGTTTCTGGCAGACACCGACGACAACTGCATGAAGAGCAAACTGCGAAGACAACCGGTTATCAGTTTATGGTTCCCTGTTTCCAGTCCTACGGTATCCGCTGAAATGGGTAGTGAACTGATAAGTAGACTCTTCCCCGTTTCTCCGTGTCTCTGTGGTGAAATAAAGCATTAATGCTTAACCTCGACCAATACACTTGCCTGGGCGCAGCGCTGCGCGAGGCGCTCGACCGTTGGCCGAATGAGACTTGCCTGATCGAGTCCGATCGCGACAGGGAAAAGACCCGCCTTACATATTCTGACTTCAAAGAAATGGCGATGCCGCTGGCGCGCGCGCTCGAAGACGCCGAGATTAGTCCCGGCGACCGGGCCGCGATCATCATGACCAACCAGTCGAAATGGCTGATTTCAGCCTATGCCATTCTCCATGGTGGTGGCGTGCTTGTGCCGCTCGATTACAAGCTGACCGCGGCCGAACACCTGCAATTGCTGGCGCACAGCAAAGCGAAAATCCTGGTGATCGAATATTACTTGTGGCGCGCGATCATGCAAGCGCCGGAGTTCAAGGACCACAAGGTTCAAACCGTTCTGGTCACCGAAGCGCCGCCCGGAGCGGATCTGGCGGGAGCGGTCCGCTGGGAAGATTTTCGGCGCAAGGGTGATCCCGTGTTTGTTCCGCGTCAGCGTCAGGATGTGGCCTGCATCGTCTATTCTTCGGGGACCGGCGGAGGTCCCAAGGGATGCGTGCTCACCCATGAGAATTATCTGGAACAATGCAAAGCGCTGATCACGCTGTATCCCTTCTGGCCGGGCGTTCGCTATCTAAGCATTCTGCCCACCAACCATGCCATCGATTTCATGGTCGGCTTTATCGGGCCATTTGTTTGTGGCGCATGCGTCGTGCACTTGCGCACACTGCGGCCCGAATTCGTGCGCGACGCCTTTGTTCGCTACAAGATCACGTATGTGAGCCTGGTTCCCATGGTGCTCAAGAACCTGGAGCGAGGGCTCAAGGCCAAGTTTGAAGCGTTATCCAAACCTAAGCGTTTCGTTTTGGAGCGATCAATCGCAGTGAACAAATTCTTCACCGGCTGGCGTCCCGATGTGCGTTTGAGCCGGGTGATGCTGCGACAGATACACCAAGCCTTTGGCGGGGAATTGCGGGCTATGTTTACTGGTGGTGCATTCATGGAGCCGTCGACACTGCAGTTTTTCTACGATCTGGGCGTTCCTGTGGCCAACGGATATGGTCTGACCGAAGCCGGTACCGTGCTCACACTCAACGATCTGAAACCCTTCCGCGCCGATACCGTGGGCAAGCCGCTGCCCGGCGTGGAATTACGGGTACTGAATCCGGACTCTGAAGGCATCGGCGAAGTCGCGGCGACGGGCAAGACCGTGATGTCGCACTATCTCGACGATCCCGAACTGACCGCGGAAACCATCGTGGATGGTTGGCTGCTCACGGGCGACCTGGGACGCTTTGACGGCAGCGGACATCTGCAACTCTTCGGCCGCAAGAAGAACATGATCGTCACCGAGGGCGGGAAAAATATTTATCCAGAGGATATTGAAACTGCTTTTGACGGGCTCCCAGTCAAGGAGTACTGCATCTTTGCGGCCAACTACATCTGGCCGGCAAAGAGTCTTGGCCACGAGATGCTGATTCTTGTCCTCCGGCTGGAGCAGGTACAGGAAGCCCAGGGACAGAAAGGTCAAGTTCAGGAATTCAGCGAACCACTAAAGCAGGAGATCGTTGCCCGCAACCGGCGCTTGCCCGATTTCAAACGAGTGGGGGGATGCCTGGTCTGGGAAAAGGATTTTCCGCGCACCGCGGCCATGAAAATCAAGCGCATCGCTCTCGCGGAAGAGATCCGCAAAACCCTCAGCCGCGCCGCCGTAGTTGAAATATAAAAACTTATGAGCGACCAACCGTGAACGATTCCGGAGCGTTTCTCGCGGTGGTCAACCCGGCGGCAGGTGGAGGCCGCTGTCGCCAACTGGTTGGAGCTGCGCTTGATCGGCTGCGAGCAGGCGGAATTGATCTAAAGGTGATCGAAACCAGCGCTCCCGGCCAGGCAACTTCGTTGGTTCGCGATGCTTACGCTCAGGGCTATCGGAAGTTTATTGCCGTCGGCGGAGACGGAACGTCTTACGAAGTCGTCAACGGGCTCTTTCCATCGGAAGCGGGTGAACCCGCGACACTGGCATTTCTTCCCCTGGGGACGGGCAATTCGTTCTTACGTGACTTCAGCGACCGCGGCGTGGAGTTCGCTGTCGAGGCGTTGCTTGCTCGGCGCTCGCTTCCCTGCGATGTTCTCCGATTGACGCACCAAACCGGCGTGCTGCACTACATCAACCTGCTGAGCATGGGATTCTCTGCCGATGTGGCCACGTTGCGCGCCCGGCGTTTCAGCGGGTGGGGAGAGGTGGGCTACCAGTCCTCCATTTTCATCAGCCTGGCGCGTTTCCGGCGGCGTCCCTTTCCCTTGCGGGTGGATGGAGGCGCGGAAATCGACCGGCGACCATGTTTGTTCCTCACCTTCAGCAACAGCAAATTCACCGGCGGCACTATGATGATTGCTCCCAAAGCCGAGGTGAATGACGGGCTCATCGAGTTCGTGCGATGGGGCCCGATCGGGCGTCTGGGCCTGATCCGCAATCTGCCGACGCTCTATGACGGCACCCACATGAACCATCCGCTGGCGGAACGGCGGGCGGCGAAGCGTATTGATTTCGAACTTAGCGCGCCGGTGGATGTCATGGTGGATGGCGAAGTGCTCACCTTGCACTGCCGAAGCCTTGATGTGCTGCCTTCCGCCCTGAACGTCGTGGTATAAAAAGGTTCCATGTCGGAAGACAGCACAAATCGCGATGGAGACGCACCGTCAAAATCATCGTCCGCGTCTAGGATCGTCACCGCAGTACTGATCGTCGCCGCCTTGGCCGCGGTGATTTACCTGGGATTGCGCAAGCGCGGCAGCCGCCTCGATGCATTCGCGAAATGTATGGCCGCAAAGCAGGTGAAAATCTACGGCGCGTACTGGTGCCCGCATTGTGCGGACCAGAAGGAAATGTTTGGATCGTCCTTCCAGTACATTCTGTATGTCGAGTGTGGGGTGCCCGGTTCGCGTGCTGAGGCCCCGGCCTGCAAAGATGTGGGGATAAGACATTTTCCTACCTGGCAGTTTGCCGACGGAGAACGCCAGGAGGGAGCCCAAACCCTGCAGTCGCTCGGCACCAAGACCGGATGCAGCCTGCCATGATGTTGCGTGCTACGCCGCGCTTTGCCCGGCTCATTCTCCTGTTGATTGCGGTGCTGGCTTTGGGCGGCGCGCTGGTCTCGTCGGTGTCGCTCTATCATCACTACGGCACTTCGGCCACTTCCTACTGTGACATCGGAGAGAACTTCAACTGCGACATCGTGAACCGCAGCACCTACTCGACGGTTTTCGGCATTCCGGTGGCCCTGATTGGCATCGCCGGATATCTGGCTGTGCTCACGCTGGCGACCTTCTATCGTAATCAGGCTCAGACTCCGGCAATGTTGGCGATCGGTTCGCTGGCAGGGCTGGGCTTCGAGCTTTACCTTACCTACATCGAAAGTTTTGTCCTGGCAACCTGGTGTATTTTGTGCCTGTCGTCGCTGGCTTTGATTTTGAGCATCGCGGTGCTTTCATGGCTGCTGTGGGTACATCGTGTCCGGCAGGATGGCTGATACTCATGGAAGAACCCACATCACCGCCAGCATCAGGCAGTGAAGACTCTCCGGAATTGGCGGGAGAGTTGCGGCTGCACGAATTTCAGAGCCGAATATTCCGCAATACGCGCATGCTGCGAGTATGGTTGCCGCCAGGATATAGCGCACCCGAAAACCAGGGCCGCCACTATCCTGTTTTCTACCTGAACGACGGACAGAATCTGTTTGATCCAGCGACGGCATTCATTGGAGTTGACTGGCAAGCCGATGAATCTGCAGATCGCCTGATTCGCGAAGGCAGAATTCCTCCACTCATCATCGTGGGCATTGATAACGCGCAGAAGGATCGCCCCAGGGAGTATCTGCCCTACCGGTCTTTTAATCCTCCCAGCATGCGGCCACAGGGCAAACGTTATCCAGATTTTCTGTTGAACGAGGTGATGCCGTTTCTCTATCTACACTATCGCATCGCTCGAGGTCCGGAAAATACGGGACTGGGAGGATCCTCTCTGGGCGCGCTCATCGCCCTGTACACGGCGATGGACCGCCCGGGAGTCTTTGGTCGTTTGCTGCTGGAGAGCCCCTCCTTGTTCACCTCTAACCGGCAGTTGTTGAAATCCAGCCGCGCTTTCCGGCAGTGGCCGGGCAAGATTTTTATGGCGATTGGAACCCGGGAAGTGGGAAGTGAAGACCGCGATCGACAGGTGGTGGAAGACGTTCGCGAATTGGAACACGTTCTACGGCGCGCCGGGTTGAGAGAAGGCCGACTGCTGGTGAGGATTGACGAAGGCCGGACCCACAATGAAAAAGAATGGGCTAAACGGTTTCCGGAAGCGCTGACATTTCTTTTCGGCGTGTCATCCTGAGCGCAGTCATACGATTCGCTTGCGAATCGTATGGCGCAGTCGAAGGACCCCTGCGCGCTCCACGGGCTGCGAAGTTCAAGGGATTTCTAGTCCTGCACGACAATGCCCGGATGCTTACGGCGACTTGCAGAACGTAGAGGTCCCCGCAACTTCGCTCGGGGCAGGCTCTTCGACTCCGCCTTTCCCTTCGCAGGCGAATGGAAAGACTCCGCTCAGGATGACACTGGGAGGGTGGCTGCCGCTGGCCAGGGGCTGCGAGACGATATTCGCCAGGTGATCCACAAGAGGGCCGTCATTGCCACCACCGAGAGCTGCAAGTGAGTGATCCGCGCCCACGGTCCGGTCAAGAACAACGGATAGCATAGATACAGGAGCTGCCGAGTCCGCGGTGCGAACGGCTGTTCGCGGTGTGCCACCGTCCAATCACTGAGCAGCAGGAACGCTGGCGCGAGAATTATCAGGTCGTACACGGTCAAATGTGGCGACACCAGGACCGTGGTAAACAACAGCGCCGAGAAGCGAATTGACAAAGGGGCGTTGCTCTGTCTGCATCGAACTGCCAGCACCAGAATGCCAATCGCAGTGACCACATACAACCCAAATGCGACGTGTGGCCACGGAAGGAGGAGAGACCAGAAGGAGCGCAGTGAATGGGTCTGGTACAACCGGGGTTCAAGCAGCGGCAAGACGCCCTCCACATTCCTCAGCGCGCGCAGGTACGTATGCATGACCTCGGAGCCGTAGTGCATCCAGGCCGCCGCAAGTTGGACAGTTGCAGCCATCACGGCGCCAGCCACAACTTTCCATTCGCGCGCGAAGACGAACACGACTGCCGCAGCCAGTCCCAGCTGTGGTTTGAAGATGAGCGAACCAACGGCTAATCCTGCGAGTACGGTGTGATCGCGTCGCAGCGCGAGAAATGCCAGGGTGAAGCACAGGAGCGCGAGAGCGGAATTCTGCCCCCAGGCCAGCAGGTGAAAAAATCCCGGAAAAGCAATCGCCAGAATCAGAACTGTCCAGCGATACGCCTGAAGACTGGGGCAATTCTTCCACACTGCGTAGCAACAGAAGGCGTAAATCAGGATGTTCACACCCAGCCACGCGACCAGCGCACGACCGTAAGGCAACCGAGCGAAGGGCGCGAAAGACAGAGAAACCTGCGGCCCGTAAAGCGGGACATACACACTGTCTGGCGCCCGCGCCACAAACTTCCTCGCCAGGTCAGCTTGCGCCCGCATGTTGTACAGAAGATCTCCGCGGCCCCGCAACGCGAGGCTTCCCAGGGTGTAGAAGTGTAAGAAATCCGTGCCTTTCACCAGACCGTTACGGTCGAGCAACCCCGGCGCGGACATGTCCACGGCATAGACGGTCCAGAGACAGAAGGCCAGCAGCAGGCCATGAATACGGATGCGTTTGGCGGTGAGCCACGATTCAGAGCTCATGGCTCCAGGCTCGCTGGAGACTCGTCCCCGTTCAAGTGCCACACCTTTCGCTCGTGAAAATACCGGAGCAATTCCTGGTCTTCCTGAGTGCTCATTGCTCGCGCCCAGACGATCTTGGCGTCGTCGATGTCCGCCCCGTTGTATACCCACTCCCAGTCGACATCGTGATGCGGACCGTAGCTCACGATCACCAGATGGCGCCCCGGAGTGGTTTCCAACTGGCGCGCAATCGCCACCCGATCCAAATTGCCTCGGGGCCATGCAGGCTCGATCTGTGCGCGTGCCGCTGCTGCTCCGACGCGCAACAAGACCATGGCGCAGGCGATGGTCGGGATGGCCCGCACCAGCGCAACCCCAATCGGCTGTCCACGCCAGCGCCACAGCCGCAAGTGGCGCATGCACTGCAGCAGCACGAGATAGATGAGGCCTGTGGCGGGAGCTACGTAGTGGGGCAGCGTCCAGGTTTCCACCGCCAGGCCGAGCAGGAAAAACGCGCCTACAACAATAGGAAAGCGCATTTTCTTGTCGCGAAGGATCCACGGGAAGGCCAGCAGGGGAATTGTAAGCAGAGGTCCCCAGTAGAACTTCCACGACCCCACCAGTTTGTCCCATGTACGGTAGGCAGCGCCGTCGAGAGTATGGTATCCCTCGAACCGTTCTAACTCCCAACGATAGAAATCGCGCATCACCGCGTGGTTGTAAGTGGGTTCGGGCCTCGGAGACTGCCACAAGAAATATGGCGCCGTGGCGTATGTGCCACGATTCACCTGGTAAGTCATGCGAAAAGGACTGCCCGTGACTCGCCAGTAGTAGTAGCTCATGCCCGCTCCGGTCATAGCGAGAACGAGAATGATGGGTAACACGGTGCGGCCTAGAGAAACCGAAATTGCAGGGCGGCCCTTGCCAAATATCCAAATCGCCAAGGCTGCCGCGATGGGGAGGCTGAACACCAATCCCTCGTACGGCCGGCTGTTTGCCAGAATGGCAAGACCGATGGCCAGGACGACGGCGTCCGACACGCGGGAATATTTTTTCACACGAGGCAGCGCTCCCAGCGCCAGAACCCCGCCCAGAGCAACCACAGACCCGCTCCAGTATCCATTCATCCAGTAACTAAGAATTCCGAGGCGCAGCATCGCCAGAATCCCGCCCAGGAGAGCCCATCCCGGGGGCAGCCAACCCTGAAGCATCCAGGTGAGCGCCGAGCACATGAGCGCAGTGACAAGCAACTGACCGATCCAGGGATGCCCGAGCCGCTCGCCGACGGCCAGAACAAGACCCTGCGCGGGAGGGTACATGGACATGTAAGTCGGCTGCTGAATGATGTGGAAGCTTTCAAAGTGCACCCACATGGGATGGGGAGGATTGGTCACGCGTCCGCGAGCGAAGGTATCGGCCGCTAGCAGATAACTGAATTCATCGTTCCAGCGCGGCGCGGGAATTCCAAGGACCGGAATCAGGGAAACGCGAAGTGTAACCACCAGCAGCCCGACCACGACAATGGACAACGTCTTTCTCCGCGCCAGCTGTCGAAAGCGGTTTTCCACATACCCAAAGCCCGCCGGCTGAGGCGTCGCTCGGCCCGCATGACGTGAGGCGAAAGCGATTATCGCCAACGCGGCGATAACCAGGATCAACTCGATGAATTGGAGCAACGAGGGCGCGAGGCGGGCCATGTTCATCGGGCGTTAGACCTCGGACCTCGGACTTCAGCCGTCGGACTTCGGGCAGTTGGCTGACGTCCGGGGTCCGAGGTCTGAAGTCCGACGTCCGTCCTACTTTCCTACCGCCGCCTTGTCCGAGGTCAGCTTGTCGAGGATGCCGGACGCAACGTCAATCGTTTCCTGGTCGACAGTGCGATTCTTGCAGATAGCATCCGCGAGGGGTACGGAAACAATCTTGTTCCCGCGCAGGGCCGCCATGCAGCCAAACTCGCCGCGATGGACCATGTCGATCGCGCCCAACCCATAGCGGGTTGCCAGCATGCGATCGAAGGCGCTGGGAGAGCCGCCGCGCTGCACGTGTCCCAGGACGACGGTGCGCGTCTCGAAGTTGGTACGCCGTTCAATCTCGCGGGCCAGGATGGCAGCGATTCCGCCCAGTCGGGCATGGCCGAATTCATCCTTGCCCATGTCGACCACAATGGGAGCACCATGTTTTGGATCAACGTCAGTAGAGAATTTCGCCCCTTCGGCTACCACCACAATGCTGAAATAGCGGCCGCGCGCGTGCCGCAAGCGGATGGTTTCCGCGACCTTGTCAACATCGAAAGGTATTTCAGGGATCAGAATGACATCTGCACCGCCGGCGATGCCACTGTACATAGCGATCCAGCCGGCATCCCGTCCCATGACTTCCACCACCATCACGCGATTGTGGGCTTCGGCCGTGGTGTGCACCCGGTCGATGGCCTCGGTGGCGATATTGACTGCGGTATCGAATCCGAAGGTGAAGTCGGTGCCGGCGAGATCGTTGTCGATGGTCTTGGGGACGCCCACCAGGTCAACGCCTTTTTTGTGCAGCTGCTGGGCTACAGAAAGGGTGTCATCGCCGCCGATGGCGATCAGGGCCTCGACCTTGTGCCGCTTCAGCGTGGCCATGCACTTGTCGAGTCCATCTGCTTTCTTCGCGGGGTTGGTGCGCGAGGTGCGGAGGATGGTGCCGCCACGAGGAAGAATTCCGCCCACGCTCGACAGATCCAGCGGCATGCTCTTGTCTTCCACCAGGCCACGCCAGCCTTCCAGAAATCCCACAAATTCGTCTTCGTAGTGGAAGCAACCTTTGCGCACCACGGCGCGTATCACTGCGTTCAAGCCTGGGCAGTCGCCTCCGCCGGTGAGTATGCCAACTTTCATTGCCTGCTCCTCAATGCGCGTAGAAATCGTTAACCTGCGTCCCTGCGGCTGAGCTGAACCGCTACGAACACTGGCTACACTTGTGCCGAAATCGCTTGCCGTGGAAGTTAAAGATTACCATTAAATGGTGCATTTTTGTGTCGTCCTGGGTGCCCTGAGCCTCTCTTGCCGATTGCGCCCGGGCGAGGGATTCGCCACAATATCTCCAGAAATTGCAGAACCTCATGCCTAAAATATTGCGTATTCTGATCTGGCTTGGAGTCGCCTTGCTCGGCGCGCTGGCTCTGGCGACGGTTGCCTTACATCGCGGCGAGCAAATCAATGCCATGTGGCTGGTGGTCGCAGCCGTTTGCACGTACGCTCTAGGGTACCGGTTCTATAGCAAATTCATCGCGGCCAAGCTTCTAACCCTTGATGCCCTGCGCGCCACCCCCGCCGAACGCCTGGACAACGGGCGCGACTTTGTTCCCACCAACAAGTGGGTAGTCTTCGGACACCATTTCGCCGCCATCGCGGGGCCCGGACCCCTGGTCGGTCCCGTGCTGGCGGCACAATTCGGATATCTCCCCGGAACGTTGTGGATCCTGGCCGGGGCAGTCTTCGGCGGTTGCGTGCAGGACTTCGTGATTCTGCTGTTCTCGGTGCGGCGCGATGGCAAGTCGCTTACCGAAATGGCGCGCGAGGAAATTGGCCGGCTGGGCGGACTGGTGGCCTACGTCGCCGTGATCAGCATCATCGTGATCCTGCTCGCAGTTTGCGCCCTGGTAGTGGTGAATGCGCTCAAGGCCAGTCCGTGGGGCACATTTACCATCGCCATGACGATTCCCATTGCGCTTCTGATGGGCGTGTATTTGCGCACCCTGCGACCCGGCAGAGTGCTGGAAACATCGGCACTCGGCTTTGTGCTGGTGATGCTCGCGATCTGGGGCGGACAGTGGGTCTCACAAACTCCGTCGGTAGCGCACTGGTTCACGTTCTCAGCTGCGGCGCTGGCGATTCTGATTATCATCTATGGATTCGCCGCGTCCGCGCTGCCCGTCTGGCTGCTACTGGCTCCGCGTGACTACCTGAGCACGTTCGTGAAGCTCGGAACCATCACACTGCTGGCCCTGGGAATCGTCGCGCTCCGTCCCACGCTGCACATGCCGCCGCTCACCCGTTTTATTGACGGCTCCGGCCCGGTGTTTGCAGGAAATGTGTTTCCTTTTGCGTTCATCACCATCGCATGCGGAGCGATCAGCGGTTTTCACGCCCTGATCTCGAGCGGCACTACCCCAAAGCTGATCCGGCGTGAGACCGAAGCCCGCATGGTGGGATACGGCGCCATGCTG
>Ga0075030_100006580_pt1 | contig 10397 bp, 7 predicted proteins | sample LitLauG_LLR_2012_FD_71393 | JGI IMG/M metagenome (GOLD analysis project Ga0075030, IMG submission 71393) | Freshwater sediment microbial communities from Pennsylvania, USA - Little Laurel Run_MetaG_LLR_2012 | ecosystem: Environmental > Aquatic > Freshwater > Creek > Sediment | place: USA...
TCCCCGGCCTCAATTTTTGGCCCGTTTGGCGTGCCGCCATAAATTTCAATAATCTTATTCCCGATTAACCCGTCAGAACTCAATTTGGCCGTCACGTCCTTGGGAATAAACCTGGTGGACTGGTCTTCAATACTGATACGTACTTCCACCTGGCCATCCGGTTGCAGACTTACCGTTCCGATCGTGCCCACTTTCACCCCGGAAAACCAGACGTTATTGCCTTTTTGCAGTCCGTTGACATTTTCGAAGTAAGCTTTCACGGTAATGGAGCTTTCAAAGGTTTTATGTTGCGACCCGAGCGTGAGGACCGTCACAATAAAAATAGCCACGCCTAGGAAAACAAAAATGCCCACCACTATTGCTCGCGTATTGCCGGTAGATTTCATCTGAATATGGTTATGATTTAGCCAATAAAATTGTAATTGTAAAAATTGCGTATCCTTTCGTCATCCGAGCTGAAAACCTCCTTAAACGTGCCCTGCTGGATAAACTTGCCGTCAAATAACATGGCCACTTTGTCGCCGGTTGATTTTGCACAGGTCAGGTCATGGGTGATAATGATCGACGTGGTGTTAAATTTAACCCTGACCAGGTTAATGAGATTATTGATCTCAATGCTCGTGATCGGGTCAAGCCCTGAGGTCGGTTCATCATATAACATGATTTGCGGCCGCAAGATCAGGGTTCTGGCTATCCCGATTCGTTTTCTTTGACCGCCAGAAAGATCTGAGGGCATTTGATCAATCGTTTGCATCAGTCCCACATCATTCAATACCGATTCAATCTCGGTAGTTACCTGCTTTTTGGTGAGGTGCCGCGAATGCCTGACGAGCGGAAAGGCAAGATTTTCCCTGACAGTCATGCTGTCATACAACGCACTGCTTTGAAAAGAAAATCCCACTTTCAAACGAAGTTCCCTCAAATCCCTGTCATTTAGCTGATCCACTTCCTTACCCAAGACATTGACCACACCGCTATCTGGTTTCAATAACCCGCAGACTATTTTTATGAGAACGGATTTACCGCTGCCAGACCGACCCAGTACCACCATATTTTCCTTCTGGAATACGTCAAGATCTATACCCTTCAGGACCTGATTGCCGCCGAATGATTTATGCAAATCCCTGATCGAAATCACAAGCTCCTTGTCACCGGTATTTTTTTGTGGTTCTTCCATTGACTACCTCAGGCTGTTGGTGATCTGAACAATTAATATTTCTTCCACGAAAATCAGGAACATTGAAAGGACCACCGATGCATTGGCTGCCTTACCCACTCCTTCGGTTCCATGGCTGGCATGAAATCCTTTATAACACCCCACGATACCGATCGTAAAACCATACACTACACTCTTGATCAAAGACGAAAAAATATCCAGGAATGAAATGCTTGAAAACGCTGCCTGGAAAAAAGAAATAAAACTGGTTTGTTCGTTCTGATGGACATTTAGAAATGAGCCCAGCATTCCGACACAACCAGTATAACACATCAGCATGGGAACCATCAACGTCGTTGCTACCACCCTGCTGACAACCAGGAACTTAAAGGGATTTACAGCAGAAACTTCCATCGCGTCAATTTGCTCGGTAACCTTCATCGAGCCCAGCTCGGCACCGATATTGGAGCCGACCTTCCCCGCGGCAATGAGTGCCGTTACCAACGGTGCCAGCGCGCGGATGATGGCTATAGAAACCAGTGACGGCAGCCAGGAAGAGGCACCAAAGGCGGACAATGATGGCCGCGACTGCTTGGTAAATACCAGGCCAGTAATAAAACCTGTCAGTGTTATCAGGAAAAGTGACCGGTAGCCTACCTCATAACACTGTCTCAAAATCTCCTTGAACTCAAAAGGAGGCTTAAACACCTCTCTGAAGAAACGAAGTACAAATTGCAACCCGTCATTTAAATCAATAAAAAACTGGTCGATCTTTTTAGAAAATATTCGATCCCTTGACTTTTTAAAATACATATCACTTGATTACAATCAAAATAAGAACCGGATTTCACAATCCTCAATTTGTCGCAAAGATGCTACAAAGATTAACAAATAGGGCGCTGACCCTTTTTATTTTCAAAGAAAGTGGGACGGCCGTGGAAAAATGGCTACACACATCAGATACGCGGACTGGATACCATTCCCCGGGCGGCTTCGCTCTTTTCCTCACGGGCCTGGAGTTCAGATCAATTGCAGACAAGGACCCTCAACGGCCTCCCCGGGGGCATATTGCCGCGAGTTTTCGGTCGGTTTTTATGGGATGATGCCGGAGTCACGAGCGCCGAATTTGACAGATCGTGTAAATACCTTTTCGTTTATTCCCCTTCCTTGGGGTATAGCCCCTAAAGTCGCGATCCCGGTGCCGCAGGGGAATGCGCGTGGCTACATATTTCTCCGGTACTGACCGCCTACTTCGTACAGCGCGTGAGTTATTTGGCCCAGGGAGCAGTATTTGACCGTTTCCATGAGCTCTTCGAAGAGGTTGCCGTTATTGACTGCGACTTGCTGCAGGCGTTGCAGCATTTCACTGCTTTGACTTTTATGCCGCTCGTGAAAGACCCTTAAATTCTCAATCTGCAAGTCCTTTTCTTCGGCCGTGCTGCGAATGACCTCTGAGGGCAGGATGGTTGGCGAACCAGCCTTATTTAAAAAAGTATTTACGCCTACGATCGGGAATTCACCGGTGTGCTTCAGCGATTCGTAATAGAGGCTCTCTTCCTGTATTTTATTCCGCTGGTACATGCGTTCCATCGCCCCGAGCACCCCTCCCCGTTCCGAGAGACGGTTGAACTCCGCTATCACCGCTTCCTCCACCAAGTCAGTCAGTTCCTCAATCAGGAAACTGCCCTGGTTCGGGTTTTCATTCTTGGCTGTGCCTAACTCACGGTTAATAATCAGCTGAATGGCCATTGCCCGCCGCACGCTCTCTTCGGTAGGAGTGGTGATGGCTTCGTCGTAAGCGTTGGTGTGAAGGCTGTTGCAGTTGTCATAAATGGCGTACAGGGCCTGCAGGGTGGTACGGATATCGTTGAAGTCAATTTCCTGTGCATGAAGGCTGCGGCCACTGGTTTGTATATGGTATTTTAATTTCTGGGAGCGTTCGTTGGCATGGTATTTATACTTCATCGCTTTAGCCCATATGCGGCGGGCCACCCGGCCGATGACACTATATTCGGCATCCATTCCATTACTGAAAAAGAAAGAAAGGTTGGGGGCAAAATCATCGATATTCATCCCGCGCCCCAGGTAATATTCCACATAGGTAAATCCATTGGAAAGTGTAAAGGCGAGCTGGGTGATCGGGTTGGCGCCGGCTTCAGCAATATGGTAGCCACTGATGGACACAGAGTAAAAGTTCCTGACTTTTTTTTCTATAAAGTACTGCTGCACATCGCCCATTAACTTAAGGGCAAATTCCGTGGAGAAAATGCAGGTGTTTTGGGCCTGGTCTTCTTTCAAAATATCGGCCTGCACAGTACCGCGGACATTGGATAAGGCTTGCGTCTTAAGGGTCTCATAGACCTCTGGCTCCAGCACATCACTGCCCGACAAACCCAGGAGCCGCAGACCCAGCCCGTCATTTCCTTTTGGCAGGTGGCCGGTCATCTGGCCTATTTGCGGAAAAACCGGTTCCCCGTTGATGCCGGTATATTTGGGCAGCTGGCCGGGATGATATTTCGATTCAATCCTGCCATTGATTGTTTCGCGCAGGTTATTTTCAAGGATATATTTTTCACATTGCTGGTCGATCGCTGCATTCAGAAAAAAAGCCAGCAACATGGGTGCGGGCCCGTTGATGGTCATGCTCACCGAAGTTTTTGCATCGCAGAGGTCAAAACCGCTGTACAATTTTTTAGCATCATCGAGCGTAGCCACGCTCACACCGCTATTGCCCACTTTCCCGTATATATCGGGGCGGACCGCGGGGTCTTCCCCGTACAATGTCACACTATCAAAGGCGGTACTGAGCCGTTTGGCGGGCTGACCCAGGCTTACGTAATGGAAGCGCCGGTTGGTTCGTTCCGGGCCGCCTTCACCTGCGAACATCCGCGTCGGATCCTCTTCGGCCCTTTTCAAGGGAAACACGCCTGCCGTGTAAGGGAATTTTCCGGGGAAGTTTTCCTGGAATCTCCATCGCAAGATTTCGCCCCAATCGTTATAACGAGGGACCGAAATTTTTGGAATTCTTAAATGCGACAGCGATTCAACATACAGCGGCTGCTTGATCGTTTTTCCCCTCACCTCATAAGCGAAGTATTCTTCCCGGTAGGATTTCTTGACGCTTTCCCATTCGTCAATGAGCTTTTTAGAAATGGGTAGCAATTTTTTATCGATCACTGCTGCTTCCTGTTCAATGGCCTCGATAGCCGCGTGGATCTTCGTATTGTCGTGGGGTTGTTTCTGTTGTAGGATCGTTGCGGCGCCAATCAGTTGATACAGGCCGGAGGCCAGTTCTGCCTGTTCATCCGCGGTCCGGTTATATGTAAGGACTTCTTCTGCAATCTCTGCCAGGTACCTCGCCCGACGGGCAGGTATGACCGGATCACTGATGCCGGTCCTCAGCGGCGGGGCCTGGTATTTTTTAAAGGTGTTCCCCGTTTTTGCATCTACAATGTCAATGATGTTGGCAAACAACCTGTTGCAGCCAGGATCATTAAATACAGACGCTACAGTGCCAATCACCGGCACGTCCGTCTCTTTGGCATCCCACCACCCATGATTGCGTTTGTATTGCTTCTGTATGTCATGCAGCGCGTCCAGTGCGCCGGCTTTATCAAATTTGTTGAGGCAAACAATGTCGGCGAAATCGAGCATGTTGATCTTCTCTAATTGAGAGGCCGCACCATATTCTGGTGTCATCACATACATGCTAACGTCACAATGATCCAGGATCGAGGCATCACCCTGCCCCACGCCGGCGCTTTCCAGGATAATAAAATCATAGCCGGCGGCCCTGCATATATCAATGGCTTCCTGTACGTGATTGCTCAGGGCTTTATCATTTTCCCGCGTCGCAAGCGATCTCATGTACGCGCGGGGATGATGGATCGCATTCATCCGGATACGGTCACCGAGCAATGCACCGCCTGTCTTCTTTCTGGAGGGATCCACCGAAATGACCGCAATGGTCTTATCGGAATAACTATTTAAAAACCGGCGGACGATTTCGTCGGTAATGGATGATTTTCCCGCACCGCCGGTACCCGTAATACCCAGTACGGGTGCAGGCTTTGGAAGATCCGCTTCCTCCTCCTGCCTGCGTGTCCCTGCTGGCAGCAATGGGGTGAGGGCCTTCGTGACGCTATGAAGATCAACGGATTCACCGTTTTCAGCTTTGGTGATAGAGATGGCTACTGTATGGATATCGCGCCATTCACCCAGAATGAATTTACCATTAGTGGGCGCCGCTGCACTACGGACTTCAGTTGTCAGTGGGAAACTGCATTTGCTGACCACATCCTCGATCATTCCTTCCAGCCCCATCTTGCGCCCATCGTCCGGCGAATATATTTTAGTGATCCCATAGGCCTGCAGCGCTTCTATTTCAGCGGGCAAAATGGTGCCGCCGCCGCCGCCGAAAATCTTCACATGCCCATAGCCATTTTCGTCAAGCAGGTCCCTCATATATTTAAAGAATTCTAAATGCCCGCCCTGGTAACTGGTCACTGCTATGCCCTGGGCATCTTCTTCGATGGCACACTCCACTATTTCGTGTACGCTTCGGTTATGTCCGAGATGAATAATTTCAGCGCCTTTGCTCTGCATAATTCGTCGCATAATATTGATGGCCGCATCATGCCCGTCAAACAGAGAAGCCGCCGTCACAATTCTTACAGATCCAGTGACTTTTTTACCCGCCATCATACAATTGATTTTTTAGCTGATCAACACTCCCGTAAAATTACAACTAAACAAAGGGATAAAAATGCGGTCGTTAGTTCCCCGATGGATTACTTTTCATTTTCTTCCTGGAAAAATCGGCCACGAGGCCCAATGCAAAATTACCGGTGCGGTGTTCCACAAACCTGTGATTCAATAAGACGGCTAATGATCCCTGCGCCTGTATTTTGAGGGGCACTTTCTTCCAGCCAATCGTCAGGGTAAAGGCAGGCTCCCAGAAAAAAACGGGCGAGACCGTCAGGCTGTCCAGGAGATAATTGGAGAGTTCCGTTGGGGAATAATTGGAATGGATGCGGGTAAAAATAACGCCCGTAAACCGGGAGGAAAGCGCAGCAGACACGTATCTTGATGGCATAAAAATGACCGCGGGTTGCAAAAACAGCTTCGTGACATTGCTTTCGTGGTACCTGCCGCCCTGGGTGCTCCCGGAAAAATAGTCGTCGTAAATATTTGATTTGCCGATCGCCACGCCAGCAAACATTTGAAACTGCATTCTGGGATTATACCGCGGCGAGGCAAGATAACCAAGTCCCACCTCCGTAAAATGTCGTTTATAGGAGAGCACCGAAGTATCGCCGGGATAAAAAGTGTCGTTGTCCCCGTTTTTTTCCCAATGAAAATTGGCATTGAGCATGGCGGCAAAATGTTTGCTAAAGGCCCAGGCGGCATGAACATCGAACCCGGTGTTATAGTTGGCTTTTTGCTGCGAAACGGGAAAAGACCCACTATATGAACCCGCGATCTCCCGGTCATTTTTTTGGTGTACCTGCGGAATGTTCTGCGTGGCAGGGCAATACGCGTAGCGCGGTGAATAACACGCCGGGAGCAATACACACGCGGTCACGACAAGGAGGACACCAATCCGTTTCTTCATTAGTTCATTTTAAAGGTCAGCGCTGCAAACTCTTCCACGCTCAACGTTTCCGCACGGCGGTTGAAGAGGGCGTCTTCAAGAATTTCTTTTGCCACCAGGCTTTTGACCCCGTTGCGGAGTGTTTTGCGCCGCTGATTAAACGCCGTTTTTACCAGTACCCAAAATGCCCGTTCACTTTTTACCGGGAGATAATGGGTTTTCCGGGTCAGGCGAATGACCCCGCTTTGTACTTTTGGCTGGGGCGTAAAACATTCATTGCCTACTGAAAAAAGATATTCAACGTCAAAATAATATTGCAGCAGCACACTTAAGACGCCATATATTTTTCCTCCCTCTTTTGCCGCTGCCCTTTCTGCCACTTCCTTTTGAAACATTCCGATGACAACCGGAACATATTCTTTCCATTCCAGTATCTTAAACAGAATTTGGGTGGAAATATTATAGGGGAAATTGCCAATAACGGTAAAGGGTTCATCGAATGGCCGATCAAGGGTCAGGAAACTCTCATGAAGGAGATCCTGGCCTAATCCGGGGAATTGCTTTAGCAGGTAGGTCACCTTTTCCTGGTCGAGCTCGACGGCCTTGAAATGGATGCCGGGAATCTTCACCAGGTGCTTGGTTAAGGCACCCCCGCCCGGGCCTACTTCGAGCAAATTTGTATATTCGCTGCGCTGCAATTCAGCCACTATCCGCTGGACGATCTTTTCATCTTTGAGGAAGTGCTGGCCAAGCGATTTTTTTAAAGTGTACATATCACGTGAAATTACAGATAAGTTTACCGATTATTTTCAGCAATGCAGCCCAAGGCCAGAAAGCTTCCGGCCCGTTGCTGCGTTGCAGCCAAAATCACTTAATTTAGTTACCCGGATAAAGGTACCCTCGTACTTTCCCCATCAAATGATCTACACTACTAAAGGCATCGTTCTTCGCACCCTAAAATATGGCGAAACTTCTGTAATCGTATCCATCCTAACTTCCACATTTGGGATGCAATCTTATATCGTAAACGGCGTGCGCACACAAAGTAAAACAGCTAAGGCCCACTTCTTCCAGCCTTCGTCAATGCTTGAAATGGAAGTGTACCATAACGAACTGAAAAACCTGCAACGCATCAAGGATCTCAAATGGAGTTACCTGTACCGCCATGTCTTGAGTGATGTCACAAAAAATTCGGTGGCATTGTACATGGTGGAATTGCTCTACAAATGTCTGAAACAGCCAGAGGTCAATACCGACCTTTTTCATTTCTGCGAAGATGCGTTTTTGCAACTGGACGCCGCCCAGGCAGATGTCACCGCCAATTTCCCCTTATATTTCGGGATCCAGCTCGCTCATTTTTTGGGTTTAAGTATCCAGGATAACTATTCTTCCCAGAAAGATTCTTTTGACATTAAAGAAGGGCATTTTACCGCTCATCCCTCGTCAAATGACCATTTTTTGGAAAGTGACCTGAGTTACCACTTTTCCCAGTTGCTAAAAGCGATGCGGCCGGAGGAATTGAAAGAAATCAGGATGAACAAACATATCCGCAAGTCGCTGCTGGACGCATTGGAGCATTATTATCTGTACCACGTACCGGAGTTTGGTGTCATGAAGACCCTCCCTGTTCTTCATGAGGTGTTGGGATGACAAAGGTCATGCGGGGGTGTCACTTTTTTTCGGAACTTAGTATCCAATAACTACATATGTTCCGTCATTGAAAGGATCACCGGAACCCGCAATGAATTAGGTTGGCATCACTTAAACAAATGCTCTTTTATGCCTCTTGAAATCAACGAAAGGGGGGACGAACCTGCCCAAACGCAACTGCTGAATGAACTCTGGAAATTGCAAAAAACCGATCACTGTATTACTGACGAACAGGTCAAAAGACTCGCCCTTCAATTCAACCTGTCGGCTATTGAAATAGAAGGAGTCATTTCATTTTATCATTTTTTCCAGCGCACGCCGACAGGGAAATTCACGATCTATCTCAACAACAGCATTGTATCGGAATTCAAAGGTTTTGAACGGATAAAGGAGGCCCTGGAACGGGAGACGGGCACCACCTTTGGTACCGTGGACCGCACGGGCACCTTTGGACTTTTCCTGACCCCATGCATTGGATTGAGTGATCATGAACCCGCTGCACTCATCAATTTTTATCCTTTTGTCAACCTCAATACCCAGAAAATAAAAGAAATCATCACCCAATTAAAGAACGGCGCGACACCCGAGTCAATTTGTGATATTCCTGCTGATAATATCCGGTATACTCCTGCCAATAATAAAACCGTCTTTTTTAGAAATTTTGTTCCGGGTTCGGCCATAGCCAAATTACCGCCACTTACCCCGTTGGGCCTGATCGAGGAAGTGAAAAAATCGACGCTCTCCGGCCGGGGTGGGGCATATTACCCCACCTGGAAAAAATGGGAGGCCGCAAGCGTACAACCGGCATTCCCAAAATATGTCGTGTGCAACGCCGACGAAGGAGAACCGGGCACCTTTAAAGATCGTGTACTGCTGCATGCACAGCCGCAATCCTTGTTGGAAGGAATGATACTTTGCGGTTATGCCATCGGAGCGTCCCGCGGGATCATTTATTTACGGGGTGAATACTGGTGGTTACGGGGAAAACTGGAAAACGCCATCGAGGATTATCATTCCAGGGGATTGTTAGGCAAAAATTGTGGCAACATCGACGGATTTGATTTTGACATCCGGATTCAAATGGGCGCCGGCTCCTATGTCTGCGGTGAAGAAACGGCGTTGTTGGAATCGCTCGAAGGAAAAAGAGGCGAGCCGCGGACCAAATGGTTTTTCCCGGTGGAAAAAGGGTACCTGCAGCGTCCCACCATCATCAATAATGTGGAGACCTTCTGCGCGGCGGCAAAAATTGTGGAAATGGGGGCCGATAAGTATTTGCAACTTGGTATTGCGGGGTCACCCGGCACCAAGCTGATCAGCGTTTCCGGGGATTGTCTACGGCCAGGCATCTACGAAATTGAGTGGGGCATGACCATCGCTGAATTGCTGGAACTAAGCAAGGCGGAGAATCCCCACTACATCCAGGTTAGCGGTCCCTCCGGGGAATGTATCTCCATCAAAGAAAAATTCCGGCGTATTTCCATGGTCCAGGGCACAGGAACAGAAGATATCCGCTGCGGGGGATCGTTTATGATCTTCAATAAAGAACGCGACCTTGTAAAAATACTGTTGAATTTTTCGGAGTTTTTTAAACACGAATCTTGCGGGATCTGCACCCCCTGCAGGGCAGGAAATTTTATCATCCAAAGAAAGCTGGAGCGCCTGGACCACGGCCTCGCCAATGAAACTGACCTGCGCGATTTAGAAAACTGGGGAACACTCATGAGAAATACGAGCCGCTGCGGATTGGGTAAAACAGCCACCGGCAGCCTGACGATGGCCCTTGATAAATTTCCTGAATATTTTGCCGCCAAACTGGATCAGGACTTTGACGGACTGAACCTGAAATTTGATATGGATGCTGCCACTAAAGATTATGAATCTTATAAAATTTGATCCCTATGTCCAAACTGATAAATATTACCATAGACGGACAAAAGATCCGCACCCAAGAGGGAAAAAATCTCGTGCTCGCTGCCCGGGAAAATGGAATTTTTATCC
>Ga0075030_100006581_pt1 | contig 10395 bp, 8 predicted proteins | sample LitLauG_LLR_2012_FD_71393 | JGI IMG/M metagenome (GOLD analysis project Ga0075030, IMG submission 71393) | Freshwater sediment microbial communities from Pennsylvania, USA - Little Laurel Run_MetaG_LLR_2012 | ecosystem: Environmental > Aquatic > Freshwater > Creek > Sediment | place: USA...
GTCAGATCCACTGTGCAAGAAGGCACCAGAAACCGCTTGTGAACAAAATGCATAATCCGACGCGCCAGGCCCGCAGGAAAGTATGGCCCGAAATAAATGGACCCGTCTTTCTTGATCCGCCGCGTGAAGTACACTCGAGGATATTTTTCCGCCGCCGTGAACTTAATGTACGGATAGGTCTTGTCGTCGCGCAGCACGACGTTGAACTTCGGCCGATACTGCTTGATGAGGTTATGTTCGAGCGCCAGTGCCTCGCGCTCGTTGTCCACGACAATGGTTTCGAGGTTCGCAATCTCGCGCGCCAGTGACCCCGTCTTGGCGTCTATCCACCGCGATTCGAGGAAATATGACCGCACGCGGCTGCGAAGGCTACGCGCCTTGCCAACGTACAAGACCGTCCCGGCGGCATCCTTGAACAAATAGACGCCCGGGCTCTCCGGAAGCTGCGCGGCTTTTTCTCGGGGTTCCATTGCGGCTCAAGACACAAATCTACAATTGCCAGACAACTTCCATCATACTAGACCGAATCGGAGTACAGGGAGACCTCCGCGACCGGCATGCGATTCAAAACCCTAGTTCCAATCCTCGCCACGACTTTTCTGCTTTGTGCAGCCCATCAAGCGAGCACGCAGGAACCGCCCCAGGAGTCTTCTTCAAAACCAGCCGACGCGCCAAGCGCCACGCCCCCAAAGCCCTTCCCCAAGCAGAAGAAAGACACCGCCACGCAAAACGCACCCGACCAACCCATGTGGGATCCCCTGCGTGCTGAAAAAGACCTTGAAGTAGGCCAGTTCTACATGAAGAAGGGCGATTTGGATGCCGCGATCGATCGTTTTCAGGACGCCACGACGGCAAAACCCGGCTACGCTATCCCGTTTCGCTTCCTGGGCGAAGCCCAGGAGAAAAAGGGCCTGAAAAAACAAGCGCTCAAGTCCTACCAGCGTTATCTGGATTTATACCCGCACGCCGAAGACGGAGACAAAGTGCGCAAGAAAATCGACAAGCTCTACAAGGAAGTCGAAAAAGATAAAAAGCAGTAACGCATAGTCTTGTCATTCTTGTCACCAACAAGCCGGTCCGAGAAACAAAAAAAACGCGCTGCGCGCTTCGAGTCTCAGTTTACTTAGTTATTTTTCCGCCACACAACTGCACTGCGTGAGCTAGGGACTTTGCAACCTGGTTGGCTATGCCTTGATCGAGAAAGACGAAATGATTTTCACGAGAGGGTCTCTCTGCGATGACGACGTACACGCGAGGGTCCACCTTGGCAGTCCATGAGGTACGCCCCATCTGGGCATTATCAGAGTTGAAAAGCTCTTCGCGCGTTAGAACTCGGATTTTTTGAACGTCATACAGTGCAAACCCTATATCTTTGTCCATTGTTACTTTCTCTTCTACGCTTGTGAACCAGTGATAGTAGATACGGCAGACAGAAGGATTCGCAACCAGCCGGCTGACCTCATCTTTAAACTTGTTTGTCCAATCATGCCCATTGCTTGAGTCATGGGCACGAGCGGCATATTCCACAGGTCCGATCGAATTCAGTTTGTCCTGGATGAATTTCATAGTGTCTTGAAGGGTACTATCCTCGGCCAATCGCTCTGGCTGCTGATTCCTTTGTTGCCCCCAGGAGATTGGGCTGCCAAAGAGGAAGATGATCGCTACGAGATACAGCAGCCTTTTGTTCAAGATTGCTCCCTCCAAAATATCCGCTGCATTAGGCATAATCGCATAAAGGCAGGGTCACAGGTCCAACTCGCTGGTTAGCCGTGAATCACTCTCAGGCTTGTTGGGGGAAATTCGAGTCACCGCGCAAGCCGGTCCAGAATCTGTCGCGCGCGCTCAAATTCAGCAAAACGCTTCTCTTCTTCCCGAAATTCACGCGAATGCGAAACCATGCTGCAGCCCGACCGCCGCGTCGGATGCTTCACATGCAGCATCTCGTGATACAAAACGTACTCCACCGCGCACGCCGGAACTCCCGGGCGATCCATTCGCCGGTTCAGCAAGATCTGATTCGGCCCAGGATCGTAACAACCGAATTGCCGCCGCCAGCTCCGCGTGCTCCACCCAATGTGCGGCCGCTGTAGTTGGCCCGCGAAATATTTTCCATTCAGCGCGTCAAACATTCCGTCGAGATCGTAGTGCTCTCCGCGCGGACCAGTCGCGGCCAGGCGAACTCGCCCACGCCGCATGCGGTTCATTCGGTTGCGCGTGCGATCCGAACGCGCATACTCCAGATAAGGTTCGGTCAAGGCCCCAGGCGCCTTGCGGCGGTAAACTCGCGAAAGCAATAGCGCCGCCCCACCCTCCAGCACCGCCAGCGGCGCCCGCTGCAGGAGGTCCGAGAGCCGCACGAAAACAACTTCCTCTCGACGCCGAATCGTCAGCACCAGGCTGGAATAGGGATAAAACTCCACGCGGAACCGCGGCGGCCGGCCATCGCAACCCAGCCGTGTAAACATGCGCTGAAAAAGTGCCCCGCCTCCCGGAACCATCGATGTTCTGCGGCGGCTTGATTTCATCGTGCTTCCAGTCTCCCCAAAATTAATTCTTCCGGCGCACCGGCGGCGGCGCCACTTTCTTTTTTGCCTTTTCCGCGTCATTCATCGCATCACGCGTGCCCTCGATCGCATCATCGAGATTGTCCTTGTAGATCTCGCGCTCGGCACCATCATTGGACAATTTTTCCAGCACCACAAGAAACTCTTTCGTCCGCGCCGCCATCAGGTCAACTCCCAGCCGGATATTGTCCTGTTTCTCCAGCCCCAGTTGGATCAGGTCCGCCGCGTCGTCCACGCAGCCCACATAACCATTCAGCAGTGAATTCAGCATGTCCCCGTGGCGGTTCGAGGACGGATGGTCCAGCTCATACTGAAACTTTTTCAAGCGATCGTCGGCAAATGTCAGAAACAGTTTTATCCGTTCGTTGACGGTCTCCGCGTCGCGAATCTTGTCTGCCTCCACCGACGAGAGGTAGTCCTTCTGCGGCGGTGTTGCGGCACGAATGGCTGGCGAAGCGGCGAGCATCAAGAAACCGAGCAGAAAGACTTGCAATTTTGGGCTCATGGTTGTTTCTCCGCGGGAGGCACAGCTGGCCGCTGCTCCAAAGGCCGGCGCGGAAATAGCATCTTCAGCAGCTCTTCATCCATCCCGATCAGGTCCTGTCGGACGATTTGCAGCGGCGGTTTGTAGCCTTCCGGGGAAACCAGCAACGTATCGTCAACCTCGCGGATTCCCTTCCGAACGTACATCTCCAGCTGCCGGTAGCCATTGGATTGTTTTTCCGCGTCCGGGTGTTGCTTCTTCAAGGCATCAATCGCGGCACGAACATTGTCCCGGTATTTTTCAAGCGTCAAGCCCACTGCGTTATAGTCGCCGGCTTTTCCGGCGCGCCGCGCTTCTTCAAACTGCGCGTCGCCCAACCTTCCAATCTGTTTGGCCTTTTGAACTCCGCTCGTTTCCCGATCGAACCGCCCCTGAAGGTCCGCCAGGCTCTGCGCGGCAAGCGGAGTGAGCATCGCAAGAAATACAAGCAGGCCGCACACTGCACTCCGGGACGTACCGCTGGCCCTCATCCGCCTACCTTTTCCCATCCAACATGCGTTTCAGCACCTTGCTCCGCTCCGTTGCCTGCCAGACTTGATCTGGATTCTTGTCCTGATCAAGCTGGAGAAATTTTTGATAGGCTTCCAGAGCGGGCTTCGGCTGCTTCAGTTTATCGTAGCAAAGCGCACGGATAAACCAGGTCCCCGGGCCAGGCTGTTCCACTTTGGCTATCTCGTCCATCGCTGCAAGGGCCGCTGGATAATTCCCCCCCAGGTAAAACGTCGAACTAAGGTCCTTAAAATAAGTGAGATTTTTCCCGTCGAAATGGAGGGCGATTCGCAGTTCCTTCTCTGCCGCAGTAAAATTTCTTTTCTGAAGGAAGATTCGCCCCAGCCCGCCGTGCAGTTGCGCATCGTTCGGCGCTAGTGTAATAGCTTTTTGCAACGTCACGATGGAATCGTCCCATTTCTTTCCAGCTATTTGCACATCCGCGCGCAGTTTAAGCGACTCGACCGTGGGCTGCCTGCCGGCGTCCAGCCGATCCAGTTCCGCTAGCGCTGCGTCACTCTCTTTCTGTTCGACGAGAAGATGGACCAGCCGGGCACGGACTTCGGAATCATTGGGCGTGAGTTCGAGATACTCGCGGTACGCGCCCGCCGCTTCGGGTTTCTTCTGCGCGTCCAGGCTGAGTGCGAGTCCTCTGCGCGCTTCTGTGTTATTTGGCTGCACTTCAAGGGCGTGCCGAAATTTTGTTTCCGCTTCTGAGGGCTTGCCTTGTCGCAGCGCCGCCGTCCCTAGGTAGTCGATGGCTGTGATGTCGTTGGGATCCAGACGGCTCAGCGCTCCAAAGGATTCAGCAGCTCCGGCTTGATCCCCGGAGCGATCCTGAGCCACTGCCAGCAGATATCTCGGCCGGCTCTGCGCCGGAAGTAGTTCAACTGCTTTGCGAAGCGGGGCTACTGCGGCGGCATTGTCCTGCTTGTCCAGCAGCAGCATTCCAAGATTGAGATACGCTTCGGACATTTTCGGGTCGATAGCAATCGTGCGAGCGTATTCCGCGCGCGCCTCGTCTGTTTTCTTCAACGCGGTGTACACGTACGCCAGTTGGAAATGAGCGTAGGCAAATTCCGGCTGGTCCGCGATCACCTTCTGCAGCGGAGCAATTGCCGCCCCAAAATCGCTCTTATCGATATCGCCCTGAGCCTCCGCCAGCAGGTCGTTCAAAGGATTCGCCACCTTCTGCGACTTCGACGTGATATCCGTTTTCTGCTTGGGCCCGGACTGACTTCCTTGTGGAGGCGCAGCAATTGCGGTGAGCGCAGCCGAACCAAGTTGCGCGCCACTGGCGCACAAGCCGCAAGTTAGAATCCCCATCGCAATCGAGCGGAATTGAACGAGCATCATGGTTCAGCCGGAGGAATCTTGGCTCCATTGGAAATTGTAGCCGAAGGCCCTGCCGGTTTGGATGCGCCGTTCGTGGCACGCTTTGCCTGCCCGTCCGCCAGGCGGGCCTGACCATTTCCGTTCAACACCCGCGCAAGAAAGCGCCCCGTATGCGACTGCGTATTGCGCGCCACCTGCTCGGGAGTTCCCGTGGCGATAATCTTGCCGCCCTGATCGCCTCCTTCGGGTCCCAGATCAATCAGCCAGTCCGCCGACTTGATGACATCCAGATTGTGTTCGATGACGAGCAGTGAAGCGCCGCCTTCCAGCAGTTTGCGGAACGCGCTGAGCAGCTTCGCGATGTCGTCGAAATGCAATCCCGTTGTCGGTTCGTCGAGAATGTAGAGAATGCCCTCATTGTCGGTGCGGCTCAAATGCGCGGCCAATTTCAAGCGTTGCGCTTCGCCACCCGAAAGCGTTGTCGCGGATTGCCCCAGGCGCAAGTAGCCCAGCCCGATTTCATTCAGCACCCTGAGTTTGGAAACAATCTTGGGAACGTTCACGAAGAACGCCAGCGCTTCGCGAACCGTCAACTGCAATACTTCATGAACGTTTTTCCCGTGATACTTCACTTCCAGAACTCCGCTCTTGAAACGCGTACCGCGGCACTCTTCGCAGATCAACTCAACATCTGCCAAAAACTGCATTTCTATCGTGACCGTGCCGTCGCCCTGGCACGTCTCGCAACGACCTCCCGGCACGTTGAACGAAAAATGACCAGCAGCGTAACCGCGCCGTTTCGCATCCGGCGTTTCCGCAAACACATCACGAATCGCATCAAACGCCTTGAGATAAGTCGCTGGATTCGAACGCGGCGTCCGCCCGATCGGCGACTGATCCACGATTACCACTTCTCGAATCTCTGAATCGCCTTCAATCCGATCGCAGAATTCCTTGATGCTGCCGCCAACTCGTTGTGCCGCCAGCGCTTTGTAAAGCACATCGTGAACTAGCGTCGATTTGCCGGAGCCGCTGACGCCGGTCACCACCGTCAGCGTTCCGAGCGGAATCATCAAATCCAGATTCTGCAAGTTGTGCATACTCGCGCCGTAGAGACGCATGAACTTGCCCCCAGGCTTGTGGCGCACGTTCGGAACGGGAATCCGTAGTTCGCCGCTGAGGTATCGGCCCGTCAACGATTTATGCTCTTCGAGCATCGCCGTGTAATTTCCTGCAAACAACAACCTCCCGCCAAGTTCTCCAGCGCCCGGACCAAGATCGATGACACAGTCCGCCGCCTGGATCGTGTCGGGGTCGTGTTCGACGACCAGCACCGTGTTTCCCAGATCGCGCAGCGACTTCAGAATATCGATCAGCCTCTGCGTGTCGCGCGGATGCAGGCCGATGGAAGGTTCATCAAGCACGTAGAGGGCGCCAACGAGATGCGAGCCTAGCGAGGTTGCAAGTTGAATTCGTTGTGATTCGCCACCAGAAAGCGTGGAGGTCAAACGATCCAAAGTTAGGTAGTCGAGGCCAACTTCATCCAGAAACTGCAAACGCGTCCGGATCTCCTCAAGAATCCTGTCCGCGATCTTCAGATGCCCTTCAGAAAGTTGCAGCGTGGCGAAGAAGGTACGCGCCTCTTTCACCGTAAGCTTGCAAACTTCCGTGATCGCTTTCCCCGCCACGCGTACGGCACGCGCTTCGGCACGCAAACGAGTTCCCCCGCAATCCGGGCAAGTTGCATAACCGCGGAACCGGCTCAGAAAAACGCGCACGTGTAGCTTGTATTTCTTGCGTTCCAGCCAGCTGAAGAATCCTTTGACGCCTTTGTAATCGCTCTCGGGATCGCCTTCAAGAATTAGCCGGCGTTGTTCCGCAGCGAGTTGGCGCCACGGCAGGTTCGTCGGAATTCCGCGCCCTCGCGCCCATTTTTTGGCGTCCTGGAAGAGCACTTTATATCGAGGTTTCGTCCACGGCTCGATTGCGCCGTCGTCCAGAGACTTGCTCGGATCGGGCACCACCAGATTCAGATCGAAATCGATCGTATTTCCAAAACCCTGGCACCGCGGACACGCTCCGTACGGATTGTTGAACGAGAAAAGCCGCGGCTCCGGTTCCTGGTAGAGTGTGCCGTCATTCTTGCATTCGAAGCGCTCGTTGAACGTAAGCCGCTCGGGCACATTCCCCGCCCCATCTGCGACAAACTCAAGAATGGCTTCTCCCTGTCCTTCCCGATAGCAAATTTCGATGGAGTCCACGAGCCGCGCCCGCGACTCCGGACTGACTGCAAGCCGATCGACGAGAACGTAGACCGGTTTCGAAAAATCCACATCGAGAAGCGTCTCCGGCGACGAGAATTCGTGGATTTTTCCCGCCTGGTAAAGCCGGTTGAAACCGCGTTTCTGCAAATCGAGCAGCGCCTGCCGAAGCAGGTCCGGCGGAGGAGCGCTCGGGGTTTTCTTGGTTACTCGCTTTGTAAGCGACGCGCCTGCAGGCGTGACGATTCGGAACTGATGCAATACGTAAAATCGCCGCCCAGGAGCAAGCGACAAAATACGCGTCGCGATTTCGTCCGGACTATCCCGCCGCACTTCCGTCCCGCATTTAATGCAAAAAGTCTGCCCGCAGCGCGCAAAGAGCAGCCGCAGGTAATCGTAAATTTCCGTCGCCGTCCCCACGTTCGAACGGGGGTTGCGCGTGGAATTCTTCTGCCGGATCGCCACCGCCGGCGCAATCCCGGAGATCTCGTCCACGTCCGGTTTTTCCATGCGCTCCAGAAACTGCCGCGCGTACGCGGACAGGGACTCCACGTAGCGGCGCTGCCCTTCGGCATAAATGGTGTCGAACGCGAGCGAAGATTTTCCAGAGCCGCTGACTCCTGTCACCACGGTAATGGCATTATGCGGAATATCGACGCTGATGTTTTTGAGATTGTGGACACGGGCGCCCCGGACGCGGATCGACTCCTGCTCCGGCCGGATTTCCGTGTTTGCGTGAGTAATCTCTTTCGTCGCCAAGGGGAAGCCCAGACAGCGCGTTTCGAGCGCACTGCCTAAACTTCAAATTATACGTCCGCTGTCAAAGCGGAGCAAACGGCGGGTTTGCGCGAGCGAATTCGCCTGCGAATCTACGGTTCCACGTTCAGTGTGATCTGGCCGATTCCACCCTCCACTTTCAGGTGAATCGTCGCGGGCGATTTTCCATAAGCGTCGTTGGTATAGGAGTCCCCATCGTGCTTCAGTCCGTGCACATCGATGGAACCAATGCCGCCGGACGCATGCGCGATAACGCCGACATTCTTGGGAAGGCGAATGTTGGCTTGTCCTACGCCCCCCTCAATATCGGCGGTCAGATCCGTTTTGCGGTCGCCGGTGAAATCGACATCCATCTGGCCCGCCCCGAGATTCAGATCCAGGCGCGTGAGAGGAACGTCGTGAAAATGCAGGTCGCCTTGCCCCGCCCCCATATCCACCTTCAACTCCAGTGGAATGTCCTTGCTGAAGTGCAGGTTCCAGTCGTTCTGCGAACGGCCAAAATGCGGGCCATGGGACTCCTGCGAAATCTTCAGTTCACCAATACCATTGGACACGTTGTAGTCGACGCGCGGCTCATCGAACGAATCGCTATAGGTGAAGTCCGCCTCCAGGAGATTCTTCCCGCCGCCGTTGATGGTGAGCTGTCCCGCTCCCATCTCCAGCCGGGCCTGTGCCGACTTCGCGCGCTGCGGTTCTACCATCCTCGTGCTGTGTTTTGTCGCTGAATCGAAGCCGTGGCGGCGGAAGGAATTGCGTCCATGCCAGAGAAGCACGACCAGCACAAGGATGAAGGCAATTGTTCCGACAGTAGCTCCGATAGAAACTCCTGGAGGCGCGTTGGGATTGCGGCTTCTTTGAATGCCGTCCCAGATCTTGCCAACGCCAATGAAGATGAGAATGAGCGGCCAGTAGGTCCAAAGAATGGGCAAAGGATCGAAAGCCGGGCGCCAATTGTGCATCAGAAAAAGAGCACCGACGGTAATGAGGATGATCGGAAAAACAAGGGACACCCGTCTGGGTTGGCCGTCCTGGGGCATGGCACACCTCCGCTACCTTGTACTACGCACGCGGAAGGAAAATAGTTCAGCGAGCTTGGCAACACTGTACAACAACGGTGATGCGGGCAAAACCCAAAGAGCCGGCTGGAAGCCGTCGCCACAGATTACCAGTGTCCCTTGGCTCCGCTTGGGGAGAAGTAGAGGCCGGCCAATACAGGCGACGAAGATCATAGAGCAGCATTGCCGCGTAGCGGTGTGTGGTAGAGTTCCGCTGAAAGAGGTTCGAGGCCCGGGAATATGAAGCAATTTGAGAGAATTTTCTGGATCGTGCTGGATAGCGTGGGAATCGGGGAGCTCCCCGATGCGGCGGAGTATGGCGACGTCGGGAGAAACACGCTTGGGCACATCGCTGAATCGCGACCGCTGAAGATTCCGACTCTGGTGAAGCTGGGGCTGGCCAATATCGCGCCGCTGAAACATCAGCCGCCGGCCGCAACTCCGCTCGGCGCGTACGGAAAAGGCGCTACGCGATCTCCGGGAAAAGACACCACGACCGGACACTGGGAAATGGCGGGAGTGTGGTTGGACCAGGCGTTTCCGGTTTACAAAAATGGATTTCCGAAAGAGTTGATCGAAGAGTTTGAGAAGCAGATCGGTCGGAAGACGATTGGTAACAAGCCGGCGTCAGGTACTGAGATCATCAAGGAACTTGGCGAAGAGCACGTGCGAACCGGCAAGCCGATCGTGTACACATCGGGCGACAGTGTGTTTCAGATCGCCACGCATGAAGACGTGATCCCGATTGCTGAGCTTTACCGCATGTGCGAAATTGCACGGAAATTGCTGGATGGGCCGCATCGCGTGGGGCGCGTGATCGCGCGGCCATTCACGGAGACGCAGGGGCACTTTGAGCGAACCACGCGCCGGCACGATTATGCCGTCGATCCGCCGAAGCCCATGCTGATGGATGTGCTCGCGGAACGCAAAGTTCGCGTTTTCGGAGTCGGGAAAATTCATGACATCTACAATGGCCGGGGTGTCGAGGAATTCGTCACCACAAAAGGCAACGCTGATGGCATGGAGAAAATGACGGCGGCCGTCCGTGAGCGCAAGAGCGGAATCATTTTTTGCAACCTGGTGGATTTCGACATGCTGTATGGCCACCGGAAAGACGTCGAAGGCTTCGCGAAATCGCTGGAAGAGTTTGACCGCATGCTGGCGGGCTTCCTGCCGCTGCTGAGTCTCTCTGACATGCTTATGATTACCGCGGACCATGGTTGCGACCCCGATCCGCGCTGGCCGACGACGGACCACTCGAGGGAGTACGTGCCCATCCTCGCGTATTCGCCGGGAGGCGGGGCGGGCGTGGACCTGGGCGTGCGGGACACGCTGGCGGATATGGGGCAGACGATTGCCGAAAATTTCGG
>Ga0075030_100006582_pt1 | contig 10393 bp, 8 predicted proteins | sample LitLauG_LLR_2012_FD_71393 | JGI IMG/M metagenome (GOLD analysis project Ga0075030, IMG submission 71393) | Freshwater sediment microbial communities from Pennsylvania, USA - Little Laurel Run_MetaG_LLR_2012 | ecosystem: Environmental > Aquatic > Freshwater > Creek > Sediment | place: USA...
GGTTTTCAGCGCCATTGGCGGGCCCGTTCATGAAATTCTCGTCGCACCCGGCGAAACCGTGCAAGCAGGCCAGCCGCTTCTTACCGTGAACAGCCCGGACTATTCGGCGGCTCGATCCGCTTACATTAAAGCTCGTGATGCATACTCCCTCGCCGACAAGTTCTACACTCGCGCGCAGGATCTTTTCTCTCACGGCGCGATCGCCGAGGCCGATCTTCAGCAAGCGGAGTCCACACGCACCCAGGCCCAGGCGGACATGCAATCCAGCGAAGATGCTCTCCGCGCGCTCGGCCTGAAGGATCCCGAAGCCGTGGTGAAGAATCCTCCGAAGATGACCTCACAAATTCCCGTCATTGCTCCTGTCGGCGGCGAAGTCGTCGAGCGTCTCGTCGGCCCCGGCCAGTTGTTGCAGGGCGGCGCCACTCAGATCTTCACCATCTCTGACATGACCCAGGTCTGGGTCCTGGTCAACGTCTATCAGAGCGATATGGCGTTCGTTCATGCCGGTGATACCGTCGAAATCACCACTGATTCTTACCCAGAAGTTTTTCACGGAACGATTTCTTACATCGCTCCTGCGCTCGATCCCAACACGCGTACCTTGCAGGCTCGCATCGTCACCGGCAATCCCGGCAAAAAACTGAAAAAAGACATGTACGTGACCGCTACCGTCCGGGCAGGCGCGATTCGCGACGCCCTCACCGTTCCTGATGCCGCCGTTCTCCGCGACACAGAGAACCAGCCCTTCGTCTACGCCCAGACAAAAGTCTCCAATCAATTTGAGCGCCGCCTGGTGAAGGTCGGCGATAGCGAGTCCGGCCGCACCCAAATCACGGATGGCCTGAAGGAAGGCGAGCGTGTTGTGGCGGACGGCGCACTCTTCCTGCAATTCAAGAATTCCTTGCAGCACTAACGGGAGACGCGCACAGAAAACTCAAGATGATCCATCGCATAGTCCAATTCGCTCTCCAGCAGCGCTTCCTGGTGATGATGGTTACCGTGCTGATCATCATCGCCGGCACGATTTCCTTTCAGCGCATGCCCGTCGACGCCTATCCCGATCTTTCTCCACCCATGGTCGAGCTCATCACCCAGTGGCCCGGCCACGCCGCGGAAGAAGTTGAGCGCCTCACCACTCTGCCGCTCGAGTTGGCCATGAACGGCACGCCGCATCTGAACGTGATGCGCTCCATCTCCCTCTACGGCCTCTCCGACGTGCGTCTCACGTTTGACGAGGGAGTCGATTCTTATTTCGCCCGCCAGGTCGTCTTCCAGCGCCTCGCCGACGCGCAGCTTCCCCAGGGCGTCACGCCGAGCATGGCCCCTCTGTTCAGCCCCAGCGGTCTCGTCTACCGCTACGTCATTGAAAGCCCAGACCGCACGCCGCAAGAGCTGCACACTTACGAGGACTGGATCATCGAGCGCGCGTATAAGAGCGTTCCCGGTGTCGCCGACGATTCCGGCTTCGGCGGACCAACCATGCAGTATCAAGTCCTGCTCGATCCGGTGAAGCTCTACAATTTTCATCTTCCGGTAGTGCAAGTCCTCAACGCGCTAAGCGCCAACAATTCCAATACCGGCGGCGGATTCTATTCACAGGGCGGGCAGTTCTACTACGTTCGCGGCCTCGGCCTCGTCAAAACCACCGAGGACATCGGCGAAGTGGTCGTCGGCAGCAACAATGGCGTCCCTATTCGCGTCAAGGACATCGGCCACGTTGAAATCGGCCACGCTCCCCGCCTCGGCATCTTCGGGTTTCAGGACAAAGCAAAAATCAATGACGACGCCGTCGAAGGCGTCATCCTCATGCGCCGTGGCGAACAGACGCAAACCGTCCTCAATGGCGTTGAGAAAAAAACTGCCGAGATCAATCGCAACCTCCTTCCACCTGATGTCAAAGTCCGCCCCTATTACGACCGCAGCGACCTCGTCCGCGTTACTACCGACACCGTGGAATGGAATCTGATCCGCGGCATGGTCTTGGTTCTCATCGTCCTGATCTTTTTTCTCGTCAGCGTGCGCGCCGCCGTCATCACCGCGTTGACCATCCCTCTCGCGCTGCTCTTTGCCTTCATCTTCCTGAATGCCACTGGTGAAGCCGCCAACCTGCTCTCCATCGGCGCCATCGATTTCGGCATCATCATTGACGGCACCATCGTCATGGTCGAAAACATTTACCGTGAGCTCAGCGAGCGCCACGGACAGGAATACAAACTTACCGATGTCATTCTCGCCGCCGCCCGCGACGTTGACCGTCCCATTTTCTATTCCGTCGCCGTCATCATCGCCGGGTACCTCCCCATTTACGCCCTCACCGGCCCCGCCGGAAAGCTTTTCCACCCCATGGCCGACACTATGGCCTTCGCGCTCGTCGGCGCGCTTGTCTTTACGCTCACTTTTGTTCCCGTCCTGGCCTCTTACTGGTTCAAGAACGGCGTTAAGGAAAAGCCCAACCGCATTTTCGATTGGGTGCGCGATGCTTATGCCACGCGCCTCGAATGGTGCCTCAATCACCCAAAGATCACGCTCCTTGCGGCAGCCGCAATTTTTATCTCCACGCTGCTGCTTGTTCCCCTGATCGGCGGTGAATTCCTTCCGCACCTCGATGAAGGCGCCCTTTGGGTTCGCGCCACCATGCCCTATACCATCTCTTTCGAGGAAGCCGCCAAGTTTGCCCCGCAGGTTCGCGACCTGCTCTCGAAATATCCGATGGTCACCGTGGTCGGCTCCGAGCTCGGCCGCCCCGATGACGGCACCGATCCCACCGGCTTTTTCAATTGCGAGTTTTATGTTGGTTTGAAACCGTACGACGATGCCACTTGGAAGAAAGGCTCGGTCCACACCAAAGAGCAGCTCATTGCCGACGTCCAGAAAAAACTCGAAACCTATCCCGGCGTGATCTTTAACTACACCCAGCCCGCCGAAGATGCCGTCGACGAAGCCCTCACCGGCCTAAAGAGCGCCCTCGCGGTGAAAATCTTCGGCCCCGATCTCGACGTTCTCGAGAAAAAAGCGGTCGAAATCAAAAACGTTCTCGACAAAACGGCCGGCTTCACCGAACTCACCGTCGTTCGCGAACTTGGCCAGCCCAGCCTGATCATTGACGCCAACCGCCAGAAAATCGCGCGTTACGGCATCAATGTCGCGGACGTCGAAGCCGTCGTTCAAGCTGCTGTCGGCGGCCAGGCGGCCACCCAAGTCATCCAAGGCGAAAAACTTTTCGACCTCATCGTCCGCATGGAGCCGCAATACCGGTCGAGCGTCCGCCAGATCGGCGATTTACTCGTACCCGCTCCCGCAGGTCAGCAAATCCCTCTCTCGGAGCTCGCCTCCATCAAGGAAAGCACCGGCGCTTCCTTCATCTACCGCGAGAACAATTCGCGCTACATCGGCATTCAATTTTCAATTGAAGGCCGCAATCTGGAAGGTATCGTCAATGCTGGGCAAGCCGCCGTCGCCAAATCCGTGAAACTTCCCGAAGGCTACAGCCTCGACTGGGGAGGAGAATACAGCGAGCTGCTGGAAGCCAAAGCGCAGTTCTTGATCATCGGCCCGCTTGCGATCCTGCTGATTTTTCTGATTCTTTTCGCGCTTTACGGCAATTTCAAATTCCCCATCGGCATCGCTCTCGGCGTAGTCCTTACGGAGCCTGTCGGCGCGCTCATCGCTCTCAAGCTCACGCACACTCCGTGGAGCGTCTCCAGCATCCTTGGCCTGCTCGCTCTCCTTGGCGTCTCCGTGGAAACCGCCGTCATTCTCGTGAGTTATATCAACAAGCTTCGCCTCGAAGGCAAATCCGTCCGCGAAGCCACTCTCGGCGCTTCGCTCCTACGCCTTCGTCCCATCATGATGACGGCGCTTGTCGCCTGCCTTGGTCTTCTTCCCGCCGCTATGTCCACCGGCGTCGGCAGCGACACTCAGAAGCCCTTTGCCATCGTCGTCGTCGCCGGCCTCATCTCGCGCCTCTTGCTCGGCTTCTTCGTCAACCCAGTCCTGTACGAAATCGTCGCCCGCGAAGGCGACGTCCTCCAGGTCTAGCGTTCTGAGGAGAATTCTATTGTTATGGCCGGTTTTTCACACCCATGCGGTTGCACGTGCCACTGGTCTATCAGTGTAGGGCCCGCCTTCTGAGGCAGACCGTTCCGCGTTATTTTCCAGCCGATCCCGCTTACTACTTCGCTGGTTGCGCTGTCGGCGGCAAAATCCCGTTCAACCGCAAATAGATCGCTTCCGTCGCATAGTGATCCGTCCAGCTGCCGCCCAGCGCCACCAGCGCCCCGCCCCGCGACATAGGCCGGTTCCCGAACATCATGAACTGGTCCCCCAGTTTCGAATCGTCCACCTTCTCCAGGGCTGTGGTGCAAAATGCGAACGAATCCTTCATCGCCGCCACCAGTTTGTCCTTCGGATCCGTCTCCGCGATCTTCACATCCGGCGCCGCCTGCCCGGAAATCTTCGAACAAAACGCATTGTTAGACTGTGCGATGTGCATCACCAGGTGCCCGAATGTATTCATCTCCGGCGAAGGCTTGAAGCTGTATTTTTCCGCAGGCATCGCTTCGGCCGCTCCCACCATATTCTTCTGATATCGCGCCACTCCCGCTTTCACGAATCCGCTCACCGGATTCACGACCGTTCCCATCTCCACCATCTTTTGCGCATCCGCCGGAGCCGCCGGTGCAGCTTGTTGCGCCGCCGCAACTCCCCACGCCATCAAAGTTGCCACCGCAACCAAGACTCCCACGCCTATTCTCATTGTCTTTCCTCCTCAACCAATCCGCCGTGAAGCATACGCTCCCGACTCTTGCAGGACAAGCGCTACTCCCGCCGTTCCTCTTTGACCCTCGCGGCGCTCCTTCTATTCCCATTTCTTTGGAAACGTTCTCCGTCCTCCGCCGTCTCTACCTATAGCTATCTACAGGAGCGCCATGCTCAAACCCAAAAATGACCTTCTCCAGGGCACCCTGGCCCTTCTGGTCCTCAAGACTCTTGCCCGCGGCCCCGTCCACGGCTACGGCATCACTCTTCACATCCAGATGGTTTCAAAGGACTTCCTCCGTGTTGAGGAAGGCTCCCTCTATCCCGCTCTTCACCGCATGGAGCAGGACGGCTGGGTCAGCGCCGAATGGGGCATCTCCGAAAACAATCGTCGCGCCCGCTACTATCGCTTGACTGCCAAAGGCCGCAAGCAGCTTACGGAAGAAGAAAAGAACTGGGAGCGCCTCACCCAAGCCGTCGCCCACGTTCTCTCGTTCGCCTGAAAGCGCTGAAAGGAAGGTGCAACGTGTCTTTGATCGCTCGCTTGCGGGGCATGCTGAACAGAAATCGCTTGGATCAGGAACTCGATGAAGAGCTGCGCGCGCACCTCGAAATGCGCGTCGCGGACAACCTCGCCGCCGGAATGCCGCCCGAACAGGCCCGCTACGACGCTCAAAAACGCTTCGGAAACACGACCCTCCTCAAACAAGACACTCGCGAAGTAGACATCGTTCGTTGGCTGGACGAAACCGCCCGCGATGTTCGCCATGCACTCCGCATGCTCCGTCGTACTCCGAGCTTTACCGCCGTCGCCATTCTCACTCTCGCTCTCGGCATCGGCGCAAACACTGCGATTTTCAGCGTCGTGGACGCCATCCTTCTCCGCCCGCTGCCCTATTCCGAACCAGACCGCCTCGTTCGCATCTGGGAGTCCTCCCTCAAATACGATAGCCAGAGAAATGTCGTGAATCCCTTCAATTTCTTGGACTGGCGCGATCATTCGCAATCGCTCGAATCCATGGCCGCCATTTCAAACTCGATGTCCAATCTCAGCTCTCATGGACAACCCATTGCCGTTCAAGGCATGCAAGTCTCTCCCGAATTTTTTTCCGTTCTGCGTATCCCACCATTTCTAGGACGCACCTTCATTGCCGAGGATGGTGTTGCCGGTCACGATCACGTCGTGATCCTCACCTACGAACTGTGGCAGCGCCAATACGGAGGAAATCCGCAAATCCTCGGCTCAAAGATCGAAGTTGACGCGGTTCCTTACGCCGTAGTCGGCGTAATGCCCCGCGGCTTTTCCTTCCCGAAGATCAAATCCGAAGTTTGGACTCCCTTGCCTCTTGCCCGTACCGACGAATGGAAAAGCGGCCGCTATCTCACGGTTGTCGCACGACTCAAGCCCGGCGTTTCGCTCGCTCAGGCTCAGCAGGACATGTACCGCGTCGGTGATTTCACTTCACAAGCTCGCCCTGACTTCAACAAAAACTGGAGCGCCAATGTCGTTCCCATGCTGGAAGATGCCACGCGAGGCGTTCGCCGCCCGCTCTGGGTCCTACTCGCGTCCGTCGGCTTTCTGCTTCTGATCGCCTGCGCCAACGTTGCCAACCTTCTGCTCATGCGGGGTACCGGCCGTCTCCGAGAATTGGCCGTTCGTTCCGCGTTAGGCGCCGCGCGCTCCCGTCTCATCCGGCAGCTCTTTGTCGAAAGCCTGCTTCTCTCTCTTGCTGGGATGGCTGCTGGCTTGTTCTGCGCTCATCTGGGCTTGAACGGCCTCCTCGCCCTCATTCCCCAGAACGCGCCGCTTCCTCGCACCGAACCCATCGTCATTGATGCCCGCGTCCTGCTTTTCACCTTCCTTGCCACTTTATTCACCTCCGTCCTCTTCGGACTAGTCCCCGCCTTGCGTCTCTCTCGCGTTGATCTTCAGAACGCTCTGAAGCAAGGATCTCTTCGGGGCGGTGTTGGCGGACACCAATCCGTCCGCCGAATTTTTGTGGTTGCGGAAGTCGCGCTCGCGCTTTTGCTTTCTGTCGGTGCCGGTCTCATGCTCCGTAGTTTCGCCCGGCTCATCTCCGTCGATCCTGGTTTCAGCCCCAGCACCTGCTCACCATGCACATCTGGACCTCACCCGCGCGCTACTCTGACAGTCTCAAGCGCTCGCAATACATGGACCACATCCTCAGCGAAATCCGCAGCACCCCAGGAGTTCAAGCGGCTGGCTCGACTCATTTCCTTCCGCTCACGGAAAAAATTTCCGGCTCCTGCTTTGCTCCCGCCGACCAACCCGCCCCCACGCCTGCCGAGTCGCCTTCCGCCCAATTTCTCATTGTCAGCACAGGCTACTTCGGGACATTGCGGACTACTTTGCTGAGCGGCCGCGACTTCGATGACCGTGATCGGTTCAATTCACAGCCCGTCGCCATCGTCAACCACGCTTTCGTGGACCACTTCTTCCCAGGCCAAAGTCTTCTCGGCAAGCAGCTCCACGTCTGTTGGACCATTGAGAAGCCCGTCGAAATAGTTGGCGTCGTCGCCGATGCACGCCAGGCCCAATTGCAGGATGCTCCCGAACCCACCATCTTCCTTTCCAACTCACAAGCGCCCATGTATTTCGCCACGCTCGTCGTCCGCGCAACCGGCGACCCGCTCCAGATTGCACGCTCCACGGAAGCTGCCATCCACCGTGTCGATCCCGATCAGGCAGTCTCCGACATTCAGACCATGGAAACAGTTTTTTCCGATTCCGTTTCCAGCCCCCGTTTTCAGGCCATTTTATTGTTGGTATTCGCAGGTCTTGCTGTTGCGCTCGCGATGATCGGTGTCTACGGCGTCGTTTCCTATTCCATCAGCCAGCGTACCAATGAAATTGGGATTCGCGTCGCCCTGGGTGCGCGCTCGGGCGATGTCTTCGAAATCGTGCTTCGCGAAGCGCTCGCCCTTTCCGCAATCGCCCTGGCCCTCGGCCTCGCAGGATCATTCGCGATGAGCCGCGTCTTGCGCAGCCTTCTTTTCGAAATCACTCCGACCGATCCGCTTACCCTTGCTTCGGTCTGCCTGCTCGTTCTCTTGGTCTCGGTGTTCGCAGCAATCTTGCCAGCACGGCGTGCCACGCGGATTGACCCCATGGTCGCTCTCCGCTACGAGTGAGGCCAGCGTCTTGGAGTGCGGCGGCTTCCTTGCCTTGAGCGAAGCCGAAGGGCCGTCACTTTTCTTCCGGAGCAACCAACTCAGTTCAGTTGCGAAATCTCACTCAGGCAAGATTCTTCAGCGTCTTCTCAATCAACCCCGCCGTCCCCGCGTAAGGATCACCCGTGCTGTCCCACTCCATCGAAAAATATCCTTTGTAACCATGCTGCTTCGCGATTCCAAAAGTCTTCGCTAAATCCACGTGCGCGATCTTGCCTTGCTCCCCAGCTTCAATTTCCTTCACGTGCGAAATGCCGTAAGCGTGGGCAAACATTCCATCGACACCTTTGTACGCGTAATCATCGTCATGCGCCGCCACCGAATTCCCGAAATCCGGCAGCGCATGCAGCCACGGGCTGTTCACCTTTTCAATGACCTTCACGATGAAGAACGGATCCTCGCTGACCGCGTCGTCGTTCTCCAGGTGCACCACCACGTTTTTCGCCGCCCCGTACTCCGCCACGCGCTTCAAGCTTTCCGCCGTGCGCTCCACATCCGGCTTCGAATCATTCGCAGCGGGAATGTGCGTCCGCACGCTCGGCGAACCAATCGTCACCGCCACGTCGATCCATTGCTTGCTGCCCGCGACGGCGAGATCCCGCTCCGTGCTATCCATGGCATACGGGCTGTGCTCGCCATCGACGGCCATGTTGACGATCGCTCCGCCCGCCTTCGCCACCGCCGCGCGCAGTTCCTCCAGGTACGCTTTGTCCAGCGAACGGAAATGTGGGCTCCACGGCTCGATCTTCTTGATGTTGAATTTGGCGCTGACATGCGCCGCGAAATCTTTCAGCTCCATCTTCCCGCCGCCGCTCTTGTCTTCGCGACTCGCGACGAAATCCCGGAACGGATACGACGCAATCGCAATCCGCTCCCGCGCCGTCGTCGGAAAGTGCACGCTCGGCCCTGCCTCCGCCGGCAGCGCCGTTCCCAGCCCGGCAAACATCCCCGGCCACCCTCTCGCGCAAACGCCCGCCACTGCCGCGGAACCTGCCTGTCCCAAAAATCGCCTTCGTGTAGTGAACCTCATAGGTGCGCCAGTCTATGGCCGATCCAAAGTTTTGTCACTAGTTGCTGAGAATCCCCATCCGTGCGAAAGTTCGGGTACAACATTTCAACTAAACCATGCCCGTCTCGCTCGAAAATTCGCAGCTCATCTACCGCGCACTCAAATCTTGCGGCATCCAGTTGCTCTCCGCCCTCCCGGAAACCTGGCTCGTCCACCTCATCCAGATCGCCGAGGACGATCCGCAAATGACTCTCGTCCGCCTCGCCAAGGAAGAAGAAGGCGTTGGCCTCTCCGCTGGCGCGCACTTCGCCGGCGCCAAGTCCGCCATGCTTATGCAAAACCACGGCTTCCTCGCCGCCATCAACGGCATCGTCTCCTTCGCCCACCTCTACAAAATCCCGCTCCTGATGCTCATCTCCTATCGCGGCACCTTCGGCGAGCGCGACCCCTGGCAGACCCAAGGCGGCAACGTCACCGAGCCTGTGCTTCGCGCCTTGAACATCCCCTATTCTTTCCTCGATGCTCCCGAATCCGTCGAAAAGCGCATCCGCCAGGCTCACACCCTCGCCGAAAGCAGCCTCCAGCCCGTCGCGTTGCTTCTCACGCGTGATTTGATGTGGGTGGAATGATGCTCCGCCTGGACTGCCTCCGCGCCATTTATCCCGATCTCGAGAATTGTCTCGTCGTCACCATTATGGGAGCGCTGCCCGCTGAGCTCCAATCCCTCGGCCATCGTCCCAATTTTTTCTACTTGCAGCACGCCATGGGCCTCGCCTCTTCCACCGGCCTCGGCCTCGCTCTCTCTTTGCCGCAACAAAAAGTTTTCGTTCTCGACGGCGACGGCTCCCTCCTCATGAATCTCGGCAGTCTTAGCACCCTCGCGCGCTACAAACCGAAAAATCTCCTCCACATTGTCTTTGACAACGAGAGTCTCCTCTCCGTCGGCGGTTTCCCCACCGCCACCAGCACTGGCACCGATCTCGAAGCCATCGCCCGCGCCGCCGGCATCCCAAAAACCTGCACCGTCAGCACTGTTGAAGATTTCTCGACGGTAGTCCGCAACGCAATCACGCATGATGGCTTGCAAACCATCGTCGCCAAAGTCGAAGCCACCGGCCCCAAAGCCTTCGTCACCGATCTTGGCCTTCTCGAAAACCGTTTCCAGTTCCGCCGCCACATCCAATCCCTGACCTCCAAGCTACGCTAGCCTTCTCGTCACTCACCACTCGTCACTCGCCACTTCTTCCTGCATACTTCCCTTTCTCAGGAGGCCACCATGTCTGAAATCCTTCTCCAACTCGTCGAAGCTCTCCACTCCGGCCGCTTGCGTGTCATCGATCTCACCCTGCCTCTGAGTTCCGCCACGCCTCTCCTCCCACTCCCCACCCAATGGAACAACACTCCTCCCTTCACCCTCCGCGAACTCTCCCGCTA
>Ga0075030_100006589_pt1 | contig 10386 bp, 10 predicted proteins | sample LitLauG_LLR_2012_FD_71393 | JGI IMG/M metagenome (GOLD analysis project Ga0075030, IMG submission 71393) | Freshwater sediment microbial communities from Pennsylvania, USA - Little Laurel Run_MetaG_LLR_2012 | ecosystem: Environmental > Aquatic > Freshwater > Creek > Sediment | place: USA...
CTGAGGCTCAGATTAGGGACAGGTGTATTCGGGTTTGGCGGAGTACTACTTCACTTCACCCAATGCGGTCTTAGACCGGTTCGGAGGGGGCATATAAAGCACGGAAAAGAACGGGTCTAAAGACCCGCCACTACGACACCGGTGCTTCGGGGATTACCGGTGTTCTGGTACGGATGCACTATGGACGGGCGGGATGGATGGGGAGAGGATAATGCCAAGTCCGGGATTCAAGCTTAAAAGGCGGTTCATAGTGGCCCAGAGCGACGCGTGTCCCCTGGCGCAGTTCCGAAGGTTTCGAGCCCTCCTCGATGCCATACCTCAGCCTGCGATTTTGAAAGATACGGAAGGGCGCATAGCGCTGGCCAATGCGGCGGCTTCGCGGCTTTGGAATAAGAAACCAGACGAACTCGTGGGCCTTACTTCCGGCGACCTGGTCGACCCGGCCTCGGCATGCTGGGCAGAAGCCGCAGATACACTTGCGCTCTACTCGAGCGCTCCGAAATTGCTTCGCCGCAGAATGAAACTGCAAGGGCAGCAAGAGTCCTTTCTCGTGAGTGTCGCCCCTGTATACCTCTCTCGAGGAGAACGCCCCGACGGGATAATCGTTGTGGTGCAGCCGGACAGCATGGACGCGGCTGATCCGGCAAATTCTGCCGAAGCCATGGTGTTACGGCAGTTTGCGGAGTTGGCGCTGATCCGGTGCGAACTGCGCGATGAGGAGAAGGAAAGCGCGGAAGAAACGAGGATTCTGGGACGCCCTTTGTCCGCACTGCGGGCTTGTGTTGAGCGCGGGGCAATAGGCAATTCCGAGACTAATCCTGGCGGTATCTGGCTGCCTCTCAAGCGATTGCTAAAATTATAAATCGAAGAGCGGGAGGGCCCTTCGGCTGAGCTCAGGAAAAACAAGCCCCTCCCCTACGAATGTGTAGGAAGATTCAAAAATTGGGGGAGGCGACGTGGGCGGCGAGCCGGTGGTCCTCGGACGAGGCCATTGATTGAGCCAAGGTGAGGCGCGGGATGCGCAATAGAAGGAAGAGTTCGCCGGCCCAAAGCAAGATATCGAGCAAGCGGCCGCGCTGAAGGTTGCTCAAGTTTTGGGATTGCAGGCTGACGTCGAGTGCTTTTCGCGAGCATTCTTCGATGAAGGCGCGCATAGAAGCCAAGTCGACGGGTTCGGCGGTGAACCTGCGGCCACGGGGATCGAGGCCTTCGAGGCGTTCATAGCAGCGCAGCAGAAAATGGTTCAGGCAGAGAGCCTGACGATCCAGTGATGTAATCGCGCCGCTGCCACAAGAATCCACCCGGCAGTTTCGCTTCCCATGCAACGTATCCACTCCACCCAGGCCCATAGATTTAACCCGACTTCCCGTCTCATTCTGCTTGAAACTGACCGACCTATATAAGATGCGTTATGCCACGCAAACGGTTTCATCTTCAGAAATGTGACCCTGCATCATAGAACACTCTTCGGAGGCATTTGTTTCCGACCGCATCGCCGGCAAAAAATCCAACATCGGCAAAACCGGCAAGTGCGCGACCATGGTTTGCACGCGCAGGCAGCGGTCAAGGTAAGGCTTCAAAAGCGCGTGGACCCAGCGAGTGTTCTGGGTGCAGCATTTCGCGCGGTCATTTCCGGCCCAGAGAGTGACCACTGTAACCAGGCGAGCCTCCTGATCGGAAATCATGACCAGGCATCCGGCGAATCCGTTGACATCTTTCAGAGCACTGGCGAGGGCAGCGGGAATCGCAGCCTGCACGCGGTGAGCTTCCTGAGGCTTGGCTACAAACTCGACGCTGAGAGCCGTGACCGGAGGAAAAGCCGATGTTGCGTGCGAGGTCGCGCTGGATTTCAGCGGGCCATCTTGCAGAAAGGGATAGGAAGCACCATTTGTCATGTTTGAATAATGCGCCGGACTTGCCAAGTTTCCTCCATTGAATGGGCCCACCCTTGGGAGAAGGGAGGCGCATCCTCGCCCGTTCAGGGCGGGCCAGGATGCGCCCACTGGGGCACATGGGGACCGGGGAAGGTTCCCCACGGATAAGGACTCCCGAGCGAACTGGGGGTCTCTACGAACGAGTAGTGCGCCTGCGCCCAGTTTCGTTTCAGAACATTTGAAATGAAGCGCTTGCTCCATTGCGCGTGAAGGGGGGCGAAGATATACTCCTGCCCCAAGAAGCCGAGGCCTGCGTGGAGTTCTTCACATTTGACGGGGCGTACGTGGAACGGCTGCGGACGGGGGATCCCTCGACCGAGCAGCACTTTGTCGCCTATTTTGAACAACTTTTGAGGATCAAGCTGCGGTCGCGAAGACTGGCTTCCGATCAAGTGGAAGATTTGCGCCAAGAAACCTTTATTCGCGTGATTGCGAACCTGCGTAAGGATGGCGGGATACGGCAGCCCGAGCGCTTCGGAGCCTTCGTTAACTCCGTCTGCAACCATGTTTTACAGGAGTTCTACCGGATTAACGCCAAGAACCAGCCCATGGAGGACGATCACATGGAGATACCGGACAAAGTATTGGATCTAGAGGGTATGCTGGTCACGAAGCAATCGGCGGAGCAGGTGCGGCGCATCCTCAGCGACATGCCAAAGCGTGATCGCGAGCTGCTGCGGGCCATCTTCCTGGAGGAGAAGGAAAAAGATACGGTCTGCAAGGAGCTGGGAGTGGACCGGGAGTACCTTAGGGTACTAGTCCACCGAGCGAAGGATAAGTTCAAGGCGCTCTATGAGAAAGGGCAGATCGGGGTGGCCAAGAAAGCCACTGGTTTGGGGAACTAGTGAAACGATATTCCTCCCTCGTGCACTACTCTTCGGATGGCACAAATGGACCATAACGAATCAATACGTCTGCAAGCTGCAGTAAAGTACGTACTCGGCGAACTCTCCCCAGTCCAACGGGAGGAGTACGAAGAGCATTATTTCGATTGCGCGGAATGCGCGGTCGATATCAAGGCGCTGGCGACGTTTGCCGACACGACCCGCGAAGTCTTGCGGCGTGAACGGGATGCGCAGTTCGCCAAGGATCTGGTGCCCGCGCGTGGCGGATGGCTACGGTGGCTCCAGCCCGTGGTGGCGGTACCGGCGATGGCGGCGCTGCTGCTGATTATCGCGTACCAGAATACCGTCACGATTCCTCAGGCGATGCAAGAGGCCACCTCCAGCGAGGCGCAGCTCTTTGTTACTTCCCGGACTCCGAAAATGGCTGTTGTGCGTGGTAGCGAAGAGCTCATGAAGTTCTCGGCTCGCCTCAACGAGAGCCTGCCGCTCAAATTTGACTTCACGCCAAATCCCACATCGGATGCCTACGTGTGCCAGCTTCAGAACCAGGCTGGCCACACCGTTTTTCAACTGCGCGTACCGGGATCGTTCACCAACAAAGAGCTGAACCTGGTTATTCCGGCAAACCGCGTTAAGGCGGGCAAGTACACGCTTCTTTTCACGGCCGACCCAGGAGCAAAAGGGCAGCCAACGAAGGACGAAGTCCTACGCCTCAGTTTTGCTATTGAATTTCTCCCCTAGATGAAAGAGTATTGGGCTCCAATTTAACTGATCGAGGTGTCCCCGATGAGTTCGAAACACCACGGCCCCTTCTATTTTCATGCCGTCGGTCATGCGTTTAGCGCCAGGTTCTGCCGCCCCTTCGAGCATGTCATAGAAGCACAGGCGGCGACTTCGCTTCCCACCATCGGTGGCCACGCCAATGCGCAAGTGGAGAATTACAAGGCGCACCATTTTGTCTCCTTCCGGCACGCCCACACGCACGTTTCGGGAAGCTGGCAGGACGAGGAAACAGTGGTAACGCACGCGACATCGACGATTGAGGGCCTGAACATTCTCAACTTCATCACCGCGGACCGCATCGTGGCGCGTCTGACTTCGGAGTATCGCCGGGGAAAAAAAGAAGCGCACATCATTGCGGTCGGGAGCCAGTTTGACAATCTGCGGATCGCCGGCCATGAAGTGAAGGTCATCCTACGGCATGACCTGTTTTTGAAATGTCCGGTATTTGAGGATCTGCGAAATTTCATTGCAAGAGACAAGGAAACCGGGAAAATAGCTGCCACGGAAGATGGGGTGGCACTTTGCTCTTTAGTCGAGAGAATCGAAACCGACCTGCCAGGTCTGGAGAAGAACGGCCACATCTTGCGTATTCCCCACTTCGGCGAGATTTCCGTGGCCCAGATCTTTGCGACCCCGGGGACACGGATTCTCACGATGCTCCGGCTCAACCTAGGCTCGCCCGATCAGGGGCTGGGAACTGTGTGCGAGGTGCTCTCCGAAGGACAGCCGCCGCCAGGATCTTGATCGGCGCATCAAGTCGATTCTTGCCGCTCTTAACGTTGGCTGTCATTTTCGTCTCAATCTTCGGCTGCAGTCCGGGCGGAGGGCGCCAAGCTCTTCACGACAAGGCACTTCATGAAATCCAGAGCGGCGATCTTGCAAGCGCATCGAAGGATGTAGATCGGGGTTTTCAGCTCTATGCGGGCAGAAGTGAAGAGTGGGCCTGGCGTTTCCGAATTCTTAAGGCTCAAATTCTTATCTCGCAGTCAAACTGGGAAGACGCGTTAAAACTGCTAAATGTGGCTCCGCTCCCTCAGTCCCTCTCCTCGGAAGACGTGGCTGTTCGCAAACTAAGAATTGAAGGGACGGCCTACCGGATCGGCCAGGATTTCGAAAACTCAGAAAAAAAGTTCATTCAGGCTGAGAAGCTTGCAACAGCCTCCCATCCATCAATACTCTCGGAAGTCTTGAACTCCAGAGGCGCACTGGAGTTCGATCAAAGAGCGTATTCGGCGGCGGAAGCTACATCTCTGCGGGCACTTGCTCTTGCAAGAAAAGGGGACAATAAGCTTCAGGAAGCGGGGGCCCTGATGAATCTAGCCCGCATTGCAACACGCGACGGACATTTTGGCGAGGGCATCGACCGCAGTCAAATCGCACTTCAGCTCTCCAGGAGATTTGACTACAGATCCTACGAGGCCACGTGCCTTGGAAATCTTGGCTGGGGCTACTTTCAATTGGGAGATTTTGTGAATGCTGCGGAAAACTTCAAACAGGCTGCGGAAGCCTCGCAGCGGCTCGGGCTGACCGGCTACGCGTTGTACTGGCAGGGAAACGTTGCTCAGGCCTATGAGGAGCTCAATGACTACACTTCTGCCGAAGCGCTATTGAAAACAACTGTTGAAGACGCCAGCAAGCTCGGCAACAAACAAACGATGACGGAGAACTTGAATTCCTTAGTGCGCCTTTCCCTGAAAACGAACCATTTAGATGGCGCCGAGAAGTACAACCTGGAAGCACTGCAAATCGAAGAGGCGGGACTGGATCACTTCGGAGTGCTCGAGAGCCAGTTATTGGCAGGGCGCCTCGCCACTCTGAGGAAGGATTTTGCGCAGTCTGAGGTTCGCTTCCGAAAAGTCATTCAGGATCCGGCAGCAGAAACCTTTTTGAAGTGGGAAGCCGAGACGGGCCTCGCCGAGATGTACGAAGGAGAAAGACTGGCGCCGCTGGCGGAACAGGAGTACCGCAAGTCCATTGCCGCCTTCGAGTTAGACCGCTCCACGATTGATCGAGATGATCTGCGCATCAGTTTTCTTGCGCGCGGAATGGCTTCGTATGATGCCTATATTGACTTCTTGATTCGGCAGCGCCGGCCGCTGGATGCTCTCAAGATTGCTGAACAAAGCCGTGCGCGTACGCTGGAAGAAGGGCTGGCTTCCACGACTCTAGCGACTCCGGTCTTACCCAGCAACCTTCACCTCCGGGAGATCACGCAAAAACTGAAGGCGTCGCTGCTTTTCTACTGGATTGGGCAGAAAAACTCCTACGTTTGGGTGATCACTCCTGCGAAGACCAGCTGTTTTAAGTTGCCGCCAGCTTCAGAGATTGAGCCCGTGGTGGCTGCCTACCGGAAAGTCATCTTGCAAATGCACGACACCCAAGACGAGGGCAGCGCTGAGGGGAAAAAGCTCTTCGCCATGCTGATCGAGCCGGCCAGAAAGCTGATTCCTCCCGGTTCACAAGTTATTGTGTTGCCTTCGGAAAGCCTGTACGGGTTGAACTTTGAGACTTTGATCGTGCCTGATCCGCAGCCGCACTTCTGGATTGAAGATGTCACTTTAACGACGGGGAGTTCTCTCACCTTGCTGGCTGCCTCAGCGTCTCAGCTGCAGGCAAAAGACAAGAGCCTCTTCCTTGTTGGAGATACGAAGCCGCCCAATCCTCCCTTTGCCCCGCTTCCGCAGGCCGCGGAGGAAATGAAGCAGGTCAAGAAATATTTCTCCGGAGCGCAGACGCGAATCCTCGAAGGGAAGAGTGCTACTCCTTCAGCAGTCCTCCAGAGCAATCCAGAGCAGTATTCGTACCTCCACTTCGTCACGCACGGAACTGCCAGCCAAACGCGCCCCCTGGAGTCGGCCGTAATCCTTAGCCCGGAAGGCGACTCCTATAAGCTTTACGCGCGCGACATCGTGCAGCATCGGCTGAATGCCAATCTCGTGACGATCTCCGCCTGCAACGGTTCCGGCACACGCGCCTATGCCGGCGAGGGGCTAGTTGGCCTTTCGTGGGCGTTCCTGCGCGCGGGGGCGCATAACGTCATTGGCGCGTTGTGGGAAGTGAGCGACGCCTCCACGCCGCAGTTGATGGATGCGTTCTATAAAGAATTATTCCAGGGCAAGGACACAGCCGCAGCTCTGCGCGACGCCAAGCTTGGGCTGCTCCATTCTTCCGATCCAGACTCCGTTTTTAAGAGTCCTTTCTACTGGGCTCCCTTCCAACTGTATGCCGGTTCGTAGCCGAAGACAGCTCATTCCCACATAAAGTGTGGAATACCAGGACCGTTTGGGCGGTTAGTCTTGATGAAACGAATTCGACGAGCGCGTCACCATGTCTGAGTGGACCCGCTGTCCCCGGAGAACCGACTGTCATGACTGTGAACGAAGTAGTGGAAGCAACGATGAATCGAGTCGCTGGAATGCCGCTGGCACCATCCGACAAAAGGCGTGACTCCAGGAGAATCGAAGCCTGTGAGTTTGAACGGCTGCTCCAGCGCGCCGAGGAAATCCTGAGCATTCGAGAACAAAAGGCGGCGCGGTCTTGAGATTGTTCCAGATGCAGTGATACGATTTGCCCTCCTAGCCCACTATTCACGTATCGCAGTACAAACCTATCTCTGCCACTGCATTGGGGGTGCGTATGCCGCCAGCCGGACTCGATAACCTGAGACACATTGTTGTGCTGATGATGGAAAACCGCTCGTTTGACCACATGCTGGGTTTTGCTCAAAGCGCAGCGTGGCCGATTGATGGCCTGCAGGGGAACGAAACCAACCTGGATTCGCAGGGAGGAGCAGCCCAAGTCTCGGATGACGCTGGCTATGCCGGCGACTTCACACCTGACCCCGGGCACGCGGGGCTCGATGTGCTCACGCAACTCTACGGTGACCCCAATACTCCTGTAGCGCAGGAACCGAACATGAGCGGGTTCGTGCGAAGTTACGAGGGGAAAGACTTGAAGCCCCAGGACGCGCATCGCATCATGAAGTGTTTCTCCCCGCAGAAGCTACCGGTGCTCACTAACCTGGCACAGCAGTTCTGCGTATGTGATCGCTGGTTCGCATCCGTGCCCGGCCCGACATTTCCCAATCGCGCGTTCATGCATGGCGCGAGTTCCATTGGTCGCGTAGACATGGGAATCGACTGGCGCAATATGTCCACAACAATTTACGAGCGCCTCGCGCAGAACAAGATCGACTCTATTATCTACTACCACGATTCCACCATGGCCTCGACCTTCAACGGCCTTGCCGGGAATCCCGATTTTTTTGGTTCGTTCGTTGACGACTTTCTTCCAGCTTGTGCTGACAACGATCTCGCCCCCTACAGTTTCCTCGAGCCTCGTTTCGCTAATTCTGCGGGTGGCAATGGGCAGCCCGCCTTTTCGGCCAGTGATCAGCATCCCGATCACGATGTGGAAGAGGGTGAAGCCCTCATCCAGACTGTTTTCAACGCCATTTGGAAGAACCCTAAAGTCCGTAATTCCACTCTGCTCGTGATCGTATACGACGAGCACGGCGGACTCTACGATCATGTGCACCCACCCACGACCGTGAATCCGGACGGCAAGGTATGGGCAGGCAATCCTGCGAATTCGCTTGACCCGCCGTTCGATTTCACGCGCCTAGGTGTGCGCGTTCCCGCGGTACTGATTTCACCATACATCGCTGCCGGAACGATTGATCACAGGGTTTACGATCACACCTCAATAATCGCCACTGCTCTCAAACTTCTCCTCCCTAACGTCGCAAACTCCAATCTCACTCTGCGTGACAAATTGGCCAACACGTTCGAAGACAACCTAACGCTCCCACTTCCGCGAACCGACAACATTAATCTCGGTGCCGGCGCAAAATCACAGCCGCCGACTGCCGCCCAGCTCGCCCAACCCATCAATGACCACCTCAAAGCGCAGGTTCGCCAAGCGGCAATGCTAGAGCAAAATCTTCCTGCTGCGCAGCGAACCGGAATTGACCCAAGCACGATCAAATCCGAAGCACAGGCGGCGGCGTACCTGCAGGGCGTCTACTCTAAAATCCATCCAAAATCGTCCGGCGCGAGCAATTAAGCGGAGGGTCAGTCCTATGCGCATACACAATCACGAGTGGCGACCGCAAGGTATTCGCGGAGTCGTGCTCACCGTCTGGCTCCTGCTATCGGCGAACGCGGCGTGGACGCAGGCTGCCCCCCAAGCGCCCGCTGCAGGCGCGCCTGTGATCGGAACATCGGATTGGGACGCGTGGAAAAGAAACTGCGCCCTGGCCAACGACTTTCGCCAGAAACTCATAAGCTGTGCGACCTCGACATTCAGGTCTCGTCCGTTTCATTTCCTTGCGCAAAGTATCGTGCCGGGCAGCGCTGTGGGTGGTGGAGGACAGTTTACAAAAGATCTTAATGAGAAGGGTGGCGCTCAGAACGCGTTGCAGGCCACCTCAGTAATCACCATCCGTAAATTCTGGCTCGCCGAATTGAAGTTTACCAGTCTGCACTCCATCGACAAGGATTGGAACAAGTCGGGAGAGTCGCTTGGAATCAACATCTACGCGCGGAACCGCTCTTTGCCCGTGATGACCTTTTACGGTCTTGGTCCGAACACCAACGTCAACAATTCCGTGAAGTTCAGCCAGCGCGATACTTCCGCTGGAATCGAAATCACGACTCCATTCCCCGAAGTTTCCTGGCTTTCTGCCGGTGCTAAGGTTGAAGGTCTATGGCCCAGCGTGGGGGGAGTGACTGGCACCAACGTCATATCCATCGAGCAGCAATACACCGAGCAGACGGCCCCCGGACTGACATCGCAACCACCTATGACCCATGAGCGGATCTTTCTCCACCCCCACAAGCGTTTCCTGGAGCGCTTTGAACTCAACTACAATGTCGCCTACAATTTCTACCAGGATAGCAACACCGGTCACTACTCTTTCCGGCGCTTCGAGACCAGTGTTGAACACCGTTTTTACCCAGAAAAGAAGAAGCACGGCGGCGTGATCGACCAAAACTATTTCTCTGTTGTCTGGAGGTACTCGGTATCAGAGGCTAGCGCCGGAAATGCCGTCCCGTTTTATCTCCAGGAAACCATTGGCGGTACCGACATCGATAATCAGCCCTCGCTGCGCGCCTTCAAAGACTATCGCTTCCGCGGCCCGGACCTCATGACCGTCAAGGCCGAATACGACCGTAAGCTCTGCGCAGAATGCGCGCCCTGCAAAGAAGGTTTGATTCGCACAGTGTGTAGCCACTTGGGCCTGGTACTTGCGTACGACGCAGGCAAAGTGGCCTCGCGCAATAGCGATCTGGATTTTGCGGGCATGCATCAGAGCTTCGGTGGTGGCGTTGCCATCTATTTGGGCAAAGATGTGATCTTCCGTATGGCAGTCGCGCTGGGCGGTGGGGAAGGGGTCCATCCCTATTTCGGGATTGCCAATTTTATTTAAGGGTGAGTCGGCGCGCCAGCTGTACCCCCGGCGAGGGAATCAGCCAACATTGCTCGAGTTTCTTCGGCCGAATAGCCAAGGCCTTGCAGAACTGCGCTGGTGTGCTCCCCGAGTAGCGGCGGGGGCAGGCGGTAGCTGACGGGTGTGCTTGAAAAGCGGATGGGATTGGCGATGCTCTTGGCAGTGCCGAGCGTCGGATGTTCGAGTTGAACGATTAGGCCGCGCCCGCTGGTTTGCTGGTCACCGAAGGCTTCGGCGACGGTGTTGATGGGCCCCGCGGGAATTTCAGCGGCGGCAAATTTTTCGAGCCACTTTGCAGCCGGTTCTTGCTGGAAGGTCGTTTGGAGCCGAGGCACCAGGATTTCGCGATTCTTAATTCTTAGCGCATTGGTGG
>Ga0075030_100006590_pt1 | contig 10385 bp, 11 predicted proteins | sample LitLauG_LLR_2012_FD_71393 | JGI IMG/M metagenome (GOLD analysis project Ga0075030, IMG submission 71393) | Freshwater sediment microbial communities from Pennsylvania, USA - Little Laurel Run_MetaG_LLR_2012 | ecosystem: Environmental > Aquatic > Freshwater > Creek > Sediment | place: USA...
CCGATGTATGCCGAGGCCCTGGCCGCCCGCGCAAAGCAGTGGAGTTTGAGCCCCGCGTGAATGGCATTCGCCCCTCTTTGCCAAAGCCGCTGGCTTCGCCGGCGGGAATTGCCGCCCGAATAGAGCTTCGCGAAACGGGATTTCGTAGGGTCTGCTTCAGCGGACAGAACCCAGCAGCGCGATGGGCGAAGCCCGCACGAGATGCAAGAAAGAGAATGGCCACAAAAGGGCTCAAAGAACGCAAAAAAGAGAGGGTGGTTACAGGTCCTGCAATGCGTCCGCCTGAGTGGTTTCTTTTGTCCCCTTTGCGTTTTTTGTGGCAAGTCCGGCTTTCCATCGCCGCGTCCGTTTTCGAGCCTGAGCTTCAGAGCCGAAGGAAGCGTCTCCCCATCCCCCGTCGGGTCTGAGCCTCAGGGTCGAAGACCGCGTCTCTTTCCGCACGGCCATCCCGAAGAGGCAAGCCCCGGTCCATGCTCGGCGGATTACCGCCTTGCGCATATCCGCTGCCTTGCGTCTGCGGCGATGCCGTCCACCACCGATACACCCGAGAACGTTGCACGACTCCTGTGGTACGATCCCCGCTATGGTCCGGCAATGCGTGCTGTTGGTCTGCGGCGTTCTGCTGCTCGTCCTCTGCGTGGCGAGCCTGTCCAAATGGCTGGGTGTGTGGATCATTGACGACGATTTGGAACGAACCGGGCGCATCGTGCGCCGCCACGAACGATGGACGGGAATCGAAAACGGTATCTTCTACAATACAACCCTCCGCGGGCCGCTGGGTGGCGTCAGGTTAATTGCGCCAGTTGTCACAACTCAACGGACGGTCAAGTGGTTTCAGTTCAATCCTATGGATATAAACGTATTCTTTCAGACGACCCTCGGATTCTCGTTTCGACCTTTCGCGCTGTTCCGGATGTATATCGGGCACGGCCCCACGGCCGGCGGCCAGTGGAGCTTCCCCCTTTGGCCGATCGGCGTCCTGCTCTGCATCCCGGCAATCCGGCGGTTGTTTCAGTTCCGACGGCAACATCGCCTGACCCAGCAGACCCTCTGCCCCACCTGCGGCTACGACCTCCGTGCCACCCCCGACCGCTGCCCCGAATGCGGGACGCCAGTCCCGACCCCCATCCCATCGGTTTCCCGATTGAACTGATTTCCGAGAACCAAACCCGTGAACGAAACCGGGACGGCTCTGAACATTGGGCTGGCTGACCGACTGTGGTGCCGGGCGACTAATAGCCTGCGCCACTCCTCAATTCATCCGAACCGAAGGTTCCAGGAACCTTTATCTGTTCCCAGGCGTATTCTGCAACAGGCCATTCCCCGGACAAGCAGGCACGGGCAGCCGGCTTCGTATTTGAACGTGCAGAGTCGGCGGTCGCACGAAACGCCGCACCCGGCGAGAGAGGGGGCGAAATCCCAAGAACTTTGGGGATAGGAGGTTATGCGCCTATTCCATGGGGGCCCATTGAATTATCCCTGCGAAGCGGATGCGACTGGCCAGGGTGCGCCGCACGGCGTGAAGTGGGATAATTCAGTCGTAAGTATTTTATTGACAACGTTTTATGCACAACTCGTTGCCGGGAGAAATGCGACGTTTGCGGCGCGGTTTCAATGTGTGCAAAGCGACTCGTCTGGAGGGACGGGGTGGAGTGAAGCCCCGCGCACGGGCTGGTTTGTCCAGGCCTCTGCGATGTCGGCGGAATTGATCTGACTACACCTTCGCCATGCCGCAACAACAATGGAGTTAATCCTGAATTTCCGGCCTATAGATAGAGGAAACCACTTTTCGAGTCCGGAGTTTTGCAGGCTTTGCTGGGAATCAATGTCATGAAAGTGAGACGGAAGGTCATCGAGAAAGAAAGGCGCGGAGGGACGCAGACGCGGAGAATGAGCAAGGGCGCACTTCGCATTCTCCCCGCGTCTGTCCATCACCGCATCGCCGTGTCTCTTCACTGGCCGGGGAGAAAGTTCGCCGAAATCTGACGGATCTGGCGCGACAACGATGGTGCGCCAGATGGTGCGCAATGGGGCGCGAGGCCACCTGACGGCCAGTGACTCGTGCTACGGCGATGAGGTGGGCGCGTGACGCGGGTTTCGGTATTCTCAATTGACTATGAAACCGATCGTACAAATCTCATTGGATGTGGTGACCATCGAGGAGGCTCTTTCGACTGCCGAAATGGCGTTGCGGGCCGGCGTGGATTGGTTGGAAGCGGGGACGCCTCTCATTATTGCCGAGGGGATGAACGGGGTGCGGGCGCTTCGCAAGCGGTTTCCCAATACGCCGATCGTGGCGGATCTGAAGACGATGGATGGCGGGTATCTCGAAACGGAGTTGATGGCCAGGGCCGGGGCGAATTATGTCGTCGTGATGGCTCGGGCGCACGTGGAGACGATCAAATGCGTCGTCAAGGCGGGAAAGGATGTGGGCGTAAAAGTGATGGGGGATAATTTGGGGTGCCCGGACATGGTGGCCGGTGCGAAGATGCTGGAGGACATGGGGTGTGATTATGTCATCCACCACATTGGGTACGACGAACGGCGCGGGATCGCTGCCGCAGGGAAACGCATGCCTAGCCCGCTCGATCAGCTTCGGGAGGTGGTGAAGGCGGTGAAAGTGCCGGTGCAGGCGGTGGGTGGATTGACGATCGAGCAGGCGGTTCGCACGCCGGAATACGGCGCGCCGCTGGTGGTGCTGGGTGCGCCGCTGACGATCGATGCGGATGCGTTTAAGACGGCATCCGGTGACGTCGAGGGATCATTGCGACTCATCTGCCAGAAGGTTCATGCGTATGGGGATGTGGCGGTGGGAAAATGAGAAGTGTCCGATCTGCCCTTTATACCGCTCCCTTGGCTGGAAGCGACTGGCACTGCATGTGAAGAGACTCGGCAACAGCGGAATTGGTAACCCGGCCGCGTACCAGGTTGATCCCTTCGCCAAGCCCGGAATCTTCGGCCGCCGCTTTCTCGTAACCCTTGTTGGCAATCTTGATAGCATAGGGAAGAGTCGCGTTGCAAAGTGCGATCGTGCTGGTGCGCCCCACGGCGCCGGGCATGTTCGTCACGCAGTAATGGACGACGCCGTCGACCACGAACGTCGGGTTTTGATGCGTGGTCGGCCGGCTCGTTTCAAAGCTGCCTCCCTGGTCGATGGCGACATCCACAATGACGCTGCCGTTCTTCATCATCGTGAGGTCTTTGCGCGTCACCAGGCGCGGGGCCTTTGCGCCCGGGATGAGAACGGCTCCGATGACCAGATCGGCCCGATAGAGATGCTCGCGTATCGTGTGGGCATCGCTGAAGATCGTCTTGACGTTCTTGGGCATGACATCGTCGAGATATCGCAGGCGTTCGAGATTGATGTCCATCAGGACAACATCCGCACCGAGACCTGCCGCGACCTTGGCGGCGTTGGTCCCCACGATGCCGGCTCCCAGAATCACGACAAGTGCCGGCGCCACCCCCGGCACACCGCCGAGCAAAATCCCGCGGCCCATCATCGGCTTTTCCAGGTACTTGGCGCCCTCCTGAATGCTCATCTTTCCGGCAATCTCGCTCATCGGCGTGAGACACGGGAGCCGGCCCTGGCGATCCTTGATCGTCTCGTAAGCAATGCCCACGATTTCGCTTTCGAGACATGCCTGCGCCAACTCGGGCGAGGCGGCAAAATGAAAATAGGTGAAAATGATCTGCCCCGGATGAAACAGCGAGATCTCGGAGGGCTGGGGCTCTTTGACTTTCACGATCATGTCGGCCTTTTCGAATATCTCCCTGGCCGAGGGAATGATCGTGGCCCCCGCGGCCTTGTAATCCTCATCGGAAAACCCGCTGGCAACGCCCGCATGCGCCTCGATAAACACCTCGTGCCCGGCACGAGCCAGCGCCTCGGCGCCGACCGGCATCATTCCGACGCGGTACTCGTCGCTCTTTACTTCCTTGGGAACTCCGACTCGCATTTGCTAAAGCCTTCCTTCGTACCAACCTTGGCCACGATTTCGATGTTCTTGACACGGCCCAATGGCGTTCGGCGACCCGTCGGCTCAAATGTTACCACAATCTTCTCGATCACCTGAGCGAGTGCCGCCGCCTTCTGGCGGGCCGATACATCAACCTGCATCGCCTCGACGGCTTTCGACCACTGCTGATTCAATTCATGAAAGTCGGCAAACGATTGCCGCAGTTCATCAGATGCATTGTGCAAATCCCGCTCGATCTTGCCCATCTCCATTTCTAGTTCCTGAAGCCTAACCTTGGCTTTTTCCTTGGCACGTTCGGATGGCAGATCGGCCCAACCGACAACCAATTTGGTATGCTCGGCTTCGAGCATTGCGAGCCGATCCTGCAAGCCCATGCGCTCAAACTCGTATACCATCTGGTAAATCTCGATCAGCAATCCGAGATTCTCGCCAAGTTGTTGTGGCGTCATTGGCAACGATGCCAACAGCCCGTGTTTGTCAATATGTTCTGGCGTGAGTTTTAGCATCGCCTCCTCGTGTGCCGCATCACCTCCCGGCGGAAGTAGAGGTATCACTCGGTTAACGATCTCTTCTGAATTTCTGACGATTCCTTGAAGCGTCTCACGGTAACGAGCATCCTTCGGATGCTTATTGAACACGGTATGCGACGTGAACGTTTGGACGAGCGGCAGAGCTTCGTCTAAATAATCGTTCAGGTATGTCTCTAATACGCCCTGCCGAACCCGGTACATCTTGCACGGACATTCGCTCTTCCGCCCCCTCCAGCTTGCCGCCAACGAGCAGAAGTATGTTGGATGTCGGGCAGCCCCCGATTGCATCGCCGCTCCATGCATTTTGCTGCCGCAGTTGCCGCAATAAACAAGCCCAGCCAGCCAGAAGGCGGCAGACCGTGGATTACGATGTCCTCGGTCTGGCTGAGCCTTCACCTTGGCCTGCGTCCGCTCCCATACATTCAGTTCAATGATGGGACTAAAGATTGCTTCCTTGGGGAGAATCCAGTCTTCGGGTTTCTGCTTGGCCCGCTTCGTCCCGACCTTCTTGCGCACCCGTTTCCCGCCGGAAAACATCGTATACTTACCGATTGTCGAACGATTCCACGGAGGCATGCCGATGTACGTCGGGTTTGTCAGCATGTAGGAGATGTGCTTGTCCGTCCAGAAGTCGGCGCAGGCCGGCGGCTGCACGCCCTGCTTGTTTAGCCGCCGAGCAATCGCATTTGGGCTAATCGCTTCGTCGACATACGTCTGGAAAATGAATCGGACGACATCGAGTTTCCCCGCTTCAGTTGTCGGCCGAAGCTGCAAATACTCATCCTCTTCTGTGGCCGGGAAATTGTTTTTTCCAGTGTATTCTCGAAGACTTCCATTTGGGCTGATTTTGACTCGCAAGTCCTTGTTCGCCAACTGGACTCGCCATTGTTCGTGCAGCCCATGAGGCGTAACCCGAAACGCTACCACGTCCACCCCATATGGAATTCGCCCGCCTACCCACATCCCTTGCTCGGCACGCTGGCGCATTCCTTCTAGCACCCGCTCGCTCTTGTCCCGTAATTCCCCTTCTGATTTCTCGGCTGCAAAGGCCGCTTCGAGCAGGGTGATTAAGTCTTCCTTCGTCCACTCCTTGTCGTCTACGGTGTAAAGGCGGCAGCCTGCTTCCTGCAATCGGTAAATATAGGCGATGAATTGGTGTTTATTCTTAGTGCCGAATCGATCGAGCATATCCACAACAATCCACTGAATATGCCTGTGTTCTGCGCTCCTTAGCATACGCTGGAATTCAGGTCGTTGATCAGCTTCGTCACGTGCCCACCCGAGGTCCTCGTACCAGTGGACCGCATCCACAGCCACGCTATGGCGACTAAGCCATTCCTCGACGATACATCGCTGCCGAGTCGATTCCTGTTTGTCAGTGCTAACACGGAGATACACGGCCCCCGTGCCGTCGAGCACAGGATCGTCTATCACGTAGTAGTCCTCTCCTTGTTCATTTTGGCGACTTCCTTGAACTTGACCTTCTTGCCCTCGACGATGACCGTGTAGCGAAGGTTTAGGTGTTCCTCGCAGAGCGACAGGACAATACCCCCATCGCAACGGCGAACATCGAACCAACTGTCCTTATCCACCCTGAACACGCCGATTTGAATCGGAACATCGCCTTTCATGAGTCTCTCCTAGAAAATATGGACGGCGCAATTCTCGTTTAATCGACCTTAGTACAATGTGCCCGTGTACGCCGCCCGAAGTGCGAAAATGTGCATCTATATCTATCGAGAACTGCCGTCCTGCCCGATGGCCAGTTCGTTGTCTTGAAATCAAGAGGAGGAACCGGCCAGTCTGCTGAATCACCCTTTTCTGCCTGAAGGATCGTCCAGTCTGGCACGGCTACAAACCATTCCACGCTACGATCTGCAAGATCGGCAACCATATCATGAATAAATGCCCGTAAAACTCTCTTGAGAAAGGGACGGCTCGCCCCGTCAAGGCAGGAGGCCACATATTTTAATCGTCGGGTGACGTTAGCAACAATGGCGTCGGGGTTTTGGCAGATTGGGGGATGCTGCGATTGAAGTGCCTCGATTCTTGCGTCCAGCATTCGATGCTTATCCTTCAAAGGGGCAACTTTCTGTTTCACCACCTCTCGACCTAAATCCCTCAATTCGGTCATTGCGAAATCAATCCGCTGCCAGAGTTCATCTCGCTGGGCAATGAGTTGCGGCACCTCCTGCCGTTCGCCCTCGGATTGCCGTACAAGATGCAAGATGTGTGCTCTCACCTCACTTTCGACATTGGGACTGGATACCAACGTCTGTTGCAACGACTGTAGTACGGCCTTTTCAAGAACATCCGCATGAATCATTGTTGTCAGAATTTTCCGTGCCGAATCGCTTGATGGGTAGTTGACGTAAGCTTTTGCTCGATAGTACCGGGCGTGCGTCGACTTCTGTCCGCTCATCATGTGATTGCCCTGCTTTGCTCGCAGTATACCTTTGAGTATGTACGGACTGTCGCAATGGCTATCACCTCCCGATTTGCCTGCCATGCCATCGGCTAGTCGGATAAGCCGCCTTCGGCACTTCTCCCAAACCTGCTCTTGAAGCTCTACATCGATAAAGATATTGGCCAATTCCGGGTACTCCATAACGACCCATTCATCGGGTCCACGATAGATTTCGCTCTTCGTTTTCCGGTGCGGCGTCGGCCGTCTTCGGGGTACTGACACAGGCTGGCTTTTGCCACGCATGTTGTACGTCGCTTTAGAGATTTGATTAGCGACCCCTCGGCCCACGTAGATCGGATTGTTTAAGATTTTATCCACCGCCGTAATGCTCCACATGCGGCCTCTCGGCGACAATCGTTTCAGGTCATTCAGTTCACACGCAATCCTCAAACCGCCCCACCCTTCGACATGATGTCGCTTGAGGATGCGACGAACCACTTCCACGCACTCCGGTGCGCCGGGAACAAATTTCACCGTCTCCTCAGGGCGTTTTCGATAATGCATAAATCTTTCTGGTTCGTTTCTTGGAAAACGCCGCAGGATAGTTGTGCCGGTGGGATCAAGTTGTAACTGGGTGCCGTCTTCCAAACAGCGCATGAGAAATAACGGACGCTCGTCTGCACCAACAATCATTCGGTCGATCCCGTAAGGTGCCTTTCGTGCGTAAGGAACGTAGTTTTTTATAATGCTGCTCATGGCTCCTCGACTACTCGACCTAGATATCGCCTTCGCAGTAGCGTTTGCACTTTCAAAGCCAAGTGCTCGATGCAGCCAGCCGCAGTCTCCATCGGGTATGTCCTCGGCGACTGAGACAATCTGAACACCAACTTGCCCCAACTCGAAAACGACCTTCCCGCCAAAATCTGGCCCCATGCGGGTTATGCGAGCAAGGTTATCGACGAGCAATACGTCGTAGTCATCACGCTCGGATTTTCGCCGGATCAAACTCTCAAAGTCCCGCCAGCTTTCTGTTGTCGAACCTGAGACACCCCGTAGTTCAATATCACCCACGTAATACATGCCCACATCACTTGCGAATGCCGTAAGCACCCCACGCTGCTGACCAATGCTGGTCAGTGCCTGCTCAAGCGTGCTGCATCGAAGGTGGCCAACACACCGCAAACCCCTTAACCATTCTCGACTCATGACTGGAACTCCTGCGATTTGTATCCGTGCCGCACTCGCCGGAACGGAACGGCGGGTTTGACTTTCACCGTGAATCTATGGCCTGCCAAACCAATCGCATTGTTAGTCACAACTCATTTATTTACAACACTTTAGAAACTGATTACTAAGTGCCAACCCACCATTTCTAAAGTCCAGATTGCGCCGGTGAAACAGGAGGATACTTCCTTCCCGTAGACGGGCCGACAGGCTTCGGACAGCGTGGTAAGTGACTTCTCATTTCTCTTGCCTTTCGGTTCGCATCAGGCGTGCTCGTTCCAGTTCCTGCCGAGTAAGCTCTTGAACGAGAAGTCGTATAGCGAAGTTGATTTCTCTTTGTTCTGCTGAAGATGCACGACGATATAGAGGTCTTAGTTGCAATGGCGGTCTGCGGGGCAGCACCGTCTGGTCGCTATGGCTATCGCACATAGAACTTGTCCGTTTCTGGTTCAAGATGCACGCCGTGAGGCGGCACCAAGCCGGTTTCCTTGAAGTTCGCAACGAGCGTAGATCGACTCAATTTGGTCACTGTTGTTACGGCGTCAGGACATTCGCTCGCAGCCCAATCGAGCACGGCCCTCTCGTCGTCAACTTGCAAAGAGCAGCCGATATGGCGGAAACCCACCGTTCCCGAAGGCAAGTTGATTGACTTCCTGCGCCCGGCAAGTTTGTCGATCTCGCCTTTGCACCAGCGTTCCAGTTGACGGCCGAACAGGAACATCAGGGACGCTTCTTCCCGCTCTGCCCTTCGTTGTTCGATTTCACTCCATTCCTTAACCTTTTGAGCGTATTGCCGGGCGGCGACGACTTTCCGCACGAGCCAGTTGGCCGACTTTTCATCTTCGACAGCAAAGGACTTCGGAATCGCCTTCATCACCTCGATGTCCACCTCGGCGTCAACGGGGCGCACCAAGGCAAGTTGGGCATTTGTGCCGCCGACATCAGGAGCGGCGGCGCATTCCCCGCCAATCTCGTCGCTGACTTGATCGACCGATGTGTCGCCAGGGGCACCGGCGAATTGAGACTGACGGCCCAAGAGAGCGTTCGATTCCAACGCATTTCGTCTGTTCATGATGCGTTCCTTTCATGGTGTTCCGCTCACTTTAGCTCAATGCACAGCCGTTGTCTACAGTTTTTTACGAAAATGAATAAAGCGTAGACAACTGCTGGCCGATGAACCCGGCTGGTAGAAACGTGATTTAAGTACAAACGGTCACCGGCGATTCGGAAGCAAGATGTCTGGATTAGAAGCGTTACGGCAGGCACAGAAGCTGGTCGCTCGACTCAGCGTCGCTGGCGGTGGTTCACCCGACCGTGTACATGAGGTTCTCTCACTACTTGTCGTGGCCGAGCGTGAACTTGCCACCCTCTCGGCGGGCAGCCACGTCGGTCGGGTGTTGAATAAAGGCGGTTCGGTCACCTACTTCGTCGAAAAATTGGACGGGAGGATGGTCCTGACTGAGCGAAGGGTTGGAACGATTGCGCACCCGGTACGGTGCCCTCAGAACGTTTATGAAGCCGTAGCGACAGTGCTGGCTCGGGCCGAACACACCCTCGCAGTAGAGCAAATTATAAACCGTATCGAAGCGGGAAACGGGTTTGAGCCAGCGGCATTCCAAGTAAGACTTGCAATCCGGTGCTGGATGTCGGTGACACCACCCCTTGTCGAGCGACTTCGTGCGAAATATCGCCCAGTTCAGCGGCCCGTGTTTTCAAAGCAGGCAAAGCGATTGTGGCGTGATTTGTCAGATCACTCCCCAGGTCGGTAGAGCCGAACATTCTCTGCCGATCACCAATGCTGGCACCGACGCCAATGGGTAGCCGACGTTCACTCATATATTAAATTGAATCAGACAGTGATGGGGGCCTCCGGGGAGGTTTGCCATCATCCTCCCGCCGAACCACGGCGACGAGGCAGCTTAATTTTGATTGAGCTTCCGATTTGCTGCCGCAACTCGGTGATGGCGTGTTTCGGATCAACGCTGCACCCCTCGCAATACAGCACGAATTCGGCGACATCGCATCTGCGGCTGCCGGTTTCGACCCGGTATACCCACCACTGCGTGCGGCCGATACGTTCGGCCAATTCCCGTTGTGTGAAACCAGACCGGTTGCGAAGACTTTTCAGCAGCGGCGGCACCGACCGGTAAATGGGAGCTTGGTTTGGCTTTGTCGGCATCCGGCGAACATGGTCCGACGCCGACGGCTTGAAGCGCATTTAGTAGGGTGCGATAATGCCATCAC
>Ga0075030_100006593_pt1 | contig 10381 bp, 13 predicted proteins | sample LitLauG_LLR_2012_FD_71393 | JGI IMG/M metagenome (GOLD analysis project Ga0075030, IMG submission 71393) | Freshwater sediment microbial communities from Pennsylvania, USA - Little Laurel Run_MetaG_LLR_2012 | ecosystem: Environmental > Aquatic > Freshwater > Creek > Sediment | place: USA...
ACACTTCACCTCGCACCAGAATCTGATGCCAAAGGCTCCGAAAAGGTACAAGATTTCGAAGAACAACTTGCGTTAAGTGGTGCATCGAAACAACTGAAACTTTCCGGCCGATCGTGAATCTTACCGGTGGACTCGACTCTGACGTGCCCACCAGCGGTGGGACTGCGCGGCTTTGTGCGAATGCAGAACACCCTGGTTACCGAATCCGAAAATGATCTCGTCCTCAAGGGGGAGCGAGCGCTCGTTGCTGAGATCCTGGCTGGAAACCATGAACGGTATTACGAACTTATTGCACCGATCCAGCGCCGGGTATACTACACCGCCTACGCAATTTTGCGGACCGCGGCCGATGCCGAAGAAGTATCGCAAGAGGCGATCCTGAAGGGATTCAGGGCCTTGCACACTTTTCGTGGCGAGGCAAGATTCTCTAGTTGGTTACTGAGCATTGTGGCCAATGAATCCCGGATGCGTCTGCGACAAAGGCGCGAGGTGTCTCTGGAGCTTCTAAAATCCCCCGATAACGAGGATGAATATACTCCGATTGAGCTCGCCGAGTGGCGCGAGATCGCCGTCGAAGCCCTCGCACAAAAGGAACTTGCAGCGCATCTTGAAGAAGCGTTGGCGTCGCTTCCGGAGATCTACCGGGAGGTGCTGATCCTGCGCGACATCAACGGGCTTACCATTGCCGAAACCTCGGCTGCACTGGAAATAAGTATGCCGGCGGTAAAGACTCGACTGTTGCGCGCCCGACTGATGGTTCGCGATTACTTCGTTTCGCGCTCATGGGCCAGGCACCTAGGATTCGGAAAGGCACAGCCATGATCACCCTGAGTTGCGAAGAGGTTCGCCGGGAGATCTCGAATTATCTCGATGACGACATGTCTCCACGGAAGCGGCGCTTGCTTGAGACCCACCTGGAGCAGTGTCGCAAATGCGCGGTGTTGCTGGACAGCACCCACAATGTGCTTGTCTTGTTAGCCGATGAGCACAGATTCGAGTTGCCGGCCGGATTCAGCCTCCGCGTAAGGCAGATGCTGGCCAAGGAATTCGAAAAAGCAAAGAGCTGACTGACCATCAGCTCATGAAGCTAGTGACAGGGGCAAAGCGTGCCCCGCCACAGCACACCCCCGATCCTCCCGGATCAGCGCAAAGAGCGGGGAAAGAAAGTTGCTTATCGATCAGAGCTTCGCTGGAGAAGAAGATAAGTTGCTTTGGTCAGAATTGCTGACGTCCAATCTATGACGCGGTTTTGAACAGTTTTGCGAGACTGTCGACGTCTGATGCGCTCGCATCGCCGATCACGAAATACCGAAGCCCGCCCTGATTCCATGTTTCCATGTTGAACGACAATTTCCCCGGCTGGAGAGACCTATCAGTCAACCTGGCTGGCAGGGACCGTTCCTGGAACACGAACACGGAAATGTGGTGTTTCCGTACGTCGTAGATAAGATGCGCACCGGGCGATTGATCAAGATAGGTCATTCGGCCGCCTAGCAGAGAGAATTCGGTATTCTGTAATTCGGGCAAGTTGAAGGCGAAAGGAATCTTTCCCTGGAACCAAGGTTTCACTGTGTGCCGATCGGTTGAGAGCACATCGACCGGCGATGAACTGGCCAACGTTTCCACGTGCAAGTCCGTAATCTCGCTGAACACCTGGTCTCTGCCCGATCGGTTTCCGATGTAGGTTGAAGTCAAGGTCCCGACCATAAGAACTACGCCTGCCGACGCCGCTAACATCCACCCCAGGCGGAAACTGCGGTGCCGTTTGGAGGCCATACTCTTCTGCATCCGTTTCCGGAACTCAGCACTGGGAGTGAAACGTTTTCCAGCGACTTGAATCGCGCGCTTCATCTGTACGCGCATAAGGGCATCCGCCGGACAAGATGGGCAGTTGCGCACATGAGCATCGAAGGTGCGCATCTCCTCCTCCGGAACCTCACCGTCGAGGTAGGTGTCGAGTTTTGCCTTCCAAGACTCACAAACCATGGTTCGTCCCCTTTGCAATCTCCCCCGCTGTTGTTCTTCCTTGTAGCTGTGGCCTCAGACGATCGCGCAATGTTTTTCTCGCACGCGATAGTCGCGACATGACCGTGCCTATAGGAATCGAAAGCGTTTCTGAAATTTCCTGATACGACATCTCCTCCACCTCACATAAAAGGAGAATCTCCCGGAAATAGACTGGCAGCTCATCAATCGCACTCTGCAGAAGGTCACGGTTCGAGCGCTCAAACAGCAGCGTTTCTGGCGTTTCGTGCTCAACTGCCAGTTCAGGTCCGTCCTCGTCGGGATCGAGCGGTATAGTCATGGTCGCTTTCAACCCGGTACGAGAAGTCAAGAATGTATTACGCAAGATGCGATACATCCACGCCCGGAAATTAGTCCCTAACCGGAAAGAAGAGAACCCTTTCAGAGCCTTAGCGTAGGTTTCCTGAACCAAGTCTTCGGCTTCTTCGCGATCCTGTGTGAGCCAGTGAGCGAAGTTGTACAACTGTTCGAAGAGCGGCATGGCCAGTGCTTCGAACGAATCGACTTTAAGGTCCACCTCTGACACGTGCACATAGTAAAACAGCGGAGTCCCTGATTTATTCCCTTCAAGAAACAATATTCTTGGAAATCGAATGCAGGCTGAGTGCGTGGAAGTGTCGCAATCACGGCAACTGCTTCTCATTAACCTTACAAGAGCTTTAAACGATTCCGATCACCCAGGAGGACCAGCTTCTCTGGTCAATATTCCATTTCCATGGAATCAATTTCGCGTAGCACTTCACAATCTACGTGATCGACGTGGAATAAAAGATCAGAAGATCCGTTATCCACGGTGAGACTTATTTTGCAGGAGGCGGATTGTGAACAGCAGAAAAAGCAGATTCGTTGAGTTCAAGCCGGCGGCTTCGGCACTTCTTACCATCGTGTTGCTGGTGTCTGGCGGAGCATCGGCCAAGGATCGTAAACCCAAAACATCTGACAACCAGGCTGATGTGGTTGCGCACATTTCCTTCGGCGGGCTATCGGCAGTCGACATGGCAATTCAGAGGAAAGTGGACGACAAGTATTACCTCTATGTGCAGCACTCAAAAGACCAAGGCATCTCGATTGTCGATATCAGCAAGCCGGCCCAACCGAAAACCATTGGTGTAATTCCGTGGCCGGATCCAGCTGTGTCGAGCAGGATGAACGTGACGGGTGATTTGGCGATCATTGCCGAAACAGAGGTCCTCCCCATGCGCAGCAGCGCCTCCTATGACGACCTTGTGCTTTGGGACTTGACGAATCCGGCCGCTCCTCGAGTAGTGCGAAGGTTTTCTGGAGTGGTCAAGTGGCTTCAGGACGAGCGGGATTATGTGTATGTCCTGAATTCCGACGGATTGTGGGTCGTTTCAAAGCCAGCAGATCGCAAGGCAGAGCAAACTGCTGCTTCGGACAGCTATGGTGGGTGAGGAATGGCAGGGGAAGACTGATAAACGGCGGCGGAGGCCGCGGAGGAGCATACTCCGCAAGCAGCCTCCGCAGAAATTCTAGAAGAGGTAGGCTGATGGTAAATCCTTTCGATCTCAAGACCGTATTTCTGGTGAAGCATGCACAACATGTGGCGCTGATCCACTTTCCGATCGCACTGTTCATTTCAGCAGTGGCATTCGACTTCATCTCGCAATGGACGAAGCGTCGTGGTCTCGCAGACGCAACGTATTACAACCTGCTGGCCGCAGCGATTTCAACGTTCCCAGTTTTCGCCACGGGTATTCTCGCGTGGCAGTTCCAACTCGAGGGCCAGAGACTGAAGGGAATCCTATTGCTGCATCTGGTACTTGCGTGCGTCTCGGGTGTGCTGATCTGGCTGGTGTGGTGGATACATTTCCGCTCCCGTCGACGGGTAACATTCCTGCCCAACTATCGGTTCGTGGTGGAATCCCTGGCAGTTGGTATCGTCGCATTGACCGGGCATCTAGGTGGTTTTCTGAGCGGCGTAAACGGGCCCGGTTAAAAGCCCGACGAGTCTGTCCTTTTAAGAAGTCGGCTCGCTTCTCTAAATAACCGACGATATTTTTGGGCGAACTTTGATTTTGCTGGGAATAAAAGCTACTCGCAAGTGTTATCCACTCAGACGTACAAACTACGGAGGACAAATGTCGGGCAAGAAACAAGATCTTATCGATCAGAAGTTGCAAGACCTCAATGATGATGGCATCGACCGTCGCGGGTTTTTGAAGTGCATGGCATGGGCGGGTACCGGGCTGGTGTGGACGTTAAGCGGTGGCATCCCGGGATCTCGAGCGTTCGCCAAAAGCAGCGGCAAGGATGCCGCCAAAGGCGCGGACTTCAGCTTTGTGCAGATCAGCGACAGCCACATCGGTTTTAACAAGCTGGCTAACCCAGACGTCACAGCTACTCTGCAGACGGCAATCAACAAGATCAATGCGATGCCCCACAAACCGGACTTTATTATTCACACTGGTGATCTGAGTCAGCTCTCGAAGTCGAGTGAGTTCGATACGCTGGATCAGGTACTAAAGGGGGCGTCGGCAAAACAGATCTACTTTGTGCCCGGTGAGCATGACATGCTGACCGACAACGGCGAGCAATATCTTCAGCGCTATGGCAAGGGTACAAAAGGGGCAGGCTGGTACAGCTTTGATCACAAGGGTGTGCATTTCGTGGGTCTCGTCAATGTCGCCAATTTGAAAGCTGGAGGCATGGGGTCGCTCGGTCACGAACAACTGGAGTGGTTTGAGGACGACCTGAAGGGACGCTCTGCGAGCACTCCGATTGTGTTGTTTGCGCACATCCCGCTGTGGACCATCTATCCCGATTGGGGCTGGGGAACCGACGACAGCGAACAAGCCTTGTCGTACGTCAAGCGTTTTGGTTCCGTGACTGTGCTGAACGGCCATATTCACCAGATCATGCAAAAGATCGAGGGTAAGGTTTCGTTCCACACAGCGATGTCGACTGCCTTCCCTCAACCCGCGCCAGGATCCGCTCCTTCAGCCGGACCAATGAAGGTGCCGGCCGACCAGTTGCAGCGAGTGTTGGGCATCACGGATGTGAACTATCTGGTCAGCGGCCGCAGCCTTGCAGTCATCGATTCGCCACTCGCGGACTCGGATCCGGCTACGGCAAATGGCGCCGGTTCGGCGGTAGTTGATTCAACCCTTGAATAGGGGTCGAAGAATCGGGTCCAACCAAGAAGAGCTAGCAAGAAGATCAAATTTGGAAAGGAAACAGAAAATGACGAGAAAAAATATGGGAATTACAAGTTTGGCGGCGCTGGTAGCGATCGCGATGCTACTTTTCGCGGGATCCGGCAGCGTCGCGGCGAGCGACCAGCCCCCGGCGGCAAATGCGGATGTCACAATCGATAATTTCGTTTTTGGGCCGCAGACGGTCACGGTACCCGTCGGAGCGACAGTCACCTGGATCAACCACGATGATATCCCCCATACGGTGGTGAGCACGGACGGTGTGTTCAAGTCCAAGGTGCGGGATACCGATGAGAAGTTCTCGTATACGTTTACCAAAGCCGGAACGTATGCCTACTACTGCTCGGTCCATCCGAAGATGACCGGCACCGTCGTGGTGAAGTAGGGCTTGAACTTGTAGATCGGCGACGGAAGGGCTTTCTCTCCTGGCAACATGGAGTTGTTTTTCCAGAGGACGGTTGTTCCCCGAAGCGACTTGGAAAGGATATGACTGCAGATTCAGCACAATTCGCAAGGAAGGGAGCAGCAAACGATGATCTGGATCTTGTTCACGCCACCCAGAACGGAGATGTATCCGCTTTCGAGCAACTCGTAAAGCGATATGATCGCAGGCTTCTCCGAATCGCTCAAGGCGTAACACATAACGCTGAAGATGCCCAAGACGCGGTTCAGGAGGCCTTTTTTAAGGCCTTTCAAAACTTGGCCGAATTCCGAGCTGAGTCCCAATTCTCCACTTGGCTGATTCGTATCACGCTGAACCAGGCCCTTATGAAGCTGCGAAAGCAGCGCGCCACACGAGAGGTTTCCCTGGATGAGGATTTCCAGGCAGATGGAAGCAACCTTCCAACTGAAGTCGCTGATTGGGCTCCCAACCCTGAACAACTCTACCAGGCTTCCGAATTACGAGAGATTTTATTCAAGGTCATAAGTGAGATGCGACCGATCTTGCGAGCTGTGTTCGTACTACGAGACATTGAGGGCCTGTCGATCGATCAGACTGCGGAAGTGCTGAACTTGAAGCACACCACGGTGAAGGCACGGCTCTGGAGGGGTAGATTGCAGCTCCGGGAACGCTTGAACAAGTACTTCACCAAGCGAGCGGGACCTGCAGCAGCCGACTTTGTTCTTGGAGGGCGACGAACCAGGGAGATTTTAGGTCTCGTTGCCGAGTGCCTAGAACATCCGATCTCTCGAAAGCGCCCGATTAGTGTGGCTGCTACATCACAACATCCATCCCAGATAACTGCACCCTTCGACACGCCTCTAAGTGGTGCCGCCACATCTTGGTAATAGTCTGTCGACGCAAAGTTGACAATTAAGTGACAAATCTCCTGCATAGTTCAGTTGATTACTGCGTCTAACCTGCATACGTCGTGAAAAGCATTTAGCAATCCGGAATACGCTAGAGGTATGGGGGAATAAAACCTCGTAAGAGTGGTTATCAACCACGACCAACGCAGAACAAGTTCCTAAACGATGATCCGCGGGCATTTAGAACCGGGGTCGAAAGCGGACAAATCACAAAAATAAAATCTATGGAGAACAACGTGAAAAACGTACTTTTGTTAGCAGGGCTCCTTATGACACTCGGAATTGCCGCGGTGTCGTCCGCCCAGCAAGCCGGTTATTCCCAGACCAATCTGGTCTCCAATACTGCCGGTGTAGCCAAGACTACAGACTCTCAACTTGTGAACCCCTGGGGAATCTCGTTTATTCCCGGGTCGGATTTCTGGGTCGCCAACAATAACGGTGGCTCCTCCACACTCTACGATGGACAAGGCAACAAAAATGCGTTGGTTGTGACCATACCCGTGGCCACTAAGAATCCAAATGGTAATTGCAGTCCCGGCTGCCCAACGGGAGCCGTGTCCAATGGCAATGGCAGCTACTTCGGCGGTGGATCGTTCATCTTTGACACCGAAGATGGCATCATTGCCAACTGGACCGGGGCGAGCAGCGCAGCGGTAGCTTTCGATAACTCGCCCAGCGGCGCGGTTTACAAAGGTCTTGCCTTGCTCAATGGCACTTTTCTTTTGGCGGCGAATTTCAACACCGGCAAAATCGACGTCTTCGATCGGAACTTTACCCTCACTTCACTGAGCGGTTCGTTCACGGATCCAAAACTTCCCGCGGGTTTCGCTCCCCACGGCATCCACGTGATCGGCAGCCAGATCTACGTAGCCTACGCCATGCAGGATGGCGCCAAGCACGACGCTCAGCCCGGCGCCGGCCTCGGTCAGGTGGATATCTTTGACACCAACGGAAATTTCGTGAGCACGTTTGTCCCCGCCGCAGGCCAGCTCAACGCGCCTTGGGGCGTGGTGGCGGCTCCGTCTACCTTCGGCACATTTCCCAATGCGATCCTAGTGGGAAATTTCGGGGATGGCACCATCAACGCGTTCGACACTACGGGGAAGTTTCTCGGACAGATCACCGACTCATCGAACCATGCATTGGTGAACCCCGGCTTGTGGGATCTGGTGTTTGGCGGAGGCGGCACCTCTGGCGATCCCAACACTCTCTATCTCACGGCTGGAGGCAGCAACCAACCCAATTTCCCGGCCGGGGGCACGACAACCAGTGTGTTCGCCAGCCTCGTCCCTGCGGCCGCGGTCAGCAGCCCAGATTTTTCTCTGAGTCTCTCGGCGCAAAGCGCAACCGTTCCGCCGGGCGGTTCGGCCAATCTCACGATCAGCGCCAGTGCGGTAGGAGGATTCAACGGCGCGATTGCGCTTTCCTGCGTTGCACCTGCTGGTTTAACCTGCTCTCTCAACCCTTCAACGATCTCTCCCGGATCGAGCACGCCATCCTCTACGTTGACCATCTCTGTCGCCTCGACCCCGCCGGGGGGCGGCCCCTACGGCATCATCGGGACGGCCCTGGTGCCTGGTCTCGGGCTTTTCGGAACCGTTCTCGCGACTCGCAAGCGAAATCACTTCACACGCAAGAGCATTCTGTCGATGAGCGTACTGGGGTTGCTGCTTCTCATCTCTATGTTTGCTCTCGGATGCGGTAGCGGTTCAAAAGGTCAGACGCCCCCATCTCAAGTCACCGTGATGGTGACGGGGACGTCCGGCTCACTGAGCCATTCAGCCCCTGTAACTATCAGCATTAACTAAGACAGTACCACCGGGCAAGGGTGCACTCAGGTGCACCCATGCACAGGGTCCAATATGTCGCATTTCGTGAGGTCACAAACACTTCAGCAAGGAACGGACTCTGAATTAAGACGTGCATTCGCTCCGCGACCGTCGTCAACAGCGAAAACAAACAATTAGGATGATCGCAATGATCGATTACCAAACCAAGCTGTTAGGTCGAACTGAAGTTGCCGAGGGCACAATGGCCTTTCAATTTGAAAAGCCACGTGACTTTACATTCAAGGCCGGACAGTATATTGACCTGACTTTATCGGGTTCCGAGCCACAGCGTGGGCCATCAGACGGCATGTCTCATACCTTCTCCATCGCTAGCTCCCCGTTCGACGAAGAGCTTGTGATCACGACGCGCATGCGAAATACAGTTTTCAAGCAGGCCATATCTACCCTGCCGATCGGAAGCCTGGCGAGGATCGCGGGGCCAATGGGCTCTTTTACCCTCCATAACAACACTGCCAGACCGGCTGTCTTCCTCGCCGGCGGGATTGGGATCGCGCCATTCCTCAGCATGGTCTCCCACGCAACAGCGGAGAAGCTTCGCCATTCTATTGTTTTGTTCTACGCAAATCGCTACCTCCAGGACGCCGCGTTCATCGACACACTTTGGAAGTGTGAGCGTGCGAATCTACGGTTCCGCTTTGTTCCGACCCTCACGCGCGCAGCCAATAATAACGGTTGGAAGGGGAAGATTGGGCGCATCAACTCGGAAATGCTCCTCACGCATGTGGGAATCTTGCGAGGTCCGATTTATTACATAGCGGGGCCGCCAACGATGGTTGCAGCGGCGCGCCAAATGCTTAGTGAGTTGGGTGTAGATGAAGACGATATTCGGACGGAAGAATTTGCGGGCTACTAATTGATACGCGAATGGAAGAGATGATTAAAGCGATGTCGTGTCTTCAATGAGGGGCTTCCTCGGTACCGGCGCCACCTTCGGGGCAGATTTCAACCTCGTAGCGCAATTCATTATGGGAGTAGCCCTGCTCGCTGGGGCTTTTCTTGCAAAACACAAACGCTACAGAGCTCACGGTATTTGCCAGACGATGGTGCTTGTCTCGAATTTGCTAATGATTTTGCTGGTGATGTGGCCGTCGTTCCGGCAACAGGTGCAGCCGGCGATGTCTAAGGTTCTTCATAAGTGGTATTACGGGGCGGCGCTAATACACGCGGTTCTGGGAATAATGGCTGAGGCTCTGGGACTCTACATTGTCATCGTGGCCGGTACGAACCTTCTTCCACAGAGGCTGCGGTTCAAACATTGGAAGTGGTGGATGCGCACCGAGTTGTTCCTTTGGGTGATTGTTCTGCTCAGTGGCGTGGGGACGTACTACGCTTGGTACCTGGCCCCATTCCGGTAGTACTGAGTCAAGGGCGATCCGTTAACCGCTCAAGAGCTCGAATGATATGCGCAGAAGGGCAAGAATTGCTCGAGTTAACTGCTTACGGGCCTATTGGACTGGCCGCGCTGGCGTACACGCTGCAAGCAACTGCGCCAGAAAACAACCGAGGGCAAATAGAGGCTACCCATGGCTGACGCTGCTTCCGTCCTGGCACACCCGCACTCCATGCCGCTCCTGGCCCACCTGGAGGAGTTGCGAAAGCGCATCATCTTCTCCGTCATTGGGGTACTCGTCGGATTACTTTCGTGCTGGTCGTTTGCTGACCGCATTGTCGGTTTGATGCAACAACCCATCGTTCAGGCGCTGCGTCACCACGGGATCGACGGCGGGTTGGTCTATTTAAACCCAACTGAGCCTTTTAATCTATATCTTGAAGTAGCGTGTGTTGGTGGGTTCTTTGCGGCCTCTCCATTTGCGTTCTATCAATTGTGGCTGTTTATCGCTCCCGGGCTGTATCGCGACGAAAAACGCTATGCTCTGCCATTCTTATTGAGTACGGTTGGTTTGGACTTGCCCCCAAAAATGAGACAACCGGTTAAGAGACAAAATCCATGGAATGGAGAAAATGAGTCATGGGATTGTCTCGAAGACGGTTCACACGGGAGTTCAAGTTGGCCGCGATCCA
>Ga0075030_100006598_pt1 | contig 10378 bp, 9 predicted proteins | sample LitLauG_LLR_2012_FD_71393 | JGI IMG/M metagenome (GOLD analysis project Ga0075030, IMG submission 71393) | Freshwater sediment microbial communities from Pennsylvania, USA - Little Laurel Run_MetaG_LLR_2012 | ecosystem: Environmental > Aquatic > Freshwater > Creek > Sediment | place: USA...
ATTCAACGCCGCCCAATTGGCGACACGCAGGTCAAGGTCATCTGGCGACCCAAATCTCGACGCGCCGATTGAGCAGCCTGCCGACCTCGGTATCGTTGCAGGCAACCGGAGCAAGCCAGCCAAAACCAAGGACCATTTCGTTGCTGATCTTGGCGCCGATTTTCCGAAGAACGCGGGCGACCGCCTGGGCGCGCAGGACCGACAAATCACTGTTGGCAGCGTAGGTACCAGCCGTGTCAGCGAACCCAACCAGATACCAGGCTTTCCCGTTCATATCGGGACCTGACAAGACCCGGGCCAGCCTCGCAACGTCGTGCACGGCCTTGTTGTCGAGGTCGGCTGAGCCCGTGTTGAAACGAAAATCCACCGATCCCCGCCGCGTCGCTTCGGCGAGTTGGATCATGGCAGCATAGGTTTTTGTCGGCACTCGGGGGTCGTTTTGCTTTTTCAGGTCCTCCAACCAATTGGTTTTGAGCTGAGGGTCTTCGAATTCAATGCTTTGATCGATAAAGCCCTGCTCGCGCACCACGGCTTGCGCTGCATCAGATGTCGCAAAGTCGACAATGGCCTTGACCGCCTCGTTCCTTGGGGCGCCAGGGGTGTACAAATAGAGCCGTCTTGTTAGCGGATAGACTTCCGATTGGACCGTAAAGCGCGTTGGCTTTTGCGTTATTCCGCAACTGGAACCTATCGCCACGGCTTCGTTGTCCCGCACATAGGGCAGACCCGCAAAACCGATCGCATTGTCATCTTTGGCGACCGCTTCGCTCAGCTCATCGCTGGACTCGAAGCGCTTGGCGGAGGGTGAGAGGCTTTTGCCGCTGGGCTTCAGCACGAGATCCTTGAACGTGCTGAATGTCCCCGAATTGTCATCGCGCGCATTGATAACGATTGTTCCGGCCTTGCCGCCGATCTGAGACCAATCGGAAATCTCACCCGAGAAGATTTTCGCTAGGGTTTCGGTCGAGAAACCAAAATTCTTCAGAGGGTTGGCCTTGTTGACCATGACGGCCAAACCGTCCAGGCCGATGACGTGCTCGCTATCGGGCGCCAACAGATTGACATCGAGCTTCCTACGAAAGGCGCTGACCTCATCCGGCTTGACCGATCGCGACGCCATACCGATCAAAGCCGTGCCCGCGAGCAGTCTCTGGAAACCGGTTTCGGATCCATGAGCGGCCAGCTCGATCTCCAGCGGCAGCGAGCCGGGCCTTGAGATCATCAGCGCCTGCTCGTCGAGCTGGCCGAATTTCGCGTCCACCTTGCCGTCCTTGTAGGATTCAGCCCATTTGCGCAACAGCGCCGGCATGAGCGAAGCGCCGATCGTGTTCGAACCGGCGATCGAGACGGTTCCTGTGGGGCTGGCCGGAAGGCCCGATGCGCGTGCCGGCAGCGCGTCGCACGCCTGATTGAGGCAGAGAACGTCGGCGATGGGTATCTCGATGGGCGTCAGCCCGTGGGGTTTGACCAAATAGGTGGTGCCGTTGATTTGCACACTGTCGTAGACGAAACTCCGGCCGTCTTTGGTCTTTAGGATGCCGCTCTGTGGCTGCTCAGCGACCGCGGGCTCAACATAAATCGCAAAGCCTACGCTCACCAAAAGTATAGAGCGCTTCAACCAATTTGCCATTTCCGCACCTTCAAAAGGTGCAGAACTAAGGGCGCAATGCGACAGCAGCGTGACCCAACCTGGAAGTGCAGGCGGCCGGAGTTAGCTTCGACTGGGTGGCCACGAAATCTCTCCGGCGCCAATGTCGGCTAACGGTCGACCCAAGCCAGAACCCACCTCACGTTTTCAGCGTGCGCATTTCCTCAAGAGCGACGGCAAGCTCTATGAGATCCCGCCGCAACCGCGATACTTTCGTTTTACCAAGCTTCGCGATTGCAACGGATTGCATTTCCAGTCTCACCTCCGCACTCGCCGCGTGTAAGGCGACACCGCGCTTCGTCAGGCGCACGATCTTGGCGCGTGTGTCGGTTGCGTCGGGCACCTGCTCGACATAGCCGCGTGCTTCCAGTTCCCTAACTAGCTGACTAATCGCCTGTTTGGTGATTCCGGCTCGCTGCGCCAAGGTGGTCGGACGGGCGCCGGTCGCATCCAGCAGCGGCATGAGGCTCGAGAAGGCGGGCGTCACGTCGTCGAACCCAGACCTGGCAACCTCGGCCATCATGGTGGCGGTCAAGGCGCGGCTGGCGGCAGCCAGAGCCGGTGCAAAATTGTCTTCCATTGCTTCCTTTGAGTTACTCACGAGCGCCCACGTTTCGTCACGGTTCAATAAATCATCAAGCACCTTGACCATATCATCAATCTCATTGACTATATCGTCAAGGTATTTTATCAATTGTCGTCAAGACACTATACCAGATCGCGGGGCTCGATGGCCAGGGCCGCGAGCACCGGCCGAATCGTCTTGACAGGACCCAAACATGACAGCCTCCGATCCACACCAAATTAAAATCACACGCCATCGATACAGGGTGAAGCCGGAGTACGTTGCGCAGAACAGGCAGAACCTTGATGAGTTCATCGCAGCGCTGACGGCGGCTTCGGTGCCTGGCCTTTCCTATCGGGTATTCCTTGAGGAGGACCGGCAAACTTTTCTTCACCTGGTGACCTCTCAAGACGATCCGTCTGCGGTCATCACCAGCCTTCCATCGTTCAAGAAGTTTCAATCGGAATTGTTGGCGAGCGACCCCGTCGTAAAGCCGGACCAGGTCGGCATGTCGCTCGTGGCGACAAGTGGAGATTCGTATCGGTAGGCGCCTGTCCGGCCACCGTCGTCGGGCTTCCGATCAGAGATTTCTCGCAGTGTTCCGACGCGCTTTCCTCAGCATATTCGAGAAGGAATAAACTATATGCCCAATGAAAAAGTGGTGCTTGTCACCGGTGGAACCGGCAGTCAGGGCGGTGCGGCTGTCACTCATTTGTTGGCGGCGAAAAAGGTCCGCGTGAGGGTTCTGACGCGGAACTTGGAATCGCCGAAGGCAAAAAGCCTGGCCGCGCGTGGCGTGGAGCTAGTCAAGGGTGACTTCGACGATGTGGCTTCGCTTAGGACGGCGTTGGCAGGCGTCTCCGCCGCGTATTCGGTGCAGCAATGGACGGAAAAAGGTGGAACCGCAGCGGAGGAACTAAACGGGAAGCAGTTTGCCGATGCGGTGAAGGCATCGGGCAGCCCTCATCTCGTCTACTCATCGGCGGAGGGGGTCGAGCGGAACAGCGGCCTCGGCCACTACGAGAGCAAATGGGCGATTGAGCAATACATTCGTGATCTAGGACTTCCGGCGACGATTCTACGCCCGGTCGGTTTCATGGATACGTTGGGCGCCCCGGCGATGCAGCGCGGAATGTACCTCGGAATGTTCAGAGCGAACTGGGGAGTTTCACACCGCGTCCAATTCGTGGGCCACCTACGACATCGGTTGGTTTGTCGCGCGGGCGCTCGAAGAGCCAGAGCGCTACGCCGGACGCGTTATCCCGCTCGCCGGGGACGAGTTGAGCGTCGCCGATATAATCAAGATCTTCAAGACCGTCACCGGGCACAAGCCTTGGGTGGCGCCGATTCCCGCTTTTGTGGCCAAGATGATGATGCCGCAGGAGTTCGCGGACATGTTCCGCTGGGTTCGCGAAAGGGGCTTCCAAGTGGACATTGCCCAGGTTCGCCAACAATATCCGCAGCTATTAACATTTGCCGGTTGGGTAAAGAAATACTCTGACGAACACTGATACCTTGGCCCGGATAACCTGTACCCCGTAAGTCTACGCAACCTAGGGTCCGCACCTTATTAGCGAATTGTGATTCAAGCGCGGCGCGCGGACCGCTTGCCGTCGTGTTGTGGGCGCGCGTTTCGCCCGAGATCGACCAGCGTCTGCGCGAGTCCGCGGTCGCAACGGCTGCGCCCCGAGGAGTGGGCGAGCGGCACCAGCCATTGGCTGCGGCTGGCCGCCGGCGACCCGCGCGCGTTGCAGGGATTGCTCGGCACACTAGCCAACACGCGGTTCAAGGACGAACCGCTGTGGCTGGAACTGCGCAGCGAAGGTGGCGCGGCGACGGTCGCGGCCTTGGATCAGGTGCTGCGCTCAGTATCCCAATCGGCGACGGTCGGCGCGGCGCAGTCTTGAGGGGCAACGCGGTCGGCAGGCCGGGGGGATGGCATGGCGGCGATGAGCAGGCGGACGATGCTTCAGTTGTGTGGCGCCAGTGCGGTGGCGGCGTCGCTTGGCGGCTGTTCGCTGCTTTACTACGGCACCTGGAACTTCCTCTGGACAGTGACGGTGAACACCAAGGATGGGCCGAAAAGCGGTTCGGCGGTCTATCAGATCAGCTTGGTTGGACCGGGATTTGGCCTCTTCAGCATAAAACAAGCCGGCGTTTCGCCGGTGATCGATCTTGGCGAGCGGGGCTGGCTGATCGCGCTGGCGCGGTTCGATACTGCCTACTTTCTGCCAGCCTACGATAAGACCCAAATCCCAGCCGGCGCCTTCGCCAACCGCGTCGATCTCCTCGCGGGTTTGCCATTCGTCCGATTCACCTACCTGCAGGGCGAGATCAGCTGGCATGGCGGCAAAGTGTGGCCCAAGGACCAAGTTTTGGCCTACGCCCCATCCGCCTTACGGTCGGCGAAGAAGGTCAAGGCGCCAGCTGATGCTCAACTTGTGTTCGCCTACGCGCCGCGCGATGCAAAGGCCATGAGCGACGTCAAGGCCTACTGGGCCTATGAGCTGCCCGAGGCTGTCGGGCCGGACGTGACCTATCTCGGCTCGACCCTAAAACCGACATCGCAAGAGCAGAGCCCCAGAATAGGATTGGACGCTCAGCGGTACGAGACGCCTGGGCATTACAGGCGCCACACGGTGGGGCGGTGTGGTGGTCCGGCAATCGGTCGATTCATGACCGCTCAATCGATCTTTCGGATTTTGGCGAATTGGGCTTCTAGGAGGCTGCCGTGACCGTGACCGTGACTATGGCGTGGGCGCAGGCGTGCCCGACGCTTGCGCAGGAGCAGGACGCGATTCAGTTCTATCAACAGGTTCTAGCCCAGGTCGGCGTCGATCACGACTGAGTCCGATGCCGAGATCTCGCTCACGCTCAGTGACAATGCCGGATACAATTTTGGTCCTATTCCGCTCATTCCGGTGCTCGCTGATCCGCTTCCGAAAATCACCTCCGATGGCGGATTGTCGAAGGGCACGATCATCATCAATCATGGCACGCAGGGCGTCGCGCTGTTGCGGAGCGTCGGCGGTGGCCCCAACGACCCGATCAGTGCCTTTGGCATCGTCACCAACCCGGGCTCGGCCACGCCGGCGCTTGGTGCATCCAACGCGACATTCGCGATCAATCCAACGACCGGCGTTCTTTCGTTCAAGGCGGCGCCGGCAAGCGGAACCTACACGGTTACCGCCGGCGCCGAGGATTCCAATGGCGGGATCGCAACCCAGGCCTTGACGATCAAAGGCGCGACCGGAGTGACGATGATAGCCACCGCGGGCGTCGCGGATACGTTCGTCTTCAAGCCAGGATTTGGCATCGACTTCGTCAACGGTTTTGTCACCGATGGTGGAAGTTCGCCTCACAGCGTTCTCGCGGTTGCTCCGGGCATCTTTGGCGCTACGTTCGCAGCGGCCATGAGCCACGCGACGGAAGTTACGGTAAACGGGCTGTACGCCACCGATATCTGGGACACGCAGCACCAAATGAGATTGTCCTACATAATATCCATAAGGTTAGTCTCTCCCAGGATGATTTCCGCTTCGCCGCCTAGGCGTTCTGTTCGCTGGCGATTGTCCAGCGCGAAAAGTGGCGCGTAATGTGCATTGCCGGAGTTTCCGGTTCACCTTAGGCGGCGTAACGCCACCGATCTCCCGTGGAACAAAGGTTTATGCAGAGAAAGTCCGATGGCTCCGCGCCCGAGCGACCCGGGCCCATTTTGGGCGGCCTACGTGCTTTCAAGGGTGTTCTGCTTGGCATCGCATTCGTCAGCGGCGTGATCAATCTGCTGATGTTGACGGGGTCGATCTTCATGATGCAAGTCTACGACCGCGTCCTCGGCAGCCACAGTATTCCGACGCTCTGGGCGCTTTCGGCGGCGGCTGTCGCAGCCTATGCCTTCCAAGGCGCGCTCGATATGGTTCGCGCCCGCGTCCTCGCACTTACCGGGGAACGCGTCGATGAGGAGCTCGGACCGAAATTGCAGGCCGCGGCCGCCGAGTTGCCGCTGGTAGCCGCCCGGCCTGGGGCGGAAACCTTGCAGCCCTTCCGGGATCTGGACACCATCCGCGCCTATATGGCGGGACCAGGACCGCTGGCGCTGTTCGATATTCCTTGGACGCCCATTTACGTCATCGCGTTGTTCCTGCTGCATCCGCTTCTGGGCGAGGTGTCCCTGATCAGCGCGCTCGTGCTCATCAGCCTCACCGCGCTCGCCGAACTTCGCGGCCGTAGGCCCTCCAAGACCGCCGCCGAAGCCATAGGGTTGCGCAACGCTATCGCCGAAGCCACACAGCGTAACGCTGAAGCGGTGCGGGCGATGGGCATGAGGGACGCCCTGTCGACACGCTGGCGGGCAGCCCATATGACCGCGATGGAAGCCAACCGGTCGCTCCTCTTCAGGACTGGTGGAGTTTCCGCCCTGTCCAAGACATTCCGGTATGTCCTCCAATCCTCCATGCTGGGGCTCGGAGCCTATCTGGCGATCCGCGGCGAGATCAGCGCCGGTTCCATCATCGCGGGCTCGATTCTGTCCTCCCGCGCACTCGCGCCGATCGACATGGCGATCGGTGCCTGGCGCTCCTTCATCGCTTCTCGGCTTGCGCAAGATCGTCTCAATCGACTGCTCGCGAGCATTCCCTCCAGACCCAAGCCGTTCGAACTGCCCCCACCATCGCGGCTCTTGCGCGCCGAGAGCCTCTATGTCGGGTCCCCCGGCTCCGTAGCACCCATCGTTAAGCGGGCGAACTTCACGCTCGAAGCTGGGCAAGCCTTGGGCGTCATAGGGCCAAGCGCTTCAGGCAAGACAACGTTGGCGAGAGCGCTGGTCGGCGCCTGGCGGACGGCCGCGGGACGGGTCCTTCTTGACGGCGCCAGCCTAGACCAATGGGACCCACAACGCCTCGGGGAGCACATCGGTTATCTTCCGCAAGACGTCCAACTCTTCGATGGCACAATCGCCGAGAACATCTCGCGATTTTCCGCCAGGCCGCAGACTGGAGAGATCATCGGGGCGGCCAAGGAAGCAGGGTTTCATGAGGCCGTTCTGGGCTTTGCCCAGGGGTACGACACGCCGATTGGCAAAGCAGGCGCGCAGCTTTCCGCTGGCCAGCGCCAACGTATTGGACTAGCGCGGGCACTCTATCGGCGGCCGTTTCTGGTGGTTCTCGATGAGCCGAACTCCAATCTCGACGCCGAAGGCGAGGCCGCGGTGAGCGAGGCCATCATGGGTGTCAAGCGTCGCGGCGGAGTCGCAGTTGTCATCGCGCACCGGCCAAGTGCCATCGCGGCCGTCGACTTTCTCATGGTCATGCAGGCGGGAGAGACCGCGGCCTACGGCCCGCGTGACGAGGTCCTGGGGCGCACGGTACAGAACGCCGCCAAGATCGTGCCCTTGCGTGCCATGTCCACCTCGATCGGAGCCGAATGATGCGCAGCGCCAAAGCGGAAATTCGCCGGCAGATGGCCTTCGCCGTGCTCACTATCGTAGTTTTTGGCGGCGCGGCGACGGCCTGGAGCCTCGCGGCGCCGCTCGATTCCGCTGTGGTGGCTAGCGGCGCGGTCGTGGCTGAGGGAAATCTGCGCAAGGTTCAGCATCAAGTTGGCGGCACCATCGGCACCATCTATGTCACCGAGGACCAGCATGTGGACGCCGGTCAGCTGCTGGTGCGGCTCGAAGATACCGAGACCAAGGCGAATCTCAACATCGTGCTCAACGAACTCACGGCGGCGCGCGTGAAGAAGGCGCGGCTCGATGCCGAACGGGACGGATCGAGTGATCTTACGTTACCGGATGATTTGCGCGCGGGCGCCAAGAATGACGCTAATCTTTTGGCCGAAATCGCGAGCGAGCGCGCATTGCTCGCCTCACGCAGGCAGACGCGCGAGGGCCAACGCCAGCAATTGAAAGAACGCGTCAACCAATTGCGTCAAGAAATCGACGGGACGCAACAGGAATTGGGTTCGGCGCAACGAACTCGCGGCGTCGCCGCCGGCGAGAAAGCCAACTTGGAAGCTCTGGCGGCAGTCCACCTCGTGCCGACCAACCGCATGACCCAACTCGAACGGGAACTCGATCAGGCGGACGGAACGATCGGGGGAGAAGTCGCCAAGATCGCCGAGCTCAAGGACAAAATTAGCGAGACCGAATTGCAAGAGCAGCAGCTCGACAAGGACTTCTTCGCCGATGTCGACAAGGATTTGCGCGAGACCGAAACAAAGATCGGCGAACTCGAACAGCGAAAGACGTCAGCGGAGGACCTGTTGCGGCGGGTCGAGATCAAAGCGCCCATTTCGGGTACGGTGCATCAGCTCGCCGTCCATACGGTCGGCGGCGTGGTGACACCGTCCGAGCCGCTCATGTTGATCGTTCCCGACAGCGACCGGCTGATCGTCGAGGTCAAGATCGCGCCGCAAGATATCGACCAAGTCTCCGTGGGTGAAGACGTCCGGCTCCGCTTTACGGCCTTCAACCGGCGCACGACGCCGGAATTGAAGGGCAGGCTCTTCCGCCTCTCTGGCGATCTCAATCGCGACCCGCAGACCGGCGCCGTCTTCTATCTTGCCGGCATCGCCATGGACGAGGTGGAGCTAGCCAAGCTCGAAGGTTCAAAGCTGATTCCGGGCATGCCATCCGAGGCCTATATCCTCACCGGGACGCGCACCTTCGCGAGCTACATACTGAAGCCCATCCGCGATCAAATGGAGCGCGCGGCAAGGGAGCGCTGAGTGGTCGTAGGGATGGCCCGATTTGGATCGTTTCGAGGCCGGTTGCCACCGGTGCGAATGTGCCACCAGCACTCAGATTGATTGACCGCGTTCAAATCCAAATGGGAGGGCCATAAACCGATTCGGAGACGTCCAGGGCTTGGGTTCGGCAACCCGAGCACACCGGAGATCCCCAGGCAGATTCGGAGTCCGCACAGCGTCATCTATCGCTTTGCTCGTCGGGCGTCGCATCTCAAAGCGTAGGCGCGCAGCCTGAGAGCGAAAAGACGCGACGCCCTCGCCACGCATCACGCTCGCCGCGATGGGCTCGGCGCCAAAGCCGCCGCCGCGGCTAGCGCAACACCCCTCAACCCATTATTCCGTCGCGCATTGCCACCTACGTTCCTGTCTGCAAGCTCACTTGGCGGTAGAGGCAGCGACCTGACTCACAGTGTGCCGTCTTCCAAGAGTGGTTGTTGGCGTGGAACAGACGCTGGTTGCCGTCTCGTACTTGGAACTCGCCGCGTAAGGGCATGGCGTCCCTTCGGTTATGGCACATGATCCTCTGGCACAGCCTACAGGCTTGGCTCTTCCGCGTGGCGCGGCCCTCTAATTGTCGTTCGAACTCAGATGCCCGGTCTAAGACCGAGTCGGCAGTGAGAATGATGGCCAGCAGAATACTGGTTGGTCTCTCCAAAAGCCGGATATCCGACTTTTCGACTTGTATGTTCTCAGTTCGTTCGCGTCCTAATACTCGCTTAAGTATTTGATTTCATTGGTGCCGGCTACAGGATTTGAACCTGTGACCCCCTGATTACAAATTTGTGGACCCTGCCTTTGTGGATAGTGATCTGGCGCGATATACGCTGATTCTCCACTGGAAAACGTTGATGTGAGAGTACGAACATCGATCAGAGCTGAGTTAGGCTGGTTGCCGGTTGGTAGCCGAAAGAGCTCAGTATGTCCACGCGCCGCAAAATATCGCCTGCTGTCGTCAAGAGCCTTGTGCCCGGTGAAATCGTCTGGGATACGGAACTCAGTCGGTTCGGCGTACGCCGCCGTGCCGCAAGAATTTCGTATGTGTTGAAGGTGCGCATCCGTGGTCGACAGAAATGGATTACGCTCGGGCAGCACGGTCCACTGACGCCGATACAAGCGCGCGACCGGGCACGTAAGACACTAGCCGAAATTGATCTCGGCATTGATCCGACTAGAGAGCGAGAAGCGCAGCGTGATATGCCAACGATGGCCGAGTTTGCGGATCGGTGGCTTGCCGAACACGTGGGGCTCAAGCGCAAACCAAGCACCCATATCGAATATCGTCGCATCATTGCTAAGCACATACTCCCAGCGCTGGGCCCGGTGCCGGTCGATCGGGTCACAAGGGCCGACGTCGTCGCGGTGCACACTGGGATCGCAGCGCACCCGTATCAAGCCAATCGCGTGGTTGCGACCCTATCCTC
>Ga0075030_100006602_pt1 | contig 10378 bp, 14 predicted proteins | sample LitLauG_LLR_2012_FD_71393 | JGI IMG/M metagenome (GOLD analysis project Ga0075030, IMG submission 71393) | Freshwater sediment microbial communities from Pennsylvania, USA - Little Laurel Run_MetaG_LLR_2012 | ecosystem: Environmental > Aquatic > Freshwater > Creek > Sediment | place: USA...
GTGAGTGGGGTCCTCCGTCGGGTCGAGGCCGGCGAGAGGCTCCGCATCACGGTCAGCGGCCGACCAGTCGCCGAGCTGGTGCCGCTGCCCAGGGGTCCGAGGGCCGTGAAGTGGGCTCGCTTCCTCCAGGACAGCCAACACTGGCGAGCTGATGAAGCGTTGGCCAAGGAACTGGCGGAACTCGTCCCCGACACCACGGACGACACCTCGATCCGGTGAGCAGCCCCGGGATTGGCGCGGAGCTGGCTCTCGCGGACACCTCGGTGTTCATCGCGATCGAGCAGGAGCGGCCGCTTTCGACATCTCCACCTGATGAGGTGGCGGTTTCTGTGATCACCGTCGGTGAGCTTCGGCTTGGGGTCCTGGCCGCAGTTGACGGCCCGACTCGAGCTCGGCGTTTAGAGACGCTGTCGCGGGCGGAGGCCTTTGATCCGCTGCCGATCGACGACGCGGTTGCGCGCGCCTGGGCCGCCCTCCGCCTAGCCTTGCGCGATCAAGGCAAACGAATGCCGCTGAATGATTCGTGGATCGCAGCGACGGCGATCGCCAATCGGTTGCCAGTCGTTTCGCAAGACGGGGACTATGACGGAGTGCCCGGACTTCACGTGATCCGGGTCTGATAGAAGCCGGCCGACACTGATGAGCCAGGTGGTCGGTCGCGGTGGCCTCGAGCCCCAAGGTCCTCGACGCGTTTGTCAAACCTCCGACCGGCGGCTGAGCTAGGCGCGGATCCGAGGGCGGGCCGCTACCAGCGCTTGTCCCACACGATCTCTCCGTCATGCCACTCCGGCGGAGCGGCCATGAGCTGCTTCAACTGATCGGCCACTTCCGAGGTCTGGGGGTTGCTCGCATTAGCGCGGTAGGAGGCCTCGTCCTCGAATCCGACGACGCTCCAGATCTCGTCCGGGTCGGACTGGCTTCGGAACACCGCGTTGAACACGCGGCCTTTTACCGGCCGCCCCTCGATGTTGCTCCTGGTCAGGTCGAACATCTTCTCGAACGAGCCGGGCTTCAATTTCACTTTGGCTATGGATCCGAACATGGGCAAGCACCTCTCAATCAAACCAACGTGGTCAAGTCACCTTAGCCGAGCCAAGGGCCCTCTACGGTTCGCTCCGCCCCGGGTGGTTCTTGGTGTTGGCGAATTCGAACCAACTAACCCCGCGGGAATTGGCGTGGTCCGCGGGGGCCCGATGCCCTGACGGCTAGGTGATCTTCTCGACCCACTTGGCTCGCCACTCGGCGGGCGGGAAGGGAGGCGCAAAGTACTCGATCACGGTGACCACCTTGTCATTTCGCAGTTCGAAAAGGTCTACGAAATTCCAGACGTCTCCGTTTGGGTACGCGAGCCGCCCTTCGACTGAGTAGTGATCGCCGGAACCTGTGATCCGCAACGGAGTCCAGGAGGGAGTCAGTACCCACTTATCGTCTCCACCATGAACGCCTTTGACGGTCGCGTCAGGCAGGCCCGGATAGTTTTCGAGAATCGCCAGGTTGTTCTCTCGGCCCCTGATCCTTTCGCCGGACTGGGGATAGTCCACGACCATTGCTTCATCGCCAATCTCGGCCATTAGGGCGGCCAGCTCCTTGAACTTCCTCGCGTTGAGCGCCTTGTACCACTTGTCGAGCCTGTCGCGAACGGTTTGAGAATCCACGAGCGAGAGCTTAGCGATTCGCCGCTAGCGGCAAGCGACAGTCAGCGGCGTACCGGCACGCTCGGTCAGTTTCCTACATGGTCTCCTGAACCATCCGGTCCGCACGCTTTCTTAGCTCAGCTGGACGGTGGTGTCCGGATCCGTGCTCGACATCTGCTGCTTCGATGCTGCCATGCGTTACATCCTCCCAAAGAATGCAGCCTCCATCGAACCCAGGGCAGTTCCATCAGCGGCTTGACCAGCGCTTTCGAATACACCATCCGTGGTGGGCCGCAGTTTCCGTAACGCGAACCAGATCGAGCTAAGAGGCACGACGTTCATCTGGCTAACGTGCGGTGCCGTCCATGAATGCCTGGGCTGCGAGGACTGGCTGGACAGTCGGTGAGGCTGCTGGCTCTTTGGCCTGCCATTGATCGGACCTGTCAGCGTGATCCCTTCTGACGTCGGCGACGAGCACAAATCTGCCATGACCACCATTGCTTGACGCGCCTTGGCCCGAAACGATATCGCCGACGGACTGGAGCAGTCTCCGCGCCTCAGTTCGGCAGCGGTGGCGATGCTCTACCAGACAGGCCGCGCGAATCTCGCAGGCGGTTCAGTCAGCGATCTGTTGTTGCCGTGCGGGCAGCGAGTTGGATCAAGTTGCCGCACGTGTCGTCGATGACCGCCGTGATGACCTTTCCTGTCTCAAGGGGCTCCTGGATGATGGTCACGCCGAGTTCGCGCAAGCGCCGCAGTTCGGCATCGAGGTCGTCGACCTGGAACGAGGCCACCGGAATGCCGTCGGCGGTAAGAGCGTCCTTGTAAGGACGCACTGCGGGGTGCCCGTCCGGCGACAGCAGCAACTCTGGTCCGTCTGGTTCCTCCGGAGAAACGACGGTGAGCCACCGATCCGTTCCCACCGGCACATCCTCCTTCTTCTGAAAGCCAAGCACCTTTGTGTAGAAGCGGAGTGCCTTCTCCTGATCCGGCACGTAGACGCCTACCAATCGCATCTTCATTATCCGTTCCTCCTTTCCTTGTTCGGGGCCGGTGACGGCCAGCGGTCAACGATCGTTTGTAGCGGGGTTGTATCGATGTGGTGAAACTTGAAGCGACCTTCGCGATGGCTCAACACCAAGCCGGCGGCCTCCAGCACCTCGAGGTGTTGCGATATGGCCTGGCGGGTCGAGGACAGGCCGTGCTTGGTTGTCAGGCGGGCGCAGATCTCGAAGAGGGTCTGATCATTCCGTTCGCGGAGCTCATCGAGAATGGTCCGACGGGTTGAGTCGCTGAGAGCCCTGAACAGCTCCTCCTGGCCCTTCATGGCTCAAAACCATACGCAAGTCATGACTTGCCTGTCAACCATCTACGGCTACTTGATGGGCAAGCTTGTTGTCGCCAGTCCTAGGCTAGCGCGTCGTAGCTGTCACATTCGCGCCTGCGGTTCGCGTCAACCCCAGACGAAAGGTTCGATGTGTATTTCCAAGATATCGGCGGCGCCTGGGAAGTGAGTGACATCACATGCGAGGGCAAAGGCCCGGAGACGGGGCTGTTCGTAGACCGGCTCGCCACATGCCGATAGATGGTGTCCAACTTCTAGCAAGACGCCACCTTGTGGCCGTTTGAGATCAAATCGGTGGTGGGCCGTAGTTTCCGTAACGCGAACCAGATAACGGTAGTTGGTCAAGGAATCAATCTCAGCTCGCCCGACACGCCGGTCTATTGATTACGCCGACCCCTCAGGTCCGACCATGAGACGCTGCCCGCGTCGGTCGGGTTCGACTACTCCGTCGCCCGGCGGGCCCAATTCTGCAGCGCTTTAGTCGCCCAGCGGTCGAAATCCTGGTTAACTGCGTCGACGCCCTGCCGAAGCCGGGGGAATGTGCCGAGCCATCGAAGATCGGACTGTAGATCTAGGAGCATCCCCTGGATGGCGACCGCCCGTGCCGCTGGTTTCGCAGGCGCCGCCTGAGCGAATTCGATCAACCTCACGACCACGCGAAACACGGCGTCCCAACGCTGTTGTGGGACCTTCACCCAATCGATCAGGGCAGAAACGATATTGGACTGACGGTCTAAGCGGAAGACACGCTGGTTGCCCGCTGTGGTCATCACTGTCTCCTGCAGCAGCCCCGCCCGAGCCAGAAGGTCGAGGGTGTCAGCCACGTTGTCTTTCCCGTAGTGCGACTTCAAAGCCAGCTCCAAGCTGCCGACGAAGTGATCGGGCTGGTCGAGGAGCCAGCGCAAAACCTCAGCACGACCAGAGACACCGAAGGTCGCACGCAGCCGCAGTTGAACCAGAGCCGGCCGGAAGAGGTCGGGCGCGACCGAGCGCCGTGTGGACGAGAATGCGAAGGGCCGTCCATCTCCCGGCCAACTGACGCGTCTCGCCTTCTTCACAGTGGCGGAGTAGGGACCAAACGCTTGACCCAGGCTCTCGTCGACGGTCCTGAGGAAGTTGCGAAGCCGATCGGACGATACGAAACTGAAGTTCAAGACGCACCAATCCAGCGACTCGTCGCGGAGGCGCGCATCGAACCTAGATAAATAGGCGGTGGCGACGATCAACGGTTCGAGGTCGACGCCAACCTTCGAATGGCTACGCCTCTGACCGCTAAGGCCCAGTTCCGTCCATAGGCTCCAAGCGAGGTCGAGCGCCCAGCGCTGAGCCGATTCGGCGCTAAAGGTGTCGATCGGCATTCTCGACTCCAAGGCCAGCCAGTTCCTTCAAGAGCTCGCTTCGAAATCCAGGAGAAGGGTCGTGTGTCATCGCCCACCGGGCAGCACCGAGCAGCTCCTCGCGACTAGGGCTCAGGGCAACCAGGTCTTGAAAGTGTTTGGAACTGGGCCCTTGGTCAACTGCTGCGTAGAGCTTCAGGAACACCTGGTCTCGACGGCTCGCAAGGTGCACAACCAAACCGCCGTAACGTCGCTCAACCGTCCGGCCTGCAAATCCGGCGGGTAAACCGAAGTCCAGGAGCCCCGCAGGACCGGCATTGATCCAGTCCTCCCGAATCCCCATTACGCGGGCTGTCGCCCGAGCGGCTTCGGCTAAATCGACCGGCAGGACGGTCGGTTTGACGTAGCGGCCAGCCTCGATGAATGCGACGACGTCCAGATCCGCTGTCGGGCGGGAAATCAGACCAAGCAGAAGGAGACTGCCGCCTCCGACGGCGACTATCTCGAAGGCCAGGCCGCGTTCCGCAAGCGATTCCCCGAGAACCGCAAGACTCTCTTCCAGGAGCGATGGGTTCAGCATGGTATGGATTCTACATCCTCGAATCGAGGATGTGACATCCACGCCTGGGTTCGCGTTATGTGAAGCCCGTCGAATTCGTGGTGGGCCGCCGTGGACTCGAACCACGTAGCTCAGCATTAGATCGGGCCGAGCGCTGAGCTGACGAGTCTCCGCGATCTCAGAGTCATTCAGCCAACACAAGCGCTGCGCAAGGTGAGCTTTTTCGTTGTCGGACTTGGCTGAGATCACGAACGGCTGAGCCCGCATTCGACGCAAGGTCCTGTTAAGAGCCGCTCACCTCACCGGGAGATTGCGTCACACTCGGGCGAGATGATCGACAGGGCTGATCGAACGCTAAAAGAGGTCTTCGGCTTCGATGCGTTCAGGCCGGGACAATCGGATGTGGTGGCTGCGATGCTCGCGGGTCGCGATGTCTTGTCCGTCGCGCCGACCGGCTCTGGCAAGAGCATCAGCTACTGGGTGCCCGCTGTCGTCGACGGCGGGCTGACGTTGGTGGTTTCGCCACTCATCGCACTCATGAAGGACCAGGTCGACCGCTTGACGGATCGCGGAGTCGCCGCCACATTCATCAACTCGTCGGTCGGGCCGTTGGAGCAGCGCGAAAGACTCAGGCGCGCCCTCGCCGGCGAATATCGGCTGCTGTTCCTGGCGCCCGAGAGGCTTGCCCGTCCAGGCTTCATGGACCAGCTAGCCAGGCTGCGCATCCGCCGCATCGTCGTCGACGAGGCGCACTGCATCTCCACCTGGGGCCACGACTTTCGCCCCGACTATCGGCTCTTGGCCGCAGCGACCGCAGCCTGTGGGCGGCCGCCCGTCGCAGGGTTCACAGCGACCGCAACCCCACAGGTTCAAGCCGATATCGCAAGCAGCCTTCAGCTCCGCGATCCTTTCGTCTCCGTAAGCGGATTCAACCGGCCGACCCTGACGCTCGCGGTCGTCCGGTGCCGAGGCGAGCAAGCCAAGCGCGAGCAGCTGCGCAGCCTTCTAGCGGCGCCTGGACAGCAGGCGCTCGTCTACGTCGGGACGGTATCCGCGGCGGAGGAGCTGGCCGCCGACCTCCGCTGCCCCTGCTATCACGGCCGGCAGGACGCCGACGTCCGGCGCCGAACGCAGGATGACTTCACCGCCGGACGCACTCGGGTCGTCGTGGCGACCTCAGCGTTCGGGATGGGTGTCGACATCGCCGGTATTCGTAGCGTCATCCACTACCAAATGCCGGGCAGCCTCGAGGCTTACTACCAGGAGGCAGGACGCGCAGGACGCGACGGGAGGCCGGCCGAATGCACGCTCCTCTACAGCCCATCTGATCGCGACCTCCAGGTCTTCTTCATCGAACAGTCCGGCCTCGAGGACGGCTCGCCGCTCAAAGAGCATGCCTACGCACGTCTGGCGCAGATGATGGCCTACGCCGAGATGCGCGAATGCCGGCATGCCCGCATCGCGGACTACTTCGGCGAGGAGGGGGTCGCGCGCCGGTGCAAAACCTGCGACAACTGCCTCACCGCCTCGCCGCCCGAAGAGCCGGTGGCGGCCGAGGCGGTGCAGGCGGCGCTCGCCGCGACCGCCCGGTTCAGCGGGCGGGTTGGGCTGGCAAACGTTGCGGCCGTCCTCGGCGGCCGGCGAACGAAATGGTCGACGGCCCAGCCCTGGGTGCAGGAGCTGCCCTTCCACGGCGCATTGAACCGATGGAAGGAGGAGCGGATCAGGCTTCTCCTGGCAGGGCTGATCAACGCAGGGCTCGCCCGCCAGAGCTCAGGCGAGTACCCCGTCGTCGAGATCACGTCCGCCGGACGCGATGCGCTGGCCCGGAAGACCACCCCATCGCTCACCCTGCCGGCCGAGTCAACGGGCGTCCGGTCCGGGGATGTTCCGGTGGAGACGCTTGATCGCTTGCGACGTTGGAGGCTCGAGACCGCACGCGCCGCCGGCGTACCCGCCTACGTGGTGTTCCACGACGCGACGCTCGCGGCCATCGCATCGGCGAGGCCGCGGAGCCTGGCCGAGCTGCTGCGCGTGTCTGGAGTGGGAGAGTCAAAACTCCGGAAATACGGCGATGAGGTCCTCGAGGTGCTGCAAGCTTCGCCCGGATGAGCAGGGAAATGGACAAGTCCCAGATCGGCCGGGCCGGCGAGCTGGCGGTCGAGCTCTACGCGCTGGTCACGTCGGGCGGAGACATCGACATCTACTCTCCGTTGGTCGATGACGACCACATCGATCTCGTGGCAGGAGCCCGGGGCGGTGAGCCGATTCTCGGCATCCAGGTCAAGACGACACCGGGCCTCGATCGCGATGGGCTCGTCGAGGCCAGGGCATCGTATGAAGCGGGCAAGGTTCGCGAAGATGCCAACTTCCTCTATGCCATTGTGCTGTTGGACGGCGTCCGCATCGAGGCCCTATGGATCATCCCCAGCCCGGAGCTCAATCACCTCGCGTACCGAATCGCCGAGCACGGCCGGGAAGTGCTCGAACTCCGCGCATCGCCAAGCCGAGACGACTCGTTCTCAGCATTTCGAATCGATCCTTTGCAGCTCGGCAATTCGCTCCTGACCTTTATCGGGGAATCGGGGCCACCTCCCCAATGGCTCCGTGCTCTGGCCGAGCTCGGCTGACCACATTCAGGTGACGTTCCTCGAACCATTTACTCCGCGGTAACGCGCCCCGAGCGCTGCGCCTAATCTCGGCCGATCTCAGCGTCGGGGAGCGCCGCAGCCGGTGTTATGTGGTATGCAGTTTTCATGACCGACGCCGTGCCAAGCGCCTCACACCGGACGCCGCGACAGGGTACCCGCCGCCGAACAGCGTTTCGGGTCGGCCTCACCGCCTTTCTCGTGCTGATCACTCTTCCCTGGTCCTCCCAGGCAGCGGCGCTCGCCTTTAACTGGGCCAAGTGCGGCCATCTGCCGGTTGTGGGAGACAACTTCGCCGCCTCCGACGAGTACTACCTACCCAGTGACGGCGGGTATTGGGACCACGCGCTTTCTTTCGTCCCTTTCTTCGGGCCAAGCGGGTACTGGTGCACTGAGAGGGAAGCGCAGTACGGGTACCACCATGCGATCTTTCCTGGGATTTGACCAACGATGGTGGTCTGGATAGTCCGAGAGTGGTGGGCCGCCGCTTCGCACACTGTCAGAACCCGCTGGCCACCGACATTGTCGGCGTGATCGACGTGTTGAATGGTCACGTCGCTCGGGAGGGCCGCTTTAATCCAAGCCGGAAGGGACGGCTCTTCAGAGGTCCGGCTGGAGGTGCGGAAGCTCGTACGAACCGTCAGCCTCCGGGTTCTTACCCTTCCATGCAGTGGGGTGCCGGACCCACTCCCGACGCCCGCCCCGATCCAGTCACGGTGACCGTCCAACTGCCAGCCGAAGCGTATTCAAGACCCACCACGACGTAGAACGTTCCGCCCGCTTGGTAGTGGACCACGCCATGATCCCTTACACCGTGCTGGGTGATGCCCTGATTCCCAGGCGAGACCTGACAATCGGACATCTGCTTGACGATCAGGCCGAAGTCACATTGGTTGTGGACGCTCGGCGAGCAGTCATAAGACCACCGGAGATCCCAGGCGCCATTCACTGTGAACACTTCAGTCGTCTGACCACCCGCTCCGCAGCAACTGCGCTCGTCCACCAGGACCCCGGGGGGCGCGACCTCACGGTAGATGTAGGTGCCCGCAAGGATCAGCGCAATCAACGCTCCGAGTGCGCCAAGAGCGATTAGCGGCGGCCGGTGACGCCCATCCCGTATGTCGGTGGAAACGTCCTGGAGGTTGGCGGGTTACGAAAATCCAGAGCGACATGCGGTGGGCCGCGGTGGACTCGAACGACCTCCTCCGCGCTAGATCGGGCCTGTCGTTGCGCTAAAGCAGTGCGGTCGACTCCTGCGAGATCGAAGGAGGTCGGCGAGTGGTCAGCTCAACATCAAGAAACGCTCGGTCACCGTGGTGTCCCCGGGTGGCGTCGGTGTCGATGACAGCGACGTGATGGCAACGCTGCAGCCGCTTGAGGTGTCAGCGCAGAGTTGCACGAGCTCAACATCAAGGCTCGTCTCTGCAAGGTAGCCACCTCGCATTTGAGCCACCAACGCAGTCGTCGGGTCAACGAAGCTTGCTGCGCCATAGTCTGGTGTCCCAAATTCCCCGTAGGAACTTTCAGACAACTGTTGGACGGCGTGGCCGTTCGCTCCAAGATAGAGGCCCATGTCTGGGGTGACTGGGTCGGTCCATGATGGCGTCTCCGAGCTGAACAGCACCTGGCCATCGTCCGTCACGTCCCGAGGAACAAGCTCCCCCGTCGTCGTCATGATCGTCGAGGAATTGACGCCAATATGCGTCAAAGTCAGCGTGTTCCCCGATGCAAGGGTCGCCGAGGTTGCGATCCACCCACCGTTTGGCGAAACAACCAACTGAGGGTTGTCTGGGCTGACCACCGCCAGACTTCCGGTCGCGGGGTTGACAAGAAACAACCTCAGGTACTTAGCCCCTAAGCCGCCGGCCTCCGCCACGTACAGTCCCGCCGACGTCCAGCGAAATGGCACAAACCATATTGTCGGAACGCCAGTGTCGGCAAGGATCCGCTCGGCACCGGACGGCAGCTGGAGAACGACGAGTTTGTGACTACTCCCGATGGCGACCTCCGATCCATCCGGGCGCATGACACCGGCCTGGAAACCTCCGTTGGGGATGCCGAGGGCAGCCATGGTCCCGAGCGAGTGACTGGCCCCTGTTTCGAGGTCGACCATATTTACAGTGTCGTTTCCAACGTCGTTGCCGTCCGACTGCGCGCCGTCAATCTCAATCGCCAACGTCTTGCTGGCCGCAAGCAACTGCCGATGTTGGTTGGAGCGATAGATGGTGCGGTCGGTGGCTACCCCATTTATCACCGTGACGACGTGGAGCGCATCAACTGCCGTGCATTCAGCGCTAGGCGAGGCTCCCGCCCCGGATGCAACAAAGTAATCGGGTCCGAATTCGACCATGTACACAGCTGTGGCCGGTGCCGCTGGGGTACCCGGTGGCGTCACGCTCACCGAGCATGGGCTCGCTTGACCAGTGGGCGCTTGACTCGCGATCGACGAGGGCGTGGTAATTGGCGAACTGGCCCTTGGTGAACCGGGTGTCACGGACGGCATAGAAGCCTGCTTGGTTCCGCAGGCAGCCACCAAAACTGCGAGAACCACCAGCATCGCGTAGCGGGCCTTCATGGACTAGCGCTAGCGACAGATCGAACCATACTTGGAGCCAACGCCGCCGAACGTGTTGGCGTTACGGGGAGGCGGCGGCGATTGCGAGCGAACTCGTGGTGGGCCGAAGCTTATAGCGCGAACCAGCCCTCACGGTTGCCGGCGGAACAACCGCCATTTGATAGGGTGGCGCCGGCGGCGCACCGCTGGGCCTTCGCAGGCGCCGTTAGCGATCTCGAAGCCCTGTGGTCAAGTAACTACCAGATATACGGAACGAAGCGATATTTGACCTGTGTCATAT
>Ga0075030_100006603_pt1 | contig 10377 bp, 9 predicted proteins | sample LitLauG_LLR_2012_FD_71393 | JGI IMG/M metagenome (GOLD analysis project Ga0075030, IMG submission 71393) | Freshwater sediment microbial communities from Pennsylvania, USA - Little Laurel Run_MetaG_LLR_2012 | ecosystem: Environmental > Aquatic > Freshwater > Creek > Sediment | place: USA...
TCAGCTACTGGCAATGGCGTAGCGCACTCAACGGGCAGGAAGAAATTCATGGCGTTCTGGTCGGCCCCGACGGAACGCCCGTCCCCTTCCTGGACGAGGTCAGTCAGACGGCCCGGGAGTTTGCGCAAGTCGAGGCCGCATTCCGCGATACGCAGCCGGTGTCCCAGGTGGCGCTGCTCTACTCTTATGACAGCCACTGGGCCATTCAATTTCAGAAACACACGGAAAAGTATGACGACGTCGTGTTGTTGAAGAGCTACTACAGCGCGCTGCACAAACTTTCTCAGTCGGTGGACGTTGTTAGTGCCTTCGCTCCCCTCGAGAGCTACCAGCTCGTGGCGGCGCCTAGCCTTAACGTCATCCCGAACGATCTTGCCGACCATTTGCTGGCCTACGTTCGCAACGGAGGTCACCTGGTTCTTGGGCCGCGTTCCGGCATGAAAGATGAATTCAACGCGCTGCTGCCGCAGCGGCAGCCGGGATACCTCCTCGACGCCCTGGGCGCGCGGGTCGAGCAGTACTACGCGCTCGAAAAGGATTTCCCCGTTTCCGGCGCCTGGGGGAATGGACAGGTGAGCATCTGGGCGGAGCAACTGAAGAGTCAGGCTCCGGGCAGCGAAGTTCTCCTGAAGTATGGCAAGAGCAACGGATGGCTCGACGATCAGCCGGCCGTCATCACGCGTGCGTACGGCAAGGGGAGGATCACCTACGTCGGCGCGGTGCTCGACGACAAACTAATGGCTTCGGCCGTCGAATGGATGACGCAGAAATCCGGTGTGAAACCGGTGTTCGGCCCCGTGCCCGCTGGCGTCGAGGTCAGCCGTCGTGTCGGCCCGGGCAAGCAGGTTTTCGTTCTCGTCAACTATGCATCGGAGAACCGCCGGGTGGCACTACCTCATTCCATGAAGCTCATGCTGGATGCGAAACAGGGAGACTCGGTCGAACTGCCTCCCTACGGAGTCGCTATCGCGCTAGACGATCATCACTCCGAGTAGCCGTCGCCGGTTGCGTCGTCGTCATCGTCGTCGTTTTTGCGTTCGTCCTCATCTTCCTCTTCGTCTTCTTCCTCGTCCGGTTCTCGGCGAACGAGGATTTCGGCAGCTAGCGAGCTATCGGCGGATTCTGGGACGGGGCAACCTGGATGGATTCTGCTCATGCTCAATGGTACTCCCCGGCGCAGCTTGGCAACCGCAGCGACAAGGGGACGCAGATTCTCGGTCTGTCAGGTCTAACGCTCGATCCTCTGGATGTACAGCCGAAGCCCAACCAGCACGATACCGATCGCGATGAGGGACAATCCGAGCCCGGCCCGGCGATGATTGCGCTCAGCCATGGCTTCCTTCCCGGTTTGCAGATTCTTGACAGTGATCTTCAGGCCTTCTTGAATATCTTGATCCACCAGGTCGGTCCGGAAGCTATGGATCGTGACTCGAGCCTTGGTCAGAGCATCCCGGGCCTGATCCTGTCCCAGCCGGGCGTCGCTCACCTCCATGCCGGAAGACTCAGCGACACGGAGAATTTGGTCCGCGTTCTTGATGGCCACGTCCAATCGGCCCAAGCTGCTCAGCAATGCTGCCCTGGCCTGATCACACGCGTCACCTGGGGTATGACACTGCATGCAGACCGCGTCCGGACCAGCCCCAAGCTTCGCGTCCGATGGATGGCTGATGCCATGATTGCTGTGACACACAACGCATCCAGGAAGGGAAGCCGCTTGGAAGGCCTCTTTGTGCGAGCTCTTTTCGTACATCTGGTCCTGGAACGTGTGACAGTTCGAACAGACATTCTGAACCTTGTCGACGCCGGGCGGCGCCGCGCCATGGTTTCCATGACATGTTGAGCAGGTGGGCGCGCTCAGATCACCTCGAATCACCAGCGCGTCGTGGTGAACGCTCGTGTTGTACTTCGCAAACTGATCCGTAGGGATGGAGTATCCCTTCATGTAATCAGCGTCCGCATGGCACCGGGCGCAGGCAGTCGCAACGTTGACGGGGTTCACCGTGGAACGGGGATCGCTGGGTGCTCGCAGATCGTGGACGCTGTGACAATCCGTGCACACGGCGACCTTCGTGTCTCCAGCCGCAAGCCGCTTGCCGTGCACGCTGGTGTGGTACTGGGCCAGTTGGTCGGTGCGCAGGCTGGGGTTGAACTGCCGAATATACGCGGGATCCGAATGGCAACTTCCGCACAACTGCGGGATCTGCTTGCGATCAATCTTGCCTTTCCAACCGGCCTTTCGGCTCATGGCCTGGTCGGGATCAAGGCTGCTGGCATCGCCCCCGTGACAACTGACGCACGTCAAACCTTTTTGCGCGTGGATGTCCTGGCTGAACTTCTCTGGAGTTACTTCTAAAGGACCGGGTAAGGCGGAGTGACAATCCAGGCAGGAGTTCGTGGTTTGCCCGTAAACCAGGCACGCTGCCAGCGCGATGCCGCCGGCCAGTCCGACAAAACGGGCTGCGCGGTACGGTCGGAGCTTATTTCGCAAGATGGCCATAGACACTCATCCCTGTTATGTACACGACAGCAAAGACTGCGAGCCCGGTAATCCACGCTTTCATGCGTGTGGGTTGATCGCTCTCAAAGAAAGGCAGCAGAAGCCACAACAAACCCACCAGGCCGAAAGCAAGGACACCCAGAACCTCCCCGTCGACGATCCATACTTTGGACGGGATCAGCTTGAGCGTCTGGAACATGAAGAGGAAGTACCACTCGGGCTTGATTCCCGCCGGTGCAGGCACGAAAGGATCTGCCTTAACGCCAAGGTTCCACGGGAACAGAGCAGCCAACGCGGCGAGCACTCCCAGACCCACGTACCAGGCCATCAATTCCCGCAGCATGAAATTGGGAAAAAATTTCATTTCCCGCCGGGCGGATGGATTCGCGGTCCACTGAACTTCCAGTTTCGGCGGAATGCTCATGCCAAGACGCTGAACCAGCAGCAGGTGCAGCAGGATCATCACGGTTACCAATCCGGGCAGAACGGCAACATGGAATCCAAAGAACCTGGTCAGCGTGGCTCCGGTCACGTCTTCGCCGCCGCGGAGAAAAATCATCATGGGCTTGCCGACGATCGGAACCTGTCCAGTAATTTCGGTGCCGACCTTGGTGGCGAAGAAGGCCAGCGTATTCCAGGGCAGCAGATACCCGCTGAAACCAAATCCCATGACTAGAAAAAGCAGAAGCACACCGCTGATCCAGGTCAGCTCTCGGGGTTTGCGATAGGCCTTGAGAAAAAGCACGCTGAACATGTGCGCAAAGGCCGTAAAGATCATCAGATTCGCTGACCAGGAATGGATGGAGCGGATCAGCCAGCCAAATCGCACGCGGGTCATGATGTACTGGACGCTCTCGAATGCCTCGTTGGCGCCCGGATGGTAATACAGGAGCAGCAAAATTCCCGTTGTCACCTGGATTACGAATAGAAAGAGAGTGATGCCCCCGAGGAAATACCAGTAGGACAGGCGATGGGTGGGGACTGTCTTATGCCGGAGGGGGGCCATGAGATCGTCCCAATTGAGACGTTCATCAAGCCAGTGGCGGAGGGTGGCAAACAAGGTCACGCCTCCCGCTTCCGGTTGACGACAATCTCATCGCCACGCACGTGTACATCAAATACATCAAGCGGCCTGGGCGGAGGACCGGAAACGTTGCGGCCGCTGAGATCGTAGATTCCGTTGTGGCAGGCACACCAGATTTCGCGCAGGTCGTTGCGATATTGCACCGTGCAGCCGAGGTGGGTACAGGTGGCGGAGAGCGCGCGATACGTGCCGTCGCTGTTCATGATCAGCAGGCCGGGACGGCTGCCGAAACGAAAAATCTTGGAGGAATTCGGCTTCAATTCCGCGAGTTTGGCGGCGACGACCTCGTCCCCGCCGAGATCTGCCACCGCGGGCGGGACAAGATACCGCAGTACGGGATAAATGAAAGAAGCAAATGAAGCGAGTAAGCCGCCACCGAGGAAGAGCTCGATCACCCGGCGGCGTGTAGGTTCGGGTTGGGAAAGTTGTTCAGCGGTCATTCACTGTGCTCCCTTTCGCAGGAACCGCCCGGAATCCAAATCGCCATAACGAACTTCACGGACTGACTCCTTGGGTTACGCAGAACGTACTTCCACGGCACGCTGCATTTCGCGCACCCACATGGTCTGGAATAGTTGCAGTCGGTGCCCCATGACGATTGCCAGGTTCAGAGCGATCTTGTATCCAACCGCTGGGTGGGCCGAGAAATGTTCGCGTAATGCCTCTCGCGGCAGGGCGATCACTTCCGATTCCAGCGGCGCATGGGCAGTGAGAGTGAAACGATAGGGCGGAATCAAGGCCGACCAACCCACGGTCTGGCCGGCCGATCGTTCTTCGACGAGAATCTCCTCTTCTTTGCCTCGGACCTGCATCGGCAAGGTAAGGCGGATCCGGCCGCGTTCGGTCAGAAACAGACGATCGGCTGTGTCGCCTAACCGGAACAGCGAGGTTCCGGCCGGGACAATCAGCCTGGTGCCGAGCGCCAGAATGCCTTCGATTTCGGCGGACGGGAGGCCGTTCAGCAGATCATGTGTCATGAGCCCTCTCTCAGTTCACGAATGGAGAAGTCGTTTTGCTGTGCAATAGGGCCTGGGTGGGAAACTCTACGAACGATTCCGCCGCGGCCTGCTCCAGGCGGACGTGGTTTTCAATCTGCATTAACAGGATTTCGATCGGCACCTGCCGGGGCAGGACAGCGGGCGGCACAGGAACACGGTCCGAGAAGAATCGGGCGGGCGCAGCCGCCGTGACCAAAGGAAGTTCGGGCTGCACGGTTGCATCAGACGACTCCGACCGCGTCGCCGCTCCAAAAGCAAGGGCCGCAACTCCCAACCCAAATACGCTCATGCACAATCCCATCAAGAGCATTTCCATGGCAGGAACCCTCCCTGATCGTTTCCTAACGCACGTGGTAGGCCAGCGTTGTCCGGGGCGTAACTCCTTTTACTTCAGAGAAGGCGGGGAGCCACTAAACGAGCGGAGTGCCAGAATGTCAGGCTAAGCCTGACGGTTTGTCAGTCATTGACGGCGCTGGGCCCGTGTGCCATGATCCCGCCATCTCAGTGCCCTAATGATGAAGCTGCGCTTTGCCAGCATGACCGTTGGTCTCGCACTCGGCGTCACCGCGGCAGTGGTGGTCGCTTGCACGGTCGCCTCGTACTTCTATTCGGTCCATCACTTTCAAAGCCTGCTTGAAAACGCCCGCACCAGCGCGCTCGCCGAAGGAGAATTGATCCGCACTGCGCTCGAGCACCAGATGCTCGAGAATGACCGTACCCTGATCGGACAAATGATCGAGAGCTTCGGCAAGCAAGCCCGCGTCGAACAACTCTTCCTGCTCGACCGCAGTGGTGTGGAACGCTACTCGAGTAAGCCGGGGACCGCGGGGAATGACTTCCGGATCGACTCGCCCACCTGTCAGGCCTGCCATCGCGACCCGCCGGAACGCCGCGGATCCAGCCGCGTGATTGAGACCCGGGGTGGAGCGATTCTGAGAACGGTCATCCCGATTCGCAATCGCGAGGAGTGCCACCGGTGCCACGATGCCCAACAGAAAATCAATGGCATCCTGATTCTGGACTACGACGCCGGGGAGGTCCGTGCAGCCATGACGCAGGACCTGCGCTGGATGGTCGCCGGTACCGGTGCCTTGACCTTCGTCATCGTCGGGGCCATCGCTCTGGTGATCCGCGTGTCGGTCCTGCGCCGCTTGCAGCGTTTTGAAACCACGGCCCGCCTGATTTCCCACGGCGATCTCGCTCGGCGTGTTCCGGCGGAAGGCTCAGACACTCTGGCGTGGCTGGCAAAGGAGTTCAATGACATGGCCGACTCGGTGTCAGGCCTAGTCGGCGAAGTTCGCACCCAGCGGGAGCGGCTGGAGACAGTGATCAACAGCATTGACGACGGGATCGTCGTCCTCGATGCAGAACGAAAGATTATGGCCGCCAACGACGCCTTTCTGCAGCGGGCCAGCAACTCGCGCGAACAGGTTCTGGGGTGCTGCTGTTACGAACTTGGACCGCGGCCGTGCGATCTGTCTGATTGCCCCACCCTCGCCTGTCTGCGGTCGGGGGAGCGGCAAGTCCGAATTTGCGAGCGCAAAACCGGCGACGACACGGTAGCCTGGGAAGAAATCCACGCCTCGCCGATCATGGACGCCTCGGGGCGGCTGGCCCAAGTAGTGGAGGTGTGGCGCGACATCTCCGAGCGGCGAGCAGCCGAGGCGAAGCTGGCCGAGTCCCACCGTCTGGCGTCGGTTGGGGTCCTGGCCTCAGGATTTTCGCACGAGATGAACACGCCTCTGGCGACGGTCCTGATGTGCGTGGAGGGAATCCTGCGCGAGACTCCGTCCGGGCAGGGCTGGCAGACGGATCAAGCGAGAATTCGTGAGAACGCGACCATCGCGCGCGAACAGGTCCTGCGCTGCCGCGGGATCACCCAGCATTTCCTGCGCCTCTCACGCGGACAGCGGCATGCCGGAGATATCGTGGACCTCAATGCGGCCATCTCGGCCGCCCAGAGGCTGGTCGATCCGACAGCCCGCACCCACTCCGTTCAGGTCACGGTGCGGCCGTTCGCAACCACTTTGCACGTCCGGGCTGACGAGGCCGAGTTGCAGAACCTGCTGGTCAATCTTCTGCTTAACGCCATCCAGGCATCGAAACCAGGCGGCAAGGTCGTCGTTACGGCGGAAGGGGGCGATGCTGTGCACGTTCGCGTCACCGACGAAGGATGTGGGATTGCCCCGGAATATCGGCAAAAAATCTTCGAGCCTTTTTTCAGCCTCCGCCAAGGTGGCACAGGTCTCGGTCTATTCCTTTCGCTGAACGCGGTCCGAAGCTGGGGAGGCAACATCGTGGTCGAGAGCACTCCTGGAAGGGGATCTATATTCGAAGTCGTGATTCCGGCAACCTATTCCGATCCGCAACCGAAAGACAGACAATGAAGCTCCCCTCCCTGCTTCTGGTGGATGACGACGCAGCTTTCCGGCAGGTGATGGCCAGCGAACTGAGCCGTCTCGGCTACGAAGTGGACGCGGTCGGCACGGGCGAGGAGGCAGTTCGGCGAATCGCGGCGGCGGAACCCGAAGTCGTCTTGCTCGACTTGCGCTTGCCGGGCATGGGCGGGCTCGAGACGCTGAAGGCCATTCAGGCTGCCACACCGGCGACCGAGGTCATCATGTTGACCGGGCACGGTTCTATTGATACCGCAATCGAATCGATTCGCATCGGCGCCTGCGATTACGTGGTGAAGCCCTGCCCGCTGGATGAACTCCAAATCCGCATTCAAAGAGCGATTGAACGGCGATCGCTACGCCAGCGAGCGAGTCTTCTCGAGCGTGTTCTGACGCCACCGGATCTAGGCAAATCCTTTATCGGCGACAGCACCGAATTCCGCCGCCTGCTCAGCCTGATCGATCGGGTGGCGCCCAGCGATGCCACGGTTCTCATCACCGGCGAGACGGGAGCGGGGAAAGAACGCGTCGCCAAGCTGATTCACGCGCGCAGTTCGCGCCGGTCACGTCCCTTCGTGGTGGTCGAGTGTGCGGCGTTGCAGGAAAGCCTGCTCCAGAGCGAACTGTTTGGCCACGAGCGTGGCGCATTCACCGGAGCAGACCGCGCCAAGCCCGGGTTGTTCGAAGTCGCCAACGGCGGAACGATCTTTCTCGACGAGATCGGGGAGGTGAGCCCCGCGACGCAAACGAAACTCTTGCGCGTGCTCGATACCTCGACATTCCGGCATGTCGGCAGCACTCGGGAAATTCACGTGGATGTCAGGATTCTCACCGCGACCAATCGCGATGTGCCGTCCATGGTGCGGCAGGGCCTCTTCCGCGAGGATCTGTTTTACCGCCTCAGCACGATCACCGTGGAGGTGCCACCTCTGCGGGCCCGAGGGGCAGACGTGGGCCTGTTGGCACAACACTTCGTGACCGTGCTCAACGAGCGCTTCGGCTCCAGTAAACAGATCAGCGAAGAGGTCCTGCAACTCTTGCGACGGCACACCTGGCCCGGGAACGTACGCGAACTTCTGCACGTGGTGGAAGCGGCCTTGGTGCTTTGTGAAGGATCGGAGGTTCTGCCGGAGCATCTCCCCGCCTCATTGCGGAATTCGAAGCCGGTTTCGCCCGCCACTTCTTCAGCACAAAACGGCTCGCTGCCTACGCTCGAAGAAGCGGAGCGCGCACACATCCGTTCTGCCATCGAGGCCAGTAAGGGTCACCGCGGGAACGCAGCCAGGATTCTCGGAATCAGCGAGAGGAACCTGTACCGGAAGCTGCGCGAGCACGGCCTTCTGTCCTGATTCGGCACGTTGTTGAGGTTCTCGAATCGACGTAACCCTGAGTCTATCGCGCTTGATTCATGGCATCGTGCCGACGGAGAAACTCGTGCATTCGGGCGGCGTCGCGGAACGCTTCCGTGCCGCCACAGCCGGTGGTGGAGAAGGCTCCGCAAAGGTTTCCGTAGGCCAGACAAGTCGGGAGATCCCCCCCGCGCAGAAACTGGTGGAGGAACCCAGCGTCGAAGCTATCACCTGCGCCAATCGGATCGATGACCGTTACCGGCACGGCGGGTGCGCTGAATCGGAGCCCACCCCGAGTCGCAACAGCCCCCCGGGACCCCATTTTGACCACGACCGTTCGCACCTTATGTGCGAGCCGCGAGAGCGCGGTTTCCACGTCGTCAGCTCGGGACATCCTCATCGCTTCGTGCTCGTTCGGAAATAGGATATCCACGTGAGGCAGGATCTCTTCAAGAATTGTGTCCCAGCGGTCGTCAGGATCGTCGTTGGTGTCGAGCGAGGTGGTCAGGCCGGCGGCCTTCATCCGCCGAAAAAGTTCGGGCACATGTGGCAATAGTGCACGCTGCAAAAACAGCGACGAGAGATGGAAGTGGCGCGCGGATGCCAGGTACTCGAAGTCCAGATCCTCGAGGCGCAACTCTGAGATGGTGCCCGGATAGGTGAGGATGTGGCGCTTGGACCCATGCGGCAGAATGAGGGTGACGCCGGACTTCGCGCCATGGGCCACGTGGGCAAGGTCCACACCAACCTCATGCAGGCGTTCCATTGCCAGGATTCCGAAGGCATCGTTGCCGACCTTGGTCACGAAGCCCACGCGGCTCCCAAGAGCAGCCAGGTTGTGCGCCAGGATGGCCGAGGAACTGCCCAGCGTGATGGTGAAGCCGCTGGCGAGTAATTCGCGTTCCGTGGGCATCTGCTCGGGCAGACCATAGAGGATCAGGTCAAGATTGAGCTCTCCGGCGATTGCGATATCGAGCCTGGACATGGAGCAGACCTCTGGCGTCTCTAGCAGCTACGGCCGGTTCTCGCGGCTATCCGCGAGCTCCACCACTCGTGTCAGGTTCTTCGGCGAGTCGGGATTGAGTCCCTTCTTCAGTCCATAGTAAACGCCGTACAGTTGACCCCATATCGCAAACGCCGCGGGGCGCGCGTACTCGGACGCCTGAAGACCAAGTTCGATCGCGAAGTCCGAAGCGTGCTGGGCCCGGTCATCGATGCGATTCGCAATCACCATGGTGGCCGCGCCGAGAGCCTTCATCTCCTCGAGTAGCTCCAGTTCCGCGTCGTAAGAAGTTTGTGACATGAGGAACGTGATCAGCGTTTCCGGGCCAGCGATGGATTTCGGACCGTGACGAAACTCGAGAGAGTGAAAGATCTGGGCGTAGGAACACGAGGATTCGGTCATCTTCAACATGCACTCCGAGGCCGCGCCGAACAGCGGGCCCTGCGCCAGAAAGACGAAATCCGAGAAAGTACGAGACTCGACAAATAACCGCAGACGTTGCGGAACATCCTTAAGAAGAGATTCGACCTGCTGTGGCAGCGCGATCAATGCGCGGCGGAAGTCATCATTGGCAGAGATGGTTGCTCCCAGGTATTGCAAGCCCAGCAACATGGAAGTAAACGACCGCGTCATGACCGTGCTCTGCTCGTCGGCATCGAGAAGCTTCAAGGTCACGCTGCACGATCGCTCCAGCCGTTCGCCATCGGCGCAGGTGATGGCGACAGTGCGGAGGTTGTGCTCTTTCTCCAGCATCTGCGCGACACGAACCGCTTCTGACGTCCGGCCGGAGCGCGAGATCACGACCGGAATATAGTCCTGTCCGGCATGCAGCGTGAGTGCGGGGTACATCAGCAAATCCGACGCAGCGACCGCCCGCGCTGGCAGGCTGAGATAGTTGAAGCACGAAGCAGCCGCCTGCGCGAGGTAGTAACTGGTCCCGCAGCCCACGAAAATCCACTCCGCCCCGAACCGTGCGACTTGTTGAGCTGCCCGGAGTTCGGAACTGGCTGCCAGCTTCGAGAGGCACAGGCTCCAGCAGCCCGGCTGGGA
>Ga0075030_100006610_pt1 | contig 10375 bp, 10 predicted proteins | sample LitLauG_LLR_2012_FD_71393 | JGI IMG/M metagenome (GOLD analysis project Ga0075030, IMG submission 71393) | Freshwater sediment microbial communities from Pennsylvania, USA - Little Laurel Run_MetaG_LLR_2012 | ecosystem: Environmental > Aquatic > Freshwater > Creek > Sediment | place: USA...
ACCGACGGGAAGTCGCGCCAGGTTGGTAGCGCGAACCGAAACCCCGAAACCTTCGGTGTACTTACGGAAATCGGAGTCGCCGCTACAAATATTCACTTCTTGGGAGAAGTATGTGGAATTCCAGATGGAAGGCTGTACGAGTGTCTGGGTCGGGCTTTTGAATGCCTGGTGAGAAAAGTCGGGTTATCGTCGAAGTCCTGCGAATTGTATGTGCCAGCTTGGGAGGGAGGACATCAGGATCACGATGCAGTCCATATTCTAGGAGTGCGACTTTTCTGTGAACTTGGAGCGACCTGCCGCGCACAGCAATTTTCTCTTTACAACGGTCAGGGATTGCCCTGGCGCCTATTTCGCGTTCTGGCTCCATTGAAACTGAATGGAGCTCCGATAGTGACACGCATCGGTTTGAGCGATCGATATCGGCATCTCGCTTGGTGTTTAAGATATCGGTCCCAGTGGCGAACGTGGATTGGACTTTTCCCGTTCGTTCTTCTGCATTATGTATTTGATGGAAAGCAGCGCCTTCAGCCGGTGCTGCCATTGCGAATCCTTGAAGCTCCGCATCAAGGACATCTTCTTTGGGAGCGACGAGGGCTGCTGACGCAGCAGGCCTTCCGTCACGCTGTCCAGGCGTTCATCGACGAATCCTTAGCGACGGACTCGTCGGCATCCATTCCAAGATAAGAAAATGTATCTCGAATACGATGGCTCAATTGACAAATTAAGACGGCGCCTCTTCCAAAAGGTGCTTAACCGATTGGCACTCCCACAAGGAGCAACGCTACTTGACTACGGGTGCGGCCCCGGAGATTTTTTGCAGGAAGCTCAAAAACGAGGCATAAAGGCATTCGGTGTCGATATTTCAGACTATTCAATAAAAATCGCTAGAAATCGAGGCTTAGAGGTATCAAAGACAACCGCGGATGAACTCGTCAAATCGGGAGCCAAGTTCGATGCGATCGTTGTTCAATCAGTGATTGAGCACGTAGACGACGCCACTTCGATGATGCGCAGCCTATGCAGATTGTTAACATCAAACGGAGCGCTCGTCATCTCCTCCCCGACGCCAGGTCCATATTTTTGGGACGATCCTACACACATACGACCTTACACACCACGAGCTCTCCTCGTACTCGGTGAACTCAGCGAGGTCCATTGCGAATATCTCGGGTATGTATTTGGCTTTCTCCTTGGAATGGAAATCCGAAATCCTCTAATCTTTCCGGCAATGAACATAATCCCCTTAAGTCTTGGTAGCAATATTATTGCCTTTTTCCGCGCTAACTGAGCGAAGGCTTGCGACTGTGGATGCATGTGACGCGAAGCCGGAGCCCCGACAAGTTGTTCTTAAGGAAGAAAATTTAATTGCACACGCGCGTTTAGGGGCTCGCGTATATGGATCAAAGGCAGCAGTCGCAAGCGTTGATCACCTCAGATGGAAGTACCTGGGCAATCCAGATGGCCCCGCACATGCGGTTGTTTGGGAGGTGAACCAAGAAATCGTGGCGCGAGTGGTAGCTTTGCCACAGCGCTTCTTCAGCTGCGAAGGATCCTGGAACGGGGCATTCGTGGTTGACTTCGTTGTCGATCCGGCATATCGAACTTCCGGGCTCTTGGTGTCTGTGGCGAAATCACTGGCACGGTTCTCGGAGTTCGACTTCCTTTATATGGTTCCGAATGCCGTTGGCCTCAAGTTCTGGCGCGGGCTGGCAAAGTTGCACCCAGCCTTCGCCGTTCGCACGAGCGCACTGCCCCTAGCGCCGGCCTCCCTCCTCGATGCCTTTTCTCCACGACCAGGCATGGCGGCAATCCTCGACAGCGCCTGGCGCTACTGGGCAAAATGGGGATTCAAGATGCTGGCTGCCGCTTCGAGAGTCATCTCTGAACCCGTCCAGGCAAGCGACGCACGGCTAGACAACGTGGTAACCATGGTAGAGCCAGATCGGTACATCGGTACTCGGCGGCATAGAAGTTTTCTCCGTTGGCGCTTTTCCAGCGACGAATTTCGAAAGTCAAACATTGTGCTGTTTTCCGACAACAAGGGTTGTCTTGGATACGCGGCATGGCGCGACGTCGTTTTTGATAAGATTTCAGCACGTGTACTTCTCGACTCAGTAGTATCGCCACGCGCATCAAGCCTTCAGCGTGCTGGTATGGTTTCTCACTTGGGGTTGATGCCCGCAGGCAAGACTGTCCAGTTACTTTTGACGATCGAGCGTGATTTGCGCAAGTCAGGTTACCTCCCCGTGTCGTGGCCATTCGTAAAAGTTCCGGATACGCTTCTCCCCCAGTCTGTTTCAGCGTTTGTTCTGTTTCCAAAGGGCGAGCCACCTGCCGGATTTCTCGTATCGTCGCTTTCTTTTACTCTTGCGGATTGCGACATGTTTTAAGAACTGCACGCCGCCTTCTCGATCAGGAGCTACGAATTGATGCCACCCGCGTTACAACAGCTTCATCACTTGGGCATAGCGACGGCGAACATCTCCGAGGCCACCGCGTTTGTAAGGCGAGCGTTCGCTGTCACCGGACAAGATGGTCCGATGTTTGATCCGAAGCTCAATGTAGAAGTAGTGCTACTTTTCGTAAAGGACTCGGCGGCAATAGAGTTGGTTTCCGGTGCACCAGTCTCTGGGGTCTTAAAGCGACGAGTTCTCCTGTATCACTGCTGTTATGAGGTTGAGTCCCTCGAAGCGCAACTGTCAAGGCTAAAAGACGACGGTGCGCTGATCGTCGTGCCGCCGACCCCTGCCGTACTATTTAATGGGAGGCGCGTCGCATTTGTCCACACTAAAATTGGATTGATGGAATTGCTGGAGGCCGAATAGTGAAGATATTCGTTTCAACAAATTTCACGCCCGAGCCTCTTCGCCGTGCATTTTCTCCGTTTGAGGTTGTGACTGGAACATTTAACGATTACCGACGCATTTTGGGTGGCGAGTTGGGGTCGGAAATCAAACAGTGCAATGCCTTGCTTTTGATAATCGACGGAGTTGAGCTTCTTTCAGAAGTGCAATATGACCTCTCCGAGGCCGCGGAGTCGGCGCGATCGTACGCACTATCCTGTGGCTCCTTCGCGGAGGCAAACCCTGGTTTGACGATCGTTGCAACGACGGTCAAATTTCCCTGTTTCGGACCGGCCTCGTATAGCGAGGTGCGTGGGGGATTATCAAGAACTGACATTGAGGCGGATGTTTACAATATTCTCGCCGAAGCCTCGCGCCGAATCCCCAATTTACTTCTCCTGGATCTCGCTCGCGCAATTGAATATTTGGGTGAGAAGGCGTCCTTTCATGTTGGTATGCGCTATTTTGGACGCTTTGGCCTCTCAGCCACGTTGCTAGATTTGCTGCGCCGGCAAATCAAGGGCTTGGTAGGAGTGCCTGATTCGCCACCAAAAAAGGCATTGGCTGTGGACTTCGACAACACTCTCTGGGGCGGAGTCGTAGGCGACCTTGGTCCCCAAGGAATCGAATTGTCGCAGGAAGGGAGGGGGCGCGCGTTCCGCAACTTCCAGGCGGTCCTAAAGCAATTGGTCAAACGCGGCGTCCTACTTGTTGGACTGACGAAGAACAACGCGATGGACGTCGAGGAAGTTTTTCAAAGAAACGACATGATGGTACTGGAGCGTGACGATTTTGCAGTTCTTATTGCTGATTGGAATCCAAAGAGCGAAAACGTGCGTCTGGCTGCGGAGCGCCTAAATATTGGATTGGACAGTTTCGTATTTGTCGATGACTCCGCAGTGGAGCGCGGTGCCATGAAAAATTTGGTGCCCGAGGTTGCGGTTCCAGATTTTCCCGAGCGTTTTGAGGATCTTCCTTCGTGGATCTGCGATATTGTTGTCGCGGATTACTTTCCAACTTATTCTGTTACCAACGAAGATTTCGTAAAAGTTTCTCAATATAGAAATAACGCCGTGCGCGCGGAAATGAAGAAAGCACTATCTTATGAGGAGTTTCTATCGTCGCTTGACATTAGCTTGAATTTTCTTGTTGATGATTTAGATCATGCTGAGCGCATCAGCCAGATGACAAGAAAAACGAATCAATTCAATTTGACTACGCGGCGTTACAGCACTCCAGAAATTGCCGAAATGATACGGAGTAATAAGTGGATGGTAATAGCAATGAGCTACGCGGACAAACTCGGAGAGGAGGGTATTGTGGGCGTGGCCATTGTTGACCTGGAGGTCAGAGTAATTGATTCATTTCTACTTAGTTGCCGCGTAATCGGTCGTGGAGTAGAGTCAAAACTTATGAAGGCGGTATTTGATTTCGCAAGCAAGAAAGGCGTAAAGGAATTGGGTGCAACCTTTATTCCAACACCGAAGAACGACGTGGCGCGCAACTTTCTTCCACATGAAGGTTTTCAACTAATGCGCGCTGAAAAGGGCGGGGGCGTAGAAATTTACAGCCGGAGCGAAAATGTCAATTCGTAGAGTTCGAGAGATCGTAGCAGCGGAGCTCGACATTGATGCTGGCTCGATATCGGACAACTCTAGCAGTGACAACACAAAGGGCTGGGATTCCATTGCACAAATTGGCATTTGCCTAGCCCTTCAGGCGGAATTTGGAAAGGAGTTCTCCACGGAAGAGATCGCGGAATCCATGTCGATATCCGCGCTTTGCAGAATCATCGACCGTGGAACGCCATCTTGAAGACGATGGTGTCCTGGTACCACATTGGCCTTGTCCTTGGATACGCGGCAATCATGGCGACGGGACAACTAGTGCTAGCGATGGCGGCCAAGCGCATTGCGTTTGGAGGTGCCGGGCTTGTATTGATATCGTCAGCAGTGCTTAATAAATGGTTGTGGGTAGGCATCGCCTTATATATTTTTGCTACGGCGCTTTGGCTCTATATTTTGTCCTTTGTTCCGCTGCGGTATGCGTATCCCATCGCCGCGACATCCATCGCGCTTGCTCCGCTATTTGAAGGGTTCATTACAGGTGATTTCCCAGCGCCAAAATATTGGCTCGGACTATCTGCCATTCTTTTCGGTGTAGGGGTTGTGACATCGCGCTAAAGCCTAGCGACGTTAACGCAGGAGGGGAGGTCCCACTTACCTTTGGCTTCGGATTTGCCGTAACTTTCTTGGTTAACAGAATTTTGTGCTCAGTTCTGCGTCTTTCTACCGCAGCGAGGGCCCCCGCTTTTCGATTCACGCCCTCTTTTCATGGAGTAATGTCAATTGAAGTGAGGCCAAAGCTCGAATCATGCAGAGCAGCATCCCCCTCAATGTGAAGTGCAATTTCCGACCAACCAAGCCCCGGCGCTATCTCGATTGATGCGACAAGATACCCAACAGCCGACTTGTTCGCAAGGTTCGGCAAATCCAAAATAATTTCGTCCATCTCGTTTGAGATGCTGGCGCGTATGCCGTTCCCAAAAAACTCCAGGCGGCAGTAGGAAGTGACCGCTTGACGCTCAACTAGGAGCGTCGCCTGTTTACTCGTGATCCATGCAATAGGCCGGGACCCACCATTCCAAATCCGAAGCTTCGGTAGCTCGAATCCCATGCCGAGCGCCACGCGCGAGTTCGTGCACAGCGCGGACCGATTTCCTTCACCAAGTACTCGCGAACCTCTCAGCCAGCCGTACGCGAGAAGATGCCTTAATCCACGCTCTCGAATCACAGCAATCGCCTTGCAAACATCAGAAATCGTCTGAGGCAAGAAAGATCGGTTTTCTTCAATGACCGCTCGGAACCTAGAATTTGAAATTAGATCGGGCGATCCAGGAACTTCAACTGCAAAGAAGCACCTTGACGAGGTTGAAATCGTATCTGTGCGAACACCTTTCAGCAGAGTTCTGTACAAATCAGCATGCCTAAAAGCGATCGCCTCTAGCGAAAAACGCCTTACTATCATGTCCCTTGCGTCTGCGCCCATCGATCGAACAAGTTCCGGGGCTCGCTTTACTTTAAGCAGTTTGTCACAGAAAGAACCAGGGTCAGCCGTAGACGCCAAAAGTCCATTTACGCTGTCCATAACCAGGTCAGGATTGCCACCGCAGTCCGCCGCCAACACGGGAGTCCCGCAAGCCATTGACTCGAGTAGAGTATTTGGGAGGTTGTCCTCACGCGAAGGTAGCACGTAGAGGTCGGCTGCGCAGTAAGCAAGGCGTAAACGCTCGTTGCCACTGATGACTCCGAGAGAGTGCACCGGTAAACCGACTCGCAGCATTCCAGGGAGAAGCCTGCCGAAACATACGACGTGAATATCCACTTCCCTCTTTTGGCGCGGGCTTAGTCGAGTGCGGCGCAGCGCCTCTGCGACAACGTCGAATCCCTTGCGCTTTTCTCTTCCACCCTCAGCGCCGAGTAAGACTATGAACTTGTCATTCGGCAGCCCAAGCTTAAGACGCGCTTCCTGTTTGTCGCCGGGCCGGAACGCCTTCGTATCGATCCCGTTAGGAATCACCTCCACCTTTCGATCGCGGAAAATGGAGCTACGCTGAGCGCAGTTGGCCATCCACTGACTCGGAGCAATCAGTGAGATTTCGGAGTTGGCGTACGTGGCGAGCTTCTCGGCTTGCATCAGGCTAGCTAGCGCTTGATACTCAGGAATCAACTGTGGACAGTTACCGCAAGCGGCCGCAAACTCATCGCACCCAGAGGAAAAATGGCAGCCACCGGTAAACGGCCATTGATCGTGCAAGGTCCAGACGAGCGGTGTGTCGAAGCGAGCAAGCCTTGATATCGTGTAGGGAGAGAGAAAGTATGACGTCCAATGCAGATGTACAACATCCGCAATCAAAATCTCGCGCGAACCACTTAGGTCAATTCCGCTACCGTCCAATGAAAAGACGGTATTGCTGAGCGGCGTGCGACCTCGGACGACGCGATCCTGTGCCCTACGCAACAAATTGCGCCCTGTAGTTTGGCCGCCAACGTCGATGGCAGTTGCAACCTGTATGGAGGTTGATTCGTCGCCTATCCGCTCCCGAACGATTAACTTGCTATCGAATCCGATTCGTCGCAGCCCCTCGCTCAGGCGGGCCGCTGCACGGGCCGCGCCACCAGAAGAATCGCTAAAATTTAGGTGCCGAATTCGCATGGCGCACTCAGGCAATAGGTTTCGTTTCTTGCGATCTGGACTCCCTCAAATCAAGTTCGCAGCTGCACCCAGGTTCGCCACCAAACTGCAAACGGCCAAGCGAGCCACCACTTTAAGGGAACCCGCCCGAAATGTCGGCGCACAACCGCAATTGCTTCGCGGTAGTGTTCTCTTCTGCGTGAATTTGTCTTCGTGCCAGGATGCTCGCGGTTCAGCGCAACCTCGCTCGGGACGTAGCCCAACGTACACCCGCTCTTGTAAAGTCGCCACCAAAGGTCGTAGTCCATAGCCAATTGTAGAGATTCGTCGAGGCCCCCTACGGCATCCCAAGCCCGGCGCGCAATGAGAGTTCCGGGTTGCGAAATAACATTTCTGATCGCAAGCATTCGCTCGCTAACGGGCTGGGTCCAGACCTGGCGGACGCGACGAAGGTTTTCGTCCACGTTATGAACTTTCCCATATGCCACTACCCAATCGGGATTTTGCTGCATGGCCTCAAGCAGCAGTCGCAACCCGCCCTGGGTATAAAGATCATCACTATTTAGCCAGGCCACGTACGGCGCATTACCTTGTGCAATGCACTCGTTAATAGCCGCAGCCTGACCTTGGTCAGGGCGACTGCGCCAACCCGCAAGACGGGCCTCGAAGCAACGAATGATCTCCAATGTCTGATCGGTAGAACCAGCGTCAGCGACGAATACCTCCACCGGGACGATCTGAGCAAAGATCGACTCGAGCGCGTCACCAAGAAATCGGCCGTGATTGAAGGAAGGTACCGCTATCGTAACAAGAGGAATAGTCAATCCAGTTAACTCAAAATGTATAGGCGCAGTGAGATCTAAGTTGAATATTTTGCGCCAATTCTAAACAATTTGCGTTTCGATAAACCTCTACAAAAATCCATTCCTAAACGCAAACGAGCGCGGCAAACAAAGACTAACAACTAAAAACTTCAACGGCACCACGCCGTATGCAAATGGCCCGAAATCAGAAGAAAATCGACTTGCCTCGTTCGGCAACGACGCCGCTAAACCACCAGAAGAAAAAAACGATAGTGTCCATACGATTCGTAGCCGCATTTACCCCATGCTGAAAAAATGTGGGCTCATTCGACACATACCCGACGCCTGAACCTCGCAAGCCTAGTCTCAAGCCGCTCCTGCGTCGCTTAACCAACATGCTTCAAATCGATCAGTTGTAAACTTGTTACGCGCACCGACCTATGCATGGCGCCCCGGAATATAGTCGCTAACATCAGCCGTCGCGTGGTTATCCGCTCTATGAAAAGCATCAATCATCACACAAGAGTTTGGGATGAAAATCCCATGGTCCGAATCACTTAATCCAGTCAGCTTTCGATAAACTGCAATTTGGTCTTACCTACAATGGGAGCTTCGTACAATGTTACGTCTTTCGTTGATATTAGTCTTTGCTGCCCTGCAAATTTCTGCATGTGGTGAGTCACCTCAAAAGGTATTTACACCTGCGAATGCAACCAGTAAGGACTGGCTGAATGGCGTTGCTCGCAATTGGGCAACCGGAGTACTGATCGACAAAGGCGCAGCGCAAGAAAAAGATTTTTCACCGGGAAAAGTCGTTACTTTTGCCGATGGCACCGCTCGTTCAGTTGTGCGGACGCAGGTGTTTGGAGCCGACTTAATCGTCTATTTGGAAGGAAGTCCTTTGGACGGGGAATTGATCGGATATCCAAAACAGATGAAATTGAGTTCTCCTTAGAAAGATTACTTCTGTCGCAAGTTGTGCGGCAATGCACACCGATGATGTGATCTGTATTCTGGAATAAATTACAATCCTGGCGCCAGCGCATATTGGCTCGTGGTGCCATTTCTGCGCTCCAATGAAAAAAAGGAAATAGTTCGTACCTAATGCGAATGCCGCAGTCGAGTCTGATCAATCCAGTCGTTGCACAAGATCGCGAATCGCAGCACGCCAACCAGTTGAGTACTGGGAATAGCCGCCCTTTGTGAACTCCCGGATGATCGGCCCTAAACGTCTTAGATGGCCAGACGGAAGGCTCGCTCGCAGGTCAAGGTGTTTCGCTTTTTCGGCTGCCGCTTGCACGCGATGGGCGGACACACCTTTCATGTTTGACAAGCGCGCAACTAGCGCCCCCGCCCGCTGTGAGCTTGCGATGCGTTGCGCACGATTGGGAGTAATGAATAGCTGCAATCGTTGTGCCAGTTTTACCGGCACACCGCCCGAGGAGTTGGCGTCGTGTTGGCGGTAGTCGGTCAACGGAGTTTCGACTAGATCTATCGCATCGACCGCTGCTGCAATTGTGGCGATCCATTCGTCATGCATCCAGCCAGCGGGAATTGGAAAAAACATCTCTGTCGCAGAACGGCGAAAGGCCATCGTTGCGCCGGTCGCCACGTTTCTCGTCAGAAATACCTCAAATGCTTTTCCAGCTCGAATGAATGCTCGCTCTCGAAATGACAGCCGGGTCAAGTCGAAAAGGCTCCGGGACAGGACGACCTCGTTACTGTCAACGACACGAGCGTCACCGAAGAGAACGCAAGCCGCGGGCCTCCGCGAGAATGTTTCCAAAATCACTTCAATCTTCCGGTAATGCCAGATGTCGTCCTGGTCCGCCAAAGCGATGATTTCACCGTTACATTTGCGAACCGCCCGCTCCACATTAGCTGCAATGCCAGGCTTACCTGTGTGCGTCAGTAGCTTGAACAGCCGAGAATTTTTGGAAAAGAGCGCGCGGACCCGCTGCAGAGTGTCGTCACTTGAGCCATCATCGGAAAGGACGATTTCGTCAACTGGTCGTGACTGCTGAAGAATGCTCTCCAGTTGCCTTTCAACGAAGGCTGCGCCGTTATAGGTCACAATGGCAACGGAGAACTTGACGTCAGATGTCATTTGCGTTGTTGCCTTTGGACGTGCGAATGACGTGGAAAGTAAATCGGCGATCATGCAGGTGAAGGGTAAAGCATAGAGAAACCTGCGGAAAATTCTGTACGGCTTATCAACCTCAAATACGAAATACCGCAGAGGTAGAGCTGATTGGCGAAAGTGGACTGATTCAATCGCCGAGGCGTAACTTAAAAGAGGTACCGCGCACCCAATGTGTCCGCGTTGTACCCCTCGCGCATATTTCCAAAGGTCCCGAAGAACCCCGATCGATGTGGGTCCCGAAGTACAAACTCCCAGTTTGGCAGTGAATCAAAGCTGAACCCGAGTTCCGGCGCCACATACGTGAGGAAGTGCGCATTGCCGCCCTTGTCTATCTCGCGCTGCCGCTCCCGCCCGATCGTTCTCGTCTCGCCACTGAAGCCCAAGGTCACGGC
>Ga0075030_100006611_pt1 | contig 10371 bp, 8 predicted proteins | sample LitLauG_LLR_2012_FD_71393 | JGI IMG/M metagenome (GOLD analysis project Ga0075030, IMG submission 71393) | Freshwater sediment microbial communities from Pennsylvania, USA - Little Laurel Run_MetaG_LLR_2012 | ecosystem: Environmental > Aquatic > Freshwater > Creek > Sediment | place: USA...
CCGAGTGTTCGCGCAACAGTCGCGAAAGCTGGTCGGCAACGATTTTGTCTTCTCCGGGTTGCAGCATGAACGCGGTCATGGCCAATCCCGGCCTTCCTTCACCGCCTCCCATCACAATGGAAGGCTTCGAACCGCGCAGCAGCTTCGAGGCCTGTTGTGGTGTCAAGGAAATGCGCGCCGTATCCCACGTGATACTCATGTGGGGCACATGATTAGCGATGTCAGGCACAAAGAACGACGTACTCACGCCCTGAATTTTCGTGATTTCCCGCGAGATCCCTTCCAACCGGGCTTGCCATTCTTTGGACAGAGCCTCATGGTCCTCCGCGAGAAAAAGCTCAAGCGCCTTGACCATGCCCAGGATCTCTTCCTTGCCCACCTTCTGGCTGCGGCCTAATGTGTCTTCGTGCGGGCTGTTGTTCAACAGGGCATTCGCGACCATGTCTTTGCGGCCGATCAATAGCCCAGCGCATTGTGGCCCGCGAATCGCCTTGCCGCCGCTGAAAGTCACCAGGTCGTAACCCATATTGGTGTAGTCCCAGAGGTGCGAAACGGGTGGCGTGTCGGCTGCGGCGTCATTCATGCAGGGGAGGCTGTATTCCTTCGCCAGCTTAACCCAGTCTTCCACCTTGATTTGTCCCGCGGCATTAGCGAAGTTGGAGAAGTGCATCATGGCCGTGCGCTCATTGATAGCAGCTCGCAATTGATCCTGCGTTTCGATCTCGACGAGCTTGATGCCCGTGGACCGAAGTTGATGATCAAACGGATTACGATGCGACTTCTGAATGATCACCTCCGACTTCATACCCGTTAGATCCGGTAGTTGCCGGATCAAGGCCTCGTTGCCGCCAGTCAAAATGCCCGCCAGTCCGGATTGGATCGCGGCCGCGGCACCCGAAGTCACCAGCGCGGTGTAACCCTCCGGCAACTTGAGCATTTCCGCGATGCGCTTGCCTGCGGCCACCTCTAAGTCAGGAATACTTACAAAGTGGCGCCCGGCCATGGCCATGACTGCTTCAAGTTCAGGGTGGGGAAGCGAACCTCCCAGCACGGTCATGGTTCCTTCGCAATTGATAACCGTTGGAACCCCGAGTTCTTCGTAGGGATTGCCGGTTTGTCCAAACCCGCTCACTCGCGTGCTTGACCTTGCGGTGCCGCGGCTCCGGGAAAATAACTTACCTGGCGCCAGGATCGAGCCCGCAATCACTCCCACGCTGCCGAGAAAACTGCGCCGGTTCCAATTCGAGTGAATTCGCACGAGACATGCTCCTTTGAGTTACTTATGTGTCGCTGCGGCAATGCAGTTGATTTCCACCAGCGAGTCCCCGGGCAGCGCGGCGACCGCGACGGTTGTGCGCGCCGGACCGCCATGGGGAAAATAGGTCCCGAACACTTTGTGCATTCCATCCCAGTGTTCGATCTTTACCAGGAAGACATTCAGTTGAAGAATGCTGTCCGTCGATCCTCCGCCAATTTCCACGTGCTTCTTGATCTTGTCCATGACTATGGTGGTGTGAGATTCAATTGTCCATTCCTTTGGGTCTCGACTATCGTGGGCACCCTGCCCCGCGACATAAATCAACCCGTTATGGACAACCACCGGCATAATGACGTCTTTTTCGCTGCCCGCCTTGCCTTCGCTATTCAGCTTGCGGATTCCACCAGAATCCTGCGCAGCGGAACTCTGAGCCGATGCACTGCGAGGCAATACGGTGGCAGTGACTCCTAAAGCGGAGAGGATGGAAGCCAAGCGGGCAGCGAACGTTCGGCGAGTGAAAGTCAAATTCATGTATCTTCTCCTTCAATTTAGCTTTTCAGATCCAAGGCCGATCAAGGCAACGCAAAGCTGAAGATGTCACTCCCGGCAGCAATGGCCACATATTGCTTGCCGGCGATTGCATAGCTCATCGGAGATGCACTCATATCTTGGCCAGTACTGAAGTGCCAAAGCGGCTTGCCGGACCGCGCGTCCACAGCTTCAAAGGAGCCGGCATCGTCGCCGAAAAACACCAAACCACCCGCGGTTGCCAGGGTCCCGCCCGAGGAGTGTCCTCCGCCAATCTGCGGGTACTTCCAGGCAATGGAATTTGCGTCCAGGCTGAAAGCGACAAGAATCTTCTGGGAAGTTTCGCCCGGGATGCGTTTTACTCCGGTTGAATAGTAGCCATGACCCTCCTGAAAAATCTGCGGTTTGAAGAAATAGGTTTCACACTCTTCAAGGGCCATGAAATATACGGAATGGGTAGACTCACTGTAAGAGGGTGCGAACCAGTTCGTCGCCCCGGCATATCCTGGGCAAACGCGTGTTCCGCCCGCCATCGGCTCGATGCCCGTTCGAATGGGCCTGCCCTGCGCGTCGATTCCCTTCGCCCAATTCAGCTTCTCAACGAATCGCGTCGCGGAGAGAAACTTTCCATCCGTGCGATCAAGCACGTAGATATAGCCATTGCGGTTTGCCTGCACGAGCAGTTTTCGATCCGCCCCTTGGTAGGCTGCATCGATCAAGATCGGAGTTTCCACTGCGTCATAGTCGAACAGATCATGCGGCGTGAACTGAAAATACCACTTGAGCTTTCCGGTATCCGGGTCGAGGGCCAACACACAGTCGGTGTAGAGATCGTCTCCCGGACGCACCCCGCCTTCGAAATCAGGCGCCGGGTTGCTCGTACCCCAGTAGACTGTGTTGAGTTGTGGATCATAGGTTCCAGGCATCCATGTAGTTCCACCACCATGCAAGTACAGTTTTCCGGGCCAGCTCGAGGAACCGAATTCGCCGGGACCGGGTATCGTCCAGAATCGCCAGGCTAGCTTGCCGGTGATGGCATCGTAAGCGGCAAGAAAACCTCGAACACCGTCATCCCCACCGGAAGTACCTACGAGGACTTTGTCTTTGATCACGAGTGGTGCGCTGGTTGCGCCATAATTCTTGTTCCAGTCCGCATACGCCACGTCCCAGATGAGATTCCCCGAGCGCACATCCAGGCAGAGGAGATGCGCATTGTCTGTTTCCATGTAAACGCGGTCGTGCCACACTCCGACACCACGATTGATGTGCCCTGATGCATCGTCAATCAATCCTTCCGAAATCGGCCACGAATGGTGCCACGCCACGCGTCCGGTGCGCGCGTCCAGGGCCGTAGCGTCGTTCGCCGCGGTTACGAACATCATTCCACTCACTACAACTGGAGTGACCTCAAGCCGGCTTGAGTCGCGGGCATGAAAGACCCACTCCGCACGCAGTCCGGCAAGATTGTCGGGATTGATTTCAGAAAGGCCGCTGAAGCGCCGTCCCGAATAGTCTCCGTTATAGGAGATCCAATTGGCCGCTGGAGGCTGAACCAGAAGGTCCTCGGAGCGAACGTTGATTGCTGCGGATATGCTCGCGGGAGTAGTATCGCCAGCAAAAGCTGCCGAGCAGGTCAAAACAATGGCGATGAGCCCTGCCATGCGCATGCTACAAACCCTTCCGCAATTTCGTGATTTCAGTCTCAACTAAGCTGCCGTGGTCCAGGCCCTGCTCATCGTGCAAGTGGATGGATACCCGGGTTGCTTCCGGAGATACGCTGATCGTCTGGTTGAGTTCCACTGCATTGAGTGGATCGACGGATTGCAATTCGACCACATTGATCTCCGCACCGTGCAGATCCGACACGTGTCCGTAGAGCTTGCCCGCGAAAAACACTCCAAAGGAACCCAAGAGCTGCAATCGGTCAGCCCTGAGAGAGGCTACGAGAGGATGGTCAACTACTCCCCCCGCAGTGACGGCTCGAAGGTCTTTGCTGGTGCGGACCGGAAACCACCAGGTATCGAGAGCATACGAGGCGCCTGGATCGAGATGTCTCATCGGGGTATTGATCTCTGCTTCCATGTAGTAGGGAGCCTCTTCGGGATTGTTGGAACGCAGAGCAGGCAGGCCCTTGTCGTCCAATTCCAGCGCGGCTCCGTTCTTGTAGAAAATTACTGAAGCCTGTCCGGGATATTCCTCCCCGGCTAAATATTGAAACCGCTCGATCATCCCGTATCTCGTTGAGTCATCCACTACGGCAAGCCACCCGGCGTCAGAATCGAGCCACACTTCATTCTCCAGATAAAGCCAGTGCAGGGTGAATATGCCGTAATGAACTGCATACGATGGATCATCGGCGAGGCCGCTCCGCACGTGATACCCATCCGTGTATGCGCTTCGCAGATTTATTGGAGCAAACGCCCAGAAGTCGTGACTGTAGTTGTCTGGGCTCTGCGAATCAGCTGTGTCATACTGCGTCACCGACTGCATCGCCCAGCGAATATCGTGACTGGTGGCATTTTTCATCACAGCATGGAATCTGAGCTGCGGAGAATCATCGTCGATGGTGATCTCCCGTGAATACTGGAGACCAGTTGCCGGATCAGCCGGGCCCTCGAGACGAACCGTGCAAGGATTCTTCGGTGAAACGACGCTAAGTTGGTTTTCGCCGTCATCCAGAACATCGGAGACCGGTCCCGGCCAGTAGCCGTCCCCATGACCTTCCGGCAGGGGCCAGAGTTTGTCGCCTCCATAGTTGACCCATTGACGTTGCTTCGCAGAGATCGCGGGCGGAAAATACTTTCCCTTGTACCGCGGGTTGACGAACAAGTAGTGATGTCCCCCAAACTCAACCTGCATAAGCCTACCGCCGAGTTGGGGAACTAATGTCAGGCGCACCCAATCGTTGAACAACTCCTCGGCCTTCCATCCTTCAAACGTCGTGGCCTGGACTCCACACGGGGAACGGGAAACCGGCAATGCCCAACTGGTGCCCAATGATACAAAGCTGACTGTGGCCACGAGAAGAGCGCCGAATTGTAAGCGCACGGTGCAGGCATCCACCCCGAATCTTGTCGCTCTCCTCTGCCTAGAGAGGTTTCGCAAGCGCTGCCTCCGGGGCAATATGTTTTTGCAGGGGCGAGCGGCTACCAGGTGGCTGGTATCCCAGCTCTCGCGAAATCTGCAATCCCGCCGACTGAATCAGTGGCGCGAGTTGTCGCAGTCGAGCCGTGGCCATGCGTACCATCGGCGCCGTAATACTGAGGCTGGCATTGACGCAGCCAGCGTCGTCCCAGATGGGCGCTCCGACACATCGGATGTGGAGTTCATGCTCCTCCAGATCGCAGGCATAGCCATTCTTCCTGACCCGGTATAATTCAGCCTCCAACTCCTGAAGATTCCCCACCGTGTTCGGTGTCAGGCGCTTCAGCGCCAACTGGGGCAGAACTCTTTCCCGCTCATTGTCGGGCATGTAGGCCAGCATGACCTTGCCGACCGCCGTGCAGTACAACGGAACGGCCACGCCGATGCGTGAGTGAATGCGCAACTGTTCGGGCGAATCCAGCTTATCGACATATACTGCGGATAGTCCGTGACGCACGGTCAGATGAGTGGTTTCGCGCGTTTGCCGATTCAATTCCTGAAGGTACGGCAGACTCACGCGGCGAATATCGAGCTGGCTCAAGGCCGCCTGGCCGATTGCGAAACATGTGATTCCCAAGTGGTACACACCGTCCCCGCCGCACTTCAAGAAGCCCGAGGCTTCCAGGTTCGCCAGGAAACGGTGAACCGTACTCACCGGCAGCCGCGATCGGCTCGCGACCTGTTTGGCAGCGAGGCCCTGCGGTGACTCGCTGAACAGTTGCAGAAGACGCAACCCGCGCTGCAGAGCGGTAATGGTGTAGCTTCGCTTTTGAGAATCTGTCATAAGCGCCGAGAACTTCTGTATCACACAATGAAAGCGCAAATTATCTGATGAAAGTCACATTTGTGCAAGTAGGCCTCTTGTCCTACAGCCGTCCAAACTTTTTGACGGCTTCTACAATCGATTTCATTTGCTCGATCACTGCGTACATCGAGTGCTCTTTGAAATCCATTTGTTGGGCGAGTTGCAGCACCTCCACAGCTTTAGCCTTTGGGACCACCACGACCCCATCGCTGTCTGCGGCGACAATGTCGCCTGCATTGACCGTTACACCGTCGCAGGTCACCGGCACCTGAGAACCCCCGAATCGATAGTGATGCACAGAAGTGGAGGGTACTATGCCAGTTGCATATACCGGGAACCCGATCTTGCGCAAATACCCAACATCGCGAACTCCTCCATCGATTACTGCTCCGGCGTACCCCCGGGCCGCCATCGCGGTGCCCATCAGTCCGCCCATTCCCGCAATGTCCTCGCCGTCCTCGACCACCATCACGTAAACAGAATCAGTGGACCCCTGATCGATCGCTTGCAGCATACCGTTCAGCGCAGCGGGGTCACTATTGCCTTCGTCTTTCTTGAGCTGAACTGTCCGGGCAAAACCGGCAAACTTGGTGGTGAAGATCGGCTGCATGCGGTGACTCATGTACATGCGCCGGCCGGCTAATTGCTCCAGAGCATCTGACACCGAGGCCACTTCGACGCGACGAAACTCCGCAATCAAAGCAGCGTCGGACAGCGGCGATGCCGGGGCTGTCCCCGTCTGCGCCCGCAGAAGTCTGGCTCCGCACAAAACGGCGCACAGAACGCCGACGGATAGCACAGATGCCGCAAAAACGCGTGACTTCACAAGGCCACGAAACTTGTTCATTCGTCCTCCTGGATGCACATATGTGCGCGGACTTTAACACTGTTTTTCGTAGAGTGGAAGAGTGAAGGGATCACGCAGGAACAAGAATGAAGCTCACATCGCAAACAAGAACGTCCCGATTGTTCATCTAATGCCTCACTGTCGTACTAACGATCAGGTGGGGCGGGCAGAGGAGCTTTGGCCAGGAGGGGAAAGCGGTGAATTTGTCTTCCGGCGCTTTCGACATCGGCATTCTTTGGCATGCTTGCAGGAACCTATTGCAGAAGCCGCAAAGCAGTTGACATGTCCAAGGCGATTGAGATAAACATCCTCGTCCGGGTCGTTGTGAAACATTTTCAAAGTTCAGCTTGATATTTTCATTGGATGAAAGTGCGTTTGTCCGCGTAGCGGTTGGCCAGCAGAGGGCGGGAGATCAGCCAGGGCTGAAGGTCTTGTTGTGAAGCCTGAGTTGGATTCGCAACAGCGAACTCGCGGGAATGTTTGAGTGATACGGTTTCGTCGATGCTCGCAACTCCCAAGTCGTTTTGGGCATTGGTAGGAGTGCTGGCAGCCCTTTGGGCTGCCAACAACTTCGTCGCCTGGTCGCAAACCCAATGGCAAGTTCCGCGCCAGAAAACCGTCGAGCCGGTCTTGCTGCCGGGCAAGCAAACATTCGCGTCCACCTGTGCCAATTGCCACGGCCTGGATGGCAGGGGCGGCGAACGCGCGCCGAACATTGCGGAAAGACCAAGAGTGCAACAGCTTTCCGATGCTCAACTCTTCAAGATCATTGAGAATGGTGTTCCTGGAACTGGAATGCCTGCCTTTCACTCTCTCGAGAGTTCTAGCATCAAAGCAGTCGTAACTTACTTGCGGACCTTGCAAGGCGCGAAGAATCCGGTCAAACTGCCTGGCGACCCCGGACGCGGGGAGACCATTTTCCTTGGTAAAGCGGGATGTGCCGGCTGCCACATGGTTGCCGGCAGAGGCGGTTTCATTGCGTGTGATCTCTCCGGCTACGCTCGCACGCACACTGTGGAACAAATTCGAAACGAGATGACCAGCCCAACGCCGAGCAGCGATCATCAGGGGCGACTCGTGACTGCGACCATCCGTAATGGCGAGAAATGCACGGGCAGAATCCGTAACGAAGACAATTTCTCTGTGCAGCTGCAAACGATGGACGGGACTTTTCATTTCCTTGCGAAGTCAGAGGTAGAAAAGTTGGAAGACAGTTCCCAAACTCTGATGCCCTCTGACTATGGCTCAACACTTAGCCCCAGTGAACTGAACGATATCGTCAGCTACTTGATGAGTGCAGCCCGCGCCAGCACCAGCCAATCGGCAAACCCCGAGAAAGAGTTTGAAGAGGAATAGACCATGATCCGCGAGGTCAACTCAAGAGTTCGTTTGATGGGAGAGGCGTTCTCTTGAATTGCAGCATGAAAGTCCTGCATATCTTCATCATTGCGACCTTGCTGCTTATTGCGTTGAGCGCACCAGGTTTTGACCCCGCCCCAGCCCTGCCTGGAGAGTTTCAATTGAAGGCCGCTTCGCCAAGATTCTGGGATCTGGTGGATCACAAAGCCAAGTTGAGCGTTGTGAGCACCGGCTTTGGGTTTACCGAGGGCCCGGTGTGGGATGAGGCGGGCTTTCTCTACGTAAGCGACGAAACCATCAACAAGATTTACCGGCTCCATCTCGATGGCAAGAAGGAGGAGGTAATTGCGCTCGGCGACCCCGACGGTAACACTTTTGACCGCCGGCATCGGCTGATCGACTGTGCCAGCGTATTGCGTGCGATCATCGAAGTAACTCCCGATGGAAAATATAGAGTTTTGGCCGACCACTACGACGGGAAAAAACTTAACAGTCCAAATGATGTGATCGTTGGACCGGACGGAGCGCTGTATTTCACGGATCCGACATTGGACTTGGTTGCTGGTGAAAAGCAGGAGACTCCCTTCCAGGGCGTCTACCGCCTGGACGCGAAAGGCAACGTGCAGTTACTCACCAAGGATCTCAGCCAGCCGAATGGTCTCGCTTTTTCGCCGGACGGTAAGCACTTCTATGTCGATGACAGCCAAGCGAGAAACATCCGCGTATACGACGTTGCCTTTGACGGAACCCTTAGGAACGGCCGGATCTTCGGCGAGGAACCGGGCGGGAAGGGCGATGGAGTGCCCGATGGAATGAAAGTGGATAAGAACGGGAACCTCTTTGTTACGGGGCCGAGAGGTATCTGGGTCTGGGATGCAAAAGGCAACCACCTCGGCACAATTGTCATGCCAGAGCAGCCGGCAAATCTGAATTGGGGTGATAAGGATTATAGGACGCTCTACATTACGGCCACCACCTCTGTGTATCGCCTGGAGATGAAGACGCAGGGCTTCGTGCCGTATCTATGAAGAAGCCGTCCGGGAGCGATGCCTCGTAGGCAGGGGACCTCTGCAGCGGGGAGTCCGAAGCCGTTCTTAGGTAATCCATGTCAGTGACGATCAAGAGCAAGGCGCTGTGCCGATGGGACCTGGTTGCTTTGGGCGAGGTCATGCTGCGTTTCGATCCCGGAGACCGGCGTATCTGGACAGCCCGCAATTTTGAAGTGTCCGAAGGTGGAGGAGAATACAACGTTGCACGCGGGCTCAAGCGCTGCTTTGGCCTGGATACGGCAATGGTCACCGCATTTGCCGACAATCCCATTGGCCGACTGCTGCAGGATCTCATCTATCAGGGCGGAGTCGACCAAACGCTGATTCGTTGGGTGGAGTACGACGGCATCGGACGCTCCGTCCGCAACGGTCTTAATTTCACGGAGCGCGGGTTCGGGATCCGGCCGGCGTTAGGCTGCTCGGACCGAGGTCACACCGCGATTTCTCAATTGCAGCCCGGGCAGATCGACTGGGAGGATATTTTTGGCCGCTGCGGGGCGCGCTGGTTCCATACCGGCGGCATTTTTTGTGCCTTGTCAGAGAGCACTCCGGATGTGGCACTCGAAGCGATGAAGGCAGCTCGCAAGCACGGGACGGTCGTTTCCTACGATCTGAATTACCGTGAGTCTCTGTGGAAGGGCGTAGGGGGAAAGAAGCGCGCACAAGAAGTCAATCGCCGCCTCGCGTCGCTGGTGGACGTGATGCTTGGCAACGAGGAAGATTTCACTGCCGCTCTTGGATTCGAGGTTCCGGGGCTCGACGAGAATATTTCCAAGGTCGAGGCAGAAGCGTTCAAGAAGATGATTGCGGCAGTCACGCAGGGATTTCCATTTCAAGTGGTTGCCACGACGCTCCGCAAGGCTGAGACCGCCACTCTCAATGATTGGGGAGCCATTTGCTGGCAAGACGGTTCTTTCTACCAAGCGAAGCCGCGAGAGAATCTTGAAATCTTTGATCGGGTCGGTGGCGGCGATTCGTTCGCCTCCGGATTGATCTACGGATTTTTGAACGGACAGGGGCCGCAATGGGCCGTTGAATGCGGTGCCGCGCATGGGGCACTGGCCATGACTACGCCCGGCGACACGACCATGGTGACTTTGAAGGAAGTGATGCAGGCAATGCGTGGAGCAGGAGCTCGGATCGAGCGCTAGTCTTACAAAATGGCGCGGTCCGAAACGAGACAAGATGACGAAAGAAGAGAATCGCAAACGAATCGCGGATGTAGGAATCATTCCGGTTGTGCGTGCCGCATCCGCGCACCAGGCGATGTTGGCTGTAGAAGCTATACGTGCGGGCGGCATCTCGATTGTCGAAGTGACGATGACCGTGCCGGGTGCAATCGAAGTCATCAGGCAGTTGGCGAAGGCCGCGGGCAGTGAAG
>Ga0075030_100006615_pt1 | contig 10369 bp, 6 predicted proteins | sample LitLauG_LLR_2012_FD_71393 | JGI IMG/M metagenome (GOLD analysis project Ga0075030, IMG submission 71393) | Freshwater sediment microbial communities from Pennsylvania, USA - Little Laurel Run_MetaG_LLR_2012 | ecosystem: Environmental > Aquatic > Freshwater > Creek > Sediment | place: USA...
CCTGCCACACCCGTTCCGAATTCCTTGTAATTGCGCCACCAGAAAAACTTTTTGGGGTCAAACGGCATGTGAGGCATCCCGGCAATATACCGTTCCCAATCCACGGTATCCGCCGATGCGTCTGTGGGCATCGTATATTCCCATGCGCCCAAGGCATCCTGGCGGTCGTAGACCGCATTGACCATATTGAGTTTGCCTATTTCACCGCTCTTATATAAGTCATGGGCTTTTTGAAAAACAATATTGCTCACATACTGGCTGCCTACCTGCATCACCTTGCCGCTGGCTTTCTGGGCCGCGATCACGTCGTGTCCTTCGCTGATGTAGTGAACCATTGGTTTCTCGCAGTACACATGCTTGCCGCTCTTTAAGGCATCCTTGGTGATGCGCGCATGCCACTGATCGCAGGTGGCAATAATCACCACATCAATATCTTTCCGGTCCAGTATTTTATGGTAATCGTTGGTGACAAAAAGATTGTTGCCATACAGTTCTTTTGCCCTGTCAAGGCGCCCTTTATAAAGGTCACAGGCAGCCACTATTTCCACGCCCGGGACGTGCAGTGCCGTCGCTGCATTATTGTTGCCCATGATACCCATTCCGATCACCGCCACGCTGATCTTATCATTGGCAGTGATGTGTTTTTGAAAAGGTAAGATCAATTCTTCATGAGATGGCTGGCCGGCCAGGGAAACCAGGGATCCGGTACTCAACGCGAGCGTGGTACCGCCCAAATGTTTGAGAAATTTCCTGCGGGACGATTCTCGTTTCGGTGTTTGCATCAAGATTAATTTAAATGAAGGAAAATTGAACAAGTACCATGCCCTCATCAGGTTGTCAGCATGAGACCAAGCATTCGTGGCAATAAATTTAAACAGATTTTGCTATAAGCGTCAAAACTTTTTGACGGCCTGCAAATCGGGAGGCAAAAGGTGACCGTACTAAAAAGAAAACCTGCAGCATTGTAGCGCTGCAGGTTCCGTTGTTGTTGTCTATGTTGACCGTCTTAAAACCAGCTACCGGTCCATCGTTCGTCGTATTTGTTGCCCAATTTTCTTTTCCTCCTGGCTACTTTCGCTCTTTGGATCAACATCGTCACCACCATCAGAGGGATAAACAAAAGGGTGAGGGGAGGGATACCCAGCATAGAGATCCACTGGCCCCCGAATTGCCTGCGCATGGGGCGTTTCAGCCGCTCTGCAATTAAATACATGCTCGGAACGATAATCAGCGTCATAAAGAATGCGAAGGCCAAACCGAAGATAATGGTCCACGAAAGCGGCTTCCAGAATACGGCGCTGTCACCGCCAAAGAATATGTGCGGATTTAAGTCGGCAAACATGGTAATAAAATTAATATTGAAGCCGACGGCCAGCGGCAGCAAGGCCAGGATAGCGGCAAGTGCTGTCAGCATGACGGGAATGATCCTGGTTTTGCCCGCTTTGATGACCGCTTCGCGTGTCTTCATGCCGCGGCCCCTTAATTCATCGGCAAATTCAATGACTAAAATCCCGTTTTTGACCACTATTCCCGCGAGGCCCACGATTCCGATACCGGTCATTACTACCGATACCTGCATGCCCGTGATGGCAAAGCCAAGCAAGACTCCTATGACACTGAAGATAATTTCGGTCAAAATGATGACAGATTTGCTGACCGAATTAAACTGCAGTACCAAGATCAGTAAGATCAGTGCCAGGGCATATAAAAGGGCCTTCCCAAGAAACGAGGCGGTTTCGGCCTGTTGGGCGCCCTCGCCGGTTTGGGTGATCGTAGTGCCGGTGGGCACGCTGGTGAAATTGTCTATGGCGGTTTTGATCTTTGCGTTTACTTCCGTAGGTGTATAATTCGAAAGTACATTCGAAAATAAAGTGATAACGCGTTTTACATTTTTTCGCTTGATGCTGCCGTAAGTACTGGTATAGTCCACGTCCACCAGTGAGGTAATCGGCACTTTTTTGATCAGCCCGGAGGGCATTTCGCGGAATACTATTTTCATATTCAGCAAGTCAGCAAGGCTTTGCCGTTGCACTTCGTCATTGCGTACCTGGATCTTGTATTCATCCTCCCCGTCTTTTATTTTTGAAGCTTCCTTTCCAAACAAAGCGGTCCTTATTTGCATGCCGATCTGGGCGGTGGAAACACCTTGCGTTTGGGCACGGTCCCGGTTAATGGTAAGGGTAATTTCAGGGTTCGTTAAGTCGACGTCCAGCTTTAATTCCTCAACACCAGGTATCTGCAAGCTATCGAGGTAGTTTTTCAGCGATTTGGCTGTCGTTGTCAGGTTTTCAAAATCTTCGCTGGCCACTTCTATATTGATCGGGGGATCGGTTGGCGGCCCGCTGGACTCCTGGGCGACAGAAATTTGAGCGCCGGGGATACCCCTGATGGCATTCCTGATCGAATCCAGGTACGGCGCGGTGGCTACCCCGTTTCGTTGTTCAAATTCTACAAAGGAGACCTGCACCCGCCCGAGATTGGGCCTGGTGCTGCGGTCACCGCTGGCCGGATCCGAAGCGCCGACGGCAACATTGGAAATAATACTTTCTACAATCGGGTTGGGTTTCATTTGCGGCCCGTCCAATACCCGGGTCACCCTTTTTTCCAGTTCATTGGTAATTGAATCCGTATAGTCGACGCTCGTCCCTACCGGCATCTGCAAATACACATAGATAAAATTAGGGTCTCCTTTCGGGAAAAAAACCACCGGGACCTTTCTGGCCACAAAAAAGACCAGCGAGAAAATCAGTAGTAAAAAGGTGCCTATTAAGAGTCCTACCGGTTTCCATCCCGTCAGCGCCCAGTTCAATAACTTCTCATAACTGTGCATAATGGCAGGGAGGACCCGGTTCTGAAAACTGTGAATCAAACCGTCAAAAACATATCGGTTCACCAGGACAAGTATGGAAAAAAATATCAGCAGGTTACCCAAAAATGGAAAGTGGCTGAAATCAAGCAGGATACCGGCCGCCAGAGGAATCCAAAATGCAGGCTGTTTAAAAATATCCGATTTCTTTTTTACGCCAGGGTCATCAGGGTGATTCATAAAATCAACCGCGAAGACCGGGTTCATAATAAATGCCACAATGAGCGAGGCTGCCAGCGTAAAGATGAGCATGGTAGGCAGGTAGATCATAAACTTACCAATGATACCGGGCCAAAACAGCAATGGGAAAAACGGGGCCAGTGTCGTCAATGTGCCCGCAAGCACAGGGATAAACACCTCTCCGGCGGCCATCTTTGCCGAGCGCACCGGCGAAAGCAACCCTTTGTTTTCGGTAAAGATGCGATGCGTATTTTCAATAACCACGATGGCATCGTCTACAATGATGCCGAGGCCGAATAGTAAAGCAAATAACACGATAAAGTTGAGGGTCACATGCGACCCTACAATAATATCAGCCATGGGTAAAAACTGAAATGCCACAAACATGGACAGGGGGACCGATAATGCGACGAAAAATGCATTGGTGACGCCCATGAAAAACATTAGGATCAGCAGTACCAGCACAAACCCGATGACGATGGAATTGACCAAATCATTGAAGGAAGTTCGGGTGGAACGGCTTTGATCACCCGTGATTACCACATTTAAATTGGACGGGAGCAGGGTGCCCTTCATTTCGTCTACCGTTTTCTTCACGTCATCCGAAGTCTCAATAAGATTTTCGCCGGCTCGCTTAATAATGTTTAGTGTTACCACGTTTTTCCGGTTCAAACGGGCATAGCTTTCGCTGGTTTTTACAGTGTCTTTGATGGTTGCAATATCTTTTAAATAGATCGGAGACCCCCCGTTATTGCGGATAATGATCTTCTGGATGTCATAGGCGGTTTTAAACTGCCCTTTTACCTGCAGGGTCCGCTTCATATTTCCCACATCCAGCAGGCCGCCGGAAATGTCCACGTTTTCGGCCTGCACCGCGTTGGAGATATCGTCAAAGGTTATCCCTGCACTTTGCATTTTGTAATTGTCAACATTGATCTGGAACTCTCTTTCTGGTGCGCCCACAATATCTACACGGGTCAACTGTGGCAATTCTTCCAGTTTGTCTTTGGCATCATCGGCAAACTTTTTGAGGCTGACCATATTATAATCGCCACTGAGGTTGACGAACATGATCGGTTGTTCACTGAAACTCACTTCGAGCACATTTGGCTCGGCCGTGAGGTCGGTGGGCAGGTCAATCTTCGCCTTGTCAACAGCATCTTTTGTTTTTTGGAGTGCTACCTCGGTTTTTACATCCGTGCTGAATTCCACAATGATTGCCGAAAAATCCTGGATCGACGTACTGGTGATTTTATTGATCTTTGCACCCGTGATCCCTTTCAACTGCTTTTCAATAGGACGTGTCACCAGGTTTTCAATGTCTTTGGGAGAGTTGCCCACATAGGTTGTTTGCACATAAATCGTGGGAATGACGATATCCGGAAACTGCTCCTTGGGTAATGTCACAAACTGGTAAATACCTGCCAGAGAAACAAAAAGTATGAGCAGGTAAATGGAAGTTTTATTACCTATCGCCCAGCTGGTAGGTTTAAATTGTTTGAATTTTTCTTTTATATTTTCCTTTAGACTCATAATTTTCGTTTGTCAATTTTCAAAAGAAGTTTTTGTTCAGACGCCGGTAGTAGTCACTGACTGGCCGTCGTACAAGGATTGGTATCCTTCGGTTATCAACTGTTCGCCAGGTTGCAACCCTCCTTTCACCTCAATCTGGTCCCCGGATAACTGGCCGACCAGAACCTTACGTTTGCGGGCCACCAGTTTATCCCCTTCTTTTACTGCTACCAAGACAAACTTTCCTGATTCGTCGGTTTGCAGGGTGTTAACATTAATGACGACAGTGCTCGGGGTGGAATAATCCAGAATATTGACCACCGCCACCTGGTTGGGTCGTAGAACGAGGCCTTCGGGCACCTTAATCTGGGCAGTCAGGCCACGGGTGCTGGTGCCAATCGTCTCGCTCAGGAAGGTAATAGTGCTGCTGAATGTTTTATTAATATCAGGCACTTGCACTTCGACCGTGGACCCCTTGCTTACTTTATCCATATAGTTCTCAGGAATGATGACCGTAACCTTGACATTAGATTGGTCTACCACTTTAATGTAACCGGCAGGCGGAAGGCCGCTGAAGGTTTCGCCAACATGCGTCGTTACTTCGTCAACAATCCCATTTACGTTGCTGTACACATTGGTGAGATTGGCCGATGCTTCTGCGGTATTGACGCTGGCCTGTACGGTCTTCAGGTTGTTCTCTAAAATTTCCACGTTGGTCTTATCAGTCAATAATTGCACCTCAGTGCCAATATGCTGATCCCACAGGTTTTTTTGACGGTCGTATATCGATTTCGCAAGGTCGAGCTGAGACTGCACACCTCCGAGTTGTTGCTTCATGGCAATTACATTCTGGACTGCAACCGCGTCGTCGAGTTTGGCAACCAGCTGTCCTTTTCTAACAAAGTCACCCTGTTTTACCAGCAGTTCCTTTAACTGACCGGGCTGGCCGGAAGGAGTGATGTAGGAGACGTTTTTATCGTCCACCGATCCTTGCAACTGGAGGTAGTGCTTGAATTCCTGCATCGAAACAGGAACAATTGCCACCAGTTTTGGCTTTTGCACGGGGTCTGCACTGGTATCCAATTTGGCAATGTCTTTTTGCAGGGAAGTAATCTTATCATCCAGCTGGGCCCGGTCCTGCTGCAGTTTCAGCAGGTCTGCCTTCTTATCATCCAGGGATCCTTTTTTGGCGGTATCGTTACAGGAAGAAGTCACTGCCAGGAAAATAATCAGCCAAACTAGTTTTGTTATTTTTTGCATGTTACTATTGATTAATTGGTAGTTGAATTATGTTTTTTTTACAGTTTGCCGGTGGCCTGCAAGAAGTTAATTTTTGCGATGATGGCGTCATATATGGCACTGTAGTAATTGTTCTGGGCGGTGATCAGCTCGGTTTGGGCCGTATTAATTTCCTGGTTGCTGCCCACGCCCTGGTCGTATTTTAATTTGGTCTGATTGTAGACATTCTGCGCCAGTTCAATATTTTTCTTTTGACTGTCCATCGTGATCAGTGCGGACTTCATGACAATCCGGGACTGGGAAACGTCATTGTCAATGGAAGCCCTCAGCTGGTCGATGTCGTTTTGTATTTGACGAAGACTGATCCTGGCATGGGCGATATTTGAATTCCTGAGACCGCCATCAAAAATCGGCACAGTTAAAGAAAGACTGACGTAGGAAGTAGTAAAATAGGGCAAGCCGCTCTTAAAGAAATCAAAAGTCGTTCGCTGTGCGTTTTGATTCAGGTTGGCCGACAAAGATAGCGAGGGTATCTTACTGAGCTGGTACCTCCGGATATTGAAGGTTTCCAGCTTGCTGGAAAGACCCAGCAATTGAAAATCTTTCCGGTCCTGGTAAGAATAACTTTCATCGAGCACATCTGATTTTATTTGCTCGTCCGACAAGCTATCGGTCAACACGAGGCTATCCTTTTGCGGCATATTCATCAGGTACTTCAGGCCGGCAGTCCCCGCATCAATTGTGTTTTGGGCGCTCAACTGCTGCGTCTGCAAATTATTGAGCTGCACCTGGACCTTATCGACGTCCAGCTGTTCGGCAAAACCATTTTTGAAAATTTGCCTGGTATCGCTCAGCAATTTCTGATAACTGTCAATGTTGGCGCTGATGGTGCCTATTTGCCGCCGGCCCACTATAAGCTGGTAATAGATTTTATAGACATTGGCTTTGATCAATTCTTCGGTGACTTCGGCTTTTTTGACATAATAGTCGATCGAGGTTTTCCTGGCCTGTAACCCGGCAAATACCTGCCCGTCGAATAATACCTGCTGCAGGGCTGCCCCGTAAGTGCCGTTATATTTCGTGCCGAATTTAATGGGTACAAATGTGTTGGCGGGAGCGTTCGGGTTCAAAAACTGAGCAGGGATCAAACTGGTTGGGATAGACAGGTAATCAACCAGCGAGGCGCTTGCAGAAAGCTGCGGCAGCGCCATAGCCGTTATGCCCTTATTGGTCTGCTGCTGTAACTGGATATCCAACAAAGCGTCTTTCACCTGGACCGCATTTTTCAGCGCATAGTCGACCGCCTGCTTGGCGCTAAACCTATTGATTACTAATGAGGTATCCGACTGTGCGCTACCGGCGGCCCCGGCCGCTAAAAACCCAATCATTACCAATGTAGTGCGAATTCTTTTTATTTTCATCATGCTGCAGTTTTGTTTAACCTTTCTGTTTGATATTTTAATATGAGTTTATATCCTTTCAGGGTCGCGATTCCAAACAAAAAATATTCAATCATTTGTAAATGAAGATTAATCAGCGGGAATTTGTTCTTTGGAAATAATTGTTCATTAAACGGAAGCATCATTGTCTCCAGGCGGATTTTGGCAACCACTTCGCCATTCACCTCCGGTCTGTATAACTCCTCACGTTTGCCTCTTTCGATATTTTCTTTCATGAGTTCCAGCAGAAACTTGTATTTATACTCCGTTATTTTTTTGAAACTGCCCGGGTAGTTCCGCTCAATGTCAAATACGATCATCGGATTCATGTTGTCGAACATGATCTGTAACATTTCAATGGCCTGGTAGACCTCATGAATCGCATTTTGCGAAATGGCCTTATAATTTTGGCAGCAGTCTTTATTGTATTGGAGGATGTCGGCGACCACGTCATCTACCAGCTCATTCTTGTCCGAAAAGGAATGATAGATGGTCTTTTTGGAAACTCCCAACTGGTTGGCAATTTCATCCATAGTTACGGATTTTATGCCGTACCTGCGAAACAGTTCGTTTGCCTTTTCTTTAATTCTGTCCTTGATTTCCATCGGAGGCAAAACTATGGAAACTTTTTGTGTTGCCAAAGTTTCCTCCATTTTTCTTGATCAAAGGCGAAGTTTTCTGGATGAACGGTACAAAACCTACCTTTAATTTTAATTTTGTATCTATGCCAAAGTCAGCCCGTTACCAAAAATTTATTCAGTATTTCTTACAGGGATTGCTCATTCTTGGTCCGGTTTCAATTACCATCTATTTCATCTATGAGGTATTTGACAAGATCGACAATATCCTCAGGCCGGCTATTAACATCCCGGGGATTGGTTTTGTGATTATTATCGGGTTTATTGTTGCGGTAGGGTATTTGAGCTCTTTCTTCGTCATGGGGCGTATTTTGTCGGTATTAGATAAGTTACTCGAAAGAACGCCGGGGATAAAGCTCTTCTATTCTTTTGTCCGCGATTTTTTCGAAGCCTTTGCAGGTAATAAGAAGAAGTTCACCAATAGCGTCCTGGCAAACGTGGATGATACTGATATCTGGCGGGTAGGTTTCATCACCCAGGAAGATATGAGCGGCTTTGGCATGGAAAATTATGTGGCGGTGTACCTGCCGATGGCCTATTCGGTTGCGGGAAATGTGTATATAGTGCCCAAGGATAAGGTCCGGCCTATCACTAACATCAGCGCCACCCAATCTATGAAGTTCGCGGTGAGTGGCGGGGTTACGGATACCAATTCGGATCAGCCCCAAGAAGTGTAAGGCCCTTTGGATTGAGACTTTGCCTGCTGAAATCCCGCGGTTTTTCCTGTTACCCTACAAGAGCTCTTCGGGTACCTATCTCCGCCAGGGAGCACCCCTGTCGCCGCCGTGCATGGTCGCGCCGGGTTCGGTGCCCAGGAGCCGTGATGCCAGTGAAGCGGCTATGCGCCCTGTTCAGGCAGGGAGAGCCGATGCCGCCTTACCTCAGCTTATTTTTGTAATTTTGCTGGCTAATTACTTCTCTATGGCAGAATTGATGGACAAGGTTCTCAGCGAAAAAAAGACTATTCACAATTTTAATGCGGGACCGTCTGTACTTCCCAAGGTGGTGTTTGAACAGGCGGCACAGGCCGTGTTGAATTATAACAATTCAGGACTTTCCATACTGGAAATGGGCCATCGCACGCCAGATTTTGAAGCGATCATGGCGGAAGCACGGTCCCTGGTAAAGGAGCTGATGCGCCTCGACAGTGATCATGAGGTCTTATTTCTGCATGGTGGCGCTTCCACTCAGTTCATGCAGGTACCCATGAACTTTTTGAACGAATCCGACACCGCCGCCTATGCCGATACGGGCGTATGGAGCTCAAAAGCACTTAAGGAAGCAAAATTATTTGGTAAAGTAGCGGTGGTTTGCAGCTCCAGGGAGGCCAACTATAACTATATTCCGAAAGATTTTGCGATTCCCAATGACGCCGCCTATTTTCACATTACGACCAATAACACTATTTACGGTACCCAGTGGCACAAAATTCCGGACGTCGGCGTCCCGCTCATTGCCGATATGTGCAGCGATATATTCAGCCGTCAAAGGGATTTTAATTCTTTTGCATTACTCTATGCCGGTGCGCAGAAAAATATGGGGCCCGCAGGCGTTAACCTCGTCGTGGTTGATAAAAACCGGTTGGGTAAAGTGCGCCATACGCTGCCAACCATCATGGATTATCGCAATCATATAAAAGAGGGGAGCATGTTGAATACTCCCCCGGTGTTCGCCGTGTATGTTTCCCTGCTGACCCTACGCTGGCTGCAGCAAATGGGGGGCATTGATGCCGTGGAAAAGATCAATAACAAAAAGGCCGAATTATTATATGCTGCCATTGACAGCAGCGATTTGTTTCAGGCGACGGCAGCCAGAGAAGACCGCAGTAAGATGAATGCCTGTTTTGTGATGAAAGACCCCGCGCGGGAAAAGGCGTTTCTTGCTTTTGCCGAACAGCATGGCATTTACGGCATCAAGGGACACCGTTCCGTTGGAGGATTCAGGGCATCGTTATATAATGCCTTGCCGCTAACCAGCGTGGAATTCCTGGTGGATATGATGAACCAGTTCGAAAAGAAATACTGATGGGTGTGCCCACACCTTATTGAAGACTACCGGCGCGTGTATCACGAAGCATTCCGCGGGCGAAACGGCAGAATATGTCCGGACTTTGAAACTAGACGAAATCTAAAAATCAACCGGTCCAATTTTAAATCCTATCCGAATGTTTATATTTGCGGCTTTGCAAATAATGCTGCAGTTGGCTTTAAATAATTCAAAATGATTTCAATCTCACCCTTTAAGGCGCTGCGACCAGAGCCTCAGTTTGCGAAGCAGGTAGCATCGCGTCCTTATGATGTGCTAAATAGTGACGAAGCCAAAGTCGAAGCGGAAGGCAATCCCTTTTCCTTTTTGCATATCACCAAAAGCGAAATTGATTTACCGGCAAGCACGGATATTCACAGTCCAAAGGTGTATATCAAGGCAAAAGAAAATCTGGATGCCTTTATCAGCCGCCCGGTACTTTTCATGGAAAGCAAACCCTGCTATTATAT
>Ga0075030_100006616_pt1 | contig 10369 bp, 3 predicted proteins | sample LitLauG_LLR_2012_FD_71393 | JGI IMG/M metagenome (GOLD analysis project Ga0075030, IMG submission 71393) | Freshwater sediment microbial communities from Pennsylvania, USA - Little Laurel Run_MetaG_LLR_2012 | ecosystem: Environmental > Aquatic > Freshwater > Creek > Sediment | place: USA...
CTTCAACTTTTGTCCCAATTGCAAATGCAACCTGCACCCCTCTTGTCCCCAGTGCAAGCGTGAAGTCGGCGAGCTAGACAAGTTCTGCCCGGGCGATACGTTTACGGTGATGGGCAGAGGCGGAATGCCGGTTGCGGATTTGAACGCCGCAAAAAGCGCGCTCCAACTATCGGAGGCGCCAAGAGCCCCATTAGCCGCGGCGTTTCCGGCAGCGGCCTGGATTTGGTCTTCGCCGATCAGCTTGGAGTTTGGCTCAGCAGGAACGAAGTCTTCGATTTTGTAACCGGTACCTGCCGTAAAAGTAGCGGCGTTTGCCGTAGTGATTTCGCTAAGAAGCAAGTCGCTGCCCCATGAGGTGGCCACGGTCGGCGAAGCCGCCGCCGTACCTGTGCCTTCGGTTGCGTTAGCGATATCGAGCGAGTTGCTCAGCGCCACTCCGGAATATTCCATGATGGAGAAGCGCAGCGAGGCGCCTGTGATATTGTCGGAAACAGTTACTGTATTAGCGCCGCCAGCAATGTTTTCCGCGTAGTAGATCGCGTTCGTTTCTCCGTCCAAGGTCATGTTGAAGAGCACCGCTTGCTTGTAGGTGTTGGAGTGAGAATCCGCGACGCCGAGCGTTTGGCCCGATTTGCCGGCCCGGATGACGACCGCGATCCAGTTTCCCGCAGTGTTATTCGTAGTGAACGCCAAAGAGGACGAGTTACTAGTGCCAGCGTCCTTGCCGACGTGCTGAACGAGCTTGATACCGCCTGAACCGACAGTCACAGTGAAAGCGACGCCGTTGCTGGCGACTCCGCCGACGGTTACGACGACGTTGCCGGTTGTTGCGCCCGCCGGTACCGGCGCGACGATGCTGGTGCTGCTCCAGCTCGTCGGTGTTGCCGAGGTGCCGTTGAATGTGACGGTGCTGGTACCCTGCGAAGCGCCAAAGTTTGCGCCAGCGATGGTCACGGATGTCCCGACGACGCCCGAAGTGGGAGTGAGACTGGAGATGCTCGGAGACGGAATAGTGACGGTAAAGCTGCTGCCATTGCTGGCCTGACCGCCTACTGTCACTACAACGTTACCAGTCGTCGCGCCCGTCGGAACCGGGACAGTAATGCTAGTCGCGCTCCAACTCGTAGGTGTCGCGGCCGTTCCGTTAAAGGTCACCGTGCTGGTGCCTTGGCTCGCGCCAAAATTCACGCCAGCGATCGTGACCGATGTTCCGACCGGACCCGAAACAGGACTCAGGCTGCTGATACTTGGAGCCGCAGAAGTTACCGTGAAGGTCGCGCCGTTGCTGGCGACTCCGCTGACGGTGACGACGACGTTGCCCGACGTTGCACCGTTCGGGACGGGTACAGAAATGCTCGTCGCGCTCCAGCTCGCGGGAGTTGCGGAGATGCCGCTGAACGTAACAGTGCTGGTGCCCTGAGAGGCGCCGAAATTAGCTCCGGCGATGGTCACGGATGTCCCGATCGTTCCGGAATTCGGAGTCAAGCTGGTAATGCTTGGCGGAACAACAACTGTGAAGTTCACCGCATTGCTCGCCAGGCCGCCGACAGTGACGACAACATTGCCGGTGGTTGCGCCGGTCGGAACGGGCACGGCGATGCTCATCGCGCTCCAACTCGTTGGTGTTGCCGCAGTTCCATTAAACGTAATGGTGCTCGTTCCCTGCGAGGTTCCGAAATTTGCCCCAGCGATGGTGATCGAGGTTCCTACCGCCGCCGCATTCGGGGTCAAGCTGGTGATGCTTGGCGGAACGATGACCGTAAAACTCACTCCGTTGCTTGCGACGCCGCCAACAGTAACGACCACGTTCCCGGTCGTCGCTCCCGTGGGAACTGGCGCGGTGATGCTGGTTGCGCTCCAGCTCGTGGGCGTAGCAGTGGTCCCGTTGAATTTCACCGTGCTGGTGCCCTGAGAAGCGCCAAGATTTGTGCCGGTGATGGTAACGGAAGCACCGACAAGTCCGGAGGTTGGGTTTAGGCTCGTGATGTTCGGCGGAGGCACGGTAACGGTAAACGTGACTCCATTGCTGGCCGTACCGCCGACGGTGACAATGACGTTACCGTTGCTCGCTCCAGCCGGAACGGGAACCACGATGCTGGTCGCGCTCCAGCTTGTCGGAGTCGCAGTCGTGCCATTGAATGTAACCGTGCTGGTGCCTTGAGAAGCCCCAAAGTTTGTGCCTGTAATTGTCACGGACGTGCCGACGAGTCCTGAAGTCGGATTCAGGCTGCCAATGGAGGGGCCGTTCGATCCGCTGCCGCTGGCAGCCTTGAACGCAGCCAGAGCTGCACCCCACTGGTCGGAGACGCTCAGAGAGGCGCTGACGGAAGCAGTTCCAGGGGCCGCCTGAATCTGGTCTTCGGTGATGAGCTTGGCGTTCGAGGTTCCAGGGACGGCATCTCTGATGACGTAGCCGGTTCCTGCTGTAAAGACAGCGGGGTTAGAACTGGTGATCAAGCCGAGTAATAGGTCGCCGCCCAAAACATTGACGGGCGTCCCGCTGCTCGCAGCGCTGCTGACCCCTTGTGACATTGCGGTGGCGTCCAGTGAGCTCGCCATGGCAACTCCCGAATACTCCAGAATGGCGAACCGCAGTGTGTTGTTGGAAATGCTTTCCTTGACAGTTACGGAGTTAGCTCCTCCAGCAATGCTTTCGGCGTAGAAAATTCCAAGCGTCTCGCCATTGGGCGTATCCACCGTCATGTTGTACAGAACCGCCTGGTGGTAGGTGTTGCCTCTGGAATCCGTGACCGTTAGGACTTGACTGGCGTGCCCTGCGCGGATGCACACAGCGATCCAGTTGCCAGCAGTATTGTTCGAAGTGAACGCCAGCGTCGAAGAGGCAGTGACGCCGGCATCCTTACTGGTATGTTGAACCAGACTGATCCCAGTTGGAACGGTAACGGTAAAGTTTGAGCCATTACTCACCTGGCCGCTGACGGTCACAACTACGTTCCCCGTGGTGGCACCCACAGGAACGGGCACCACTATGGTTGTTGCATTCCAGTTGGTGGGCGTCGCGGCAATGCCGTTGAACGAGACAGTGCTTGTCCCTTGTGTAGCGCCAAAATTTGTACCCGTGATTGTCACCGAAGTTCCAACCGGGCCGGATGTCGGACTTAGACCCGTAATACTCGGAGGTATAACGACCGTAAAGTTCAATCCGTTGCTGGCCTGGCCTCCAACGGTGACTACCACGTTGCCCGTGATAGCGCCCGCCGGTACGGGAACAGTGATGCTGGTGGCCGTCCACGCTGTCGGCGTCCCGGTGGTTCCATTGAATGTGACTGTGCTGCTGCCCTGAGTTGCGCCAAAACTTGCGCCGGCAATCGTAACGGACGTCCCAACCACACCCGACGTCGGACTAAGGCTTGTGATATTGGGCGTGACCGAGAAGCTAATCCCATTGCTAACCTGGCCGCCGACGGTAACGACGACGTTGCCTGTGGTAGCGCCCGCCGGTACGGGAACGGTGATGCTGGTAGCACTCCACGCCGTCGGCGTTCCGGTAGTTCCATTGAATGTGACCGTGCTGCTGCCCTGGCTAGCTCCGAAGTTCGCGCCCGCAATCGTAGTGGAGGATCCGACAATCCCTGAAGCGGGAGTAAGGCTCGTAATGCTGGGAGGAGGAATCGTAACGGTAAAGCTGATGCCGTTGCTGGCTTGACCGCCGACCGTAACCACTACATTGCCGGTCGTTGCGCCAGTAGGCACGGGAACGCTAATGCTGTTGGCTCCCCAAGAGGTCGGAGTTCCGACCGTTCCATTAAATGTGACCGTGTTGCTACCCTGGCTGGCTCCGAAGTTCGCGCCCGCAATCGTCACCGACGTGCCGACAACACCGGATGTGGGAGTGAGGGTGCTGATACTCGGAGGAGGAGGCATTACCGTAAAGCTGATGCCATTGCTAGGCTGACCGCCAACTGTTACCACCACGCTGCCAGTCGTTGCTCCTGTTGGCACTGGAACAGCAATACTAGTCGCCGTCCAACTAGAGGGTGTCGCGGCTGTACCATTAAACGTCACAGTGCTGGCACCTTGACTTGCGCCGAAATTCACGCCAGTGATCGTGACCGATGTTCCTACCGGCCCAGAACCGGGATTCAGGCTACTGATGCTCGGAGTGGTCGAGGTAACCGTGAAGGCTGCTCCGTTGCTCGCTACCCCGTTCACGGTGACAACCACATTGCCCGTCGTTGCACCGTTTGGCACAGGCACCGCGATACTTGTCGCGCCCCAGCTCGTGGGCGTGGCAGCGATTCCGTTAAACATCACAGTGCTCGTACCCTGGCTGGCGCCGAAATTCGTTCCCGCGATGGTCACGGAAGTCGCAATTGGACCAGAAGTCGGGTTGAGGCTGGAAATATTAGGAGTTGGGAGGACAGTGAAACTGACTCCATTGCTGGCGACGCCGCTGACGGTAACGACGACATTGCCGGTCGTTGCGCCCGTCGGCACGGGAACTGTGATGCTCGTCGTCGACCAGCTCGTTGGAGTCGTCGAAGTTCCGTTAAAAGTGACCGAGCTCGCTCCCTGGCTAGTGCCAAAGTTTGTGCCGGTGATCGTCACCGACGCACCGAGCGGCCCTGATGTCGGATTCAAAGTGGAAATCGAAGGCGTTGGGAGGACTGTAAAAGTCACTCCATTGCTGGCGACACCGCCGGCGGTAACCACCAGACTGCCGGTTGTCGCGCCAGCAGGAACTGGAACCACAATACTGGTCGCTGTCCAACTTGAAGGTGTAGCGGTAGTCCCGTTGAATTTAACCGTGCTGGCCCCTTGTGAAGCGCCAAAGTTGGAGCCCGTAATTGTTACGGAAGTACCCACGGGTCCAATCGTGGGATTCAAACTGGCGATGTTAGGCACAGTACCGCCACCGCTAACGGCGGCGCGGAAGGCGGCCATCTGCATGATCCAGGGCTGCACTTTGTCCAGCGCGGCGGTGGCGTTGTAGCTGCCTGTCGCGGAGACGACCTGATCTTCGAGGATATCGCCGTCGGAAGTGATCCCGCGGCTGGTATACCCGGCTCCGGGACCAGTCGAGGTCGATTGCACGACGTTTGCACCGATCAGAATGTCGTTTGCATTAAGAGTTGTGGCAGGACCGCTGTCGCTCGTTGCCGTGTTGCCTTGCGCGCCCGCCGAAGTGTCGAGCGCGTTCAACGGATCCACGCCGCTGTATTCGGCGATGCGGATATCAGGATGGCGCGCGGCGACGTTAAAATTCACCGTGACCGTGTTCGCGCCGGCCGCAGCCGCCGCGATATTCTTCGCGTAGTAGATGGCCTGTGAAGCCGTTCCGCTTTGCACAACGGGGGCCGCTGCCACGGCATACGCATTGCCGATGGAGTCGCTGACGGAGCTGATGGTCGCCGTTGAATCGTTCCAGCTAACGATGACGACGTTTAGGTTGCCGGCCGTCTGCGCGCCGGTATACGTGACCGTGACCGGTGTTTGCGTGGCCTGGGGGCTTACCGAATTAGTCTGCACGAAAAGGATGGGAGAGACGATTCCAACGGTAAAGTTCACGCCGTTACTTGGCTGAGCGCTCACTGTGACCACTACACTGCCTGTCGTCGCGCCCGTAGGAACCGGGGCGGCGATGCTCGTGGCGCTCCATGCTGTTGGTGTCGCTGCCGTTCCGTTAAAAGTGACCGTGCTCGTACCCTGCGTGGCGCCAAAATTTGTCCCTGTAATTGTTACGGACGTACCTACAGGCCCTGAGATAGGACTCAAGCTGCTGATCGTCGGCACGGCGCTGGCCCCGGCGGCTCGAAAAGCCACCATCTGCATGATCCACGGCTGGACTTTGTCCAGGGCAGCAGTCGCGCTGTAGCTGCCTGTTGCAGAAACGACCCGGTCCTCTAGAATGTCGCAATCCACGGTAATCACGCGGCTGATGTAACCGGCACCGGCCGCGGTTGTCACGGATTGCACAAGATTCGCACCCACCAGTAGGTCGTTCGCGCTGGTCGTGGTGATTGACCCGCTGTTACTCGTTGCGGAGTTTCCCTGCGCGCCGACAGACACATCCAGCGGATTTGCGGTATCAAGACCGCTGTACTCTGCGATGCGGATGTCGACAGCGTTTGCAGTCACGCCAAATGTAACGGTTACGGTGTTTGCGCCCGCAGCCGCGGATGCGATGTTTTTTGCGTAGTAGATTACTTGTGAAGCCGTACCGGTCTGCACGACGGGTGCGGCCGCCACGGCATACGTATTTCCGAGCGAGTCGGTCACCGTGCTCACCGTGGCTGTTGAATCGTTCCAGCCTATGACCACCACGTTCAGATTTCCTGCGGTCTGCGCCTGCGAATAAGCAACAGTTACCGTCTGCGCGCTCGCGGGAGTCGCTGAGTTGGTCTGCACAAATGCAATAGGGGCAGCAAGCGCCTTCCCAGAAGCTGCCGTCAGTAGAAGAACGAGCAGTCCGAGCGACCTGGCGAGCCTAACCTGAAGCGTCGATCCGTTATGACGACGCGGGCAAATCAACATGAAGAATCCTCCGCAGGAAACCAAAATCCTGGATTTGTTCAGCAAACGATACTGCCAACTTGCAACTCAAATGAACTTGCTTACGGCACGAGGAGATTCTGAGAAGCTGAAATTCTTCCTTCTCGCGCTTCGGAATCCGCTGCAACGTGCGACCCACAGGATTGCTTAGCGCTGGGTTGAAAGAGTCGAATGCTCGACTCCCTCCGTTCCACCAAGAAACCTCGTCCTACCATTCAGTCACAATTCTCAACCCGGTTTCCTGCAGTCTCGACAGACATATACGGCTGGGCATTGGTCTAGGGTGAAGCACTCAGTCTGCCAAATTCACACAATCTAAACCATTGATTTAAAATGATTTAGCCAAATTTCAAGGACGCCAACCAAGCAGAATGAGAAGCATTTGGACATCATTGTGCAGACCGCTTCCTCTAAGTCTGCCAGCGGATCCAACCGCTTACGTAAGTAGCGGAACCATTCCTTCGACAAGATGCTCTAAGATTGCGTTGATCGATTCTCCTTGAATGTGACGAAATGGGGGCAAAATCCCAAAAAGAGCTGGCCTGGTGCTTAGGAGGAGAAGAAGCGGACCTCACAGATTTCAGTCCTTACTTCAGGGGATGTTCTTTCGACTCTGCAGTTTGGCCGGGAGCAGGGACTGTGGTTCCTAAGGTCAGGAACACACGACGGAGCACGATGCCCGAAATGATTAGGACAAGCCCGACTAGGAAGAGGCCCATGGTCTCAGGAAGGTTCGATAGGGATGTTAGGATCATATGCACAGCCATGTAAATGCAAGCGGTCGGCCAAACTCGCTAACGTCATAAATAACTGAAAATAATAGACTTAACTATGCATTCACAACGGGGAAGTGGAAAAGGTGTGAAGCAGAGTGGTAAATTGATGCACTCCTTTTCCAAGGAACAGTCCGACCGCTTGCAGCCTGAGTGCAAGCATGCCAAGATCGCAGCGGGGCCCCGCCTGGGTGGGTGCGCAGCCGCCAGACTTATCCCACCCTCCGAAGCCAGCCCTCTCGCCAATAGTGATAGATGGCCCTGGGGCAAAGCTTATGGTAATCCGCGGCACACGCCGAGCCATCGAGTAGGATACAAGACGACTTCATCCGCAGCATCTTGCCATTCTTCTCATCCACGATTTGATTCACGCGCTTGAGTACCCGGAAGGTACCGCCGCAATACTTCAGCATCTCGGCGTCGAAGAGGAGGCCGCGGTTGCGATTCTTCTTGTCCAAAGTCGAGAAGATTTCCTGCCGAGATTTAACCTGAACAAACTCGCCTGGCTGGAGGTTTAGTTCGCCGGAAGGCGGTGCGCTAGGCAACGCTTGGACGTGGGGATACTGAACGCCCTTGCGCACGGATTGAAACTTGTTGAATACTTCGATGAGCAAAACGCGAAAAACATCGACGATGCCCAAAAGGACCTCGAGGAGTTTTTCCCCTTTCGAATCGCCCAGCCCACGGTTTAGATTCCCTGAGCGGATGTCGCGGACGTATTGCCAGAGATTCCAGGAAGAGAGAGCCGAAGTAAATTCCCTCAAGTCCGTGGCCTGGCAGGAATAGATTTCTTCTCCAGTTGAAGTGTCCTTTCCTTTTACGCTGGCCCGCTGCAGGACCTCCGGAATTTGGATTGTGTCGCCACTGGCCGCTCCGATAGGGGTAATCGGCATGGCCAAGCCACAATCGCCGGTTTGAGAATCCTTTACTAGCGTATCGTCCACTCGCTTCAGCCAGGCCTCATGCCAGAAAATCAAGCATCCGGCGTCGCATCCGCCGTGGGCTAGGCCGTCGCAGCGCACTCCCGTCAAGTGCACCGCGTCTTTCACGGTGCGCATGTTCCAAGGTTGGATATTATCGCAAGTCTTGTGCGCCACTTTGTTGACGCGAAACCGCTTGCCGCAGTATTGCACCATCTCGGGCATGAACGGCATGGCGTTCAGCCTGCCCTTCTCGTCGAGCGTCGCGAGTATTTCGTCTACGGAGCGAACTTCAACGAGTTCTCCTGCTTGAAGATTCAGTTGCTGTGTGGGGCCGGATCGTCCCATTTCTAGTGGTCTCTCTTTCCTCGAATCAATAACTGCGCGGCACTATAAACCTGAATCCTATTTGGATACGCTTGCATCACAACGTGACGGTTTCCGCCGGCGCCGTGGCTGCCTGCTTGTCCCGAAAATGCTGAGCGAGACCATCGGCATACTCGGGGCCCAATTGTTGTGCAATAGTCTCCGAGATTTTCCGCACTAAGACCCACCAGTCATGCTCTTTGGCAAAACTCTGGCGAGCGGAGCGGCGCTCTGACGTATTTTCGGACGCGCTGAGGGCCTTCTGGATCGCCGGCGACCATTCTTCTGCATTGTTGGGAAGGAGCACCACATCTCCGAGCGGTGCAAGCGAGGCAATGGGTGTCCCGACAAGCGGTTTGCCCCCCGCGAGGTATTCGTGCAATTTCAGCGGATAAATATACTTGGTGTAGTCGTTGTCCCCGTACGGCATGATGCACACATCGAAATGCTGCGGGTAAACCATCATCTCGGTAGATGGTTTCCCGCCCAAAAAATGGACGTTGGAGCGTCCTTTCAGTTCGTTGAGCGCCGCGTCTATTTCCGGGTGCGGGCTCATTGGACCAACGAGCACGAAAGACCATTCGGGATGCTCGCGTGTCAGTTTCAGCAGCAAATTCCAATCGATCTGCCACTTCAGCGAGCCGACATAGCCAATCCGCGGGTGAGAAATCGCGGCGAGATCCTCCGGCTCCGGAAGCGGCTGCGAGTACGCCGCAAAATCGACAGCGCCGGGAAGATAATGAGTTTGCGGATTGAGCTTTCCTTTTTTCGCGTAGAGAGCCGGAGAAAGGATGAACACTTGGTCCACTTCGGCGAGCAATTTCGCCTCGACGGGATCCGTGGGCTGCTCGACGCGCGAAAAAGAGTACTCATCTTCGAGATGGTAGCAGCTCAAATCATAGGGGATCATTCGAAGCACCGGCTCGAATTCCGGCCGCCAAAAATACAGGATGATTTTTCGGCATCCGCGATCCCGGAGCATTTGCATGGCATTCAGCAGACGCTGCCGCAACAGAAATCTCGAAAGCCACGCCGGCCGGTAAAAATCAGGCAACCAACGTTCAGGCGTGTATTCCGCAAATCCGGGGTATTGATCCGCATCCGAGGAATGCGGCACGGTTCCCGCCGGTTTGAAGGAATCACGCCAGTGGTGCGCAGGATTCACCCAGACCATGTGGAAGTATCGCCCCAGTCGAGCCATGATGTGATGGCGCACCATCCAACGTGGACTCCAGCTGTCAGGGACAAGGGCGAGAATGCCTACATCGGGCAGCACAGGTATTTGGCTCGCGGTTTCTGAAGTGCTTTTACGGGCTGACATGGTGGTTATCGTAGCAAAGGCTCCGCAATTTGCCTCATCAAGGCCTGCGGTGATTGAGGGCAAGCCTGCCATCGCAGGCACAGGCAGACCATCGAACGTGGGGCCTTTAAAATCGGAAGAGCGTCCATAGTCTTCAGCAGTGTCATTTCCCCGTGCGGCTCGAATCTTTCCCCACTTGGAACGGCTCAAAATGATCCCAATCGCGCTTATCCTCTCCCCTCATCCGAAACACGGCGACATTAGGATTTGAAGTGGACACTTCTTCGCAATCGGCCCGGTTGGTACGGACAAACGACACGGCCGTTTGGACGCTTGGCATCCACAAATCGTCGAAGATCATGTAGCCCCCCGGCTGGCAGAGCGGGGCGAACAGCGTGAAATCAACAAGCACGTCGTCAAAGCGGTGATTCCCATCGATGAAAATCACCTGGAAGCGCCGGTTCGCTCGGGTCAGGTCGGCAGCCGCGCGTGTGGAA
>Ga0075030_100006617_pt1 | contig 10368 bp, 11 predicted proteins | sample LitLauG_LLR_2012_FD_71393 | JGI IMG/M metagenome (GOLD analysis project Ga0075030, IMG submission 71393) | Freshwater sediment microbial communities from Pennsylvania, USA - Little Laurel Run_MetaG_LLR_2012 | ecosystem: Environmental > Aquatic > Freshwater > Creek > Sediment | place: USA...
GAAGTGGTGGAAGACCAAGGCAGCGGGTTTCTGGTGTCACCGGACGACCCGGAGAGCAGCGCCAGGCGCGTGATCGAGTTGCTGGAAAATGCCGGCGTCCGGCGCAAAATGGGCGCACGCGGACGCGAATTGATTCAGGAGCGTTTTACCGCCGACCAGATGGTGCACCAGTTGATGGAGCTCTATGACAGCCTGCTGAGCGCCAAGAAAGGAGCCGACTAGTGTCTCGCACCCGACTCTTGTCCGCGCTTTTGTTCGGCTTCGAGGTGACTTCCGCTGCCGCCCAGGCTCCCCGGATCTTTTACACCGACCTGGAGAGCGGTCCCAACACCGGAGGCGAGAACAACGGTGGCGCCTTCGTGACTATCGTGGGTAAGCGTTTCGGCGCCTCAGCGGGCCAGTCTTCGTACGTGACGGCCGGCAGTGGTCGCGTTGCCAACTACCCTTGCTGGAGCGACACCAAGATCTGTATCCAATTAGGTTCCGGAGCGGCTACCGGGTCCATTGTGGTTACCACGCCGGCGGGCGCCTCCAACGGCGTGCCCTTCACGGTGCGTGCCGGGAAAATCCATTTCGTCTCCACTACCGGCAAGGACTCCAACTCGGGAAGCTTTACCTCGCCGTGGAAAACCCTGCTCAAGGTGCGCGATTCCATGAAGCCGGGCGACATCACTTACGCCATGAACGGCGTCAGTCAGACCATGGACGATGGACAAGGTTGGAATACGTGCATGCTGTTGGACACCGGGGGCACGTCCGGCATGCCGGTGGCGATTGTTGCCTATCCCGGCGCCACCGTCACCATGGGCAATGTCCGCGGAAACCCCGGCAGCGCCATTCGATCCAGGGGCCGGCCCAACGCGGGCAACTGGGTGTTTGCCGGCTTGACGTTGCGCGGTGAAGCGGCGGTCGTTCTCGCCGCTTCCGACTACTGGCGTTTTGTGAACAACGATATCTCGTGCCCCACCGGCGACGGACCCAGCGCCTGCTTTGAGACGCAACTCGCGTCGCACATTAAGTTCTTCGGTAACAACGTGCACGATACCGGTACGCCCAAAGCCTCGGCGCTCTATCACGGAGTGTATTTCTCTACCGACTCCAACCATGTGGAAGTGGGTTGGAACACGATTGCTAACGTCCACGGCTGCCGCGGAATTCAGTTTCATTCCTCGCCGTTGCAAGGCGGTGGTCCCAACGATCCCACCGGCCACAACCAGTACGACCTAAGCGTGCACGACAACGTAATTCACGATACCCAGTGCGACGGAATTATTTTCGCCACTGTTGATCCCTCGCAAGGCAAGGTGGAGGCCTACAACAATATCATCTACAGCGCCGGCAAAGGCCCGGCAAATCCGGAAAACTCCGGCAACTGGGCTTGCATTTACGCTCCGGGCAGCACCAATACCGGCCAGCAGGGAGGGGGAGTGATCAATATTCACAACAACACACTGTTTAACTGCGGCACCTTTGCCAGTCCTCCCTACGATTCCTCGAACGCCGGAATCATGAACGGCGCACACAATCCGAATCTTGTCCTTCAGGTTTCGAACAATATTGTCTTCGAGTCCGGCAAGATTCCATACCTTATTGGTCCCAAGACCGGAATCCGCGGCAGCCATAACTTGTTTTTCGGCAGCGGTGCCTTCTCAGGTTTCCCGCAAGTGCTCAACACCATCGGCAAGGATCCCTTGTTTTTCAACTTGGCCGAGAACGATTTTCATCTCATGGCCGGCACCGCCGCGCATCATGCCGGAACTGATGTTAGCGCGGGAATCGACCACGACGGCATGCCTCGCGATGGGGCCACCGGCTTCGACATCGGAGCTTATCAATACAGCGGGGTTCCTCAGGCCGCTCAGGGGAAGAGATAGAGATGGTTCGAGTACGCGTGATCATGCCCGTTTGCAGCGCTGTTCTGGCGCGACCTCGCGTCTGGCCGGGGCCGCTGAGTGGCGAGTGGAAGCGGTTGGGCAGCGCACGGGTTGAATTCCTTGAAAAACGTTGCCGTAAAGGAGATGAAAGTGACCGGGAGTATCGCCAGAGGCTGGCGAACGTGCGGTGCGATCTGCGCCTAAACCACGGTGCACTCGCGCCGGATATTTGCGTGTCCATGTCTTGTTGGAGCCCGCCGGTGCGCAAGGTGAGTGAGAAATATGCTTAGTCTCAGCGTCATCATTCCGACTTTCAACCGCGCTCATCTCCTCCGGCGGGCCATCGAATCCGTGCGCTCACAGCTCGAGAAGGGTGACGAGATCATCGTGGTTGACGACGGCTCAACGGACACCACGGCAGCGGTAGTCAAACAGATTCGCGATACGCGAATTCGTTACGTACGGCAGGCAAAGGCGGGGGCTGGTGCGGCCCGCAACCGTGGTGTGCGGGAGGCCACGGGCGAACTCATCGCCTTTCAAGATTCCGACGATGAGTGGCTTCCCGGTAAGGCCGCTCTGCAGCGGGAATTCCTCGCGGCGCGGCCAGACATCCTCTTTTGCTTCACCGACCTCGGCCGCGACTACGGCGGCCAGCGCCACGCCCTGCTGCGCGGCGGCCTGTGGCATCAGGACCTGCGCGACTGGGCTGAAATCCTAACCCCGGCTGTGCGGTGTCTCGATTGTGACGTGTACATCGGCGACCTTTATCACGGCGCCATGTTTCACAATTATTTCTCGATCATCTGCACCATGATCCGCCGCAAAGAAGCCGGAGACGCAATTCATTTCGCTGAAGGGGTGGCGACCTTTGAGGAATGCGAGTGCTTTGGCCGCATTGCCGGCCGCGGCCGCTGTGCATTCCTCGACCGCATCGGAGCTCTTCAACACAAACACCCCGGACCACGCATCACCGACGCTGACTGGGTAGCGCGCGCCGAGTCGAGGCTAACCGTCCTCGAAAGCGTGTGGGGGTCCGATCCGCGGTTTCTGGCTCAGCACGGCGAGGAGTATCGCGCTCTTGTCAACCAAGTGCGCCTGGCGAAAGTGCGTGGCCTCATTGTGCTGGGCAAACCCCAGGAAGCACGCGCGGAGATCCGTTCTCTGGCCGGCGTTCCGTTGTTCTATCGCGCGGCCTCGCACGTCCCGGCGAGTGTGATCAATCCCGTGGTTGCCTTACGCCACGCGATGCTCGATCTTCTCAGTCCGGCCGAAAAGGCGCAGGTTCAAACATGAGCTCCGCACTGCACAACAACGTGGAAGCGCTTGTCCGCAGCCAGACGGTTTCCGTGCGTCTGGTACATGCGGACGCGTTGCGGCAGTACGTTGCGGCTTGGGAAGAGCTAGCCGCCAATGCACTGGAACCCAACGTGTTTTACGAACCTTGGATGCTGTTGCCGGCCATTGAGCACATCCGCGACAAAGAAAACATCAACCTGGTGCTGGTTTTTGGCCCCGCGGGTCTGGACGGCGTGGAACCGCTGTGGGGTTTGTTTCCCGTGGAGGTGCAAAATCGCTGTCTGCACCTGCCCATCAAGACGCTCGCCTTCTGGCAGCACCGTTATTGCTACCTCACCGTTCCTCTGGTCGACAAAGAGCACGCGGGACCGGTTTTCATCGCGTTCTGGCGCTGGTTCGAAAAGAATCCACTGCACTGCCGCATACTCGACACCAATTATCTGTCAGGCGAAGGTCCGTTTCATGCCGAGTGGGCGGATGCCCTGATCGGCCGCTACTTGCTGGTATTGAACGAACACCCGCGCGGGTTGCAAGTGCGGGAGAAGAGCTTCGACTCGTACGTCACCAAGCAACTGTCCCGAAAACGCTACCACGCGCTCCGCCGCGGCCAAGATCATCTGAAGGAACTCGGCTCGCTGGCTTTTCGCGAGGTGAAGTCGATCGCCGATGTTGAGACCTGGATCGAGCAGTTCCTTTATCTGGAATCGCAAGGCTGGAAAGGGATGGACGGCGGCGCGTTGGCCATCCGGCCACTGGATGCGGAGTATTTCCGGGACATTACTTACACCGGTTTCGCTCATGACCGCGCCCGGCTGCTGTCTCTGGATCTCAACGGAAATCCGATAGCGATGAAGTTGGTGTTCACCTCGGAAGAGGGCGGACACATCTTCAAAATCGCATACGACGAGCGCTATGCGAAATACTCGCCGGGCGTGCTTCTCGAGCTGGAAGATCTGGATAGCTGGCACGCCGGTTCCAAGATCAAATGGGTGGATTCCGGTGCATCGGCGCGGCATTCGCTGTATGATATGATCTCGAACGATCGCCGGGTGATTCGCCGGACGTTGATCTCCAACGGACTGCGGGGCAGTGACCTGTTTGTCTCTACGATACCGGCGCTGCGCTTGCTGCGGCAGTGGCTGGGAATATCGCCGAAAGGAGGCGTAAGCGCGTGAGTGCTGCCACGGAAAAATCCATCCCGGCCCGGCTGAATTCTCCCGCGTCTCAAGCCACCGTGCGGTTGGTGCGGGCCGAGGAACTCCCAGCTCATGTTGAGGCTTGGCAACGGCTCGCCGACCGCGCTCTGTTTCCCAACATCAGTTACGAACCGTGGATGGTGATGCCCGTTCTGGAAGCGGGCGCCGACACTCGCAAACTGTACTTCGCGTTCATCGTTGGCCCCGGAGACCAGGAGCTGTGGGGCTTTTTTCCGCTGGAAGTGCAATCGTGGTGCTTGCACCTGCCCATTGGTAACGTGGCCTTGTGGCAGCATCGCTATAGCTATGTGACGGCGCCGCTGCTCCATGCCGATCACGCCCGCGAGGCGTTGGGTGCGTTTTGGCGCTGGTTTGAGAAGAATCCATTAGGCGCCCATGTGCTGGACACCAACTGGTTGCTCGCCGACGGGCCGTTCCATCACCTCTGGGTGGATTTCGCCATGGGCCGCGTCTCGTTGATGTTGAACGATTTTCCGCGGGGCTTGTATCGAACGGGAATGCCGCTGGCCGAGTATCTTGCGCAAGTAGTCTCGCGCAAAGGCGCAAACGAATTCCAACGCCGCGAGCGGCGCCTGGCGGACTTGGGCAGGTTGGAATACAGAACTGTAAACACAGCCCAGGAAGCGGATCAATGGGTGGAAGATTTTCTGGCGTTGGAATCCGCCGGCTGGAAGGGCGGGACGGGCGGCCGCGCGTTTGCAACCTATCAGCCTGACGCCGCCTATTTCCGTCTGATCACCCGAGAGGCTTTCCGCCGCGGCCGCGCGCTGCTGATGTCGATGGTTCTGAATGGCAAGCCCATCGCGATGCGGCACACACTGCTGGCCGGCAGTGGCGCCTATGCTTTCCGTACCGCGTACGACGAATCGTACGGCAAACATTCGCCCGGAAAACTGCTCGAATTACAGATGATGCAGCGGCTCAACGCCCAGCCCGGCGTGGAATGGATGGATTCCTGCGCGGCACCGCGTCACGCTATGTTCAACCGTATCTGGCATGAGCGCCGTATGATCCGGCGCACGCTCATCTCCGACGGCACTCTTTCCGGCGATTCATTCTTGTCTGCCCTTCCACTGATCCGTTGGGCTGGAAAAATGATCCGGCCCCGCAAACTTCCAGATTATCTGAAAATCTCCACTCAAGGTGACCCATTATGACTGCTACTGAATCAATGAAACACACGCAAGGCATCTTTCAGTTCGACCAGCAAACCTTTCGTGCTAAGTTTCCGGACAAAGGTTTCAAAATTAAGCATCAACTCTGTAACCATCCTCTGTTGGAGCTTCCGCGTCTGGAACAATTGATCCGTTTTCTGCCGCAAGACAAGACCGAGTACCATTCCGGAGCGGTTGGCTTCACTGTTCAGAAGAAGACATATCCGTCGAATGGGTTGTCCATCGCGGACACCATCCGCCGAATTGAGGAAGTTCCCTCCTGGGTAGCCATCCGCAACGTGGAGGCCGACCCCGAGTACCGCGAGCTTCTGCACAGCATGCTGGCGGAAGTGCGGGCGCAAATGACCGGAATGCCCTGCGAGCCCTGGATGAGCGACATGCATCGCCTCTACGCCTTCATTTTCATCTCTTCACCAGGCACGATTACTCCCTGCCACGTGGATGATGAGCACAGTTTTCTCTCGCAGGTTCGGGGCACCAAGCAAATTGCGATGTGGGATGAGGAAGACCGCGCCGTGATGAGCGAAGAGCAGGCTGAATCCATGCTCGAGTTCTTCCACGACGAAAAGTACGATTGCTACCTGCCCTACAAAGATGAGTTCTTGCCGCGCGCCACGATGTTCGATCTGACGCCCGGTGAGGCTCTGCACTTTCCGTTCGGCGCGCCGCATTGGGTTCGCAACGGAAAAGAAGTCTCCATTTCGTTCAGCATCACGTACCGCAGCCTCAGGGCTGAGCAGCAAGCCATCGTGTACCACGTGAACAAAAGACTGCGCCGCCTGGGAGTTCAGCCGACGCCGCCATTCCAGTCCGGATGGCGCGATGCGGTGAAATTCAATTCGTTTCTCGCGGCCCGCAACGCATCCAGAATGCTCCGCGGTACAAAAGGCCAGGAGAAGTGGTCGTGACCGCCACGGCGTACCTTGGTGCGCCGTTTGCACAGACTGAAGTCTGTGCCGCCCTTGGCCAGACATTTGACATCGTGGCACAGGCTTTAGCCTGTGCGGCGCGGGTTCGAAAGTTCGATCTCGTATATCGCAGATGAAACCAGTCCAGCCAATTCGAGTGCTGTTTCTCATCGACAGCCTCTGGGGCGCCGGAGGCGCGGAGATGAGTCTGCTGCGCCTGGTGGAGCGGTTACCGCCGCAGCGTTACCAGTGCCGCGTGATCACCTTTCACTCCGATGAAGTGGCCAACAGCTTCGTTGCGCGGTTCCCTTGTCCGGTGGAAATTTGGCCGATGAAGAGTCTCAGCGATCCCGGCACGCTGGGCCTGGTCAACAGGTTGCGGCGCCTGGTTCGCCAAGACAAGTACGACATCGTGCACACTTTTTTTCCAGCATGTGATTTGTTGTTCGGCCCCATCGCCAAGCTCAGCGGCGCACGAGTGTTGATCTCCAGCCGGCGCGATATGGGCATTGTCCGGCAACGCTGGCATCGTTCGGCATATCGCTGGATGCATCGAATGTACGACCAGGTGCAGGCCGTCTCAGAGAGCGTCCGGCGCTACGCGATCGATACCGATGGCCTGGATCCCAGGCGCGTCGTCACCATACACAACGGCGTGGATGCCGGCATGCCCGTCGATTCGTCCGATCGCACTCGCCTGGAATTCGGTTGTGCGCCTGGCGGTCCGATCGTGACCATGGTGGCCAACATTCGCCGGGTCAAGGGAATCGACGTATTTCTGCGGGCAGCGGCAATCGTGAAGCAGCGCTGCCCTGACACCACCTTTCTAATCGCGGGTGTATTTGGAACCAATGCCGAGCATGTTACTTACAAAGAGGAAGTCTTAAGGCTGAGAAATACCCTGGGTCTCGACAAACAAGTCCGTTTTCTAGGCGCATCCACTCAAGTTCCACAGCTTTTGGCCCTGAGCGACGTGTTCGCGCTGACTTCACGGAGCGAAGGGTTTTCCAACGCGCTGCTGGAGGCGATGGTCTGCGGGGTTCCTCCCGTAGTGTCGGCGGTGGGCGGTAATCCGGAAGTGGTGGAAGACGGGGTGAATGGCTTCCTGGTGCCTCCGGACGATCCAGCCGCTGCCGCCGATCGCATTATGAAGCTGCTCGCCGACCCGGAGATGCGACGCCGCATGGGCGCCGCTGCCCGGAAGCGCGTGCTCGATCGGTTCACGATCCAAGTGATGGTGAATCGGGTGGCGGCTGCCTATGACTCGCTTTTGGAGAAATCAGAGTCGACCCAGGAAGCAGACCCTCTACTGTGCCAGCCCTAGCGGCGCTCGCGCTCCCATCGTTCCCGAAGTTCGCGCAACCGGCGCACATCGTCGGCGAGAATATCGCGGTCGCGAGGCCGGATACGGTCGTGCTGAACTGTATGATTCAGGCCTTCAATGATGTGGTCTAAAGCGTCTCTATCGAACCGGCCTTGCTCCCATCGGTGCTGAAACTCGCTCACCTGTCCGCGAACCCGGTTGAACCGCTCCATCTCCTCAGGACCAAGGTAGTGCAAGCCGCGCTCGGCATGGTCCAGGTCGGCTCTCACGCGGTCCAGCGGCTCCCGGCCCCAAGCACGGTACCGCTCGTCGCGGTCCCGTTGCGCATACGCGCTCACACCCGCCATCAGGATCACAGCAACTCTTCGAGTCATGGTCGCTCCTCTCTTCAATTACGCCTTTCTGTTTGTAGCATGAAGAACAGCGGTGGCATCAGTGCCGGGTTCCACCTTTTCAAACTCCGATTCGCTTTGCGTCTCTGATGGATCGCTTTCTCAGTGTTCCCTGGGAACCGTTCAGTGTTCCGGAAGAGAGCGCAACCAGTTTCACCATTCCCGGTTCCGAGGCCAATCACAGTAACGGCAATGCCACAAGCGCGCAAACCAACGTGGCGACACCGGCAACCCTAGCGCGCCTGACCGGCCTGCAAGAATGCAATTGCCAGCGCCGCGATTCCCAGAAAGCTGCCGAAAGGTAGTTCATAAGAAGCCATGTCCTTCTTTCGAATCAGGATGAATGCCATGCCAACAACCGAACCGAGGACTGAGCCGAGGATCATCGTCTGCAGAGCACCCTGTAGACCAAGGAACGCTCCGATCATGGCCACCATCTTTACATCGCCAAAGCCGAGCCCTTCTTTTTTACGAATGCGATAGTAGAGAGCGCCCACACCCCAGAGCACGAACGCGCACAAGCCAGCCGTAAAGACTGCATCCAGGCCGGAGAGTACGCGTTCATTGTGTACCACCGAGTAAAGGAGCATCTGCGGCAAGCCAAAATGTCTCGGGATCCAAAAAGACAGGGCGATTCCAATAACGATGCCCCCGATGGTGAACTCGTCGGGAAGGATTCGCTCTTCCAGATCGGAAAAAACCAGCCCAATGAGAATTGCCGACAAAAGGCACAATTGAATTCCTGCTGGTCCGAGGCCGGCCTTTAGAATTGCCGCGAAGAATGCCGCGCTGGTGAGCATCTCGACTAGCGGATAGCGCCAGGGAATGGTTTCCGCGCAATGCCGGCACTTGCCGCGCAACAGCACATAGCTTGCAATCGGCAAGTTGTCATACCAGGCGATGGTTTTCTCGCAGGCAGGACAGAACGAGCGGGGTGGGTCCAATACCGATAGATCGCGCGGTAACCGGTAAATACACACGTTGAGAAAGCTGCCGATTACCAATCCGAACAGGGCCGCCAACAATGCTTCAATCACGCCAATACCTTTTCGTTATAAACACGCACAGTTTCTTTCACCATCCGGTCTACGGAGAAGCGCTCTTCCACCCGTCGCCGGCCTTCGTCCGCCAATCGCTTGGCCAGGGCAGGGTCGCCCAACAATCTGGTGATGGCGCCGGCAATAGCCTCAGCATTATTCGCCGTGAGCAGGCCACAGCTTCCATCTTCCACCACTTCCGGCAGACCGCCCACTTGGCTCGCGATCACGGGAGTTCCGGCGGCCATGGCCAGCAACGCGGCCGAGCCCAAACCCTCCGCGTCGCTGATATAGACGAACAGGGAAGCCGCGGGCAAATCCTCGGGCAAGTGCCGGGAGAAGCGGACATCCACCGCCGCGATCCGAGCCGCCTGTGCAATCAGGGTTTTCCCCTTGAGCGGGTCCGCGGAGTCCAGCGCCAACACACCCGAGCGCTGGAGGCCGGCAGGCGCGGGAAGCGGCACGCCGTCATACACGATACTGATTCGTTCCGCGTGAACCCCGGCCGTGAGCAGGGTGTTTTGGACGAAGCGGGATACCGCGATAAAGTGCGCCTTGCGCTGATACTTGAAGCGAGAGACCTTACTCGAGCGAACCGGAAAAGCCACACGGCGCGCCACGATCAACGGTACTCCCGCCATCAGCAGTCCTAGCGTGTGCGAACGGGCATCGTGGGCATGAATCAAGTCGAAACCCCGCGCGGACATCCAGGCCAGTTGCCCTGTTTCCAGGCCTTCCTCTGTCGCCAGGCGAAACAACTCCGACTCCCGCCGGGCAAGCAGCTTCACCTGATGACCCAGATCGCGTAGGCCACGCAAGAGGTATAGAACCTGCCATTGGCCGCCGCGCATCTCCCGCCCGCTGTCGATATGCAGAATTCGCATGCTCACCGTCGCGGGGACATGTTCCTGGCTTTGGCGTATTTCAAGAAGCTATAAAAGGCCGCCATGTACGCGATCGCCAACCCTTCCGCTCCATCCAGAAACCCGCGCTTGAAAACATAGGCGCGAACGAACGTCCAGGGCGGGTCCAGCAGAAGCTGTGCCAAACCAACCTTGCGCTTCTCGTCGATGATCTGTTCGGCGGCCAGCGTGGTGTACCGGTCCATGGTCTTCAGGTGTTCGGAAAGAGAGCTGCACGTGAAG
>Ga0075030_100006618_pt1 | contig 10367 bp, 10 predicted proteins | sample LitLauG_LLR_2012_FD_71393 | JGI IMG/M metagenome (GOLD analysis project Ga0075030, IMG submission 71393) | Freshwater sediment microbial communities from Pennsylvania, USA - Little Laurel Run_MetaG_LLR_2012 | ecosystem: Environmental > Aquatic > Freshwater > Creek > Sediment | place: USA...
GGCGAGATCCTTGCGCGCGGCCTCAGCCTGACGGTGCCGGGGCCGGTCCTGGGGATGATCCTCCTCTTCCTGACGCTCGCCCTGCGCGGCGGGCCGAGCGAGGAATTTCGCACCACGAGCCAGGGCCTGCTGCAGCACCTCTCGCTCCTCTTCGTGCCCGCGGGGACCGGCATCCTGTTGCACCTGCATCGCGTTGCGGATGAATGGGTGGCGCTCCTCGTCTCGCTCGTGGCGGGAACCCTGGCGACGCTGGCGGTGACGGCCTGGACGATGAAGTTCGTCCAGAGCCGGACGGGCGATGGAGGCGGCCGTGGCCCCCCGGCTTGACGCTCTCTGGGTCTATCTCGCCGCCTCGCCCCTTCTCTGGCTGGCGGTCACGCTCGTGGCCTACCAGCTCGCGTTCCATGTCTACGAGCGCTGCGGGCGAAATCCGCTCGCCAATCCGGTGCTCCTCTCGATCACCTTCCTCGTCGCCCTGCTCTCCGCGACGGGGACCTCGTACCAGACCTATTTCGATGGCGCCCAGTTCGTGCACTTTCTGCTCGGGCCCGCAACCGTTGCGCTTGCGGTTCCGCTCTACGCGCAGTTGCGTCGGGTGCGATCGATGATCCTGCCGGTCGTCGCCGGGCTCGTTGCGGGCAGCCTCACCGCCGCCCTCACCGCCGTGGCCATCGCCCGGGTCCTCGGGGCGAGCCTCCCGACCCAGCTGTCGCTGGCACCCAAGTCCGTGACGACGCCGATTGCCATGGGGATCGCCGAGCACATCGGCGGCATCCCCTCGCTCACGGCCGTGCTCGTCATCCTCACGGGCATCGTGGGCGCGATCAGCGCACGCACCCTCTTCGATGCCATGAAGATCCGCGATCCCGCGATCCGGGGATTTGCCGTGGGCGTGGCCTCGCACGGCATCGGCACGGCGCGCGCCTTCCAGGTGAGCGAGGAGGCGGGGGCGTTTGCGGCCCTGGCGATGGGGCTCAACGGGGCGCTCACGCCGCTCTTCCTGCCGACCCTGGTGCGCTGGCTGGTGTAGGCGGGTCGCCACGATGGAAAACCCCTACGCGCCTCCGCAGAGTCCCGTCGATGACGTCGCAGGACCCGAGTCCCCGTCTTTGCCGGGCGGGAGCGAGCCGGCATTCTTTGCCGTCTCGATTGCCAAACTGGTCGTCCTGTCGATCTGCACCCTGGGGCTTTACGAGCTCTATTGGTATTACAGGAACTGGAGGCTCATCAAGGCGCGCGAGAAGACGAATATCCTTCCCTTCTGGAGGGCATTCTTCGGATACTTCTTCTGCTACCCGTTCTTCGTCCGGGTTCGGGACCATCTCCGGCCCAGGCCCGGGGACGCGAAGCTGGCTGCGGGGCTGCTTGCGACCTGCTGGATTGTCACGAGTCTGATGTGGAGACTCAAGGACCCATATTGGCTAGTATCCACGCTGTCGTTCGTGTTCCTGATCCCCGTCCAGCTGGCGGTGAACCAGATCAATGAGGTGGTGGCGCCGGGACACGATCGCAATTCGACATTCTCCGCCTGGAACTGGATGGCGATTTTCCTGGGCGGGGTCCTGTTCCTGGCCGCGGTCATTGGTACGCTGGCGGGCTGGGGTTGATCTTGAATCATCCAATCACCGGGGAGAAGGTCATGAAAAGAAATGCGATCGTCGCGACGATGGTTCTGCTGTTGGGCTCCCTGGCTGGCGCCGTCGCGCTGGCCGCGGAAGTGAAGGTGAAGTTGGCGGGGGAGCACGAGGTGCCTGCGGTCATGACCTCCGCAACCGGCGAAGCCACGATCACGATCGCCGATGACGGCAGCGTGTCCGGTGCCATCGTGACCCACGGCATCGACGGAACGATGGCCCACATCCACTTCGCGGCCGAAGGCAAGAACGGCCCCGTCATCGTGAAGCTGGTCAAGGACGGGGACACCTTCAAGGTGCCCGCCGACGCCAACCTGGACGCCGCGCAGATGGCCGCGTTCAAGGCGGGCGAGCTCTACGTCAACGTGCACAGCGCCGCCCACAAGGGCGGGGAGATCCGCGCGCAGCTGAAGTAGTCCGCAGCAATCCGCGCCGGAATGCGGCGATGAGCCTCCTTCACACGATGATCCGCGTCGGTGATCTCGAGCGCTCGATCGACTTCTACACGCGCGTCCTGGGCATGAATCTCCTGCGCCGCACCGAGCGTCCGGAGCAGAAGTATTCCCTGGCCTTCGTCGCGTTCGGGCGTGGCAACGCCGACGGCGGTGCGGAGATCGAACTCACCTACAACCACGGGGTCGATCGTTACGAACTTGGCACGGCCTTCGGCCACCTCGCGCTGGCCGTGCCCGATGTCGCCGAAGCCTGTGACCGGATCCGCGCCGCGGGCGGCAGGATCGCCCGCGAGCCCGGCCCGGTGCAGGGCGGAACGACGAACATCGCGTTCATCGAGGATCCCGACGGATACCGGATCGAGCTGATCGAGCGACCGGTCCACTGAACCGGGAGCACCCCGATGCAGGGTCTCGATCGCGGTGACAAGAATCCCGTTGCCTGTCGACGAAGGCCGCCCGTCTGAACTGGCCACCCCACCTCGTTAGCGACCGCCTGGCGCCGTTGTCGACCCCAGGCGGCCACCGGGCTGCGACCGCCATCCGGCAGTCCGAGAAAACCAGCGAATCGCATCCGACATGGAGCTCGCCTGCGTCAAGCGGCTGTCTGTCGAGTTCCGTTCATTCCGTTAGTACCGCGATCATCTTTATCGAGACGAGCAAATTCGGCAGTTCCGGCCCCAACCTGCTGACGGCACGTGCAGGAGGATCGGATGGGAAGAACCTTGCGTATTCTTCGTTCAATCCCGCGAAATCTCCCGGCCTCGCAAGCAGTACGTGTACGTCAACAACATCTTGCCGGGAGGCTCCAGCGGACTTGAGGATATTCTCGCAGTTGAGAAGTGCCTGCCGTGTCTGATCCTGGATGGTCGCCCCAGCAAGTTGATTGGTGATCGGATCAACGCCAACGATTCCCGAGAGATAGACCATGTTGCCGACCTTGACGCCTTGACTGAATATCGGCGAGCTCGGTGCGCCCACCGTATGTAGGATTTGCTTTGCCATCAGCACCTCCAAGGGACTGCCTTCGCCTACCTGATTGATTGACTTGCGGGCTCCGCGCACTGATCCAATCGTGTCCGCTTTCCGGATCGTCAATCAACACCGGCAGTGCCCGCTCCTGTTAAGGATTCGCGGACGCTCGCCCGGGCAAGTTTATGCCGGGGCGCTGGATTGGCATAGAGGGCGGGGGTCGGCCAATCCTTAACAAACGCGGGCGTTGCGCGCGCGATGGGGTCCGCCGCAAGGCGGCTCTCCCCTCTCCCCGCACTCTTCCCAGTTGTCCTTTCCTTGGTTCTCCGGGTGCGTTATCGACCGGGCGAAGGGCGTTGCTCAGGTACGGCGCAATCCGCACGGGTTGGCGGCAAAGATCGCCTGAAGCTACGCATTGGCAAAATCTGGGTGGGGTCGCGGCGGGACTTACCCTGCCAGCTGCTTGCGGATGGACTGCAGGTCCCGACGACGCGACGCGCTGGTCTTTGGATAGGCCAACTTCAATCCTCTCAGCGTGTCGAGGACAATCTGCGAAACGATCAATCGGGAATTTTGCTTGTCGTCGGCCGGTACGACATACCAGGGTGCATCCCTTGTACTGGTCGCATCGAGGCAATCCTCGTAGGCCGACATGTATTGGTCCCAGAACGCGCGCTCCGCGATGTCCGCCTGGCTGAACTTCCAGTTCTTTTCGGGTTGGTCGATGCGCTCGAGAAACCGCTTTCGCTGCTCCTCCCGCGAGAGATGCAGGAAGAACTTTACGATGCGCGTGCCATTCGTGGAGAGATGTCGTTCCAGATCCACGATGGACCGATACCGGCTTCGCCAGATCGACTTTGCGTCGATGGCGGGTTTTGGCATTCCCTCCCCCTGGAGAATCTCCGGATGTACGCGCGCGATCAGAACCTCCTCATAATAGGATCGATTGAAGATCCCGATTCGCCCACGCTCCGGCAGGTTGCGGGTCGTTCGCCAGAGAAAGTCGTGCTGCAGTTCAGTGACGCTCGGATGCTTGAAACTGAATACCTGACACCCCTGGGGATTCACGCCGGACATCACGTGCCGGATCGCGCCATCTTTTCCGGCGGCATCCATTGCCTGGAAAATCAGCAGGACGGCGGCGCGGTTGGAGGCATAAAGCAGTTGCTGCAGTTCGCTTAATCCCCTAACGTGTTCTTGCAGCATTTCCTGATACTGCTTCTTCGATTTGTACACGGGCGCGATCTTGGTCGGCCATTTCTTCAAGTCGATCCTGCATGCTTCCTGCACGCAAAACTCCCTGAAATTGATCTTCATTTAAGTCGCCCCTGGCGCTGCGCCACGCATTAGGAGATCTGCAGCCGGCGAAACACCGGGGTTTTCACCGTGTCCAGGACCAGCGCGAAAGCAGCCGACGCCACAAGCGTGCCGCCCACCATCAGGGCCGGCAGGGGCGTCATGGCGATTCCGTCAATGGAGAGAAACGCAGCGATCGCGATATCGGCCACCGATGAGGCGCCGAGCCAAAGGCTCGGCGCAGAGTTCCAAAAGTGCTGGCGCTCACGAAGGACATAGATCATCGCCTGGCTGCCGAACACGAGAACGACGAATGCCAGGCTTTGCAGCGCGCCGATCGTCAAATGCAGCTCAAACGTTCCGACGGCCAAAACTGCGGTACAGAAAGTCAGCAAAGAAATGCCCATGATGACACCCGCCGTCGTCAAATTGCCAATGTGCCAACCATTGGGATATGGAGAGCCACGGACGTTGTCCGTCGTCAGGGACATCGCGAGAAAGTCACCGGCAATCATCAGGATAACCATCAGCATTGGAGTCAGAATCGCGTGCCCGGTCATGATCAAGCCCAAGGCCAGAAAAAGCACGGTGACTACTTTCTTCGTGATGGAATTCAAGGTGTAGGTAAGGATGCGCTGAAACGTGATTCGGCCCTCCTTGACCGCCCGGATGATCCCAGGAAGCCCGGGCTCGGTCAGTACCATGCCAGCAGCGGATTTGGCCACATCGGTGGCGGTTGAGACGGCGATGCCGATTTGCGCTTGGCGCAACGCGGGTGCGTCGTTGGCCCCATCGCCACACATTCCCACTGTGTGACCCGCTGCTTGGAACGCCTTGACGAGTTGGTACTTGCCTTCCGGCAGAACTCCGGCAAAAACGGCGAAGGACTCCGGTGAGACGTTTCCGGGGATCGGCCCCGGCGGGAAGACGGCACGATCGAGCCCTACAGCATGCGCCACGATGGCTGCGGTCGCGGGGGCATCTCCTGTCACCATTACCGTGCGCACTCCCAAGGCGCGCAACTCGGTGATGAGCGCAGCCGAGTCGGCTCGAGGAGGATCGCTCAGTGCGATGAGCCCCACCAATTTCATCGCGGTCGACTCGCCTGCGGCAACGGCCAGAACCCGGAAACCTTTGCTTTCGAGATCCTCGACCGCCACCGCCGTGGTCGGCGACGCAAACGCAAGAACGCGGATAACCGAAAAGGCGCCTTTTACGATATGTTGCATGCGGCCATCCGAATCGACTGCGGTCGCCTCGGACATCCTGTTTGCCGGATCGAAGGGCGTGAACGTGACGAGCTTTGGTGCACCCGCAATATCCCTGCCTTTGGCGGCCGCGCGGATCGCCGCGTCGACAGGATCCTGCCCGCCGTCCGAGCTGGCCAATGCAGCCAGAACCAAAACATGCGCTTCGTCAAAGTTCTCTTGCGGCCGCACGGCGGTCACGGTCAGCGCGTTTTGCGTCAGCGTGCCGGTCTTATCGGAACACAGCACATCCATCGTGGCGGCCTCATCCACTGCAGAGAGCCGGGTAGGCAGGACGCCGACCTTCGCCAGTGCGCGCGCACCCAGCGCCGACGCGAGGGTAAAGGTCGCCGGCAGCGCAACGGGAATCGATGCAAGGACCGCCGTCAGGACCAGCGGGATGATCTCTGACAACGGCAACCTGAGAACGTGGGCATAGGCCACCAGCATCGCAATGACCACAGCATTGAACATGGAAAGATTGCGCACCACGCGCACGACCGCCTTTTGCTGGGAACTCACTACATGCGCCGTACGCACCAGTTCGGCGGTGCGGCCGAACCTGGTCCGCACGCCGGTTGCTGTGACCTCGGCAACCGCTTCCCCCCTTCGCACCAACGCGCCCGCGAAGGTTTGCATGCCCGCGCCGGCCTCGATCGGCACCGATTCACCGGTGAGCATGGACTGATCGAGCAAAACCTCTCCGGCTGTAAGGCGAACGTCCGCGGCAACCAAACCACCGAGTGAAAGTTTCACCACATCACCAGGAACCAGCTCGGCAGCGGGCACGGTCTTCCAGACGCTGTCGCGGCGCACCGTCGCGTTTAAGGCAAGCCGCGATTTCAAGGCGGCCAGTGTGGCCTGGGCGCGACTCTCCTGGGCTAGTCCGAGCGCTGCGTTGAATACCAAGAGACCGGCAATAATCGCCGCCTCGATGTCTTTGCCAAGCACCATTTGGAGGACGATTGCCGCTTCGAGCATCCACGGAACCGGCGCCCAGAACTTGCCAAGTGCTCTGCGCAGAGGACGTTCTGACGTGTCGGGCGTTGTGTTTGGACCGAACTTCTCCAGCCTCTTGCAAGCCTCCTCACCCGTCAGCCCGCCCGGAAGGTCATCCTTCACCACCGATGGAGGTTTAGCGGGAGACGCGATTGTGGAAGACGGTTCTGCAGCAGTCATCATGGATCGCCTTCGTGGCTTGCTACCCGAAGATTTCCGTTTACTTGAACCGGAATTCGGATGTGGGGTGAACGCTTCCAGGATCGGACATCGTCGCCTCCTTGGCAATCGTGAACACCTTTCTTGCCCTGCGCCTCCGTGCAGCACGCTCGGCGATTGCAATGGAGTAGAGGATTGCCGTCGCTCCACTCGCCAGCCTGGCGATAGCAATGGTGAAGGTATGGTCAAAATCGTCAGCCTGGTTCTTGATGCTGCCGCGCAGGTATTGTCGGCACTCCCCGCTTGGACGATCTTGCGCTACCCCGTACGGGTTGGGGTATGCAAAATGGGCTCCTTTCCTGCGCAACCCGTTTCGGTCCGTCGCATCGCGGGGGAGTCGTGACTTCGGTTTGGGGTTGGGTGGGAATGACCGCTCCCGGTATAGAGGTCGTAAGGCTTTGTCCGCGATCGCACAGCAAGTGCGCATCCGGAACAGGAGCGGAATGACGCCCTACCGGCATAAAGACTGGCCCGGGCTGATAAGGGGTCGCCCGCTCACGGATGTTTTAGATACCTCAAGTAAATCGCGGCGAATCCCAGGACGATGCCTACGTTCACCATCAGCCGTTCCCAGAACCGGACCCTGAAGAACAGCAGATCCACACCGACAATTGCGACGGCCATGACCAAGCCGTAGAGCACGAGAGCCAACGACCTTCCCATTTCCATTGTCCTCGGGTCGCTTGCGTTTGAGTTGCACCCGCCGCCGCGTTCCGCCCCGTTTGGCTGCGGGACCGATACCATGCGTTTGGATCTGGGCCCATCATGAGTTGTCCGGATTGAGTTTGGCACGCCTGAAGAAGTGACGATCCGGGAATGCCCGGTATCTGCGAAATTTGGTGTCGCCTTCGACGAACAATAATGACGGAAGTGAGTCCAGGATGTGTGAAAGCTGATCATGCTTTGCTTCGAATGGAATACCGAATAGCGGACGTGCCGGACCGTCGCCTTTGCGCCCGGTGTGAATTCGCACGATGAGGGAGGGGTCGCAGCGAAACGGCGTGCACGGCCACAATGGGCATTCCGCGGCGACTTGTTACCCTGCTGGTTTTTCCGGTTGCATATGCGAAACGATGCAGCTGATTCGCGGCGTCTCGATGCGCATTGTCGGATACGGTCATGGATTGTTCGCTGTTGCCATGGCGGGCCTTGCCGTCCTGAGTCTCCTTTACAGGGACTTCGCGCCGATATGGCATCCGCTCCCCCTTTGGTTTCCTTGGCCGCAGACAGTCACCCTTGGCACCGGGTTGCTTTTGATCGCGGCAAGCGCTGGGACTTGTTTTGCGCGCACGGCCCTTCCTGGCACTTGCGTGATCGGCGCGTACCTGACGGCCTGGGTCCTGGTGCGCGCTTCCCAGGTGGCATATCAGCCCTTCGCCGTGGCATCGTGGTATGGTTTTTGTGAAGCGCTGGCGCCATGGCTGGCAACCTGCATCCTGTTCGCCAGATTGCCGGCAACGGCTCCCGGTTCGAACCCACCGTTGCCGGTCGATGGTCGCGCCGTACGGGCGGCACGTGTGCTTTTCGGGTTTAGCTGTGTTGTGTTCGGACTTGCACACTTCGCTTTTGCCGAATACACCGCGGGGATGGTCCCCCGCTGGCTGCCTGGACCTCTCCAGATCGCCTACATCACCGGCTTCTTCCATCTTGCTGCGGGAATTGGCCTATCCCTGGGAGTTTTGCCCAGGCTGGCCGTGACCCTGGAGGCGAGCATGATGAGCATGTTCGGCCTTTTGGTCTGGTTGCCGAGCTTGATTGCGCGACCTGCTCCCAAGTGGGCGACCCCGCTCCAAAATCAATGGTCCGAAATCGTCGTTACCCTGCTATTGGCTGCCTCGGCGTGGATTGTTGCGGAGTCGTTGCGCAACCGACCTTGGGGCATCGCTGGCAAATGAACGATGCTTGGAATCTTGACTGGGAACCCACTTCCGAACGGCGGAGGCCCCGATTGCGTTTCTTCAGCGCGGAGGCGATTCGCGCGGTTCTCGACCTTCCTTCGCTGGTCGCAGCGTTCGAGGCGGGACATCGCCGCGAGCGCATCGAAGTCCAGGACGCACATCTCGGAAACGAGGAGGGGCGCTACTTGGTCCGGCATGCTGTCGATGGTGGCCGCTTTCTGGCAAGCAAGTTGATCACCAGTTTCCCCGCGAACCTCGCCAAGGGCATGCACCCTGCGGTGCAGGCAGTGCTCGTGATCTTTGACGGCGCGGACGGCCACCCCCTCGCCGTGATGGACGGGACGGAGATCACCTGGTGGCGCACCGCCGCCGATTCCGCACTGGGGGCCCGGATCCTTGCTCCTGTGGCGCCCGCGACCCTGCTCGTCGTCGGCGCGGGAGCGATGGCTCCATGGCTCGTGCGCGCGCATCGCGCGGTCCGTCCCTCGCTGGACCGTGTCCTAGTCTGGAATCGCACGCGGGAGCGCGCGAACGCCCTGGCCGATCTCCTGCACGGGGAGGGGATCTCGTGCGAAGTCGTCGAGGACCTCGCCGCGGCCACACGGTCCGCGCAGATCATTGCCACCTGCACCCGTTCGCACGAACCGCTCGTGCGGGGGGCAAACCTCGCTCCGGGAACGCACCTCGATCTCGTGGGTGGCTACAGCCCCGACACCCGCGAGGCCGATGACGAGGCCGCTCGCCGCTCGAGAATCTTCGTGGACCGGCACGAGTCGGCTTTTGCCGGCGTGGGCGATATCCTGCAGCCCGTTGCGAGCGGCGCGATCCGCGAGCACCAGGTCCTGGGCGACCTCTACGATCTAGTGGGCAAGGTGGTTCCTGGACGCCGCTCGGAGCAGGAGATCACGATGTTCAAGAATGCCGGGGGAGGTCACCTGGACTTGATGACGGCGGAGCTCGTTCTGCAGCGGAGCCCGCTTTTGTGAATTCTGCGGACTTTTTATGGCGTTGCGCAATGCAGCAGCCGTTGCCCGGTTCGATCGAGGAACTGGCGAGTCAAGGATCTTCGGATTCGGTAGAAATAGGACAAAGTCGCATTCCGGTTGCTATCCTCGCGCGGGGTGACCGGGCAAGTGGTTTCGAATTGGCCAGTGAGCTCTTTGCAGCCAGCAGGCAGCTTTCCAATCCTTCCGGTCATTCCCGGTCGCGCAGGTGGATCGTCCCGTTTCGACGGAGTACTCGATGACCGAGATCCAGGAGGTTTACCCCTACCTGCGGGTGCGCGGCGCCTCCGACGCCATCGACTTCTACAAGCGGGCGTTCGGCGCGAAGGAGCGGTTTCGCCTGACCGAGCCAGCTGGCCGGATCGGGCACGCCGAAATCAGGATTGGACCGGGAACCGTGATGTTGGCGGACGAGGTTCCGGAGGGTGATATCCGGGGCCCCCAATCCCTGGGAGGCACCACCGTTTCGATTCATCTACACGTGGCCGATGTGGATCAGGCGTTCGAGCAGGCGGTGAGCGCGGGTGCCTCGGTGGTTCGACCGCTCAAGGACCAGTTCTACGGGGAACGTTCCGGCATGGTGCGCGACCCCTTCGGCCACGAATGGCTTCTCGGCGGTTCGATCGAAACGGTGTCACCGGAGGAG
>Ga0075030_100006620_pt1 | contig 10366 bp, 10 predicted proteins | sample LitLauG_LLR_2012_FD_71393 | JGI IMG/M metagenome (GOLD analysis project Ga0075030, IMG submission 71393) | Freshwater sediment microbial communities from Pennsylvania, USA - Little Laurel Run_MetaG_LLR_2012 | ecosystem: Environmental > Aquatic > Freshwater > Creek > Sediment | place: USA...
AAGGCGACGGGTGGCTTCAACAACGCGAAGATCATCAAGTACCTGCACTCGGGAGTCACGCTCACCAGCGTCCAGGGTCCGGTCAAGTTTGACTCACTGGGTGAGAACAACCAGGGGACGGCCTTCACCTTCCAGTGGCAGGGTTCGAAGTTCGTCCAGATCAACCCGGTTTCGTCCAAGGCCTCCAAGCCCGTGCTGTTCCCGAAGCCGACCTGGTAATTCCACATGAATTCGTCAGCGCTCATCCACGCCATCATTGACGGCATCTTGACCGGTTCGGTCTACGCCCTCATGGCAACCGGTTTGACTCTGGTGTTTGGAGTCATGGACATCATCAACTTGGCCCAGGGGATCCTGGTGATCCTCGGGGCCTACCTCAGCTACACCTTGTCCGTGCACTTCGGAGTTGACCTCTTTGTCGGCTTGGTCTTCACGGTCCCCACGCTGTTCGTGGTGGGGATCGTGATCGAGCGTCTGTTCGTCTCTCGACTCAAGGGTCCGGAACGAACGGCGATGTCGATCTTGGTCACGTACGCGATTTCTCTCGTCATCGAGGGAATTCTCAACGAGGTCTATTCGATCAACCAGGTGCAGTTGCACGCCTGGTACATCGACCGTTCGTTCCTGATCTTTGGGGTGTACCTGCCCTACATCTACCTGCTGGGTTTCATCCTGGCGGCCGTGTTACTGGGCGCGCTCTACTACATGTTGTACCGGACGCGTTTCGGCGCGAGTATCCGGGCGTCGTTGTCGGATCAGACCGCGGCGGCGCTGGTGGGAATCGACACCAAGCGCGTCGCCACGATCTGCTTCGGCATCGGCGTCGCGGTGACCGCGGCGGGGGGCATGATCTTCGGTGCCACCAACGCCTTTAACGCCTCGTCGAGCTACGACCTCATCTCACGACTCCTGACCATCATCGTTCTCGGTGGCATGGGGAGCCTCGCCGGCGCCCTGGTCGCGGGAATCCTCATGGTGTTGGTCCAGGACATCGTCGCGGTGATCTGGTCGCCGATCTGGTCGTCCATGACCTTCTTTGTTGTCCTTGTTCTCGTCTTGTCCGTACGTCCGCAGGGCCTCTTCGGTAAGCAATCCTCACGGGTGGCGTAATGAATCTCAAGCAACTCCCCTGGTGGGGCGCGGCCTTCGCCGTCTTCGCCCTCTTCCCGTTGGTGGAAACCAACTCCTTTTGGACCACGATCGCGATCTACTCGTTGATCTATATGGCGTGCGCGACGTCGTGGAACATGTTCTCGGGCTATTCCGGGTACGTGTCGCTGGGTACGGCCATCTTCTACGGCTGCGGCGCCTACACCATGGCGCTGGTCTCGCTGCACACCAACATGCCCGGCGGCGCCGAGCAATTCTTGCTGGTGCCGCTTGGCGGACTGGTCGCGATGGTGGTGGCGGTCCCGCTGGGCGCCGTCGCCCTGCGCGTGCGTCGCCACACCTTCGTGGTGATCACCATCGCGTTCTTCTTCGTCTTCCAGCTGGCGGCCATCAACGCCAACTTCACCGGGGGTCCGGCCGGGCTCTCGTTGGCGCTGATCCCCTGGCAGGGCAATCAGTTCAACACGCCCTTCTACTACGTCGCCCTCGCGATCTTGGTGTTCGCCATCGTGCTCTCGGCCCTGGTGCGTCGGTCCCGCTTCGGTCTCCAGCTGCTCGCGATTCGCGACGACGAGGACCGGGCCCTGGGCCTGGGCGTCAAGGTCAAGGCCGTGAAGCTGACCGGGTACGTGATGTCGGCCTTCGTGGTCGGGATGACGGGCGCGCTCTACGCGATGTTCCTCGGCCAGATCTACCCGCAGTTCGCCTTCGACCCCGTCTTCGACGTGACGGTGGCCCTGATGGCGTTCCTCGGTGGATTCGGAACGCTGCTCGGCCCCTTGGTGGGAGGTCTGCTCCTCGAGACGAGCCAGCAGTATCTGACGTCGTACTACTCCAACGGCTCGCTGTACTTGATTCTCTTCGGGGCGCTGTTCTTGATCGTGGTGCTGTTCATGCCCCAGGGCATCGTGGTGAAGGTGAAGGAGATGTGGATGAAGCGGGGGCTGAAGGACGGGGAGAACGTCAGTGCCGCGTCACCCCTCACGGTGGCGGGGAGCGCGAAGTCATGACCGCTCTTCTGGAAGCGAAGGACATCACTCGTTCCTTCGGTGGTCTCAAGGCATTGGCCGGATGCTCGCTGAACGTGGAACGCGGATCCATCACCGGACTCATCGGACCGAACGGCTCGGGTAAGACGACGTTGTTCAACGTGATGACTGGTTACGTCAAGGCCGAGAGCGGGACGGTGAGCTTCGAAGGGCGCGACATCACCAACGCGCGGCCCAACGCCGTGTTTGCCTTGGGCATCGGACGAACCTTTCAGCTGACCCGCATCTTCTCGCGCATCAGCGTGGTGGAGAACATGCTGGTGGCCACGCAGCGCGACGAGAGTTGGCTGCGGGGTCTCACGCGCTCCAAGTCGTCCAAGTCCGAGCTCGACGCCGCGATGGAGTGGCTGGACTTCGTGGGGCTCTCACGACTGGCGCACCTGCAGGCCGGGTCGCTCTCCTACGGCCAGCGCAAGCTGCTCGAGTTGGCGTACGTCCTGGTGGCCAACCCCGACGTCATCCTGCTCGACGAGCCCGCCGGTGGCGTCAACTTGACGTTGATCAACGAGATCGGCGACAAGATCCGCACGCTGAACTCCCAGGGCAAGACTTTCTTGATCGTCGAGCACAACATGGAGTTCGTGATGAACCTATGTGACTCGGTGACCGTGATGCACCAGGGCAAGAACCTGGTGTCGGGAAAGCCCGAGGAAGTCCGCAGTAACCCCCTCGTCCTGGACGCCTACCTGGGTGGCGGCGAGACCGAGGACGAGTCGCTAGAGGAGCTGCACAATGGCTGAGACCCCCTTCGTCCACTTCGAGGGCGTCGTCGCTGGTTACGGCGGGGGCGACGTCTTGAAGGGCGTGAACTTCGACGTGAACCACGGTGGCGTGACCTGCATCGTCGGACCGAACGGATCGGGTAAGTCCACCTTGCTCAAGACCGTGAGTGGTCTGGTCCAGCCGCGCCTGGGTTCGATCACCTTCAAGGGCCACAATCTGGTCGGCATGTCGCCGCGCGACATCTTGAAGCTGGGTATCGTGCAAGTGCCCCAGAACCACAGTCTCTTCAAGGAGATGACGGTCGAGCAGAACGTCGAATTGGGTGCGTTCTTGGTGAAGGACAAGAAGGTCATCGCCGAGCGCCTGAAGAACATTCGCGAGACCTTCCCCATCGTGGCCGAGCGCGCCAACGACAAGGCCGGTGCGCTGTCGGGTGGTCAGCAGCGCCTGGTGGAATTCGCTCGGTGCCTGATGCTCGAACCCGAGCTGGTGGTGCTCGACGAGCCCTCGATGGGCCTCGACCCTAAGACCCTGCTGGTGATGTTCGAGACCATCAAGATGATGAACTCGCTGGGGCGCACCGTGTTGCTGGTGGAGCAGAACGCTCGCCAGGCGCTCAAGATGAGTCACCACGGCGTCGTTCTGGAGAACGGGCAAGTGCGTCTCTCGGGGACTGGCACCGACGTCTTGAACAATCCCGACATCGCGGCCCTCTACCTCGGCGGCAGCGTCTCGCGGCCGGCGAGCTGACGCGACGTCGACCGAATCTTTTCAAGGAGAAGCAATGACTGACAACCACCACACGCTGGGCTGGATCGGGGCGGGTCGCATGGGTGCCGCGATGGCGACTCGTCTGATCGCCGCCGGCAATGACGTGACCGTCCAGAATCGCACGCGGGCCAAGGCCGAAGAACTCGGGGCCAAGGTGGTCGACACGCCCGCCGACCTGGGTGACCGCGACATCGTCTTCATCATGGTCTCGGCCAACAACGATTTGCTCGAGGTCACCACCGGTGCCCAGGGCGTGTTGACGAACCCGGATCACGCACCCAAGATCCTGGTGGACTGCTCGACGGTGTCGACCGAGACCTCCGCGACCGTGCGCGCGGCCGCCGCGGCGCGCGGCACGTTGTTCCTGGCCGCGCCGGTGAGTGGGAACCCCAAGGTGGTGAAGTCCGGTGGGTTGACCATGGCGGTGTCGGGTACCGAGGACGCCTTCGCCATCGTGGAGCCGTACCTGCGCAACATCTGCAAGGGCGTCACCTACGTGGGCGACGACGAGGTGGCGCGACTCGTCAAGATCTGCCACAACATGATGCTCGGCATCGTCACTCAGGCCATGGCCGAGATCACGGTGCTGGCCGAGAAGGGGGGCGTCAAGCGCTCCGCCTGGCTGGACTTCTTGAACAACTCGGTGATGGGCTCGGTCTTCACCCGCTACAAGACGCCAGCGTTCGTCAACCTCGACTTCACGCCCACCTTCACCCCCGTGCTGCTGCGTAAGGACTTCGACCTCGGCATGCACGCCGCCTACGAGCACGACGTGCCGATGCCACTGTCGGCCCTGTGCACCGAATTGGTGAAGGCCTCGGCCGGCGCCGGATACGCGAAGGACGACTTCGCCGTGTTGCTGCTCGAGGCGGCCCGGGGGGCGGGTCTGGAACTCGTGCCCGAGAACATTGCGGTGGACGACGGGCTGGGGGGCTGACCATGGAGGGCTTCGGACCGGTGATGAACACCCCCGGCCACATGGGGGTGGACTTCGAGACGCGCGTCAATTTCGAGCGACTGCGCGACTACCGACTGGCGCGCGCCCGAGCGGCGCTCGAGGCCAGTGAGTTCGGTGCCCTGTTGTTGTTCGACTTCTACAACATCCGGTACGTCTCGGGCACCTGGGTCGGGGGAGCCCTCGGCGACAAGATGACCCGCTACTGCCTCCTGACCCGTGGCGGTGAACCCATCGTCTGGGACTTCGGTTCCGCGGCGCGCCACCACAAGCTCTTCGCGCCCTGGCTCGAACCCGACAACTGTCGTGCCGGCATGCTGGGCCTGCGTGGGGCCATCGCGCCGCGCGCCGGGCTCTTCGAGTCGGCGGTGAAGGAGATCGTGGGTCTCCTCGGTGACGCCGGCGTGCTCGACCAGCCGATTGGCCTCGACATCGTGGAACTGCCGTTCCTCTTCGAACTCCAGAAGGCGGGCGTGGACGTCCGCGACGCCCAGCAGACGATGCTCGACGCGCGCGTCATCAAGAACCAGGACGAGCTGATGCTGCTCAGCCAGGCCGCCGCCATGGTCGATGGCGTCTACCAGGACATCTTCGAGGCCCTCAAGCCCGGCGTGCGCGAGAACGAAATCGTGGCGCTGGCCAACAAACGCCTCTACGAGATGGGTTCGGACCAAGTCGAGGCCATCAACTCGGTCTCGGGCGAACGATGCAATCCTCACCCGCACAACTTCACCGACCGCATTATCCGCCCCGGTGACCAGGCGTTCTTCGACATCATCCACTCCTACAACGGGTATCGCACGTGTTACTACCGCACGTTGTCGGTGGGCTCGTCGACGGCGGTCCAGCGCGACGCCTACACCCAGGCGCGCGAGTGGATGGACACGGCTATTGATCTGGTGAAGCCTGGTGTCGGTACCGACGTGATCGCGCGCGCTTGGCCGGCGGCCACCGAATTCGGTTTCCCCAACGAGATGGCGGCCTTCGGTCTGCAGTTCGGCCACGGACTCGGGTTGGGCCTGCACGAGCGGCCGGTCATCTCGCGGTTGAACTCACTCACCGATCCCATTGAACTCCAAGTCGGCATGGTCTTCGCGTTGGAGACCTACTGCCCCGCGACCGACGGCATCTCGGCGGCGCGCATCGAGGAGGAGATCGTGGTGACCGAGAACGGTCCGGCGATCCTCACGAAGTTCCCCGCCCAAGAATTGATGATTGCCAACAAGTATTAGGAGTGAGTATGACGACCACCACCCTGGACCTCACCGCCAAGCTCGAGCTGTATCGGGTGCAGGTGGCGTTGCGTCAATTCGAGAAGCGTGCCTACGACTTGTTCCTCGAGAACTACGTCAAGGGCACGAGCCACCTGTCGCTGGGTCAAGAGGCCATCGCGGCGGGCTTCGCCGCGGCGATGCGCGCCGACGACTACACCTTCGCCACCTACCGCGGTCACGCCCACACGCTGGCGCGCGGCGTGCCAATGACCCCGGTGCTGGCTGAACTCATGGGTCGCACCAACGGGCTGATGGCCGGTAAGGGCGGTTCGATGCACTTGACCAGCGTGGAGCACGGGGTCATGGGCTCCTACGCCATCATCGGCGCGCACCTGCCCATCGCCTGCGGTGCGGCGTGGAGCGCGCAGTATCGCGGTTCCGGACAGGTCGCGGTGTGCTTCTTCGGCGACGGCTCGACCAACATCGGCGCCTTCCACGAGGCGCTGAACTTCGCGGCGATCTGGAAGCTACCCGTGGTGTTCGTCTGTGAGAACAATCTGTGGATGGAATACACCCGCACCACCGAAATCACCGCCGTGCCCAATCCGGCCGCTGACCGGGCCAGTGCCTACGGGCTGGAGCCCATCATCGTCGACGGCAACGACGTGGACGCGGTCTTCGAAGTGGCCACCCGGGCCATCGAGCGCGCGCGCGCCGGTGAGGGTCCGAGCATGATCGAAGCGCTGACGTATCGACACGGCGGTCACTCGCGCGCCGACCCGGGGAAGTACCGTCCCGACGAGGAGGTGGCCGAGTGGCTGGCCAAGGACCCCATCCCGATGTACCACGCGCGTCTATTGGCCGAAGGGGCCACCGAGGCGCAGTTGGTCGAGATCGAACTCGCGGTGGCCGAGGAAGTCGAGCGGGCCACGGAAGAGGCGAAGGCCGGCCCCACCCCCGGGGTCGACTTGTTGATGAAGGACGTTTGGGCTGATGGAGGCTCCGCATGGCGCAATTAACTTTCCGTGAGGCGATCGCGCGGGGCATCGCCCAAGAGATGCGTCGCGACGAGACGGTGTTAGCCATCGGTGAGGACATCGGGGCGGCGGGCGGCGTCTTCAAGGGCACCGTCGGACTGCTCGAGGAGTTCGGTCCGGTGCGCGTGCGCGACACGCCCATCTCCGAGCAGGCGATCCTCGGAGCCGCCATGGGTGCGGCGATGACCGGCCTGCGGCCCATCGCCGAGATCATGTTCTCCGACTTCTTCGCGGTGTGCTGGGACATCGTGGTCAACGAGATCGCCAAGTCGCGATACATGACCAACGGACAGATGACCTTCCCGTTGGTGATCCGTTCGGGTAACGGTGGCGGCCTGCGTTTCGGCGCTCAGCACTCGCAGAGCGTCGAGAACTGGGCGATGATGGTGCCCGGCCTCAAGGTGGTGGTGCCCTCTAACGCGCTCGACGTCATCGGACTCATGGCCGCCGCGGTGCGCGATCCGGACCCGGTCATCTTCCTCGAGGCCAAGGCGCTCTACGCCACCAAGATGGAGGTTCCCGACGGTGACATCGTCGACACCCTGGGAACGGCCAAGGTGCTGCGACAGGGTGGCGACGCCACCCTGGTGGCCCTGGGCGCCATGGTGCCCAAGGCCCTCAAGGCCGCCGACGAGCTCGCGGGAGCCGGCATTGAGTGCACGGTGGTCGACGTTCGTTCCCTGGTGCCCCTCGACACCTCGACGATCCTGCGAGAGGTGGCGGCCACCGGTCGTCTCTTCACCGTCGAGGAGAACCCCCGCCTGTGCGGATGGGGTGGCGAACTGAGCTCGATCGTCTCCGAAGAGATCTTCTATGACCTCGACGGTCCCATTGTGCGCATTACGACGCCCCACATCCCCCTACCGGCGGCCGACGCCCTGGAGGACATGGCGATCCCTTCGGTGGAACGCATCGTGGCGACGGTGACGGCGTCGATGAACTCGTAACGAGGGACGCGTCGCGTCGTCGCGTCGAATGAGAGTGCTCAGGAGTGGTCGAGGACGCCGCCCCGGCGCGGGCGCGGACATCAAGGTGGTGACGTTGAAGGGCGAGGCCGGGATAACTTCAGTTCGGACGGACCCTCGCTCGGGTCGGGAAGAGACGCGACGTGACGGCACCAACGTTCAGTAGTGACCACCTCGCGATACTCGCCCAGGAGTATCCCCGATTCAGCGACGCCGAAATCAGCCGACGTCGCGTGGCCATCGAAGCGGCCATGGCCGAGGTGGGCGTGGACCACGTGCTGGTGCACGGTATCGGGGGACGCGGTGGTGCGGTGGGGTGGTTAGCCCAGTGGGTCACCACGAACGAGGCGCACCTCGTGGTCAGTCCCGGGGTGCGCGACGCACTCTTCGTCCAATTCTTCAATCACGTCCCGCTGGCGCGCCACCTGGCGCGTGACGCCGACGTGGCGTGGGGTGGGCCTTCGACCATAGCGACGTCCATCGACGAACTTCGACGACGTGGCGCGACCCGGGGTCGGGTGGGTGTCATGGGACCGCTGCCCCTCGGCTACGCGCGCGCGCTCGAGAAAGAATTCGGCGCCGTGGTCGATCTCTCGAGCGCGTACGCGCGTCTGCGCCTCGTCAAGTCGGACGAGGAGCTGACGTGGTTCGAGCTCGCGGCGCGCCTCGGCGATCTGGCCATTACGGCGCTGAGTGAACAGGTGACCCCGGGGATGAGCGAACGCGACCTCGGGGCCATTGTTGAAGGGGCGTATCTGAAATTCGGGGGAGTCAACGCCCTGCACTACTTCGCCGTCAACGCCATGTCGGACCCGCAGTACTGCGTGCCTCGCCAACACCCCTCGACGCGCCAGGTACGCCGCGGTGACGTGATCACCACCGAGATCACGGCCAACTTCTTCGAGTACGGGGGCCAGATCCTGCGCACCTTCGTCGTCGGCGAGGACCTCTCCCCGTTGTATCGGGAATTGCACGACGCCGCCGACGCCGCGTTCGCGGCGATCTCGGCTCTGCTGGTGCCCGGGACGCACGCGCGTGAACTCGTCGACGCGTCGCGGGTCATCGAAGACGCTGGATTCACCACCTACGACGACTTGGTCCACGGCTACGGCGGTGGCTACCTGGCACCGGTCCTGGGTTCGACGAGTCGCCCCAACGAACCGGTACCCGACGTCATTCTGCGCGAGAACATGATGCTCGTGGTGCAGCCCAACGTGGTGACGACTGATCACCGTGCCGGGGTCCAGACTGGTGAATGCCTGGTGGTGACCCCGGCGGGCCCGCGGCGCCTGCACCAGGCGCCCCGGGGAGCGCTGCGCATCGCGTGACCTCCGACGCCCGCTGACGTGGCCCTAGACTGGGGTGGGTAGGACACCATCTCACGACGGGGTCCGAAGGAGTGATGGAGTGACTGGTTCGAAGAGTCGCCGCGTGTCGGCGCGGATGGTCGTTCCCGTATTGCTGGTCGTCTTTCTGGCGACCATCACCGTCACGGCGCTGTCGATGAAGACGACACCGCCCCACAACGGGCTCACGACCACCACCACGACGTCGGGGTCCGCCTACTATCCCACGAAGAATCTCCCACCCTCGCACGACAATGATGCGGGTCGCGCCCGTGCCCTTGACGCGACACCCGACGCCGATACCGACGCCTGGCAGCGTTGAATCTCGGGCGCGCAAGCGCAGTGTGACGATCTCGCAACAATCGGTGCATTGGTTGCGTGATGCGTTGATTGGTTGGCGTTTCGGTGATAGAGATGAGTGACGATGATGACGCTGGGGGGCAGCGACTCGAGGCGAAAATGGGTGGTTGTCGTCGCGGTCGTCGTACGGCGATTCGTTACAATTTGATAACAACTATCACGATGCTTGACAGTTTCTCAAAAGTGCGATAGAAACTCTCACAACCGCGAGCGGCCATCTTGGCTCACAGCGGCGCAACATAGCCCGGGGGGGATACGAGTGACGCAGTTCTGGTTGGCGTTCGGCTTTGGACTGGTGACCGCATCAGTTCTGGCAATTGCCGCCGTGGGCTTGAGTTTGCAGTTCGGTATCACGAACTACATCAACTTTGCTTATGGCGACTTCATGGCGTTGGGGGCGTTCATCACCTACTACTTCAACGCCGAAGCGTTCCACATCAACGTGTGGGTCGCGATGATCTTCGGCACCTTGGCGGTGGGGGTGTTTGGCGTGTTGATAAATCGCTTCCTGCTGAGTCCCTTCGTGCGTCGCTTCAACAAGAGCTTCTACGTCTTGATCGTCACCTTCGGTCTGTCGTTGATCATGTTGAACACGATTTACTCGATCTGGGGCACGAACGTGCGGGTGTACAACTTGAAGATCGAGGTCTACAAGCACGTCGGCCCGTTCCTGCTCAACAAGTACCAGATCGTGGTGATGGTCATCGCCGTCGTCTTGATGACTGGGGTGGCCCTGATGGTGAAGACCACGCGGCTGGGCAAGTCCATGCGCGCCATGTCCGACAACACCACTTTGGCGATGACCAGCGGCATCGACACCAAGCGCATCACCACCA
>Ga0075030_100006623_pt1 | contig 10361 bp, 8 predicted proteins | sample LitLauG_LLR_2012_FD_71393 | JGI IMG/M metagenome (GOLD analysis project Ga0075030, IMG submission 71393) | Freshwater sediment microbial communities from Pennsylvania, USA - Little Laurel Run_MetaG_LLR_2012 | ecosystem: Environmental > Aquatic > Freshwater > Creek > Sediment | place: USA...
TGTCGGTCAACGTCAAGGGCGCTTACGCAAGCCCAAATTTCTCGGGAACGATCGGCGAGAGCATTTTCCGCCGCTACCACGTGTTTCTCGATTACGCCCGCAACCGTATTATTTTCGAGCCGACGCCGGAAACCCAACGGCCGTTTCCCGAGCGAAAGACGTATGGTCTAACGATCATTGCCTCTGCAGCTGATCTGCACACCTATACCGTGACCGCCGTTCGTCCGGGCTCGCCCGCAGAAAAAGATGGATTCAAGAAGGGCGATGTTATTTCAGCGATGAGCGGGAAGCCCGCTGCAAAGTTCACGTTGGGTGAGTTACGGGAGCAACTCTCGCGCGAAGGCGAGAATTATCAAATGGACGTCACGCGCGGCAGTGAGCAACTTAACATTTCAGTCCAAATAAAACTCATGTCTATCGACAAAATGTAGAGTAGCTCGCCGATTTCCTGTTTTCGGTACCGTCTTTGGGTTACCGACAATCCTGCTGTCATAGTAAAATCATAGACAGTACGAGCAACGCGGGCTGACGACCAGCGGTCACCGCGATTTCCGTTCGCGATCCTCGATTCACCATCCTCGATTCGCGATTTAAGGACAACACACACTTTGAGTAAAGGCATCCGCAACATCGCCATCATCGCCCACGTGGACCATGGCAAGACCACGCTGGTCGACGCCATGCTGACGCAAAGCGGCACCTTTCGCGCCAACGAGCACCACGTCGAGCGCGTGATGGATTCGAACGAGCTTGAGCGCGAACGCGGCATCACCATCCTCGCCAAGAACACCGCCATCTTCTATCACGACGTGAAGATCAATATCGTCGACACGCCCGGCCACAGCGATTTTGGTGGGGAAGTAGAGCGAGCACTCAAGATGGTCGATGGCGTCATGCTGCTGGTTGACGCCAGCGAAGGTCCTCTTCCACAGACTCGCTACGTTCTGGGCAAGGCTCTCGAGGCCAAACTCCCACCGATCGTGGTCATCAATAAGATCGATCGTTCCGACGCTCGTCCACAGGAAGTGTTGAACGAAGTCTACGACCTGTTCATCGATCTTGACGCCAAGGAAGATCAGCTTGATTTTCCCGTGCTTTACACCAACGCGAAAATCGGCACGGCTACGACGGACATCAAGGTTGGCGGCGAGGATCTGCGACCACTATTCGACTCGATCCTGAGCACGATTCCTCTACCCAAGGGCGATCCCGCGGGCCCGCTGCAGATCATGGTCGCAAATCTTGACTACAGCGACTACCTGGGACGCATGGCCATTGCGCGCGTTTTCAACGGCACCATGCGCACCGGCGAGGAAGTCGCCATTGCGAAACTTGACGGTTCGTTCCACAAAACGAAAATCACAAAATTGTTTTCCTTCTCGGGCCTGAAGCGCACCGACATCACCGCAACCGAACTCGGTGACATCATCGCAGTGGCGGGTGTCGAGGGCATCACCATTGGTGAAACCATCGCTGACGCCGAGAATCCTCAGCCGTTGCCCCATATCGCGATTGATGAGCCCACCATCGCGATGCTGTTCACAGTGAATACCTCCCCGTTCGCTGGGCGCGAGGGCAGCTACGTCACCTCACGTAACCTGCGAGACCGCCTCGCCAAGGAATTGCTCACCAACGTCTCGCTGCGCGTGGAGGAAACCGGCACCACCGACTCCTTTAAAGTCTTGGGTCGCGGCGAGCTGCAGCTCTCCATCCTGCTCGAAATGATGCGCCGCGAAGGCTACGAATTGATGGTGGGCAAGCCGGAGATTGTCACCAAGCGCATTGACGGCAAGCTGATGGAACCGGTGGAGCGCCTGACCGTGGATGTACCCGAAGAATTTGTCGGCGTAGTAATGGAACAACTGGGTGCGCGCAAGAGTGAAGTGCTCAACATGCACAATCACGGCTACGGCCGCGTGCGCATCGAGTTCCGAGTGCCCAGTCGCGGACTGATCGGCCTGCGCAGCCAGTTGCTGACCGATACGCGCGGAACCATAGTCATGAACTCGCTATTCGACGGCTACACCGAGTGGCAGGGCGAGATTCCGCACCGCTTGACCGGCGCGCTGATGGCGGACCGCAGCGGCGTCGCCACCGCGTACGCGCTGTGGGGCCTGCAGGAGCGCGGAGAATTGTTTGTCGGACCGGGGACGGAGTTGTACGAAGGAATGATCGTCGGTGAAAACGCCAAGGACAATGATCTCGACGTCAACGCCGTCCGCGAGAAAAAGCTCACCAACATGCGGGCTTCTACCGCCGACGAGGCCATTCGTCTGGTTCCGTTCCGCGCGCTGAATCTGGAACAGGCGATTGAATTCATCGCCGACGACGAGTTTGTTGAAGTCACGCCGAAGTCGCTGCGGCTCCGCAAGAAGGTTCTACAAGCTAATCAGCGCAAGAAACATCAGAAAGCGTTGGTGGAAGAAGAAGCATAGTGGCCTTCCGAGCCACCCGGCATGTAAACTAGAGCCTCTGTGCGCCCGTAGCTCAGCTGGATAGAGCGGTTGCCTCCGGAGCAACAGGCCGGGAGTTCGAATCTCTCCGGGCGCACCATCAGTTCCCGATCTTCGCAAGCGCAGGATTTCGGCTGCGGGCTTCGGCTTCGCTCACGCCCGCAATACGCCTCTCGAATCTCTCCGCACGTGGCGCACCCTTTCCGCAACATCTTTCTCGAAACTCAGAGCTGCAACGGGTTAGAATCGAGCATGAGCTCTCGTTGCCACCGTTTTTTCCCATTCATAACTACCTTTCTGCTTGCAGCTGCGACATCCGGTTGGACGCAAGATGGAAGTCCAGCCGTGCCTCCGGTATATCTCAAAGTACAGATGGATAAGCAGCTCCGTTTCTCGTCTCTTAAGCCTGGCGATGTAGTCGAGGGCAGGTTGGCGCGAGACGCTTATTCCGCACAAGGCGAGCTTTTTTCCTCGGGTAGCACAGCCCGGCTGGCCGTCGATCACATTGAAAAGCAGCGCCGCCGCAACTCCGGCCGCTGGCCCTGGGTGATTGGCGTGTTTGCGCCGCGTTGGCAGCGCATTCCGGTGTTCACCGAAGCACGGATTGTCGGGGCTAACGATGTGGTCAGCACACTACCGATTTCTGTGATTTCGTCAGGCCGCAAAACGGATATCGTTGCGGCGCCAGCGAAGGAACACCACGGAAAATCCTCCGAGGTAAAAGCAAATCCTGCCCCATCAAAAGAACGGGCGGGTCCGCAACTGCTGCTGGAGACTCACGATTGGGGATCGCCGGTCGCGGCCAGCGCAAGCACGATTCCTGGCTCATCGTCTGGGGCATCATCCCGAACGGCGACCTCTCGGTTGCAAGCCCCGGCCGGCACCCGCTGCCGAATTTTGTTGCTGAACGACGTGCGCTCCTCCACCAGCCATATAAATGACCCCGTACGCGCGGTTCTGCTGGAGCCGGTCTTTGCTGAGCACCAGGTCATATTCCCTGCAGGGAGCATGTTTGAGGGCTCCGTCACGAAAGTCGTCCCGCCTAGAATGTTGAGCCGCGCAGGAACATTGGCTGTCGCATTCAACAGTGTCGCGGTTCCCGGCGGCATGAAGCTCCCGGCTGCGTCGTCGGTGGCGGGCGTGGAAATGGATTCCACTTCAAAGACCCGAGTTGACCAAGAAGGCCGGTTGCATGGCGGGCCCCCGGGCTTGAAATGGTTGTTGATTGACGGCGGTGTCACTGCAGGTCTTGCGAAAGTCGCGGATGACGGTACTCAGCTGTTGATCGAAGCGATCGTCTCGTCAGCCACGGATGCTTCGACGGCGGGTGGTGCCCGCCTGGTCTCCGCAGGGGTGTCCGGAATCTTCATGCTTACAAGGCATGGTCGCGACGTGAGGTTGCCCAAATATACCGAAATGACCGTAACCCTGGATCGCCCGCTGCCGACGCCGCAGAAGGAGCCGGGAACTGCGACACTTCGTCCCCGCTTGGACGCGACAAAGTCGTCCTCGGGGCAGTGATGCGCGAGAAAGCGAGACTCATGCCCTACGACGCATTGCTGGTGCTTTCTTTCGGCGGGCCGGAATCCCGTGACGAGGTCCTCCCGTTCCTCGAGAATGTACTGCGCGGCAAGAATGTTCCACGCGAGCGGATGTTGGAAGTCGCGGAGCATTATCACCACTTCGACGGCATCAGCCCCATTAATCAACATGTGCGCGATTTGATCGCGGCGCTGCAAGCCGAGTTGGCGTCCCACGGCAGCAAGCTGCCCATCTACTGGGGAAATCGCAATTGGCATCCCATGCTGGCTGACACCATCCGCCAGATGGCGCGGGACGGCGTGAAGAACGCTCTCGGGTTCGTCACTTCCGCATACAGTTCCTATTCCGGATGCCGGCAGTATCGAGAAGACATTGCGAGTGCACGCATACAAGTAGGTCCCGAGGCGCCCCAGGTGGATAAGATTCGGGCGTTCTTCAATCATCCGGGCTTCCTTGCAGCGTCGCAAGAGCGCTTGACATCGGCCTTGCGTGAAGTGCCGGAATCAGCGCGCGAAAGCGTGCAGGTTGTGTACACCGCTCACAGCATCCCCGTTTTGATGGCGGACGGATCTGACTATGTGAAGCAGTTGGAAGAAGTCCGCCGCCTCGTGTCGGAGACTGTGGGAATAGCGAACGATGTGCTTGTATATCAGAGCCGCAGCGGGCCTTCGGGGCAACCTTGGTTGGGCCCTGACATACTCGAGCACCTACGCAGGGTAAAGAAAGACAAATTGGCTACGGCTGTGGTTGTCGCTCCCATCGGCTTCATTTCCGATCACATGGAGGTGCTCTATGACCTTGACGTGGAAGCCCGACAACTTTGCGACTCGCTCGAGTTGCCGATGGTTCGTGCAGGAACTGTCGGCGCGCACCCGCGGATCATTCGCATGATTCGTGAGCTCATAGAGGAAAGAACAGCGTCCGGACCACGGCTGGCGCTGGGAACTCTTGGTGCACGGCCGGATGCTTGCGCAGAAAACTGCTGTCCTGCACCTCAGCGCCCGCTGGCGGCTGTGCCTCAAAGAACAGTTGTTTGAAGTTCAGAACCCTCGCTGGGAACACTTCCGCTATATGCGCCAAACTTTAGTGCAACAGTTGCACTTGTGACCTTTGGCACTATTCTGCCCCATAGTGCGAAGTTAGACTTGCACAGGCCAAGTTGAGGTGGTTTCGATGCAGCGGGCGAAGTGGTTGCTTTTTGTGGTGGCGGGGCTAACCTTCTGGGCCGGCCTGCCGACGCTCGCGCAAAGCGACCGAAAAGTACTGGAGCGGGTTGCGCCGGTTTATCCGGAGCTTGCGCGACACGCCAATCTCAGCGGGCTGGTGAAGATCGAAGTCACGGTGCGGCCGAACGGAACGGTAAAGGAAACACGCGTAGCGGGCGGCAACCCGGTTTTATGTGGCGCAGCGGTAGACGCGGTGCGCAAATGGAAATTCGAGGCTGCCACAAGTGAGACTACGGAAATCGTTGAGCTCAGATTCCAACCCCACTAATACAACTCAGAACGAGAGACAACTTGCCCGCATCGAGCCCAGGAAGCGCTAAGAAGCTCCAGTCTGAGGCGAAGAACTCAGTCTTTGATCGCCGCCGGCGCAAGTCTCCGCGACACCTCGCGAGCTTTCCCATAGTGGTCGTCACACTCAGCCAGACTGGCTATGTCCAGCTTCAGGGGCAGTCTCAGGACTTGTCCGAGGCCGGAATCGGAGTCCTTCTGGCAGAAGAGATCAGGGTGGGCGACGTAGTTACACTAGGATTTACCCTGTCTCCAGTTCTGTTTGAGCTGCGCGCCGTCGTGCGCCATCGACGCGCCTGCCGTTACGGCTTGGAGTTCCTAGGCCTCAATGCCGAGCAGAAATCGCGAATTGGTGCGTTCATTAAGGATCTACCCTCAGCCGATTAGGCGCAAGACTGGCCAGCACACAAATGCCGTGACTTAGGTCATCTTGCCCGGCGTGCGTGCGTAGATTCCCATGGGGTAGGAATTGTGTCCGATACGGAAATTCATGAGTGATCGTCGAAGCGGAGAAACCGTGGGAAGTGATTGGACTCATCTGCTGACCGATCCTGACCTGGTAAAGCACATGGGCCAACTGCTCCAGGCGTACCGGGAGGCGCCGCCCGAGAAGCGTGAAGAAGCCCTCTTGGCGGCTATGCGAGAGGTCAAGGGCGGTGCGGCACTCTCCAGTCCCGGCTCTGAACTGACAGTCCAGCAGGGCCAGGCCTCTACGTCCTTGTTGCCCACTCCTTCCGCCCAGATTCCGCCTTTCGAGGCGGATATGTTTGGCAGCGGGCCTGGCGACGATCGTCGCCGGCATCCGAGAATGAAGTGTTTCGTCGCAGTCGAAATTCGTGTCGAGGGAACAAGCACACCGCTCTGGGGCAACCTGGCCAACACCAGCATGGGAGGTTGCTTCATCGAGATTTCCAGCACCATCCCCAGCGGCAAGAAGCTCGAGATAGGACTATGGGTTGCCAACGGCAAGCTATGGGTGAAGGGACTGATCCTTGACGGCGTCGCCTCTCGTCAGACGTCTCGCACTGGATTGAGAGTGAAGTTTTCCCCGATGGAACCCGTGGAAAAGCAAAATCTGCGCGAGTTCCTCAAGTACGTACAGGAGGCCACGCGCGCCTCCCGCAGTGAAAAGAACTACCTCAGCATGCTGAAGTAAACTCCGCACCGTCAAACTTTTCACACTTCGCTCACCCCGCTGCAGGGAGAACTTGGTAGACTCTCAGCGGCCGAATCTTTTGGTTTTCCGGACAATCTAACGGGTTGTAGCAAGGTTTGGAACGTTCGATTGGGTCCGCATCCAGAAGCGGGAGGGAGCACAGCGGGCATGGCAACTACGGAGCAACCCGTCATCACCGGCGCACAACTGGATTTGCTTTGCGTCAACACTATCCGTACGCTCGCGATTGATGCTGTCCAGCAGGCTAACTCCGGCCATCCCGGCGCACCTATGGGACTGGCGCCGGTTGCGTATGCGCTCTGGCAGGAAGTCCTCCGTTACGATCCAACCCATCCTCACTGGTTGAATCGCGACCGGTTTGTACTCTCTAATGGCCACGCGTCAATGTTGCTCTATGCGGTGCTGTACCTGGCGCAAGTTCGGGCCGTCGGGCCGGATGGTCAGGTTCTCCCCGAGCTTTCCGTGCCGCTGGAGGAAATCAAACGCTTCCGCCAGTTGGGCAGCCGCACCCCCGGTCATCCTGAGTCGCATCTGACCACTGGTGTTGAAGCGACCACCGGCCCGCTGGGCCAGGGAGTTGGCAACAGCGTTGGTATGGCGATGGCCGCGAAGTGGTTCGCGACCAAGTTCAATCGCCCCGGATTCGAGGTTTTCAACTACAACGTCTATGCCATCTGTTCCGATGGCGACTTGATGGAAGGCATTGGCGGAGAGGCAGCGTCTCTTGCGGGCCATCTCGGTCTCGCGAACCTTTGCTGGATCTACGACAACAACCACATCACGCTGGATGGGCCGGCAGCATGGTCGTTCAGCGAAGATGTAGCCACTCGCTTCATCGGCTATGGATGGAACATCACCCGGGTCGCCGATGCCAACGATCTGGAGATGATCGGCCGGGCATTTGAAACGTTCCACAAAACCAGCGACCGACCCACGCTGATTATTCTCGACACCCACATCGGCTACGGCTCTCCGCACAAGCAGGACACTAACGCAGCGCACGGCGAGCCGCTGGGCGAAGAGGAAGTTCGCCTGGTCAAGCGCAACTATGGCTGGCCCGAGGACGCGAAGTTCCTGGTACCGGAAGGGGTGCTGGAACACTTCCGCGAGGGCGTCGGAAAACGTGGACACGAACTGGAAGCCAAATGGACGTCCCTTTACGCAAGCTATGCGAAACAATTCCCCGACCTGGCCGCACAGCTTGAGCTCATGCAGAGCCGCGACCTGCCCGTCGGATGGGACAAGAATCTTGCTGCCTTCCCGGCGGATGCCAAGGGCATCGCCACTCGCGAGAGCTCTGGAAAAGTGCTGAACGCGCTGGCGCAAAGCGTTCCCTGGGTGGTCGGAGGCTCCGCGGACCTGGCTACGTCAAACAAGACCACGCTCAAATTCGACGGAGCCGGAGACTTCGAGGCCGGCAACTATGGTGGGCGCAACTTCCACTTTGGAGTCCGCGAGCACGTCATGGGAGCAGCCGTGAACGGCATGGTTCTCTCCGGTCTGCGCGCCTTTGGCGCTACATTCTTCAACTTCAGCGATTACATGCGCGCCAGCATCCGGTTGGCCGCTCTGTCTGAGATTCCGTCCGTCTTCGTGTTCACCCACGATTCCATCGGCGTAGGCGAAGACGGCCCGACACATCAGCCGATTGAGCAATTGGCTTCGCTGCGCGCCATGCCCAACTTGCTCGTTCTTCGCCCCGGCGACGCCAACGAGGCCGTCGAGTGCTGGCGGGTTATTGCCCAGCAAAAGAATGAGCCCGCAGTACTGGTCCTGACCCGCCAGGCCATGCCAACGTTGGATCGCTCGAGATATGGGGCTGCCTCGGGCACCGCCAAAGGCGCCTACGTATTAGCCGACGCCGAAGGTGGAAAGCCGGATTTGATTCTCATCGGCACCGGCAGCGAAGTCAGCCTCTGCCTTGATGCGGCAGAAAAGCTCAAGGCCGCTGGAACCAAAGTTCGCGTGGTCAGCATGCCTTGCCAGGAGCTTTTTGAGCGCCAGGACGCGGAATACAAGGAAAGTGTTCTTCCGGCGTCAGTGACTGCGCGTGTGTCCGTTGAGATGGCTTCAGTTTTCGGATGGCAGCGTTACGTCGGGATGCGCGGCCGCTCCGTCGGCATGCGCAGTTTCGGCGCATCTGCCCCGCTGAAAGACCTGTTGAAGCATTTCGGATTTACCGCCGATGCGGTAGCAGAAGAGGCAAGAAAAGTTCTGGCCGCAAGTTAGGTAATCCACGAATACGTAGCAGGAGAAATAACATGAGCGAGACCGGAGTTCTAGAGAGTGCGAAGGCCACCAACCCACTGAAGCGCCTGCTCGACTACGGCCAATCAGTCTGGCTCGACTACATTCGCCGCGACCTGCTGACCGGCGGCCAGCTGAAAAAGATGATCAACGATGACGGCCTGCGCGGCATGACGTCGAATCCCGCGATCTTCGAGAAAGCGATCGGCGAGAGCTCTCTGTACGATGACGTTCTTCGAAGTCTCGCCAGGCGCACCGATCTCGACACCGTGGGCCGCTACGAGCAGCTTGCGATTCGCGACATTCAGGATGCCGCCGACCTGCTGCGTCCCGTCTACGACTCCTCTAAATGTGGCGACGGTTACGTAAGCCTGGAAGTTTCGCCATATCTTGCCCGCGATACCGCGAAGACCATCGCCGAGGCGCAACGCCTCTGGAAAGCTGTCAACCGCCCGAATGTCATGATCAAAGTGCCCGGAACGGCCGAAGGCATTCCGGCAATCAAGCAGCTCATCGGCGAGGGCATCAACATCAACGTGACCCTGCTCTTCGCGCAGGAAGTCTACGAACAGGTCGCGAATGCCTACATCGAGGGACTCGAAACACTGGCCGCGCGCGGCGGCAACTTGCACAAGACTGCGAGCGTCGCTAGTTTCTTCATCAGCCGTATTGATACGCTGATTGACAGCATGTTGGCCGACAAGTTGAAGACCGCAACCGACCCGGCGCAGAAGGCCCTGCTCACCAGCCTGCAGGGCAGAGTTGCCATCGCCAACGGCAAGCTCACCTACCAGCGCTACGAGGCAATCTTTAGTGGTTCTCGCTGGCAGGCGCTGGCTGCTAAAGGCGCACAGACCCAGCGCGTTCTCTGGGCCAGCACCAGCACCAAGAATCCGGCGTACCGCGACGTCATGTACGTGGAAGAGTTGATCGGCCCAGACACTGTCGACACCATTCCGCCGGCTACGCTCGAGGCCTTCCGTGACCACGGCAATCTCCGCGCAAGTCTGCAGGAGGACGTGGCTTCGGCACAGAAGGTGATGGACAATCTGTCCGCCGCTGGAATCTCCATGCAGGCGGTCACCACGAAACTGACTGACGACGGCGTCAAACTGTTTGCCGATGCATTTGACAAGCTGCTCGCCACGGTGGAGAAGCGCACCCAAGGAAAGAACTAACCGTGCCAGCGATCCAATCCTCTCTCCCTGAAACACTGGCCGCCGCAGTTCGTTCCGAAACGGCCGCGTGGCAGTCTGGAGACAAGATGCGCCGCCTGTGGAACCACGACGCGACCCTGTGGAGCGGCAGCGACGAAGCTAACTGGCTTGGCTGGCTCGGCATTGTTGACGAGCAACGCGCCAGCATCGCCACTTTGCAAGCGGCAGCGAAAGACGCGCAGGCTGGAGGCTTTCAGCACATTCTCTTGCT
>Ga0075030_100006624_pt1 | contig 10360 bp, 10 predicted proteins | sample LitLauG_LLR_2012_FD_71393 | JGI IMG/M metagenome (GOLD analysis project Ga0075030, IMG submission 71393) | Freshwater sediment microbial communities from Pennsylvania, USA - Little Laurel Run_MetaG_LLR_2012 | ecosystem: Environmental > Aquatic > Freshwater > Creek > Sediment | place: USA...
AGAACGAAGAGCAGCAAGCCGGGCGAGGCCATCAGTAGGACAGGCGCCTTCGCCTGTCGTCTCCAGTCCCGCGGGCTTCCGCCACCGGACGCGGCCGGCGCTGCACCCCACCAAGCCGTCAAAGCCAGACACGCCAGCAAGGCAAGTGTGTTGATCAGGTGGCCGGAGAGCGACCAGGCGCGTCCAACCGAGGCATTTTGCGCGACGTGCTCCAGTTTGACCAGCGCAGCGCCGATCAGGGCTTCCGTCACCAGGAACCCAAAGGAAAGCGCGGCAGCCAACCGCGCCCGGTGCGAGCGGGGGTAGGCGCGAAACGCCCAGAGTAGCAGGCAGAAGATCAGAATCCCATCGATACCGCTCATCGCCCGGTGGGTGAATTCGATCAGGGTCTTGACGGCCGGGGCTCGCGGCAGTACTTCTCCATTGCACAGCGGCCAGTGGTTGCCGCAGCCGGCGCCGGCGCCGGTGGCGCGCACGTAAGCGCCCCAGAGCACTACTCCGAGCGTGAACGCCAGCACGGCCCAGGCGAAGTGCACGAAGGTCTTGGGCATCGGGGCGATACCTTTATTCTAAGCCGGGATAGCGGGCCGGCAGCCGGTCACTGCGAATGGTGAGCGCTCTGGGCGCCGCGCCGCGCGCGGTCGCGCAGTTCCCGGATGTTGACGCCGGTGAGCGCCGTGGCCACGGCGCCGCCGATCAGCAGCGGCAGGGCCAGGGCGAAAAACAGAACGAAGGAGAAAGACACGGCGTCATGCCGCTCCAACCCGAATAGCGGCAGGGCAGCCACGCAGGCCGCCTGGAACAGCCCCACATTGCCGGGGGCATTGGGCACGGCGGTGGCGAAGCGGACAATGGCGAGCACGCCGCCGGCCTGCCAGAAAGAGAAATCGAGCAGGAAGGCCTTCATCAGCGCCCAATAGGACACCACTTGCAAGGCCATATAAAGCGCGCTGATCCCAATGGCGATACCCATGGAGGCGGGGTTGCCCATGAGCTGAAGGCCTTCGACGACGTGACGCAGCGTGGCGGCCCAGCGGCTTTCGGACACCACGAGGTGGGCGTGCTGTTTGCGGAGGATCACCCAAAGCAAAACTCCGGCGCCCACCAAGATCAGGATTCCGATGATGTTTACCAGGATAGTCAGATCCCGCGGGATGCCTTTCACGAAGGCGGCGGTCAAAAAGAACGTGGCGAGCATGAAGACGCCGTCGAGGAGCCGTTCGACCGTCGCCGAGGCGAAGATGAGCGAGATGCGAAGGTCGTTCCAGTGGGCCAGCAGGTAGCAGCGGATCAGTTCGCCCACCCGCAAAGGGAGAACCTCGTTGGCGAACAGGCCGATGTAGATCGCTTGCACGGTGCGCCAGAACCCCAAACGGGAGACCGGGCTGAGAAGCGTGTTCCACCGCCAGGCGTGGGTGACATAGACGGCGAGATCGGCCAGCACGCCCACGGCGACCCACTTCCAATCGAGAGAACGGATGTCGGCGGGAAGCTCGCGGAAGTTGTAGTTGTGCAGAGCCCAGACCAGGCAGACAACCGAGAGCGCGTAGCCCGCGATCTGGGGAAGCCAGCCAGGCATCCTGCGGCGGCGTGTGGCGGGGCGCTTATCCATAAGCGGCTAAACCAGCCGCCTGGAAGTCATGCCGCGCGGAGCCCTACCCTGGCCTTTGGCGCTCATCCTCAAACCTCAATTCTATATCGTCGGCCCGGAAGCGCGATTCCAGCCCGGGCAATTCAGCGCCGGTCTTTGGCGCCGCTAGCCTGTCCACAGGGCCTGGAGAGCTGCGTCAGCGGAGGCGGGACGCCTGGTTTTGAGGCGGTCGTTATCAGATTCCCGGAAGCTCATCGACTGAGGCCAATGCGGCGCAGCATGTTCTCGAACCGCGGGTCGGACCGCAGAGAGTCGAAGGCTGGCCGCCGGAGGACCGAGGGGTTGAAGCGCTCCGCATACGCCTTTTCAAGCCAGGCCATGGCTTGATCGTTCTCGTGAAGGCCTACATAGACCAAGGCAATCTCGGGAGCATTTGAGACGGCCTGCGAATTGTTCTTTAGGTCGTTCAGGATCTTTGCGGCCTCAGTTCTTTTGCCGGATTCGGCGTAGGCGTAAGCAAGATTCGACTTGAATGTCGAACTGCCTGCCGACAGCTCGATCGCTTTCTGAAGCTCCGTGATGGCCTCATTGTACATGCGCTTTTGCGCGAACGCCTGGCCTAGTTCGAAGTGCGCAACGGCAAAGAAAGGGTCGAACGCCATTGTTTTTCGGATTTGTCTTATCGCTTCGTCATACCGGTGTGCGATCAGAAATTCTTCGGCCAACTCCGCGCTAATGATGAGGGAGAGCGGGTCTAAATCCTCCGCCTTCTTCATTTCGGAAATGGCCTCGTCGTTTCGCCCCAATGCCGTCAAATGCCACGCGTACCACTGGTGGCCCGTCGCATAGCCGGGGTTAAGCTCGATTCCGCGTCTGAATTCCTTTCCGGCAGACTCCCAATCGCAGTCGAAGCCATCCAGGCAGAATGCCAGCGAGATGTGAGCTTCGCCAAGAGCACTGTCCAACTCCAGGGCTTTGGCCGCCGCCTCCTTGGCTCTGGGATACGCTTCTTTGGGAGCTAGAACTCCATACTCCCAATCTCCCGCCAAAGCATAAGAGTCAGCCAGCCCCGCGTAAGCCTCGGCATAGTTCGGATTGGTGGCGATTACTTGGTGGAAATAGTCGATGGCCTTTCGCAAGCCATCCGCGGTTCGCTTATTCCAGAAGTATCGCCCTTTGAGGTAGGCGTCGTAGGCCTCCGGACTCAGGCGCGCCCCGTTTTTCAACGCGGCCTGTTCGTGTGGGGATAGCTCGATGCGGATCTCCGCCGCAATGGAGCGGGCCACCTGCTTTTGGAGCGCTAACGTATCGCCCACTTCGCCGTCATAGCTCCTGGCCCACAAGTGCTTGTCGGTAGCCGCTTGGATTAGCTGCGCCGTGATGCGAACCCGGTTACCGGAACGGAGCACGGCGCCTTCCACCACAGCGTCTACATTCAAATCCCGCGCGATTTGCGGCAAGGACTTGTGCGCGCCTTTGTAGGTCATGATCGAGGTACGCGAGATCACCCTTAATTCGCCGATCTGCCCCAGTTCGGTGATCAACTCGTCGGTCATGCCATCGGAGAAATAATCCTGCGAAGCGTCGCCGGACAGGTTTTCAAGTGGAAGCACTGCCAGAGACCGGATGGCGGGTGCCGGATGACTGTTTCGGCGAAGAATCCAGCCCGTTACGATGGCGAGCATCGCGAGCAGGGCGAAGCCGGACCACTTCCAGGCGCGCGGCCAGCGCTGACGCGGCACTGGAACAGTCGTCTCCGAAAGCGGAGCCCGATCCCGATCTGCTGTTTCGGGTAGGTCCGCGGTGGGAGGCGCTTCTGCAACCTCGGCAGCCACCCGTACTGCCGACTCATCTCCGGGCGGGGCGACGGCCTTCATGGGAGCGATGAAGCGGTAGCCGCGCCGCGGCAGAGTCTCGACAAATCGAGGGTTGTCCGCCGAGTCGTTGAGGGCCTGGCGGAGCCTTTTCACAGCCGCGTTGAGACCATGCTCAAAGTTGACGAAGGTGTCGGCTGGCCAAAGTTTCCGGTGAAGCTCCTCGCGGGTAACCAACTCACCGGGGTTTTCAAGGAGACAGATCAGGACTTGAACCGGCTGCCCTTCCAGCCGGATTTTTCGGCCCTGCCTTTGGAGCTCGCCCGAACGCAGATCAAGCTCGAAGACCCCGAATCGGATCAGACGCGGGGATGGCGCCGCTGGTCCCATGCGATTGGAGATACCGACTGTAGAGAGTTTAGCACCGCTGCCAAGCTGGCACTGAACCGGACGAAGGGCTCCGGCCTGCGGCGCTGGCCGGCAAGGCGGCAGGGCGGAATGCTTATCACTCCCGTCGCCAAGTGTAAATGAATCAATCGGTTGCCGTGTCACCCATATGCTATCAACGCTTCACCCCGCTTCCATTGATCCTCCCGGCGCATGGCCCCAAAATCGTACTCGAAAACGGCTTCGATCACGGCCGGGGAACCTGGCCAAAGTCGATTCGAACAACCAAACGGAAGGGATAGAAGAATGAATCTCAAACTCGATCAGGAAGTGGACCGCCGCGGATTTCTGAAGTGCATGCAGTGGGCCGGCGCCGCCGTAGTATGGTCTTTCACCAGCGGCGTACCTAGCTCACGACTCCTCGGCGCTGAAGAAAGCAAGACCAAAGACGCCGACTTTACTTTCGTTCAGATCAGCGACAGCCACATCGGCTTCAACCGGCCGGCGAATACGGATGTTAACGGCACGCTGCAACTGGCCGTCGACCAGATCAACGCCGCCATCCAGCAGCCGGACTTGATTCTCCACACCGGCGACCTCACCCACCTGGCCAAGCCCGCCGAATTCGACACGCTGGACCAGATCCTCAAGGGCCTTCGTCAAAAGGAAGTGTTCTATGTTCCCGGCGAACACGACGTCACCGGCGACGACGGCAAACTGTTTCTCGAGCGCTTCGGCAAATCGGCCGCCGGCAAGTCCTGGCAAAGCTTCGACCATAAGGGCGTGCATTTTATCGGTCTCAACAACTGCGCTCAATTGGAAGGTCTCGGCGCGATCGGCGCGGAGCAATTGGAATGGCTCGGCCAGGATGTCGCCCACGTCACCGCCAGCACGCCGATCGTCGTCTTCGCGCACATTCCGCTGTGGTCCGTTTACCCCGAATGGGGCTGGGGCACCAAGGATAGCGCGCAGGCTCTCTCGATTCTGAAGCGCTTCGGTTCTGTCACCGTGCTCAACGGGCACATTCACCAGGTGATGCAGAAGGTGGAGGGGAACGTCACCTTCCACTCCGCGATGTCCACGGCCTTCCCGCAACCCGCGCCGGGCAGCGCTCCCTCCGCCGGCCCGATGACGGTCCCCGCCGAAAGACTTCGGCAGGTGCTCGGCGTCACTAGCGTGAACTTCACCGCCGGCAACCATCATCTTGCCACCGTCGACACGCCCCTCGGGTGAAAGGACTATCCATGAGCAGGCCAACGAAGATCATAGCGACAATTGCCCTGGCATCGGGCGCCGCGACTCTAGCGGCGTTCGCCGCCGGGGATGCAAAAGGCGACGCGATCGCCGGACGGTCCGCCTTTGAAAAGCGATGCACGGGCTGTCACGCGCTCGACCATGAGAAGACCGGACCGCGCCTCGCCGGAGTCGTCGGACGCAAAGCCGGAACGATCGCCGCTTTCCAGTATTCCGACGCCGTCAAGAAATCCGCCGTTGTCTGGAACGAAGCGGTTCTCGACAAATGGCTGACGGATCCCGAAACCGTGATCCCCGACACCGACATGGCGTTCCGCCTCGATAAACCCGTCGAGCGGGCCGCCATCATCGCCTTTCTGAAAGAGACGGGCAAATAGATGCGGGGGAACCTCGTCCACAAAGGTTGAACATGCTCAACAGTTCGGCAAGCCTATGGCTAGGCGTTACATTCGTTGTGATCGGCGCGATCAATGTGTGGCTCGTCCTACAGGCGTCCGCCCGGGTGAGGGACGCCAAGGCCAGCACACGGTTAATTGCCGCCCATCGGATCGGCGGTTATCTCTTCATCGCGCTGTTTTGCGTGATGGGATACTTCATGGTCGCACGGCTGGGCGATGCCGCCGGAGGCGCCCAGCCCGGCGCCATGATCCACCTGGCCTTAGCGATGATCCTAAGCCCTCTTCTCTTCGTGAAGGTTCTGGTGGCTCGTTATTACAAGAGTTACTATTCCTTCCTGATGCCGATCGGGCTGGTGATATTCGTTGGGTCATTCGTGCTTATCGGAATTATGCTGGGACCATCTCTGGCTCATCATGCCAGGATGCAAACAGTCTCGCTTGAGGCTATCGATCTGCCGCCAGCCGCTATCGATATCGATATGGCGGCCGCTACGATGGAGAGGCGTTGCTCCAAGTGCCACAATCTGGCTCGGATCGCCGGAGCTCGCAAAGATGCCCAAGGCTGGCAAGCAACCGTGAACCGCATGAGGGCCCTGCCCGATTCAGGGATTCCGGAAGAAGATGCCCGGATTATTGTTTCATACCTGGCATCTCAAATGGCTCCGAAAGGGCCGGCGGATGCGGCGAACCTGCAAGTTGCAAGAGCGCTCGTGGACCAGCGCTGCGGGCGTTGCCATAGCCTGGATCGTGTCTATAAGACTGCCGAAACGGCGGACGAGTGGAGCGCTACGGTCACTCGCATGGCCAGCTATGCCGCGGGCAGTTCGGGAGCGTTTCAGCCCGGAGAAGACCGGCAGATCGTCGCTTACCTGTCGGCTACGCAGACGCCTGACGCCGTCAATCGGCGGAAGGCTCAGGTTGCGGCTGCTTCATCCGCCGGCCGGAGCGTAGTGACGCGACAAGTCTCATCCGCTCCGGAACTGCCTTTGCCCCGCGGCCGGTATGACGGCAAGGTCATCGCCTTCATCTCGTTCGTGTGTTTAGGCGCGCTGACTCTCATCGTCCGGCGGCCCGCCAGAGCCCCACTCGCTAGCGCGAAATCGGACATGCCGGCAGTACAGGATCCGGCGGGAGCCCTCCGCGCCGCTAACCCACTCCCAAGCGGCCCGCTCATCCTGCGGCTGGCGAGCATCACGCGGCAGACACCCGACGCGAACACTCTGCGCTTCATTGTTTCCGATGGCCGGAAGCTCAGCGCGCGTCCCGGCCAGTTTCTTACGTTCTCATTCCTCTTTGACGGCAAGAAAGTCGCCAGGTCATACTCGATCTGTTCCTCTCCCGCACGGTCGGGCTACGTCGAGATCACGCCAAAGCGAGTAAGTGAGGGCTGCGTGTCGGTGTTCCTGAACGATAGGGCCACCGTTGGGATGACTGTCGAAGCAAATGGCGCCTTCGGGAATTTCTATTTTGACGAGAGTACACACCGGAACGTCGTCCTGCTTGCGGCTGGAAGCGGAATTACGCCGATGATGGCGATGCTCCGCTATATGGACGACCTCTGCCTCGAAACTATGGTGACTTTACTGTATTGCGTCCGCACTGGTAACGACATCATCTTTCACTGTGAGCTGGAAGAGCTACGCGCGCGCCTGAAAAACTTTCAATATCACGTTCTGCTTTCTCAACCTCACGCGGAGTGGTCTGGTCCACGCGGGCATGTCAGCCGTGAATTCATGGAGAGTACCATCAAGGAAATTACATCACAGGACTTCTTTCTTTGCGGCCCGCCTCCGTTCATGGACGCCAGCCGCGCGATTCTTCTTGGCCTAGGAGTGAAGCCGGAACGTATCAGGCGAGAGAGTTTCGGCAACTCCGCTCCGAAGAGTGCTCTGCCGGTTTCGCGGGCGGGCCTGGGAGATGTGGTAGTCGAGTTCGCCCGGTCAGGCAGGGCGTGCGCAGTCCGCGGCGGCCAGACCTTATTGGAGGCGGCCGAGGAAAATGGTGTTGGCATTCCTTCATCCTGCCGGCAGGGACAGTGTGGAACCTGCAAAACGAAGCTGCTCGCGGGAAATGTGCGAATGGACACGGAAGAGGGGCTCGATCCCGATTCGAGAGCGCAAGGCTTGGTGCTTACATGCGTGGGGCACGCGGACGGCGCCGTGACGCTGGATGCCTGAAAATCCAGGAGCAAGCGTGGCGACTGTTGCCAGACAGGGCCAGAGTCAATGCCCGCGCATCGCATTGAGCTGGTAGGGCTGCGGGGCTGCCTTTATCTAAAGCTCCGGCTGCCGCCTCGCGGCGTGCCGGAAGTGCAGGACTTCGACAAGCTCCCTCGTTTCATCGACCCGGTAGTAGACGAGGAGTGGCGAGTGAACAAGCCGCCGGACGCCACGGTGCCCTTTTACGCGCGTGCCAAGACAAGGGGACGTCGCCAAAAGATCGACGTGGTCGAGAAGGCCCTCCGCAAACGTTTCGGTGGTTCCGGGGTGATGCTCCCACGACCAATCCAAAACGGCTTTCAGGTCGGCTAACGCGTCTTCGTGGTAGAGGACCTTGAAAGCCACTGTTTGATCTGCTTGCGAGCGTCTTCGGCGGCAACCACGCGTCCCTCGTCAGCGGTTTTGATTCGCTCCTGGAGGATGCGGCTAGTTTCAGCGTCCACTTCGACTTCAGGCTCCATGGAAACAAACGGGTCGATCACCTTCTCCTCAGCCATGCTTTCAACGTAAGCCAAATACCGCCGCAATGCAAAGAACCCTTTCACCGCCCCCCTTTGGCCCCGCTCACAAACCGGTTCCCCTTGATGAGGAACCGCAAGGGCCAGTCGGCGCACTGGCGGATTCCGACGCGCGGCGTCACCTCGATCTCCACGCGTCGGGCCTCGGCCGGGGCGCGCACCACGGGTGCGCCGCGCGTGAGATCGGTACCGTTGTGGGCGCGCGTGATGCCGAGCGCCAGTGTGAGCTTGCCGGGGCCGGAGGCCAGATCCTCGAGTCGCTTGGCTGCGGGCCGGCGCTTTTGCATGAGATCCATGCCGGCTACCGGCTCCAAAGCCCGGATCAGTACGCACCCCGGCCGGCCCGCGGGCTCCGCCACGATGTTCAGGCACTCGTACATGCCGTAAATGAAGTACACGTACGCATGTCCGGGGGGTCCGAAAATCACGCGGGTGCGGTCCGTGATACCGCGCGCCGAGTGCGCCGCGAGGTCGTCGCCGCCGAGGTAGGCCTCGGTCTCCACGATCACGCCCGCCGCAGCCCCATGTACCAGCACCTTACCCAGCAGGTCGCGGGCGACCTCCACCGTGGGCCGCTCGTAAAACGCGCGCTTGAGAATGGGTCCGAATGCCATTTCCAGGGCTTGCCTCCGGCTGCGCCCGCCGAGATCTCGGCGGGCGGAAGCATTGTAACTGGTTTATTATGAAGAAGGCTTGTTGGTTGCTGCGCCGAGATCTCGGCGGAGCAACCTCATTCATGCGCCTGTTCACCGCCATCGACTTGCCTGACGACGTTCTGCGCACTCTGGAAGACCTGCTGGTCAAGCTTCGGCCCACCGCCCGTATCCAGTGGAGTCCGCCATCCAACATGCACATCACCACCAAATTCATCGGCGAGTGGCCCGACGCCCGCCTGGACGAGCTGAAGACGGCCCTGGCGGGGATCGGTCTGCAGCCGGCGATCCCCATGGAGATTCGCAGGGTTGGCTTTTATCCCAATCCCCATTCGCCGCGGATCTTCTGGTGCGGTATCGAAGCCGTTGGGCTCGATACGTTGGCTGCCGCTACCGATCAGGCCACCGCGGCGCTCGGCATCGCCAGCGAGAAACGCGCTTTTTCGCCCCATCTGACTCTGGCCCGAATCAAGGAACAAGTGAATCTGCAGCCGTTGCGCGAGACCGTTGGGGCACTGCCCTCCCTCGATTTCGGCCGGTTCACCGCCGGCAGTTTCTTCCTATACCAAAGTAAGCTGCGACCGGCCGGATCTGTGTACACTAAGCTTGCGGAGTTTCCGTTCCAACAGCCATGACGCCCCTACTCGCAGTTCTTACCGCCTATGTTCTAGGCGCCATTCCTTTTGGATACCTGCTGGTGCGGTGGAAAACCGGGGGCGACATTCGCGCCGCGGGCAGCGGCAACACGGGCGCAACCAACGTCTTGCGGACAACGGGAACGTGGGCGGGGGTAGCCACGCTGGTGCTCGATATCGCCAAAGGGTACGTGGCGGTGTGGATTGCGGACCGCGCAAGCTCCGGCAGCTTATTCTGGATGAGCCTCGCGGCCTTAGCCGTAATGGCCGGGCATGCGTATCCGGTATTCCTGGGATTCAAAGGGGGTAAAGCCGTTGCCTCTTTCATCGGCGCCTTCCTTCGGTTGGTTCCCCTGGCCACGATTGCGATGCTTGTAGTATTTCTCGTAGTCGTGGCCAAAAGCCGCTATATTTCTTTGGGTTCCGTCATTGCGGCGGCTACATTTCCCTTGGCCGTGTGGCTGATCTTCCAACCACCTCTCGCAGTCGAGGCGGCTTCGCTAGTTGCTGCGATTTTCATCATTTACCGGCATCGCGCCAATATTCAACGGCTGCACCAAGGTACCGAGCATTTCCTAAGCTTCGGAGCCCGACACTCGTGACGCCACTGGCCATCGTCGGCGCCGGTAGCTGGGGAACCGCACTGGCCCTGATTCTGGCGCCGCGTTTCGAACGGATCCGCCTCTGGGTCTACGAAACCGACCTGGCGGCGCGCATGAACGAGACTCGCGAGAACGATATCTACCTTCCCGGGTTTCGATTACCTACAAATATAGAAATTACGGCTTCCCTGACGGAAGCGGTGAGCGATGCGCCGATCGTAATGAGCGTCGTGCCCTCGCATTTCGTTCGCGGCATTTACAAGGAAATGCTGCCCCTGCTGCGCGCGGA
>Ga0075030_100006627_pt1 | contig 10357 bp, 12 predicted proteins | sample LitLauG_LLR_2012_FD_71393 | JGI IMG/M metagenome (GOLD analysis project Ga0075030, IMG submission 71393) | Freshwater sediment microbial communities from Pennsylvania, USA - Little Laurel Run_MetaG_LLR_2012 | ecosystem: Environmental > Aquatic > Freshwater > Creek > Sediment | place: USA...
CCGTCCTTGGGGCGGCGCGAGGGCTGCACATAGGCCGCCTTCCACGGGCGCGGGCCGAGCGAGCGCAACGTCGTGGCGGGGTGGAAGGTGCCGGCGCCGACTTCCATGTCGTAGGGTTGCAGCACAACACAACCCTGCGCCGCCCAGAAATTCTGCAGCGTCAGGATCAGAGCCTGAAAGGAGCGGGTGGGATCGGCGTAAGCTTGCATGACGGCGCGCTTCTAGCGGGCGCGGTCCTTTATGGCCAGAGCGAGCCCTCGCCCGCGTGCAGCGCGGCGGCGGCGGGAGTCGCGCGGCCGTCCGCCTCATGCAGAACCAGCGACGGCAGCAGGCGAGGGGGCGCGCGCGAGCCTTTCACGCCCGTCACCAGCACCCGGATCGCCTCGGAATCGGCGTGGGGGTGAATGGGGCGCACCGCGACGCCGCCGAGACGCGCGCCCAGCGCAGCGTAGATCGCGGGGAGCGCATCGGCGCGGTGGATCATCGCGAACCGTCCGCTGGGCGCCAGCAGCGCGAGGCTGGCGCGCAGCCAGTCGGCGAGGGGCGCGGTCGCGGCGTGGGCGCGGGCTCGCGAAGGGTCGGGGGAGATGCGGGCGGTCGCGGGATCGTAGAACGGCGGGTTGGTGACGACGAGGTCGGCGGCGGCGTCCGCGAGTCCGGCGGCGCGTCGGGCGGGTGGGCTCAACACGTCGGCGACCGCCACGCGCGCGGCGAGGCCGTTGGCGGCGGCGTTGGCCTCAGCCAGCCGGGCGGTCTCCGCGTCGATTTCCACGAGATCGACGTGAGCGCGCGGATAGCGCCGCGCCAGCGCCAGCCCCACTGCGCCGACCCCTGCGCCGACATCGACGATATGCGACGCTTCCGGCGCCGCCGCCGCCAGCAGCACCGCATCGAGACCGACGCGATGACCGCCGCGCTTCTGGCGCAGAGCCAACCCGAGTCCGGAGATCAAGTCGCAAGTCTCAGGCATCGCGCAGTTCGGCGGCCAGGCCCGCCTCTCGCAGCAGGCGGCGGGCGGCGTCGCAGTCTTCGTCCACGATGAGAATTCGTCGCGGCAGGAAGCCTAAAGAGCCCTCGACCGCGCTCATGTGGCGATCTGCGACAAAATAGTCGAAACCTGCCCCCCGGAGCAAAGATTCTATGAACGATATCAACACCAGATCATTGGTGCGCACGAGCTCTCGCAAAGGCTCTCCACAGCGCGGCGGGACCCCGCGTCCTTGCTCCCCGTTCCCGTTCTATCTATGTACCTTCGCGATTGAATGGCAAGGACGGTCGTCGTGGGACAAGTGATCGCGCTCGAGGAGAAGTCGCCCGCCCGTCTCCTCGACCCCCTTGTCGCCCTCGTTGCGCCCGACATGGCTTTGGTCAACAAGACCATCCTTTCGCGCACCGGCTCCGAGGTCGAGATGATCCCGGAGGTCGCCAACCACTTGATCGCCTCGGGCGGCAAGCGGCTGCGACCGATCCTGACGCTGGCCACGGCAGGTCTGTGCGAATATCGCGGCGATGGCCACATCAAGCTCGCCGCCGCCGTAGAGTTCATGCACACGGCGACTTTGCTGCACGACGACGTCGTCGACGAGAGCGACATGCGGCGCGGCAAAAAGGCGGCGCGGATCGTGTGGGGCAATCAGGCGAGCGTGCTGGTCGGCGATTTCCTGCTGGGGCAGGCGTTCAAGATGATGGTCGAGGTCGGCTCGCTGGCGTGTCTGGACGTGCTGTCAAGCGCGGCGGCGGTGATCGCCGAAGGCGAAGTGATGCAACTTTCCGCCGCCAAGGACACGCAAACGACCGAGGACGCCTATCTCGCCGTGATCCGCGCCAAGACGGCGGCTTTGTTTTCCGCCGCCTGCGAGGTCGGGCCGATACTCGCCAAGCGCGAGAAGGCGGAGATCGAGTCGTGCCGGGCCTATGGGACCAACTTGGGCGTCGCGTTCCAGTTGATCGACGACGCGCTCGACTACGGCGGGTCGGCGGCCAAACTCGGCAAGAACGTCGGCGACGATTTCCGCGAGGGCAAGATCACGCTACCGGTGGTGCTGTCGTTTCGGCGCGGCTCGGCGCCGGAGCGCGAGTTCTGGAAGCGCACCCTGGAGCAGGGCGAGGTCAGCGACGGCGATCTGGAGACGGCGCTGGCGACCATGCGCAAGCACCGCGCGCTGGAGGATACGATCGAGCGGGCGCGCCATTATGCAGGCGTGGCGCGCGACGCGCTGGAGCTTTTCCCGTCCTCGCCTTGGAAACACGCGCTGCTGGATGCGGTCGAGTTCTCCGTGCAGCGGGCGCATTGAACGCGGACGGAGGGTCGAAACCGGACGCCAAGGCGGCTCCGATGGGGCGTCGGCGATGATGGGTTCGCGCCTCATTTGACCTTGCGCGTCGCCGGGAGCGCCGGCTTCCGGCGGCGCTGGAGGCGCATTTGAAGGTGGCGGGGTAGGGGATTTCGGGTTTTCTTGACGATTGTATATACAAAGTGATATGAGCGCGAGATGGAATTCGAGGGCTTCGATTGGGACGAGGCCAATCGGGCCAAGTGTCAGAAGCATGGGCTTTCGCTGGCGAACATCGAAAGCGTTTTCGCCTCGCGGGTATTGATCCTCGACGACCTCGGGAATTCGGACGCGGAGCCTCGCTTTCGGGCGATTGGGGTTACGGCGAAGGGGCGACGCGCGTTCGTCGCTTTTACGCAACGTGGAAAACGCATTCGCCCCATCTGCGCCCGCTACATGCGCAAGATGGAGATCGTCCGCTATGAGAAAGACAATTCCGACCTTTAAAACAGACGAGGAAGCCGAAGTCTTCGTCGATACCGCCGACCTCAGCGAATACGATCTCTCCGGGCATTTCGTTAAGTTCGAGCTTCGCAAGAAGGACCGAGCCGTCAGTCTGCGTTTGCCCGAGCAACTCTACGAGGCCGTCAAACAGAAGGCCGAGAGCGTGGGGATTCCCTATCAGCGGTTCATCAGGATGGCGATTGAGAACGCTTTGCGGCCTGGGCCGGGGGCGAAGTAGTAGGAGGAGTCGAGACTGAGAACGCTTGGTGTGGAGAGTGGAATGCTGTGTTTTGAAGTTTGGAGAAATGATGAAAAAAAGTTGACGACGGCCGGGTCAGCGAGACAGGCGTGTTGTCATTTATTTTGAGTTGGGTGGGTAAAGACGCAAACGACTCGTCTATCTCTGCTTCCGCAGAGGAAAATATACCAGGGATGCGTTGTTCGGTTGCCGGCAATGAAGGCAATACGCATGTTGATTGGTGCGAGACAGAAAAGCTAAAAATTGGCGACGAGTTGCGCGTGCGTTTGATCAAATCTGATTTTGCGGACACTCCGCTGCGCTCAGAGTCTCCCCCGCGAGGCAAGCCAGGTTGGAACCAAAAATAAACCTTCACTCAACGCGGATGAGATAGACAGATAATGGCGGCGCTTGAACCAAATCCATCTGTTTTGAAACATTTCCAAAGCCGTCGAACACCGGGCGAGATTATCTTGGATCATGCCGAAGTGCTGCGTCGCGTTCGCATACCTGTACCCCTCCAGCGAAGCCAGAAAGGCGTCCACCGCCTCTCTAATCCGCGAAGGCGCGCTGTCGCGCTCCCCCAATGTCCAAAGTGCGAAGCCAAGATTGTTTTGCACAGTCGCCCATGCTAGCGGGTTGAAAGCCAGCGTGTAGATCGTTAATGAGTCTCGGTAAGCCGCGATAGTTTCGTCAAGACGCGCTGTCCCAGTCTCTTGCGCTCCGTGTCGCCAGAGCGCGTTGCCGAGATTTTCAAGCGCCTTTGCTCAGTCAAGCGCCGTGCGCTTACAGGAGCTTTTTAATTCCGCGCGGCAAGCCTCAACCGTTTCCTCAAGTCGCAGGTTCGTTCAACCACCTCCGGCTCGATTAAACTCTTTCCCCAGCATGGCGCCATTCATCCGAAAATATTGGCCGCATAACCAAAAAATGCCCGGCTAAGCAGAAAGAAGGGCCGGGCACCCAGCGCCCGGCCCGAAATCTCAGTTGTTATGCGTGCCCTTGATCGCGTCGCCTTCCAGCTTCGTGAACGGCACGAAGGGGACGATGCGACCGTTGTAGATGTCGGAGCGCGCCACCGTCACCTGACCGTCGGCGCCCTTGGTCTTGACGACCTTGAGCACGCGCTGCGCGCCGGGCGGGCCGACCGGGATCACCATCGTGCCGCCGTCCTTCAACTGCTGAAGCAGCGGCGGGGGCACGTGGTCGATGCCGCAAGTCACGATGATCTTGTCGAAGGGAGCGTTCTCTTCCCAGCCGTAATAACCGTCGGCGTTCTTCGAGGTGATCGCTTTGAACTCGGAATAACCGTCCGCGATCAGGGCATCGTAGGTCGCGCGCGTGCGCTCGGCCAAAGGCTTGATGATCTCGATGGTGAAGACCTTGTCGGTCAGGTGCGAGAGATAGGCCGACTGGTAGCCCGACCCTGTGCCGATCTCCAGCACCTTCTCGCCCTTGAGCGGATTGATCGTCGTCGTCATGCGGCCCACGATATGCGGGCCGGAGATGGTTACGCCCCAACCGATGTCCAAAAACGCGTGGTCGTAGGCGCGGCCCTCGTTCTGCTTGAGCACGAATTTCTCGCGCGGAGTGCAGAGGAACGCATGCTTGTGGCGGTCGTCGAGGATGTCCTCGTTGCGCACCATCGCCAGGAAACGGTCGAACCGCTCGCCCAGAAACTTCTCTTCTTCGCCTCGGCTTTTCACGCCCCATTCGATGAACTTGGCGCGGTCGCTCATCGGCGGGGCTGTGTTGAAGGTGAAGGGCGTGGGCACGTTAGCGCGCGCGGCGCGACCGAACGCGGCCGCCGCCGCAAGGCCGACAGCGCCGGCCATGAATTCTCTACGTCGCAAAAGGGCCTCCTCGGGAATCAGGCGACGCCCGGTTAACCGGGGCGCCGCGCTTTAACGCAATTCTTTCCCGAACGCGAATGCCGTTATTGACTTTCCAACGGGTTGTTCGCCCAATCCCTGAGGCTGCGATGACGCCGGTGCGGCGCGTAGCCCAGCGCTTCTTCGCGGTAGCGCTTGCGCCAGGCAAGCGCGAGCCTATGGCCGCCGTGATGGCGCTCCGCCACAACCGCGTCGGAACCCGGCGCACGGCCGCTGATCTCGATCCGCGCGCCCTCGTGTTTGACCAGGTCGAACAGCGTCGACGCGTTCTCCGGCGCGAGCCGGATGCAGCCGTGCGAGGCGACCTGACCCAGCATGCTGGTGGAATAGGTGCCGTGGATGGCGTAGCCGCCGGTGAAGAAGATCGCATGCGGCATCGGCGCATTGTCGTATTTGCGCGAGAACGCGATGGGGTACATGCGCTGCGGACGATAGACGCCCGTGGGCGTGCGATGGCCGGGACGGCCGGTCGAGACTGGCCAGTCGTAATCGCCCTCTGCGGAGGCGACATGCATTGTCTGCGACGTCAGGTCGATGTGGATCTGAACGGCCGCCTGCGCCGCCGCCGCAAGGCCCAGATACGCCGCCGCAGCCAGCAGCATCGAAACGAAACGCATGATTTTACCCCCTTGACGCAACTTGAACGGCCGCCTGCGCCATGCCGGGACATTCCGGCTGAGCCAGCGGCCTACCGCCGTCCCCGTCGCAAGCCGCGCGCCTAAATGGCGATCTCGCGGCCGATCTCCACGACATGGTCGTGAGGCAGCCTTAAGACGTCGCTAATGCGCGTCGCATTGCGGCCCATTGTGGTGAACAGCCCGACCAACCAGCCCGGCAGGCCCTTGCCGTCCTCGCGCGGCACGATGGTTTCATGGCCGACGTAGTAAGTCACGTCGGCAAGGTCGATGTCCGCCCCCTGACGCACGCATTCGGCCAGCGTCCAGGCGACGTCCGGCCGCTCCATGAAGCCATAACGCGCCTCCGCGCGCCAAAAATGATTGGCCTCGCGCGTCAGCGTCACACGGTTCTCCGCCGCTACGCGCGGGATCGAGATCGTGGTGAAGGTCAGCGCCAGCACGTTCTCGTGCAGCGAGCGGTTTTGCTTGACGTGCCACGAGAGGACCGGCGGCGTCTCGTTCATCGAGCGGCTGAGGAACACCGCCGTGCCGGGCACGCGCGCGATGAGCCCGCTTTCCAACTGGCGGGCGAAATCCGCCACCGGCGTCTGATCGGCGGCGATGCTCGCCCCGACCGCGCTAACGCCGCGATGCCACACCCACATCAGCCCGTAGACCAGACCCGCCAATATTAGCGGCACATAGCCGCCGTCCAGCAGCTTGGAGAGATTGGCCGCCAGAAAGGCGGCGTCCACAATGAAGAACACCAGCGCCACCGCGCCTGCGGCGAGCGCCGGCCAGTTCCAGATTTCGCGCATCGCGGTGAACAAGAGGAACGTCGTCAGCAGCATCGTCGCCGAAACCGCGATGCCATAGGCGGAGGCCAGATTGTCGGATTTGCCGAAGCCGACGGTCAAGCCCAGCGTCACCAGCATCAAGATCCAGTTGACCGCGCCGACATAGATCTGTCCGTAGCCTTCCTGCGAAGTCTGCTTGATCTTGAGGCGCGGCAGCCAGCCGAGCCTTATCGTCTGGCGCGTCATCGAAAAGGCGCCGGTGATGATCGACTGGCTGGCGATGACGGTGGCGACGGTCGAAAGCAAAATCAGCGGCGTCAGAAGCATCGACGGGCACAGGCGATAGAAGATATTGCCGTCGGTCGGCGCGCCTTCCAGCACGATGGCGGCCTGGCCGGCGTAGTTGAGGATCAGGCTGGGGAACACCACGAAATTCCAGGCGCGCGAGATCGGCGTGGAGCCGAAATGGCCCATGTCGGCGTACAGCGCCTCGGCCCCGGTCACGCACAGGAACACGCCGCCCAGCACGAGGAAGCCCTGCAAGCCGCCGCCAAGCAGATATTTGAAGCCGTAATAGGGGTTCATGGCGACGAACACGCTGGGATGTTGGGCGATTCCGTAGATCCCCATCAGCGCCATCACGGCGAACCAGAACAGCATGATCGGGCCGAACGCGCGCCCGATGGTCGCCGTGCCCAACGGCTGAAAGGCGAACAAGGCGAGCAGAATCACCACTGCTGCGGGAAGCACGTAGGGGGTGAGCGTCGGGGCGACCTGCTCCATGCCCTCCAGCGCCGAGAGCACGGAAATCGCGGGCGTGATCGCGCCGTCGCCATAGATCAGCGCGGCGCCGAACAGGCCCGCCGCCACGATGGCCGGCCGATGGCCTTTTTTCATGCCGAGCAGCGACATCAACGCGATGATGCCGCCTTCGCCGTCATTGTCGATGCGCATGGCGAAATTGACGTATTTGACCGTGGTGATGATGAGGAGGGTCCACAGGATCAGCGACAGAGCCCCCAGAGTCGCATCGGCGCTGGGGTGGGCGCCGGTGAGGTTCAGCACGGTCTTGAGCGTGTAGAGCGGGCTGGTGCCGATGTCGCCGAACACGACGCCCAGCGCAGCGAGGCCCATGGTGGATATGGACGAGCGGGCGGACGGCGTTTCCATCGCTTGAGCGGTCATGTCTTCCCCTGTGGCATCCGGCCGAAGAACGCTATAGCGCGCCGATCTTGTCATGCTTATTAAGAAAGGCGCCGATCCCGGCGTCTTAGGAGGCCGCGACCGAGTGGACCCTGCGCCAATCGCCATCATCATGGGCAGCCAGTCCGACTGGGCGACCCTGCGCCACGCCGCCGACACGCTCGACGAATTGGGGCTGGAATACGAGGCGCGCATCGTCTCGGCGCATCGCACGCCCGACCGTATGGTGGCTTTCGCCAAGGGGGCCAAGGCGGCGGGGTTCAAGGTCATCATCGCCGGGGCCGGGGGCGCGGCGCATCTGCCGGGCATGACGGCGGCGTTCACGATCCTGCCGGTTTTCGGTGTGCCGGTGTCTTCAAAGGCGCTGTCGGGGCAGGACAGTCTTTATTCCATCGTGCAGATGCCGGCCGGCGTCCCCGTTGGCGCACTCGCCATTGGCGAGGCGGGAGCGGTGAACGCCGCACTGCTGGCCGCCGCCGTGCTGGCGCTCTCCGACGAGCGGCTAAGCGCGCGGCTGCAATCCTGGCGTGATGCGCGGCGCGACGCGGTGGCGGAGTTTCCCCAGGACGGGGGCGGGGTTTGATCCTCAGACCCGGCGCTACCGTAGGCATCCTCGGCGGGGGCCAACTCGGCCGCATGCTGGCGATGGCCGCGCTGAAGATCGGCCTGCGCTGCCATATCTATGCGCCCGAGGTCGAGGCGCCGGCCTATGACGCCGCGCATGATTGCACCATTGCGGCTTATGAGGATGAAGCGGCGCTGCGGAAGTTCGCGGCGGGGTGCGAACTGGTGACGTTCGAGTTCGAAAACGTGCCGACGGCGACGCTGGCGTTTCTGGAGACGCTGCTTCCCGTGCGCCCCAACTCGCGGGCGCTGGCGCGGACGCAAGACCGGCTGACCGAAAAGACGTTTCTGCGCGATCTAGGGCTTGAGACCGCGCCCTTCGCCGACGTGCCGGACGTAGGGGCGCTGGCGCGCGCGGTGCGCGACATCGGGCGCCCGTCGATCCTCAAGACGCGGCGCGGCGGCTATGACGGCAAGGGCCAGACGATGATCCGCGAAGGCTCGGACCTCGGCGCGGTGCATCGGGCGCTGGGCGCCGGGCCGATGATTCTGGAGGGGTTTGTCGGGTTCGAGCGCGAGGTGTCCGTCATCGCGGCGCGCAGTCTCGAAGGCGCCGTCGTGTCCTATGATTTGTGCGAGAACGAGCACGAGCGGCACATTCTGGCCCGCACGCGGGTGCCTGCGCGGGTGTCGCCCGCTTTGGCGCCAGTGGCGCGCGATCTCGCCGAGCGCGTGCTGGCCGGGCTGGATTACGTCGGCGTGATCGGCGTCGAATTATTCGTCGCGCGTTCGGAGGATGGCGAGGAGCGGCTGATCGTCAACGAGATCGCGCCACGCGTTCACAATTCCGGCCATTGGACGCTGGAAGGCGCGGAGACCTCGCAATTCGAGCAGCACATGCGCGCCATCGCCGGCTGGCCGCTCGGCTCAACCACGCGGCGGGGGGTGATCGAGATGCGCAACCTCGTTGGCGAGGAGGCCGACGACTGGCGCGACATTCTCGCCGAGCCCGACATGAGCTTGCATCTCTATGGCAAGCTGCACGCGCGGCCCGGCCGCAAGATGGGGCATGTGACGCGGGTGTTGCGGGGCGCGTGAAGGCGCGCCGCCGCCGCCGTTCGCAGGCGATTATTCCTCGGGCTGCATCGCAAATCCGCGCCTCGAATTCGCGACAACGGGCTGACGCCGCGCCACAACAAGTATCGACGCCGTATTTTTAATCATCGCGTGAATTTCGCAGTGCAACGTCGGCGCAAGTTCATTGACAAAGCATCGCAATTGTCCTTACGAAAGGTTGAATTTTGGAAACTGTATTGCCGCGATGAAACACGACTCTTGGATCTCCGGCGAAAGCGCGCGCACAGCCAGCGGCAGCCTCTACGACCGGCTCGAGCGCGCCATCATCGCGCTCGAATATGCGCTCGCCGACGTCCGCAAGCCCGACGACGGGGACGGTTCGGCGCATGCGCGCTCGCAGGAGGCGGTGCTGAGCGCAGGCGAGGAAATTCAGGACGTGCTGCTGCTGCTCAAGACCGCCGCGCTCGGCGAGGCGGCGGCGCGGGTGCGGGGCTGGGGCTGACGCCGAGCTGTATCGCTCCGCTTGACCTCTCGATGACGGGTGCCTCTTGTCATTAACGAGAGGCTCTAAATCACCAAAGGAGATTTTGTGGAATATCCGTTTTTTTATAATTTCTTTGCATCGGTCATTGTGTTCGGACTTCCCAGCGCGTTGGTCTACAGTTTTGCGAGGCTTAGAGAGGCCGCGATAAATGAAGAAGATCGCGATCAAATGCTTATTGGACGAATGTACCTGTATGGCTTTTCGTGGTTCATTTTAACGTTGCTTCTAGGATCAATTTATATCAGCATTGTTGGGTCTCTTGGCGTTGAGGTTTGGGTTCCAGCGGAGTTCATTGGGTTAATGTTTTTATACGCCTTTGGATTTTATATTATAATTGGCGTGTTAGGCTCATTTTTGTACCTTATTGAATTATTAGTCGGAGGTGTCGCCAAGTAAGATAATGCTAAGCTAGGCGGCTAGTGGTGATCCCGCCGCTGACAGCAACGAACAAAGGGTCTCTACAAGCAGGTGAAAGCCCGCCTGACCAGGTTACCCCCTATTCCAGCGCAAACCGGATCGCCGCCGCGCAGGCGAAGGGCGCCCCCGCAACGCTCAACAGGCTGATTGCAGCCAGCGCGGCGAACGGCGTCGCGCCCGGCGACGAAGCGCTGGCGACGCCGAAGATCAGCACCGGGATCGCCAGCGGCAGCA
>Ga0075030_100006631_pt1 | contig 10355 bp, 11 predicted proteins | sample LitLauG_LLR_2012_FD_71393 | JGI IMG/M metagenome (GOLD analysis project Ga0075030, IMG submission 71393) | Freshwater sediment microbial communities from Pennsylvania, USA - Little Laurel Run_MetaG_LLR_2012 | ecosystem: Environmental > Aquatic > Freshwater > Creek > Sediment | place: USA...
CGGCGGGTCGGGCAGGTTGTAGCCGGTGGGGGCGACGTCGTTGGGCGCGTCGGGGTGGAACAGCGACGCGAGATACTGGTTCTGGCCGCGACCGACGCCCAGCTCGAACTGCCCGCCGCCGTAGTTGCCGATGCCGCGCTCGGCGCAGTAGTCGTAGGCGTCGAGCAGGTTGCGCACGCCGCCCAGGCGCGAGGGCTTGATGTTGACCATGCGCGGCGGGTAGCGCAGCGCCTCGATGTCCTCGATCGAGTGGATCGGTGCATCCCACGAGAAGCGCTCGCGATGCGCGGCGAGCACCTCGTCGGTCTCCGGAGTGAGCGCGGGGTCCTCGATCCACGCGTGCGGGAACGCCTGCACCACGCGCCGGTAGAGCACCGGGTCCGGCGGCTGGTCGACGATCGAGCCGTGGTAGAGGCCCTTGAAGTCGACCGAGTCGACGGCGCCCGTGCCCACCAGCTGCGCGATCAGCGCATCGTCCCACGAGCTCGTCGGGTCGAGCTTGAAGCGCAGCGCGGGGTAGAGCTCAAGGCGCGCCAGCAGCGGTTGCAGCGTCGGCGGCTCGCCGAGGCGCAGCGACACCACGAAGCGCACCGGCCGGGGCTCGCGCGCGAGCACCTCGTGCAAGGTGGTGTGCGCCTGGCGCAGCGCGAGGTCGAGCGCCGCCGACTCATACGCCCACGTGCGATAGCGCTGGGAGACCTCGCGCTGGGGCTCCTGCCCGAACAGGGAGAGCTCCGCCAGGCGCGCGCAGAAGGACTCGAGCGTGTAGCTGCCCGCGAGCGCGAGCGTCGGTCCGGCCGCCTGCAGGATCTCCTGGTCGACGGCGTCGTAGGTGACGTCCTCGCCGAGGCCCTCCTCGCCCGCGCCGCGCAGGGCGATCACGGTGCTCTTGCGCTCGAAGTCGCTCGACACGCTCTCCTGCAGCGCCTGCAGCGAGTAGTCCTCCACCTCGAGCGCGAGGCCCGCGACGCGGTCCCACGTGCTCATGCGTCCGCCGCGCCTTCCAGCCGCGCGACGAGCTCGTCCAGGCGCAGCTCCTGGAGCGCGTCGCCGACCGCGCTCAGCTCGCGCGCGCACAGCTCGATCAGCGTCTTTCCCTCGCCGAGCAGGCGCAGCGTCTCATCGAGGCTCGTCTGCCCCGAGTCGAGGCTGCGGATGATCTCCTCAACGCGCGCGCTCGCCGCCTCGTAGCTCATCGCGCCCGCCTGCGGCGCAACCCGCGGGTCGGGCGCGTCCGCCGCGTGAGCGTCGGGCGCAGCGTGCGCGTGCGCGCCCTCCGGCTGGGGCGGCTCGGCGTGCGCGCTCATCGCTCGCACACGCTCACATCTATCGATCCGTCCGCGAAGCGCACACGCAGATCATGTACTTCGCGCGCGCGGCCCACGCTCGTGACGGGCGTGGGGTCCTGCTGCTGTCCCCCGCCGTGCGGCGCTGCGCCCGCGCGCGACTGCACGAGCGCATAGCCGCGCTCGAGCGTGCGCTGGGGGTCGTGGCCGGCGAGTGCGAGCGCGAGCTGCTGCAGTTCGCGCGGCCTGCGCTCGGTGCAGTCGAGCAGCGAGGACGCGGCCTTGCGCTCGAGCACCACGGCGCGGCGCCGCGCGAGCGCGAGCTCGTCGTGGATCCTGCGCCGCGAGCCTGCGCGCATCTCGCGCAGCTGTTGGTGCAGGCGCGCGCGCTGGCGCTCAAGGCGCGAGGACGGCGCGCGCGAGAGCAGCGCGAGATGGCGCGCGCGCGTGAGCACCGCGGTGCGGCCGTGCTCGCGCAGGCGTGTCGCGGCGGAGAGCTGGTCGCGGCGGGCGCGCACGCAGTCGATCCCGACGGCTGCCTCCGCGGCGTGTGTGGGCGTCGAGCAGCTGATCGCGGCGACGTCGTCGAGCAGGGTGCGGTCGGTGTGGTGGCCGACGGAGGCGATCACCGGCACGCCGCACAGCGCGACGGTGCGGCACAGCGTCTCGTCGCTGAAGGCGAGCAGGTCGGTGTGCGAGCCGCCGCCGCGCGCGACGATTACGACCTGCACGTCGGCGAGCGCGGCGAGGTCGCCGAGCGCGCGGCAGATCTGCGGCGCGGCGTGGCGGTCCTGCACGGGGGTGAAGGCCCACACCAGGCGGCCCGCCCAACCGCGGCGCGTGAGCGCGGCGAGCACGTCCGCGCGCGCCTTGCCGGTCTCTGCGGTGATCACGCCGATGCTGCGCGGCAGCATCTCGAGCTTGAGCAGCTTCTGGCGCTCGAGCAGCCCCTCGGCTGCGAGCTGCCTGCGCAGACGCTCGACGCGAGCGAGCAGGTCGCCCTCGCCCGCGATGCGCATGTCGCTGACGGCGAACGTGAATCCGGGCGAGGAGGTGGCGCTACCGGCGTAGTAGTCGCAGCCGCCCGCGAGCACGACCTGCATTCCCTCCTCGGGCTGCGCGCCGGCGCGCGCGATCATCGCGTCCCACTCGCCGCGCCAAGCGCTGCAGGGGATCGCGCCGCCCGCGTCGCGCAGCTCGAAGTAGGCGCGTGCGCGCGCCTGGCGCAGGTTGACGAGCTCGCCGATGATCTGCACGCGCGCGAACTCGCGCAGGCGTCTGCGCAGCGCGGCGGCGTACTCGCCGACGGGGTACGGGCCGGGCAGGGCGCTCTCAGGAATGCCCGCGCCCGCGGGCTCTGCGGGGGAGGGCGACGCGGACATCAGCTCAGAGCATAGGCGCTAGCATCGACGCGCAAATGCTGCGCAGCGGACCCCGGCACGGCCTCTGAGCGACCTGTCGTGGCGAGGAGCAACAGCGCAAGACGCGCACGTGCGCGCAAGCGCCGCCCCGCGCCGCCGGGCGGCGGCGTAGCCGACGGCGAGCAGATCGCATCGGGTGCGCAGGCGACGCTGCGCGCCGAGGGCCCGCCGCGGGCTCCCACGCGCGCCGCGGCCAGGCGCGCAGCGGCGGCGGAGCGCTCGCGCGCGGCGAACGCGCGCCCGCAGGCGCCATGGCACCCGCTGCCGCTGTCGGAGCTGCTGATCCTCGCCGGCGCGATCGCGGCGGTGCTCGCGTGGCGCGACGGCATCGCGGGCCACGCGCTGCTGCTGGGCGTGGGCCTCGCGGCGATCGCGCTGGGCACGCTCGAGGTCACGCTGCGCGAGCATCTCGCAGGCTACCGCTCGCACACGGTGCTGCTCGCGGTGATCCCGCCGATCGCGCTGCACTCGGCGGTGATCCTCGCGCTGGTCGCGTTCATCCGCGTCCCGCGCTGGGTCAACCTGCCGCTGCTTGCGATCGACGTCGCGCTGTTCGCATTGCTCTTCAAAGCGCTGCGCGCGCGCTATCTGGACGCGCAGCGCGAGCGCAGGTTCGCAGCGGGCGCGCGCTGACTCGCCGAGACACGCGCAGTAGCGATGCGCGCGGGCTAGGGAGCGGGCGGGGAGGAGGCGAGGTCGAGCGAGGGCAGCGCGCGCTCGCCCTCCGCGGGGCCCTCGCCGCGTGTCTCGCCGCTGAAGCCGAGACGCTCGAGGCGCGCGATCTCGCGTTCGCCTTCGACGCGCGCGGGGTGCTCGGCGGGCAGATCGAGGATCAGGTTGGCGATGCGGTTGCGCAGCTGCAGCGCGAAGTGCGGCGTGGATGCGCCCATCAGCTGGCGCACGTCCTCGAGCGTGACCTCCTGTGCGCTGCGCTTGCGCTGCAGCCTGCGCGGGTCCTCGGCCTGGCTCAAAAGCTCTCCACCGTCCCTTTCAGCCGTTCTGTTCGCTCTGTGCTTCTTCGGAGCTCTGCCTGCTCGGGCTGATCTCGAGCAGCGAGTCGATTTCAGCCTGTGTGGAGCCCGCGATCGCGCTTTCGTCGCCGATCAGCCAGCCGTGATTGTAGACGCCGCGCACCGGCCGGTAGGCGGGCGCGGAGGTGTACGCGGGCTGTATGTCGCCGAGGTAGACGGCGAGCGGGGCGGGGATGGAGCGCGCGCCGGCGAGCAGCAGCAGCGGCCCGTAGTTGCCGCTCGCGGACAGCAGCGCGGCTGCGGGGCCGTCGAGCGGGCGCGCAAGATTGGCGAAGACGAGGCCGTGGCCGGGCTCTTTGACGCCCCAGCCGAAGCTGCCGTCGGTGAATCGCGCGATCGCGATCGCGTTGGCGACGGCGGCGGCGCGCGGACCGGCGGCGGGCGTGCTCGCGACCGTCGTGACGCGTCCCAGGCGGCGCAGCGCGGAGAGCACCCGCGCGCTCACGAGGGAGGGATCGATCACGTACATCGAGGGGCGGTGCATCGAGGCGAGCGTCGTCGATGTTGCGGCGGGGACCCGCGCGTGCTCGACGTACAGGATCGGCGCGCCGCTCTCGGCGGCGAGGCCCGCAGCGGGCATCGTGAGCGCGCGCGGCGCGCCTTCGGGAACGACTATCGCCTGGGTGGGAGGCGCACCCTCGATGCTCGCGAGCAGCTGCTCAAGCGCGCGTGCGCAGGCGGCGGGTGCCTGTGCGGGGATCGTGCGGGTGGCGAGCATGCCCGGCACGCGCGCGGTGCTCGCGAGGCGTATCAGCTGCACGCCGCCGAGCGCGGGCAGCCCGCGCGGGTGGAGCGCTTCGATCGCCTGGCGCGTGACGTCGGGCAACGTGGCGCCTTCGCTGAAGAGGATCGGCGCGCCGACGGGTGCGCCGGCGAGCACGGACGCGGCGAGCGCGGCGCTCCAGTCGTGCTCGTCGACGAGCACGACGGCCTGCGGGCGGCTGCCGGCGGTGAGCCCCGGGTAGACCGCGCGCGCGACGGCTGCGGCGTCGGCCGCGGGGCGCTGGCCGCCGATACGGCTGGTGTTGCGCGTCACGACGCTGACGGCGCCCTGCGCGGCGACGGGCGCGAGCGGCTCGCTGCTGAGCGTGGCTGCGCCCTTGCCGCACGCGGCGAGCAGCATGCAGCCGGCCGCTGCCAGCGCGAGCGCTGCAGGGCTAGCGGAGCGGAACGGCATCTGCGGGACAGTAGCGCCGGCGGCGGAGCGGCCGTCGAGGGCGCAGTTTGCGGCAGGCGCGCCGCCGCGGGCGCACGTTGGCGGCAAGCGTCGTTGCGGTTTGCTAGCCTGCCCCGCGAAACGCCGAATCCTTGGCCGGGTGCCGAGGACCGGGGGACCCAAGTTGTTGGGGCGAACCTCGCGTTGGATCGCGAGGAGCGCAGGCTCTTTCAGCGCTAGCCCGTCAGCTAACTCCGGAGGCCGACGAAAGAGGTCGTGTTTTGCGAACTCGCACAAGCAGCGCGCTTCTACTTGGTTTGAGCTTGATTGCGGTGTGCATCGGGGTCAGCGACGCGGTCGCGGCGGACCCGGGCGGCGTCTCAGCGGTGCCCGCGCCACCGACGCCCGCGGGCGGCGCCACGGCCTCCTCGCCCGCCGCGAGCGTTCCACCGCGCTCCTCGCCGGTGACCGCACGCAGGAGCAAGGTCGCATACCACGGGCCGGTGTATGAAAAGACCGCGACGGGCCAGATCGTGCCCTACGTGCCGCCGGTCACGCAGGCCACGGCGAGCTCCCTGGTGGGCGGCAGCGCGGCGGTCGTGAGCACTCCGACGAAGCCTGACCTGCTCGTGCCGGGCTCGCTTGCGCGCTACGTGAACGGCCTCGCGGCGGCCCCGCTGGCGGCGCCCGCAGCGGTACAGGAACTCATCTGGGCGGGCAACCAGCTGATCGGCCTGCCCTACATATACGGCGGCGGGCACGGCTCCTTCATCTCGCCCGGCTATGACTGCTCGGGCACGGTCTCGTTCGCGCTGCACGGCGCGAAGCTGCTCTCCACGCCGGAGGACTCCTCGGAATTCGAGCGCTGGGGAGCGGGCGGGATCGGTCGCTGGGTGACGGTCTTCTCCAACCCCGGGCACGCGTACATGACGGTCGCGGGACTGCGCCTGGACACGAGCGCGGCCGATGACCCCGCCAACCAGCAGGGCCCGCGCTGGCGCCCGCTGCGCCCGGGCAACGGCGGCTACGTGGTCAGGCACCCGGCGGGGCTATAGCGAGCTCCGCCTGTCGGCTACGCTTGACGGGTAGGCCGGCGTTGGATCGGTCGTCCCGTTCTTGACACGTAATAGGAGGATCAAATGGCCGGCCTGACCGGGCGCATGTCAACCGTCGTTAAGGCCAAGGTCTCGAAGCTGCTCGATCGCGCCGAAGACCCGGCGGAGACCCTGGACTACAGCTATCAGAAGCAGGTCGAACAGCTGCAGAACGTCAAGAAGGGCATCGCCGACGTGGTGACGGCGAAGAAGCGCCTGCAGATGCAGGAGAGCTCGCTGCAGCAGAGCGTGGTGAAGCTCGACACGCAGGCGCGCCAGGCGCTCGCGGCGGGCCAGGAAGACCTCGCGCGCACGGCGCTCGAACGCAAGAACGTCGCGCAGACGGAGCTGCAGTCGCTCGACACGCAGGTGCACGAACTCGAAGAGCAGCAGCAGAAGCTGACCGACTCCGAGCAGAAACTGCGCGCCAAGATCGAAGCGTTCCGCACCAAGAAGGAGGTCATCAAGGCCCAGTACTCGGCGGCCGAGGCGCAGGTGCGGATCTCCGAGGCGGCGACGGGCGTGGGCGAGCAGATGGCGGACGTGGGCCTCGCGATGCAGCGTGCCGTCGACAAGACCGAAAACATGCGCGCGCGCGCCGACGCGGTCTCGGAGCTCGAAGCGGCGGGGACCTTCGAGGACGTGGGGCAGCTCGGCTCCGGCGAAGACGACATCGACCGCCAGCTGAAGGCCCTCTCGAGCCAGCCCGCGGTGGATGACGACCTCGCGAAGATGAAGGCGGAACTGGGGCAGGGTGCGGCTGCGCCCGCACCGCAGATCGCGCCCGCCGCCTCCGAGCAGTCCGGCGAGGGTGATCAGCAGTGATCGTGCGAATCTCAGGCGAGGATCAGTACCGCCTCGACGACGGCGAGCGCGAGCACCTCAACGAGCTCGAGCGGAAGGTCGCCGCGATCGTCGAAGCGGGTGTCGAGGACGGCTTCGGCGAAGCGCTGCGCACGCTGCTTGACTATGTGCGCGCGCACGGCGAGCTGGTGGCGGACGAGGAGATCGTGAGCTCAGACGTGATCCTGCCGCCCGCCGACGCGACCTTCGCGGAGGCGGGCGCGGAGTTCACCGGCGAGGGCCTGATCCCCGACTGACAGCGCTCCGCCGTCACCGGCCTGCCGCTGCCGCTTTGCGGGCCCGGCCCGCCGGCGGGCTCTAGATCGGTATCCCCCACAGGGGGAACCAGCGCTCGAGTTCGGGCTCCATCGGCAGCTCGGAGGACATCTGCGCCTTCAGCTGCAGCTCGCGCTCGGTGGCGCGCTCCTGTGCGCCGCCCGGCGCGGGCACGAACGGGTACCAGGAGCCGCGCTTGTAGTTGTAGATGAAGTAGATGCGCTGCGATCCGCTCGCTGCCGCGCTGTGGTCCTCGAAGGCGAACACCGCGCACAGCAGCCGCTCGCCGTGGCCTGCGGTCTCGATCGATCCGGACACGGCGTTGATGCCGACGGCGAGGTCTTCGACGCTCGGCGCGCCCGGCGCGTTGCGCAGGATCATCCAGCGATAGCCGTAGTCGTCGTTCTGGCTTGAGACCGTCGTGCCACTGTCGCCGCCGGTGGCGCTCACCACCTCTTCCATGTCGTGCAGCGTGGATTCGAACTCGCTGGTGGCGAGCGCCTGGAAGACGATCGCGGCGCAGCCCGCGGGTGCGACCTGATGCTCGGTCTCGAGCGCGATGTAGGCGGTGGTGATCGCGAACAGGCGGTCCGGCGCGGGCCCCTTGACCTGACTGCGGCCCGTGAGGATGTCGCGCAGCCCCACGGCGTCAGACGGTGCTCTGCAGCTGCGACTCGAACCGTTGCAGCGCGGCCAGGCGCTGCTCGAGCGGGGGGTGGTCGGCGAAGATGTTCATGAGCGACTTCTTCGCGCGCGCGGGCACGATGAAGAACGCGCTCATGCCTTCGGCCCTGCGCAGGTCCTGGCTGGGGACGCGCTCCATCGTGCCGCTGATCTTGATCAGCGCCGAGGCAAGCGCGCTGGGGCGGCCGGTCAGGATCGCCGAGCCGCGGTCCGCGGCGAACTCGCGGTAGCGCGAGAGCGCGCGCAGCAGCAGGAACGAGACGGAATACACGACGGCTGCGACGAGCAGGACGATCATGATGTCCTCCTCCTCGTTCTGGTCGCGTCCGTAGCCGCCGCCGAAGCCGCCGCCGAAGAACAGCGCGAACTGCACGATCATCGAGGCGAGCGTCGCGAAGAAGCTCGCGATCGTCATCACCATGACGTCGCGGTTGATCACATGCGTGAGCTCGTGCGCCATCACGCCTTCGAGCTCGGGCGGCGAGAGCATCTCCAGGATGCCGCGCGTGGCGCACACGGTCGTGGACTTCTGCGAGCGCCCCATCGCGAACGCGTTGGGCATCGAGGTCTCCATCACGCAGATGCGCGGCTTGGGGATGTTCGCCTGCACGCAGAGGCGTTCGACGATGCCGTGCAGCTCGGGCTCCTGCTGGGGGGAGGCCTCCTTGACGCCGAGCGTCGCCATCGCGAGCTTGTCCGAGGCGAACAGCTGCCCCAGCAGCAGCACGACCGCGACGACGATGATCAGCGCTGCACCAGCGCCGGCGGCGAACAGGACGCCGATGAACGCGACGTACACGACCGTCAGCAGGAACATCGTGAACAGCATCCGGGCCTGTAGGCCGGCGTCGCTGCCGAAGTTCGAACGAGGCTTGGCCATCGGCGCCTATTGTGGCAGAAGGACTTTACGTCCAGCCTAAATCGCGGGCCGTTGAAAGCGCCGCTGCACGGGCCGCCGCCGCGCGCGCCGGTCGACGGCGCTCCGGCGAGCAACGATAATCACCTGCGATGCCCACAGCGACGACCCTGTCCGATGTGTTCCCGCTCGGCGCCCGCCTGAACGAGCGCGGACGCGTGGAGGTGGGCGGCTGCGACACGATCGAGCTCGCGAGGGAGTTCGGCACGCCCTCCTACGTGGTGGCTGAGGACGACCTGCGGGCGCGCGCACGCGCGTTCCTGCGCACGGGCCGCGAGGCGGGAGCCGAGGACCTGCAGGTCGTGTTCGCCTCCAAGGCGTTCCCGTGCAGCGCGGTGCTCGCGCTGTTCGCCGAGGAGGGGCTCTGGTGCGACGTCGCCTCGGGGGGTGAGCTGCATCTCGCGCTGGGTGCGGGCTTCCCGGCGGGGCGCCTGGTGCTGCACGGCAACGCCAAGTCCGAGGTCGAGCTTCGAGTCGCGCTGCGCGCGCGCGTCGGCGCGATCGTGATCGACAACTTCGACGAGATCGAGCGCCTGCAGCGCCTGATCTCCGACGGTGCGCTCGCGGCCCGCGACGGCGCGGACGGCGGGGGCGATGGGCCCGCGGCCCCCCAGCCGGTGCTGCTGCGCGTCACGCCTGACGTGGCGGGCGAGACGCACGAGAAGATCTCGACCGGCCAGGCCAACTCGAAGTTCGGCTTCGGCATGGTCGACGCGCGCGAGGCGATCGCGCGTGTCGAGCGCGTCGAGGGCCTCGAGCTGCAGGGGCTGCATGCACACGTCGGCTCGCAGCTGCTGAGCCTCGAGCCGTTCCGCCGCGCCGCAGACGCGCTCGCGACGCTCGGCGAGTTCCCCGTATGGGATCTCGGCGGCGGGCTCGGCGTGCGCTATCTCGAGGAGCAGACCGCGCCACCCACGATCGAGGAGTACGTCGCGGCGGTCGTGCAGGCCGGCGCGGGCCGCTCGCGGCGCCTGATGATCGAGCCGGGCCGCGCGCTGTGCGCCAACTCGACCGTGACGCTGTACACGGTGGAGAGCGTCAAGCAGAACGTCTCGCGCTGGGTGGCGGTCGATGGTGGCATGTCCGACAACCTGCGCCCGATGCTCTACGGCGCGCGCTATGAAGCGCACGTCGCGGACCGCTTCGGCGGCAGCAGCGCGTGCGTGCTGGCGGGCAAGCACTGCGAGTCGGGCGACGTGATCGTGCGCGAGGCGCTGCTCGCGGACCCGCGGCCCGGAGACGTGGTCGTGACGCCGGCGACGGGCGCGTACGGGTTCGCGATGTCCAACAACTACAACGGTGTGCCGCGCGCGCCCGTGATCTTCTGCCGCGAGGGCGACGCCCGCGTGGTCGTCAGGCGCGAGCGCGTGGAGGACCTGACCGCGCGCGACGTGCGCGCGCGGTGAGCTCGGCCGCGATGGGATCCGGGGGCGCCGAGGGCGCCGCGATGGGATCCGGGGGCCCGCGGGAGGGCACTCCGTTCATGATCGGGCTGCTGGGGATGGGCAACGTCGGCTCGGCGCTGTCGCGGCTGCTGAGCGAGCGCGCGGCGCATATCGCGGCGCGCACCGGCCGTGAGCCGAGGCTCGCGGGCGTGCTCACCAGGGAGCAGGGCAGCTTCCCGGAGATCCTGCAGGGCAGCGAACTG
>Ga0075030_100006633_pt1 | contig 10350 bp, 5 predicted proteins | sample LitLauG_LLR_2012_FD_71393 | JGI IMG/M metagenome (GOLD analysis project Ga0075030, IMG submission 71393) | Freshwater sediment microbial communities from Pennsylvania, USA - Little Laurel Run_MetaG_LLR_2012 | ecosystem: Environmental > Aquatic > Freshwater > Creek > Sediment | place: USA...
AGCTTTTGCAGTCGTTTTTCCGACTCCTCCCGGACCACGTCCAACTCCAGTTGCCGCTCAAGACCCTGTACCTCTGGCACGCCGGCAAATTCCGCCAGAACGCTCTGCGCTTCCCGCAGTCTTCCGGAGCGGCGTAACTCCTCTGCGGTTTGGATCACTTGATTGACTTTGCGAGTCCGCTCCGCCGCCAGTTGGTTCTGGACCTCGGCGAGTAGCTTTGGGGGCCCGATCTGCTCCGGAAACTCGGCCGTCAGGCCGCGCAAAATGTTCAAAGCCTCCGTGAATTGCCCGCCGGTTTGTGCGTTCTGGGCCTGCTCCATCCCCTTTCGCAACTTTTCCGCCCGGGATTCGATCTGCGTGCGAAGTGCGGAGGCTTCCACTAGTCCGGGCCAGGATTTTTCGATGTTCGCTAGAAGGACAAGGGCGCCCCCGAAATCGCCCTGATCTCGCCTGCTTCCGACCTCGCGCAGCATTTCCATTTGCCGGCGGGCCTGTTGCCGCTCCAATTGTTCCTGGAAACTCTTGGCATCCTCCAATTCCGGATCGGCCCGGATCGACTCCGCTACATGTCTGGATGCCGCCGTCCAATCGCCTTGTTGCAGTTCCCAGCGGGCCTCAGCGAGGAGCCGCGTCGCGCGCCGGCCGGCATCGAGCCGCTCCTGCGCTTGGTTCAGACGCGATTGCACCAGCTCACTGGATGTATCTAGCTGCAACGCGCTTTGGTAGACCTGAATCGCTTCCTGAAAACGTCGCTGGGCGGAATGGGCGTCTCCTTCCTGGATGAGTTCCTCTATCTTGGAGCGGACTGCCTGCCGCTGCTGCTCCTGTTTGATGGTCTCGCGCAGGTAGCGGCCCTCCACGTTCATGGGATTGAGCTCCAGCGCTTCCCGTATCTTGGCTTGAGCCGTGGCCCAATCGCCGCCGGAAATCAGCGGAGGCACCTCCAACATCAGCTCCGTCGAGCGCGCCTGCCGCAGCGCCAACAGCAGAGGCTGCGTGTCCAAAAGAACGTCTTCCAGACTCTCAAAGCGCATGGCGCGAGTCTTGGCCATGCACCGGCTGACGATGGCGTCCAGCCCTGGCGGGCATGCCGGAACGATTCCACCCACGGGCGATGGCTCCACCGATGTGATACGGTAGATTGCCGAGCCGGCATCGTTGGCGTGAAACGGATGAATCCCGCTCAGCAACTCATAGTAGACCACTCCATACGCGAAGATATCCGATTGCTGATCGGCATCGTGGCCCAATACCTGTTCCGGAGCCATGTACAAGATCGTGCCCACCATATCGCCTTGACGCGTCCGCCGGGTCGCTTCCCGGTTGGTGAAGCGTGCGATCCCAAAATCCATGATCTTCACCGTGCCATTGGGCAAAAGCATGATATTGGCCGGCTTGATATCACGATGAATGACGCCGCTTTGGTGCGCGTAGTGCAGCCCCTCGGCCACCTGAAACATGATCCGGACTTTGTCGAGAATCGACAGAGTCGCCTTTCCCCCGCTGCCCTCCTGCTTGATGACCTGCTGAAGATTCCGGCCCTCCAGGAACTCCATCACCAGGTACGGTAGGCCTTCATGCTGGCCGTAATCGTAAACGGTGACGATGTTCTTGTGCTTTAAGCTTCCCGTCGTGCCCGCTTCGCTGCGAAACCGTCCGAGCAGGTCGGCGTCGTTTTCCGTGCCCAATACCTTGATCGCCACATGCCGTCCAGGTTGCATCGTAGGATCGAACGCATGAAAAACTCGTCCGAACGCACCACGCCCGAGTTCCTCCTGCACTTGGTACTTGCCAATCCAAGGCGGCATGGAAGAATGGGAAGCCATGGGAACCCTTCCATTATCATCGATAATGCCCGTTGGTGAGCAAATTGAGGTCTTCTCGAGGGCTTCCCGAAACGTAGGGGAGAACTTGGTTCTTCCTTGCCACTTCTGCTACTGTGATTCCAAATGAAGCACCTTGAACCGGTAGTCTGGAGCAAAGGTACACTCCTCAACCCACAACATCTTCAGCACCAGGAACGGTTCCTCGAAGACCTGCTGCAATTTCAATTCGAAAGTCTGGCTTTTCGGCCATGGGGGTTTCGTACGCTGGAAGTCAGCCAAACAGCACTGTCGGGTGGCACATTTGGAATTTCCCGTGCTTCTGGTATCTTTCCCGACGGTCTTCTATTTGACATACCCGCCTCAGACAATGCCCCGGCTCTAAAGCCGCTGGCTGATTACGTCACCGCGGAGCAGAAAACGGTGGAACTTTATCTGGGCGTACCGCAGTACCGTGAGCGCGGCCTCAATCTGGCGACGACTTCAGTCGACGGAGGAGCCCGCTACCGCGCGGAAATCGCATTGTTTCGCGATGAAAATACTGGGGGGTCCGAAAAACCTGTGCAGGTGGCACGCAAGAACCTGCGCCTGCTGGCCGAAGACGACCCGCGTGAAGGCTATACGGCGCTTCGCATTGCCCGCGTGCGTCGTACCGAGACCGGCACGTTTCAGTTGGATCCGCGGTTCGTGCCGCCTCTCGTTGATTTTCATGCCAATGAATATCTGGTCTCGATTACCCGCCGGTTAGTCGAGATCCTTTCCGCCCGGTCCAGTTCCCTCGCCGGAATGCGCCGGCAAAAGAATCAGAGCCTGGCCGATTTCACCGCGGCCGACATCCCTAACTTTTGGCTGCTCTATACGATCAATACGGCGTTCCCCGTTTTTCGCCACCTGTTTGAAACGCGCGGCGGACACCCCGAAAGCTTGTATGCCGCAATGTCCGCACTCGCTGGTGCACTCACCACGTTTTCGCTCAAGATCCACCCACGCGATCTGCCCGCATATGATCACCAAAACCTTGGCTCCTGCTTTACCGATCTCGACGAAAAGCTTCGAACACTTCTAGACACGGTAGTCCCCGCAAACTTCGTTGCCCTCCCGCTCAAACTGGGGCAACCCGCCATCTACGCAACTTCCATCGACAATGACAAGTACTTCGTTAATACGAAGATGTATCTTGCTCTGAGCGCCGAGGCTCCCCAAGCCAAGATCGTCACCAGCGCACCACAACTCGTGAAAGTCGGCTCGGGAAGCGAAATCGAGCGTCTGGTACGGCAAGCATTACCAGGTGTGCCATTGACGTATACTGCTTCGCCACCGGGCGCCATTCAGGTAAAACTCAATTATCAGTACTTCAGTCTGAGCCAGGGGGGAGACGCGTGGGAAAAAATCGTCCGGGGCCGAAATTTAGCCGCATATGTTCCCGGCGACCTTCCGAATCCCCAACTCGAATTGATCATTTTGCTGCCGCCGGATGGATAGTTTGCAGTGCCGGATACGTAAGCTCTCTTGGCCCTCGATAACCTCTAGCTCTAGCGCCGTTGCACCAGGAAGACCAGAAGTCCGCCCGCGAGAAAAGACAAAAGACACAGGATGGCGGTCATCACCAGGTTTATAGTAGGGGCCTCCACGGGTAAGGGGGCCGCTTTGGGCGGTTCGGGTAGCGCTGGGGACTTTGGAACTGGCGGCAGTTGAGGACTTGCCGGCATCGGCATCTGCGGCAAGGGCTGTTTCAGGGGCGGCAATTTTAAGTCAGGTGATGGTGCCGATATCCCCGCTGCTCCGGTTTTGGGTGAAGCCGGCTGTGCTGGTGCCGCCGGTGGCCTCGAAATCAACTGCGTATACTCGCTGGGCCCTGGGGGACCCTGCGCCGGAATCGATCCAGGGGGAGGGCTGAACACGTGAGTGGCTTCCCCAGACTGAGGCGACCCTGTGGGAATCGATGCTGCTTCGGCCTGCTGCCCAGGAAAACCGGAACCGGGAGGGAAACCGACTGGCATTGCCGCAGGAGAATGTTGTCGCAAGAACTCTGTGAACTCGTCGCCCTTACCACTATTGCCCTGCTCTGCAAACGGCGATCTTTGTGGATCTGAGGGTTGCCGAAACGGTGCGCCCAAGAAAACAGTGAACTCCCCCGGACCTGCAGTGGTAGATGGCGACATCCCTGGTCGGGGCGTCTCTTGTGGCCCCGGGGCCTGGAAAACACCACTTACTTCGTTAGGCCGATGCATGGGATTGGTGCTCCCCCCCGGCTTCTGGAACAATTCCGTGAATTCGCCCGGTTGGGGAGAATACCGTGGCGGAGAAACCGCCGCTGGAGCAGACTCCGGCGCAAGCGGAGGCGGGGGCACCGTTTGAAAAAGACGGGTGAATTCTCCCGGACCAGGCGCCGGGGATGTGGCCGGTTTGATCGGTTGGGTCGATTCAGGATGCGGCAGAGGAGGCGCCTGGCCAACCTGGAACATCAAGGTGAACTCACCGGCCTGCGCTGGAACTTCCATCTTCTTTCCGGCCGGCACAGGGCTCGGTTCGGCAGCTTGCGTAGTAACAGCAGGCCAGGCCGGCTCCGTGGTATTCGTTCTTTCCGGGGCGAACTGATTGGTTGCGGAAGAGCCTGCGCCTTCCTCCTCTGACAGCCATTCCAACAGGTGCTGGTGAGGCGGTGCCTCGATCACTACATAGATCGTCGCGTCCTGCTCCCCTACTTCGATGAGCTTGGCCAGAGACGATAGCGGTAAGGTGCGCATGCGCGCCAGTAAGGCTTCGTTTTCCGCCGTGTGTCCGCCCGGTAGCAAGTGGATCGCGACCTCCCGTCCTGAATGGATCTGCCGCCCCCGGAAGCTCTTCACTCCCTCTCCAGGCATTCGTTCAAGGAGTTCGTATTTCTTGGTGAGATTCGTCATACGCGGGGGGCTGAAGCCACTTCACATCGTACCGCGCCATGGCGACGCCGGGGGTGGTCGAACATTTCCATTTCACGCACCGTTTGGCCCCCCAACGACTATGCTACAGTATGCGCACGGGCACTATGAAGCTGCTGTCGAAAGTGGTTTGGTCGGAAGGCATGTACCTCGGACCGCATCACTTCCAGGTGCAGAGCCGGTACTTCGAAGATTCCATCCAGTTCGCTACTTCCTCTCTGTGGTTCGCGCCATACGGCCTTGCCGGAATGCAACTCGACCACGATGCTTTACACAATGGCACGGTGGCGCTCCTGCATGCACGCGGTATTTTCTCCGATGGTCTGGCGTTTAATATGCCGGAAAGCGACGCGCTGCCCGCGGCGCAGCCGATCGCCGAGTTATTCCCTCCTATGCGCGACAGCATGACCGTGCTTCTGGGGATTCCGCCACGCCGGCCGGATGGGATGAACTGTGCGCTCGAAAACGGCGAGTCTGCCGATCGCTCCACTCACCGCTATTCGGCCGAAGCGCGCGTCCTGCACGATGAAAATACCGGCTCCGACGAGCGACCCATTCGGTTGGGCCGGAAAAACCTGCGGTTGCTGATGGATACCGAACCGGCCGGCGACCTGCTGACTTTGCCGCTCGCACGTGTGGTACGCGACGGCTCCGGCCACTTTGCTTACGATCCCGATTTCATCCCGCCTTTAATCCAGATCCATGCCAGCGAGAAGCTGGCGCTCTTGGTCAAGCGGCTCCTCGAAATCTTACAGGAAAAGAGCTCTACCATTGGTCGCGGCCGCACCTCTTCCGGTTCGGCCGGGTTTTCCTCCGGCGAAATTGCCAGTTTCTGGCAACTGCACGCCGTAAACTCCGCCATGGCGCCCTTGCAGCATCTGTTATCCGCAAAACGTGGCCACCCGGGGGAGTTGTTTGTCGAACTTTCGCGACTGGCTGGAGCTTTGTGCACTTTCAAGTTAGGCTCGCATCCCCGCGATCTGCCGCTGTACAATCACGAGGATCTCAGCAGCTGCTTCGACGCACTGGACCGGCACATCCGCGAACATCTGGAAATCCTTGTCCCTACCAATTGCCTTCCCATCCCTCTGCTACCGGCAGGCGAATATTTTTATGATGGTGAGATCGTAGACCAGCGCTGCTTGGGACGCTCGCAGTGGGTACTGGCCCTCCGCGCCGGGATCGGCGAAGCGGACCTGATGGTCAAGACACCACCGCTCGTCAAGGTCTGTTCGATTCAATTCGTGCGCGAGCTGGTAAAACGCGCCCTGCCGGGGCTCACCTTGAAGCACTTGCCCGTCCCTCCCTCGGCGATTCGCGGGAGCGTGGAGACGCAGTACTTTGCCATCAGCCGCAACGGCCCTTGTTGGGATCACATCGTGCAGACCCGGCGCGTCGGGGTGTACATCCCCGGTGATATCCCCAACCCGGAAGTCGAACTTTTCGTGGTGCTGGAGAACTGACGATGTCCGCTTCCGTACAGGCGCGCAGGGCAGAAAATCTGGCGCTCATTTATCAGGAAGTTTTCACTACCATTGTTCGCTTGCGCGGCGATCGGCAAGGCGTGGCAGATCCCAATGCCTTTCGACATCATATGCGCGAAGCTCTCAGAGCCGCTGCCAACCAGGGATTAGCTGCCGGCTACAACGGCGATGATATCAAGCTGGCTACATTCGCAGCGGTGGCGTTTCTGGATGAATCGGTGCTGAATTCGCAAAATCCCATGTCTGCGGATTGGCGGCGCCAGCCCCTTCAGGAAGAGCTCTTCGGCACGCACATCGCCGGAAACGTCTTCTTCCAGAATTTACAGCAATTGCTCAGCCGCAGCGATTCGGTGGATCTGGCCGATTTACTGGAGGTCTACTACCTCTGCTTGCTGCTCGGCTTCGGTGGACGTTACAGCTCTGGGAATCAAGGCGAGCTGAAACAGGCGATGAATCTGACCGCCGTCAAGATCAGGCGTATCCGCGGCTCCGTGGGCCCGCTTGCGCCAGACTGGGCGCTTCCCGGCGAAAAAGCCCCCATCCTCCGCGATCCCTGGGTATATAGAATGGGGATTGCCGCCGTGGTGTGCGCGATTCTCATGGTGCTGTTGTTTGTGGGATATAAGCTTGGCTTGAATTCCGGGATTTCTGAGATGCGCAACTTGTCGGCACACCTGGGTTCATGAGGGCACGCATGACCTCGCTCTACGTCATTCTGGGAATAACGATCCTCGCGCTCGTGCTGCTGGTAATTCTGTGGTTCTACCTGAAAAAGAGAGACAAGCGGGGGGCGGGAGGGGCCGAAGAGCAACCGGCCTCGGGCGGGGAGGAAATCGAACAGACGGTGCGCGAAGCCGAAGCCAAGCTCGTGGCTGCGAAGCTCGAGCAGGGGGCGCGCATCGCCAATTTACCGGTTTTCCTGCTCCTGGGCAATTCGGGAAGTTCCAAAACCAGCGCGATGCTGCACTCGGGCCTGGAAGCGGAATTGCTTGCCGGGCAGGTCTACCAAAACAGCGACGTGATTGCGACTCCGGCCGCCAACATCTGGTTTTCGCGGCGGGCGCTATTCGTGGAAGCAGGCGGCAAGCTTCTTTCTGATGTCGGAAAATGGAAACGCCTGGTCCGCAAGCTAGGGCCCGGCCGGGCAGTGATGGGAAAGGGCGGACAGGCTCCCCGCGCCGCAATTGTATTCTACGACTGCGAAGCTTTCCTGCAGCCCAATGCGCAAGAATTGGCGGCGACGGAAGCTCGCAATCTGCGCGCCCGTCTGGGCGAGATTTCGCAGGCCATGGGGATCCATCTGCCGGTCTACGTGCTATTCAGCAAGATGGACCGCCTACCGTTCTTTACCGAATATGTCCGCAATTTCAGCCAGGAGGAAGCCAGCCAGGTGCTGGGGGTGACGCTACCCATGCTGGCGGGCCGCCGCGAGGGCATCTACGCCGAGCAAGAAACCGCCCGGCTGACGCGCTGTTTCGAGAGCCTGTTCCTGTCCCTGGCCGATAACAGGCCCGAGTTTTTGTCACGGGAAAATGATGCTGCCAAGCTGCCGGCAACCTACGAATTCCCGCGCGAATTCCGGAAGATTCGGCACGCCGCGGTGCAATTCCTCCTGGATCTGTGCCGGCCGAGCCAATTGAGTGTCGGTCCATTCCTGCGCGGGTTTTATTTCGCGGGCGTGCGGCCGGTGATCATTACGGAATCTGCGCCGGTACAGCCCCCGCCCAAACCAGCCGATTTCGACGTGATGTCTGGAGCCACCCAAATCCTTCGACGTGGTGTTCCGGTGCAGGCGCCCCAGGCGGCCGCACCGCAATATGCAAGCACGCGCAAGGTGCCGCAATGGATGTTCCTGGGCCACGTCTTCAATGACGTCTTGCTGGCCGACCGGGCGGCGCAAGGAGCCAGCGGCGCCAGTGTCAAGACCAACGCGGCGCGCCGTATCCTGCTGGCATGCGCCGGGGCCCTTTGCCTGGTGTTCTCGATTGGATTCACGGTTTCCTTCTTCCAGAATCGCGCCCTGCAAGCACGTGTGCGCGACGCGGCTGTCCGGATCTCCCTGGCCCCACCGGCAGGCCCGGACCTCGCTTCGGTGAATGCGCTGCGCAACCTGGAAACGCTGCGCCAGTCCCTGGATACCTTAGTAACCTACCGGCGCGAGGGCGCCCCTTGGAGCTATCGCTGGTGGCTGTATTCCGGCAACGATCTGTATCTGCAGGCGCGCCGTCTCTACTTCGCCCGTTTCCGCCAGATTCTGTTTGCGCTGACTCAGAACGACATTCTGGAAAATCTGCGCCGCCTGCCCGCGGCGCCGGGCCCCGAGTACAGCCCCACTTATGATGCCTTGAAGGGCTATCTGATCACTACCTCCAATCACGACAAAAGCACGCGGGCATGGCTCCCGCCCGTGCTGCTCAAATGGTGGATCGGGAATCGTAAGGCGGATCCGGAACGAACCGCCTTGGCCCAGAAGCAGTTTGAGTTTTACGCCGAGGAGTTGAAAGAAGAGAATCCGTTTTCCAGCGAGAACGACTCGGCTGCCGTCGAGAAGGCACGCCGCTATCTGGCGCAGTTCGCCGGCGCCGAGCGGGTATATGCCTTTATCCTGGCGGAGGCGGGCAAGAACAATCCCGCCATCAATTTCAACCGCCAGTTTCCTACGGCGGCGCCCGTGGTCTTGGAAGCGCATGAGGTCCCGGGTGCGTTCGGCAAGGACGGTTGGAGCTTTGTCACAAAGGATGCCCTCCCTCACGCCGACCGCTACTTTAGCGGCGAGCAATGGGTTCTCGGCAATCAGGGCGCCGCCCAAATCGACCGCGGCAAGTTGGAGCAGGATCTGCGCAGTCACTACTATGCCGATTTCCTCAAGGAATGGCGTCTTTATATCAAATCGGCGACTGTAGGGCCTTATACGGATTTAAAGGATGCCGCTCAGAAGTTGGGCCGCATCGCCAACAGCGATTCGCCTCTCCTGGCCCTGTTCTCGCTGGCCTCGCAGAACACCGCGGTAGACGATCCGGCAGTGGCCAACCTGTTGCAGCCGGTGCGGTCCGTGGTGCCGTCCGACAGCAAGGGCCTCTTAATCGCCCCTCCCAATCAGAATTACATCAACGCCCTGGGGATGTTGCAGGCCGCGCTCGAAAGCGTCACGACAGGCCAGGCCGACGATCCTGCCGTAGCGCAGACGCTCAATAGCGCTCCTCAGGCCAGACTGGCGGCCCGCCAGATCGCGCAAACCTTCCGGCCCGACAGCGACAGTGACATAAAGATGGCCGCACAGAAGTTGCTGGAGGACCCCATCACCAATGTGGAACAGGTATTGCGCGGAGCAGTCCCGGCAGAACTGAACGCCGGGGGCAAAGCACTCTGCATGCCATATCGTACGCTGATGGGGAAGTTCCCGTTCAACCCGAATTCGAAAATGGAAGTTTCCTTGCCGGAGCTGAATACGGTCTTTCGGAAGCCGGATGGCGCGTTATGGAGTTTCTACGAAAAAAGCCTCAAGAAGGTATTGGTTAAGCAGGGTGCCCAGTATGTGCCTGCGCCCGGCGGCACGGTAATGCTCAATCCGGCATTCGTGACCTTCTTCAACGCTGCAGCGGCGTTCTCCGAGGCGCTGTACCCGGCTGGTGCCATGGATCCCAGCTTCATGTACACTCTGACGCCCGTGCCTTCGGATATTGTCCAGGGGATCACGGTGCGTATTGACGGCCAGACTCTCACGTTTAACTTAGGCAACTCCGTTGCAGCCAAGCCGTTCGCCTGGAAGGGAAGTGGAGCGCACGACATCACAGCCGGTGTGCGCTTCGGAGGCCCGGAGATTCAGTGGCTGCAAGAAACCGGTTTGTGGAGCCTGTTCCACTTCTTTGCAATGGCCGAGCAGCGGACTCCACAAAGCCTGGAATGGATCGTCCGGATTGGCCGCGATCCGGCGAGGGTCAACGGGAAGCCCGTAACGGTGCGGCTCGAAGTGGACCTGGGCGCGGCCGCGCCGATCTTGAAGCCTGCGTCTATCGCGTGCATGCCGGACGTGGCGCGGTAAGCGCTGCTCCACGCCGCCGCTTGCTCCAGAATCTGACGTCCGCGAAAAATGTCTGGTGTAATCTATAGACGCGTCCGTGT
>Ga0075030_100006634_pt1 | contig 10349 bp, 9 predicted proteins | sample LitLauG_LLR_2012_FD_71393 | JGI IMG/M metagenome (GOLD analysis project Ga0075030, IMG submission 71393) | Freshwater sediment microbial communities from Pennsylvania, USA - Little Laurel Run_MetaG_LLR_2012 | ecosystem: Environmental > Aquatic > Freshwater > Creek > Sediment | place: USA...
ACCACCGGCACCGGCTCGGCCACGGCAACGTGCACCGCACCGTACTCCTACGCAGTGGGCGGCGGCGGCTCGAGCCTGACGGCCACCGACGTGCTGGCCTCGTCGGCTCCCGCGGGCGGCAGCACGACGACTCCGGCGACGGGTTGGACGGTGACGTTCACGGGAGCCGACGCGGCCAGCACGTCGGTGGCCGTCGCGCTCGAGCCGCCGCCGCCCACTGCGTAGGAGTACGGTGCGGTGCACGTTGCCGTGGCCGAGCCGGTGCCGGTGGTCGAAGCAACGACCGACACGCTACCGGCGGCCGGACCCGTCGCACCGGCGGGACCGGTGGCGCCCGTCGCACCCGTGGCACCCGTGGCGCCGGTGGAACCCGTGGCGCCGGTGGAACCCAGCAGGCCCGTGGGGCCGGTGGCTCCCGTCATGCCCGTGGGGCCCTGCAGGCCCGTCTTGCCGCGCGGACCGGTCAGGCCCGTCTTGCCACGGGGACCCGTCATGCCCTGGAGGGTGTTCACATCGAGGGTCACCGAGTGGAAGTGCGCGGGGCACGCCCCACCGGTCTTGCTCGCGATGGTACCCATCGCGTTCTGGCAGACCTGGATCTGACCCATGGACGACGACGCACCAGCCGTCGACACCACGGCAGCGCCTCCCGCCACTAATACCGCGATGAGCGCCGCGACGCGCGCGTTCGACTTGATCGCCGAAAACTTCATGAGACCTCCCATATATAGAAATGTTGAAAGCGAACCGCCAGACACGAGACGATAGGCAGGTAATCGCAAAAATTGGGTACGCCTAAGTGACGCGCAGATGAAAAGTTGGTTCTCTTTCGGGACAACGCGGCGAGGGACTCCGTGCGTTTATCGTGTCTCCAGAGATGTCACGGCCCACCGTTCCCCCGCGCCGTGCGACACCCGAGAGTAGGTTGACGACCGATGAGTGACACGCCCCCCGCCGAGGCCGACGTCGAGGTCGAGCTCGCCACCACCTTGGCGTCACCCCGAAAGAGCCTCTGGTCATCGATTTCGCAGCCGGCGACGGCCCTGGTGCCCCTCGAGAGCGACGGGCACGATGGTGGAGTCTGGCGGCGACTGCGTGGCCTGCACGCCCTCGTCGGTCTCGCGGTCATCTTCAACCTCTGGTCGCTACGCGCGGAGCGACTCAGCGTGGCCTACCCGAACGATTCGGGGATGCACTTGCAGATGACCACCTTGGCGAAGGACCTCCTGAGCCGCGGACTCTCCCCCTTCGACCACTGGTACCCCCTGTTGTCATTGGGTTCCCCCTTCTTCGTGCAGTACCAGAGCGTCTCGGCGGTCCTCACGGGAGCTCTCGGGACGATTTTCGGAGTGCGCGGCGCCTTCACCTGGTCGTTGTACTTGCTGTTGAGCCTGTGGCCCCTGTGCGTCTACTGGTCGACGCGGCTTCTGGGCTGGGGGCGATGGCCCGCCGCTATCGCGGCGTCACTCTCGCCACTGATCTTCACGGTCACCGGACGAGGCTTCGGCCATCAGAGCTACATCTGGATCGGCAGCGGGCTGTGGTCACAGTTGTGGGCCATGTGGACACTGCCCCTGGCCTGGGCTTTCTCGTGGCGCTACATCTCCCAGCGCCGGTACCTCTTTCCCGCCGTCCTCGCTCTCTCGCTCACCATCGTCTTTCACTTCTTGACCGCGTACCTGGCGGGCTTGACGTTGGGGGTGTGGATCATCATTCGACCAAGCCAATTCGTGGAGCGCACGAAACGGGCGCTCGTCTTGGGGGGCGGCGCCCTACTCGCCACCGCCTGGGTGAGCGTGCCCCTGTTCACCCACTCGACCTGGCTCGCGGTCAACCAGTTCCAGGTGGGCACCACCATCAACGATTCCTACGGGGCCCGACGAGTGTTGAGCTGGCTCGTCACCGGACAGATCTACGACTGGCACCGCGTGCCGCTCATCACCGTCTTCGCCGCCATCGGCCTCGTGGTGTGCCTGCGTCGTTGGTCCTACGACGAGCGTGGTCGAGCCCTCGTGGGCGCGTGGACCCTGAGCCTGCTGCTCTTCTTCGGTCGGCCCACCCTCGGTCCGCTGCTCAATCTCTTACCCGGTAACCAGAGTCTGCTGCTGCAGCGTTACATCATGGGGCTGCACCTGTCGGGGTTGATGCTGGCGGGCGTCGGGGCGGTCTGGACCGTCGTCGCGGGTTACCGGCAGATCGCGGCGCGCGTGCCGGGTGCCCTCGCGCGGGTCCGCGACTTCTTGCTCGGGGCGTCACCGTGGTTGCGCACGCCGCTCATCGTGGCGGTGTGCGTCGCGGTCTTGACACCGGGCTGGACTCAGTTGTCCACCTACGACCACTATTCGGCCCTCTACATCGGTTACCAGCGCGGAGTGGCGCCCACCCAGGGCGCCGAGGTGAACTCCCTCGTGGCCCTCGCCGAGGCCCGCGGCGGGGGACGCATTTACGCCGGCATGCCGTCGAACTGGGGCCACCACTTCTACGTGGGTTACGTGCCGGTCTATATCTACCTCGAACAACTCAACGTCGACGCCGTGGGCTTCACCCTGCGCACCAGCGGCCTCATGACCGACCCCGAGGCGTACTTCGACGAGTACGTGCCCGGCGACTACGCGGCCTTCGGGGTGCACTACATGATCTTGCCGGTGGGCCACACGCCCCCCATTTCCGCCACGCTCCTGCGCACTGCGGGGCCGTACCGCCTCTGGCAAGTCGACAGCGCGCGCGCCGCGTCACTCTTTCAGGTCGTCGACACCTACGGGGTCATCTTCGCCAACAACGCCAACCTGGGGACGCAGACGACCGGTTTCTTGAAGTCCTCCCTCCCGGGACGCGCCGTCTATCCGACGATCGCCTTCGCCGGAGGGGCCGCGGCGACGCCCACGCTCACCTCATTGTCCGCCCAGCGCGGCATCGCGGGCGTGGTCGTGCACCAGAGCCACGACCTCGTCTACGCCCAGCGCGCTAGCGCCACCGTGGTGACTCGCCGCACGTCGGTGGTGCTCTTCAAGGTGGCCTTCGACCCGGGCTGGCGCGTCAGCGTCGACGGACACGCCGCGGCCACCGTCATGGTGGCGCCGGCCCTGCTCGGTGTCGTGGTCAGTCCCGGTCGACACGTGGTGGTCTTCACGTACCACGGCTACGCCTACTACCCGGAACTCGACGCGCTCGCGGTGATCACGTTGATCGCGGTGGGGGCGGGTCCGTGGTGGTGGCGCCGGCGCACGAAGCAGGCGAGCCAGGAGGAACCACTCGACGGCCGGGGGGATTAGCGCGGGGCGATCGGACCGAGCGGCGCCGGCCAGGCGCTACGCGAGAGGACGATCTGCAGATCACTGACGTGTCGCTCGAGGAACGCCGCCTCGCAGTAACACAGATACATATGCCACATGCGCTCGAACTCCTCACCCAGGGCGAGCGCGCGCACCTGCGACGCGTGGGTGGCGAGGTTCTCGCGCCAGCGCGCCAACGTCTCGGCGTAGTGACGGCCGATGTCCTCCACGTCGACAACGCGCAGATCGCTCACCGACGAACTCGAACGCACGATGGATTCGAGTGACGGGAGGAACCCACCGGGGAAGATCATCTGCTTGATGAAATCATCGCTGTTCTTCGCCCGCTCGTAGCTGAAGTCGTTGATGGTGATGGCCTGCAGGGCCATCAGACCGTCGGGGGTCAAGAGACCGGCCAGGGTGGAGAAATAGGTGTCGAGTTGACGCCAACCGATCGCCTCAATCATCTCGATGGACACCAATTTGTTGTACGTCCCGGTGAGTTCGCGGTAGTCCTGGTTGCGCACGTCAATCAGGTGCGCGAGCCCGCGCTCGGCGATCAGGGCCTGGACGTAGTCGAACTGCGCGTCCGAAATGGTCACGGTGGTGACGCGACACCCGTAGTGCTCGGCGGCGTAGAGGGCGAAGCCGCCCCAGCCGGTCCCAATTTCCACGACGTGGTCGTCGGGACCGAGGGACAACTTGCGACAAAGTTTCTCGAGCTTGGCAATCGACGCGTCGTACAGCGACGTCGACGGATCCGCGAAGTACGCGCAGGAGTACATCATGGTCTCGTCGAGCATGAGTGAGTAGAACTCGTTGCCGAGGTCGTAGTGCGCTCGGATGTTCGCGCGGTCGCGCGCCTTATCGACTCGTTGAAACTTCTGCGCGAGATGGGTCAGGGGCGCGACGCGACGCGCGAGGGCGTCGAGTCGACGCATCAGGGGCTGCAGGTTCGACAGGACGAAGCGCACCACGGCGGTCAGGTCGTCGCAGTCCCACCACCCGTCGGTGTAACTCTCGCCGAAGCCGATGGACCCACCGCGGATCAACGCGTGATAGGTGCGTCGGTCGTGCACGGTGACGTGCACCTCGGGGAGGCCGCGGCCGTAGCGACGCGAGCCCGAGGCGTCCTGGAGAACCAAGGTGCCACGACGCGCTCGCGACAGGAGGACCCGCACCAGCACTTCCGAGCCCCGCCAGGCGCGACGGGCGCGACGCGCGGCCACGCCCTTGTGAGGAACGATCGACTCGTTCACGCGCCCACGTCCGTCGTGGTCGGGCCCCTCTTCGCGACGCGCCGAGGGTGAGAGTGGAACGGGGCGTGACGGCGCCACAACGTCCACGCCTGGCGGTAGATCCCCGCGCTGACCCCCACGGTCGATAGTGGATGACGCCAGACGAGTACGCCAAGGGACGCGCGCGTGATCTCGATTCGGCGCAGTGAGAGCGACGCGTCGAAGATGCGCTCGTCACCTCGTCGATTACCGAGGTGCAGCGCGAGGTGTGCGTCGGGTGATGACCAGGAGAAGACGTACTCGTGATCCATCCCCAGGAACGGCGACACGTGCATCTCCTTGGCGAACCGCGGATGCGGCGTCGCCGCGTCGATGACGTAGTGGTGGCGCTCGCCCCAGGGGGTGTTGCGCACCTCGAGCAGGATCTGTTCGACCTGATCACCCGCCTCGTCGAAGCAGTAGTAGACGCAGAGCGGATTGAAGAGCCAGCCCCAGAGTCGTACGTGACCGAGCAACGCGATGGGACCGACGGGACGGCGCGCGGAACGTGCGAACACCGCGTCGCGCACGGCCTCGTCGAGCGGCACCTCGTTGTCACCCAGGTAGTCACCGCGGCGGAACCACGCCGGGCGCGGGGCCGTCGCCGACCACGCGGGGTGAGTCGCCGCCACCTCGTCGATTTCGTCGAGGAACAGCAGGGGCATCATCGTCGAGTAGCGAAAGTCGTGGGCCACCGCGCCGGTGGCCGGTGTCGCGTGGCGCTGGTGGGTGATCGTCCCCTCGTAGAGGGCGCTCCTCACGCAACCCCCTCGGGAACGCTGGCCCCGAGAGCCCGACAGACCTGCAGCGCGGAGCGCGCGCCGTCCTCGTGAAAGCCGTACCCCCAGTACGCGCCCGCGTAGGAGATGCCGTCGCGTCCACTGATCTCGTCGTGGCGACGCTGAGCCCTCATCGCGGCGGCGTTGAAGACCGGGTGCCAGTAGGTCATCGACGCCACCACTTCAGCGGGGTCGATGGCGTCGGGCTGGTTCAGCGTCAAGTACACGGACCGGCGGGTGGACAGACCCTCAAGGCGGGTGAGGTCGTAGGTGAGCGTGGGAGCACTCACCCCGGGACGCCGACGCCAATTCCAACTGGCGCGCGCGCGCCGACGCCGCGGCATCACGCTCTCGTCGGTGTGCAGCGTGGCGTCATTGGGCCGGTACTCGATGGCGCCGAGCACGTCGCGCTCGACGTCGCTCGGGTTCTCGAGCATGGCCAGGGCCTGGTCGGAGTGCGTCGCGATGATCACGTGGTCGAACACCTCGGCACCGTGGTCGCCGTGCACCTCGACCCCCTCGGGTTGGCGCACCACGCGCCGCACGGGTGTCGCCAATCGCAGTCGCTCGCCGAGCGCATCGGTGATGGTGCGCACGTAGGTCGCCGAACCACCGACCACGGTGCGCCACTGGGGCCGGTCGCGCACCCCCAGGAGCCCGTGATTGCGGAAGAAGCGGATGAAGGCGGCGGCCGGGAATTGCAGAAAGATACTCGGGTCCGCCGACCAGATGGCCGCCCCCATGGGAATGAGGTACCACTCGATGAAGTGCACGCCGTAGTTCTCGCGGGCCAGGAAGCGCTCCAGAGTGAGGTCGAGGTCCTCGGGCTCGTTCAAGAGCGCGTGCGCCGAACGATTGAACTTCACGATGTCGCGCAACATCGACCAGAAACGCGGGCGCCACAGGTTGCGACGCTGGGCGAAGAGGGCCCGCAGTGACGTCCCGCACCACTCGACGTCGTCGTCGTCGTCGGCCATGGCAAAACTCATGTCACTGGGTCGCGTGACCACGGCGAGGTCGGCGAAGAGACGGGTCAAGATGGGGTAGTTGCCTTCGTTGTAGACGATGAAGCCGGTGTCGATCGCGTGCACCTCTCCGTCCACCTCGGCCGACACCGTGTGGGCGTGGCCCCCCGCCCGGTCGTCGGCCTCGAAGACGATGACGTCGTGATCACGAGCCAGGAGATGGGCGCAGACGAGTCCGGAGACTCCGCTGCCGATAATGGCGATGCGCACGTCCCCTACTCCTTCACCGTTTCACCCACCTCACGGTGCAGTCTGCTCAACGATGTGACATTACCGGTACTGTGAGCAGTGTCCGACAGGAGAACCCGTGGCCCACTACCGCACCACCGTGTCATCACCGTGGAACATCGAGACCGCCTTTGGCTATATGGCCGATTTCACCCACAGCGCGACCTGGGACCCGGGGGTCACCTCCGCCGAGCGACTCACCTCCGGCGAAGTCGGACTGGGCACGAAATTCGCCCTCGTGGCGGTCTTTAATGGACGCCCCATGCCCCTCACCTACGAGATCACGGCCTTCGACCCGCCTCGGCGTGTGGTGCTACGAGCGGTGACCTCCCGGGTGGAGTCAATCGACGAGGTGACCTTCGTCACGACGGCGACCGGCACCGACGTCACCTACGACGCGACCCTGCGCACCCGCGGGTCGTTCCGTCTGGCGGCGCCGATCGTGGCGCTGCTGTTCCGCGGCATTGGCGAGCGGGCCCGCGTCGGTCTCGCCCGCGAGCTCAACCGGTGACGAATCCGCTGGCCTGGGGCGTCGACAAGGCGCTCGAGGCGACGGTGGTCGGTAGTTTCTCGCGCGGTGGCTACGCGGCGCGGTCGCGTCTCGAGTCGTGGATCGATCCGCCCTCCCTCGCGGGTCGTCGCGTGCTCATCACCGGCGCCACCTCGGGGATCGGATTGGCCGCCGCGACGCGCCTCGCGCGACTCGGGGCCGACCTCACCATCGTCGCTCGTGACGTCGAGCGCGCTACTCGGTGCGTCGAGGAGATTCGCGCCCGCTCGACGAATGAGCGAGTCGACTTCCTCCTGGGAGACACCAGTGATCTCGTGGCCATGCGTCGCGTCGCGGACGAGGTCGCGCAACGCGGCGACCTCGACGTCCTCATCCACAACGCGGGGGCCATCACCGCGACGCGGACGCTGAGCGCCCAGGGGTTCGAGATGACCGTGGCGGCCCAATTGCTCGGTCCGTTCCTCCTCACCACCCTGCTGTTGCCGCGGCTGCGCCTCGCCCACCCCGGGCGCGTGCTCACCGTCGCGTCCGGTGGGCTCTACTCGCAGCGCTTCGACATCGACCACGTCGAGCTGTCGACGTCGGAGTACGACGGGGTGCGTGCGTACGCGACGGTCAAACGCGCCCAGCTCGTCCTCGCCCACGAGTGGGTGCGCCGCGTCGCCTCGAGCGAGGTCGTCTTTCACACCATGCACCCGGGCTGGACGGACACGCCGGGTCTGGCCGCGTCGTTGCCGAGCTTCTACCGACTGACCCACTCCCTGCTGCGAACCCCCGACGAGGGCGCCGACACCCTGGTGTGGCTGGCCAGCGCTCGCGAGGCGACCCGGAGCAGCGGACGTTTCTGGCTGGACCGACGACCCCGGAGCGAACACAAGGTGCCCTGGACGCGCTCGCGCGACGCCGACGCCGACGCGCGCGCGCTGTGGGACTGGTGCGTCGAACGCACCACTGGTTACTGAGTCACACCACGTTGCGCCGTCGCGCCAGGCGACGACGGGTATCGAACGCCACCCACGTCCAGGGCAGCGCGGCCACCGGCCGGGGCGCGAGGCGGTTGAGCACCGCCAACGCGCGCACCACGCGCGCGAAGCGACGGGCGCGACGGGCGTCCCAGTCGAGACCGAGGGTGGAGCGCAGATCGGCGTCGAGGAACCCACCCACCAGCAACCGGTGCAGTGGAACCACGACCGCGCGCAGCACCCGCGGCACGAAACGCAGCTCGACGAAGTCGCGCAGATACGCTTCGGTCACCTCGTCGAAGCACACCTCGTCGCGCGCCGCGGTCCAGTACCGCGCGAAGGCGGCGAGGTCGGACGGCCAGCGATGCGCGGGGACCTGCAGGGTGGTGGCGAAGCGTCCGCAGCGATGCAACAGTTCGAGCGCGACGTCCTCGTCGGGGCGGCCGTAGAGGGTCTCGTAGCCCTGGACGCAACCGACGTACATGCACGCGGCCACCCACAATTGCGCGTCGGGGTCGACCGCGTCGTAAGCCACGTCGTCGCCGGGTCGCGAACGGACGTGGCGATGCTGGGCGTCGACGTGGCGACGCATCTCGAGACGTTCGTCCTCGGTCCCGTAGAGCGCCACCCAGATGTAGGCCAGGGTCGTGCGCGTGCGCTTGAGGGGGTGACGCGTCAACGATCCGCTGGTCACGCGACTCTCCGCCACGCCGCGGCCCACGCTACGGCGCGCGAGTTGCCAGACCACGTTGGCACCCGCCGGGGCCAGCATCAGCCCGCGCATCAGGCGCTCATCGAGGACCGCGGCGAGTGACTCCGGGTGTTCTCGTGTCGTCGTGACGCCCATCACCCCATCGTAGGGACGTCTCACGCCAGACGCACGTGGCGCGCACCGTGACCAATCGCGCGCACCACGGCCGGCGCGGCCAGGAGCGATCGATGGGGTGTCGTGCGCCGGATCGGTCCTTCGACGACGAGTCGGTGGGAGTCGTCGAGGAGCTGCAGTCGGGTGGCGTCGGTGAACGTACGCGTGCGCAGCCGCAGCAGGTCCACGGGGGCCCCGTCGAGGAGCCGATTCGGCCACACCCACGACAGGGGGTCATCACAGGTCAGACGCACCACGTCGCGCGTGGCCGGCAGGGGACGCGCGAGCTCGGCGGCGAGGGCGTCAGCCACGACGCGCGCGCCGAGTGCCGCCACGTCGGCGCTCTCGACGGGGTGCAGGAGATTCCCCGCCGCGTAGATGCCCGCGACACTCGTTCGTCCCGCCTCGTCGCTCGCGGGGCCCCGCGTGCCCACGTCCATCTCCACCCCGGCCCGACGGACCAATTCGTGGTCGGGAATCCAGTCGCCGGTGAAGACCACCGTGTCGACGGCGAGACGGCGTTGACGACCATCGCGCACGTCTTCGAGCGTGACCGCCGAGAGACGCCCTCGACCCTCGAGGTCCACGACGCGCGAGTGGTGCCACACCGGGGCGCCGGCCAGGTAGCGAGCCGCGAGGCTCGCCCCGGCGACGCTCTGGTGGCGCTCGAGCTCGGTCGCGAGACCGACCACCGTCACGCCGGCGTGTCGCAACGTCATGATCGCCGAGAAGGAGACGTGCTCGGCGCCCACCACCAGCGCGCGGCGTCCCACCGGTAACCGCTCGAGGTACGTCCACTGCTGCAATTGTCCGGTGGTGAAGACGCCCGCGGGTCGGTCGCCGGCGATCCAGCGCGCGGCGCGGGGTCGTTCGCGCGCGCCGGTGGCCACCAGGACCCGTTGCGCGTCGACGCGTTCGACCCCGCGCGCGCTCGTGATATCCACCCCACGCGCATCCACGTCGATCACCGTGGTCGACGTAGCGACCTCCACTCCCTGGGCCAGGGCGCGACGCACCAATTCTTCGGCGTACCGCGGTCCCGACAGAAAACGGTGGAGATCACGTACGCCGAATCCCGGATGCACGCAGTGGCGCGGCACCCCGCCGGCCACGCTCTCGCGTTCCACCACCAGTACTCGCGCCACCCCGCGTTCGCGTAGGCGAGTCGCCGCCGTCAGACCGGCGGGTCCGGCCCCCACGACCACCACGTCGACGGTGCGCGTCATTCGCCGAGTCCCGTGAGACGGGCGGGATCAATCCCGGTGGCGCTCGCCATCAGGGCCACGACGTGGGCCGCGCAGTAGAAACCCTGGCAACGGCCGTTCATGGCTCGCGTGCGCCGACGCAGTCCCGACAGACCCGTGGGGGGGACCTCACTGGCGAGGGCGTCGGCGATCTCCCCGGCACTCACGCGCTCGCAGTGACACACC
>Ga0075030_100006635_pt1 | contig 10349 bp, 5 predicted proteins | sample LitLauG_LLR_2012_FD_71393 | JGI IMG/M metagenome (GOLD analysis project Ga0075030, IMG submission 71393) | Freshwater sediment microbial communities from Pennsylvania, USA - Little Laurel Run_MetaG_LLR_2012 | ecosystem: Environmental > Aquatic > Freshwater > Creek > Sediment | place: USA...
TCCTGGATCGCGTCCAGAATCACCTGGGCGTTCTTCACGCGCGGCAGATAGAGATATTTTGCGAAGTCATCCACCAGCAGTTTCACGCCGACGTGGTTCCCCCGCCACAGCGGTACCTGATCGATTTCGAATCGCAGGACCGCGCCGGCCATGCTGGTGATCAGCAGCCCGTCGTTCTTCAGCTTCTTCGACGCCCGCTCCGCCATCCACTCCTGCCCTTGAAGCCTGAACTCCTGCCACTCGACAGCGGGGAACGCCTGGCCAGGCTCCGGCCGCTTCTGGCCAGCCACAAGCAGCCAGACATACGTCTCAGGAATTCTCCCCTTCACTGCCTGATCGGAGCTCGTCAAACGCTGTTCCACCTGATTGGCCTGGAATGGCGTCAGATTCAGTGAGACGGTATCCTTCTCGATGGATTGCCAGGCGAGGTAAGATCGGACCGCCTTGTCGAGGTCCACGAACCGGGTCTTGTCGGCGGCCAGGAAGACCAGCATGTTGCCGCAGTTCCGGCCCGCCGAACCCCGATTCAGGATCTCGGCCGCCGATTGCCTGCCCGCGCTCGAATCCGTCTTTGCGCTGTGTGGATAGTCCGGACTCAGGATGACCAGTTTAGCCTCGGGCTCATCCACGACGTCACCGGAACCTGCCGGGCACGAATGAACCTTGGAGAAGTCCCCACGGTGCTTCGCCTCTTCCGCCAGTCGGCGCCGGATCTCTTCTGTCACATCCTCCGGGTGATACCGCTCGGCTCGTTCCTCGGCCAGACGGTTCACGCTGGGCTGCGTGGCATACCAGTAACGGCTCCCATCCACGTAGAGGTACGTCGCCTGGTCGGCCAGCTTCCGCAACGCATCGCCGAAGGTCCCGGATGTCTCACCCGGTTGGACGCAGCCGAGCTTGATCTGGCGGTCTTCCAGGCCCTTCTTGGTGGCATCCTGAGTTGGGGCGGACCCGAGGTAGAGCGTGCGCGCCACCCGGCGCGCCGCGGAATACCGCCCGAGCATCGGGTTCTCGCGGTCAATTCTCAAGGGCAGCGAGTTCGGCCCGTCGATGTCCTTCTCGATAATCGGGTCCCACACCGGCGGCAGATACCGTGTCAATTCGCTCTGTACGGCAGGCGCGTCCACCGGCACGCTTGCCGGGAGGATCATAAGCCCTTTGTCCTCGCGCTCCCACAGGGCATGAATCACCGCCGACATCAGGCGCAGCACGCCGCGGGTTCGCTGGAATTTATCCAGAGTGGACCAGTCGTTGTACAGCCGGTCGAACAATTCCGGGTGGATCGGATACGCCGCCTTCATGCGGCGCTCATACTCGGATTTTCCCGCTTCGGAAGGGAACTCCTGCGCGAACTTGCGATACTCGTCCGCGAACGCCTTCACCACCGCATCCCGCGCGGTGAACAGTTCCGGATCGGTGATCGGCTGGAATAAGCGCCGCCGGACGATCTCAAAGCCCTCTTCCGCGCTCGCCGGGCGCCAAGATGTCTCAACCCGCTCGATGACGTTCTTCAATCGTTCCAGCGCCGCGAGTCCGCCCTCGCCGCCAATCTCATTCTGCGATGACGGAATGCTGACCACCAGCAGCGTCTTATCCGCCAGCTTCGCCGACTCGCTCAGCGTCTGCGCAAAAGTGAAATGTGCGTCGAAATCGCCAGCCGGCAAGTCCGACTTGTTGTAGAGCTGCCGGGCATAGGCCACCCACTCATCGATCAGGATCAGACACGGCGAGTACTTATTGAAGAGCAGGCGTAGCGAGTCGCCTGGGCTGACAGCCTTCTCATCGGCACTGCGCACCATCGCGTAGCCTTCTTTGCCTCCCAGTTGCCATGCCAGTTCGCCCCACATCGTCCGCACGACCGTTCCGTCCGGCTTCTTGTGGAGATCGGCCGGGGACATCCGGTTGCCCACCAGCACGGCCCGCCGGATCTTGGGCGGTTGGGAAACTCCCGCCATCTTTGTGACCGTTTCCAGTCCCGGCAATTGTCCGGCAGGCACGCCGGCAAACAGATGCCAGAGCGCCAGCATGGAGTGCGTTTTGCCGCCGCCGAAATTGGTCTGCAACTCCACTACAGGGTCGCCGCCATTTCCGGCAAGCCGTTGCAGTGCGTTGGCGAGCAGCTTCTGCAAGCCTTCCGTGATGAACGTCCGGCGATAGAACTCGATGGGGTCTTTGTACTCGTCCGAACCTTCACCCAAATAGACCTGCCAAAGATCGGCGGCAAATTCGGCTTGCTGGTAGCGGCCGGAAGCTACGTCCGGGTGCGGTGTCACGATCTCCCGCCACGGACGCAGTCCTGTCGCCGGTTTGCCTTCCACCGCAGTGCTCGATTCCTTGCGCTTCTGAGTCCTGAGTTGTTCCTCGAACTTGACGCGGAGGATTTCGGCTTTCATCTGTTCGACGGCCTCGACCTGTTCCGCCGAGACCGCCGCCAGCAGTCGCGAAATGCTGTCGATGGCGCGGTAAGCGTCGTCCGTCGAGAAGGCCTTCTGGTGGGCCCATTTGTTCCGCACGTCACGAAGTTCGAACGCCAGGTTCCGCTCCGAAGGGCCGAGGATCTTCTTGAAGCAGTCGTTCCACAACTCGCACATCACCTGCAGCAGGGCCTGCGTATCCCAATTCAGCCCTTTGCCGTCCTTGCCCGGCTGTTGCCAGTCCGGAAAACTCGGTTTTGCCGTCTCCAGCCACCGGTCCTTATAAGTCGCCTTCAACTCCCGCTCGACGTAGGGCCGCAATCCATCCTTCAGGACGTCCAGAGCCTTCCCAACGCGTTCGCTATTTGTGATGGCCATCTCTCAGGGTTCCTGGGCGCTTTCGATGCGCCGCTGCACTTCGTCGCAAAGTTTGGCCGCGACCGTCAATGCTTCCGACGCCTCAGCCGCATCCGGCTCGTACGGTGCATCCGGATACCGGAAAGCAGACGCATAGTCCGTCAATTCCTCCACATCCTGCAGAATCGGCGCAAGGCTTGGGTCCGCCGTGACACACTGCAACCCCAGGTCCTTCAGGTCATGAGTCTTCCGAAACGCAATCTGGTGAAAGGTCAGGAACGCTTTAGCCGCCTTCTCGGCGGCTTGCTGGCAAAAAAAGACGGCACGCGATGGCTCAGGTTCCAGCAGGATCTGCGCGGCGTGCCGGTCCTTCGCCGCCTCCCGGAGCCACTTGGTCGCCTCTTTACGCAGCAACTCGGCTGGCGTCATAGAGCAGCCTCCCTTCGCGAACTACCGTCGCCGGCAGGGACGCCACGACGTGGGCCGCGCGCGCGTCGAAATCGCTACAAGGCAATCGAACGACATCCACCGCAGCTTGCAGCCCCCAAAGACGCTTATGAACGCTCCGGTCCCGGTAGAGGCTTTCCGGCGCGTCGTCCGGCAGCACGACGCAGAAATCCAGATCGCTGTCCGGCCCGGATTCCCCCCGCGCTTCCGAGCCAAATAGGTAGATGCGAACCGGCCGGTAGAAATCGACCAGCCGCCGGGTAATCTCTTCGATCGTCTCCTGTTTGGTCATGACCTGTCCCATTATCCTTCCAGTACCCACTTTTGTTACGATCCACTCAGCTCAAATGCTTCAGACGCCATCGACGGCCATGCCACCACGAGGCTGTTGTAATAGCCTGCTTCTTCCGCCCAGCCCTTGCGCTCGCAGAGCGTGTAGAGCCGATAGGCGAGATCGCGGGCGATTTCCGCCATCCCACCGATCTTCGCTTTCAAGTTAGCCGTCTCCGCTTCGCCCTTCTGGTCGAGACGGCGGATGAGGTGCTGGGTCACTTCCCAGACTGTTAGGCGGCGGATTGTTGACGGGTCCCAGTCTTCAGGAAGTTCCTCCCGGCGAAGCAGTCGGACCTTGCCGGCGCGGGAGTGGAGAATGCCGGCCTCCGCGAGGTGCGAGATGCTGAGCGCCTTCGCCGTGGCCAGTACCTCCGCCTCGCCATAAAGAGCTTCGTCGAATTGGTGGTGCTCAAACCATGCCAGCGCCCAGCGTGTATCCGGATCGAACTCGCTTTCCAACTCGGAGAGCACCTCGTCGAGCCCCTGATTAATCAGCCCCAGGGCCGTTCGGACTCGCATCGGCGAACCGTCGGTTTCGAGTACCTTCTGGTAGCGGGAAAAGACCGCCATGCCGGGGCCGATAGCCGCCTGCGCCAAATCGACGGGGGCGATGTTACCCTTCTGCATGTTGCGTAGCGCAAGCGGGAGGTCCTTCTTCAGGGAGACCAGAAAATCTTTGCGGGTCGTGATAGGAGCGGATGCGGGCCGCGGGCGGCAAACGAGAATTATCGAAGATGCTAGAGAGTTTCTGCCCTTGTTGCGGAATCCCCCCGCGCGCTCGGTACGCATGGGCCAAGTGCCACATATCTGCAAATCTGAGCGTATGAGTGCTTCCAGCATTGTTTCCCACCCAGTTGATGCGACCGCGCCGCCCGTCTGCCCGTCTTCATCATCTTCGCTTTCTGATTGCTTGAATGCATAGTAGACCGTAAGCGGATAATCTGAATCCTGGATTCTTCTGATCCGGCCAAAGGCCTTCTCGAGCCCAGACTCGAAAAACCTTCGGGCTTGCTCCATATTGCCATCGAATCGGAAAGGGGTGGCTATTAGCTCCTGTAACCGCGGGACCACCATCCGTTTCGACCAGCGCCGCGCCATGGCCTCCGTTTTCGGCGGATCGCCTTCCGGCCCTGGCGGTTCCGTTACCAAGCCGAACCCCATCAGGATTGGATCAATTGTCTTCAGCTGGAAGTCCATTTCGCGAATCTCATGGCGGATCTGCTCCGCCATGACTCGGACATCGATTCGCCCCATCAGGGCAACGGCGCGATCCGCGGAGGTGATCTTCATCCCCTGGGAATTGAGCCGCATGAACACTTCTGCAATTTCGTCGATTGTTGCCGAATCAACTGTAACAACCGGGATCGGGTAAGTCAGAAACCGATTCCTGCAATCCTGCGCCAGTTTCAAGAACCACTGGGCCTGGCTCGGCATCTTCCTCTTCCAGTTGGGATCCAGGATGTGGCTGAGCGGCACATACTCCTTGTCGACCGGCTTCCTATGGACGATCCGGCGCGTGTCCCCGGTTTCCGCATCGGGCTTGACAACGAAGCAGATCCGGCCAAAGTCGATCTCCCGCCCGGCGTCATTCTCCCTTCTCTCGGCCTTGAACGCCTGATAGATCACCGAAAGCCGCTGCTGTCCGTCGATGACGAACAAGATGGTTTTGTTCTTGCGATTGAAGGGTGGCAGGACACCGGTCGACTGCTGGATCAGGTTTGCCGACTTGCGGTCCATCTCCCAGAGGAACAGGGATCCGATCGGCATCTGGTAATAGATGCTGTCGAGCAGTTTGGCTGCGCGCCCGGCATCCCATACAAAGTTGCGTTGCAGTTTCGGAATCGCGAATTTGTGATCGTGCAAGAGCGGATCGCGGAGGGCGCCGATCTTATGAGTCTTTAGGAGGGGCGCCTTCATTGGTCAGACCTCGTCAGTTTGTCATTGCGACCTTTGGCTGTGCATGGCGCGGCGAACGGTCCTTTGGGGTCATACACCCCCGTGAACTTTAATGCGAGATCTCCATCTTGCGTATAGCCTCCTTGTACAGTCCGAGCGAACAGGCCTTGGTGAGCGCTCAAGCGGTAGCTTCTCCCAGCTCAAGAAGGTCAGCCAGATTGTAGTTGATACTCTCCACTGCGAAATCGGGCTCCTGCCGGAACGGTTGGCGGATGTAGACCAGCTTCTGCTGCCCGTCCTCCACTTGGCCGATCGCCAGGATGAAGTCGTCCGGCTTGTTCAGCGCCGTGAGGATCTCATTCCGTGTGACCGTCACAGTAATGGCGCCGGCGACCCGGCCCTTCACTTCAATGAACCGCAGTTTGCCGTCCGACAGGACCTTCGATTCAATGTCGTACCCGCACTTCTCGCCGCTCACGTCCCGCGGTTCGTTGCCAAGCCTCTTCTCGGCTTGCATGACCATCTGCATGGCGAGCAATTCCATCTGCTTCCGGGCTTCCGCCGACACGGCATCGGTAGTGGCACAACTTGGCTGAGCGGGAGACGGGAGCAACTGGCGGAGAAGCCCTATGGGGACGACCAGTGAGCCGCCGATCGCAACCGGCGGCAGAGGCGAAATCTGGCGTTCGAGTTCGAGTTCCGTCATCCGTCGCTGAAGGCGGGCTTGCAACTCATCGGCGCGCTGGCGGGCCTTCCCCGAATTGATCTTGGCATTGGTTTTACCGGCCAGTTCCTGGTCCTTAAGCTGGTTGGCGCGATGATCCCAGTACGTGATTTCTTTCGTCAGCCGATCCTTGACTGCGGCCATGGTTCTGGTGACCAGGTCATCGCGGCGCTTTCGGACTTCGTGGAGGTGAATCGGAACCAGATTCGCAATCGCGTGGCCAACCACCACCGATTCCAGGTCGCCATTGAGCCAAGCCTGCGACTCCAATGTGGCTGCGAGACCGGTCCGTTCTTCGGGCGTCGCCGGCCGATAGTCCAGGTAAGGGGCGTATCCGGCGTTCCTGGTGGAGCCGATGGCATCCGTCTCCACGAACTGCAGTTGCCGGGAGACCACGCGGCGGTTGCCGGCCTTGTCGGTGCGGCCGTCCGGGATGGTGTGCTCCAGGTAGAAAAGCGCGCGGACTGCTTCACCGTCATCGTCGGGGTCTACCAGGACCGCGACGCGTTTCAGGAGGTCCCGATTCCGTTCCAGGATGAGATCGATGGTTGCGCCCAGGAGTGGCTGGCCCGGACAGACGAAGGTGGCCAGCGGTTGGCCCGGAACCGCGCAGAGGGACTTCTCGAAGGTGATCCGTTCATACTTACCCAGGACGGGCTCGCCGGTACCGATGAGCCGGTCCCGCTGGCGGATCAGGGCGGGAACATGGGTGATTTCGAAGCGGCGTGGCTCCCGCTCCTTGATGGAACCGCCCAGAATTCGGAAGGCCTCCAGGAAAAACGATTCGATGAAGTGCGGTTGCAGGCGTCGCGCTTCGGCGCGCTCCATATCCTCCCTGATCCTCTGGACCTGAGAAGCATCCATGCTGTCGTTGGCGAGCGCACGCTCTTCGAGAAGCTCCTGACAGTGTTTGCGGTCGGTCAGGTTGTCGACGATCTGATGGAGGCGAGCCTTGACCTCGGGTCGGTCACCGTACCGAATCGCCTCGATGAGCAGGTCGCGAAGCCGTTGTTCGCGGAACAGTTGACCCAGGATATCGAAGACCCCACCACCAAGGGCCTCCCGCTCCAACTCGATCTTTTCGAGGAGGCGCTTGTATACGTCGCCCTCGCGCGTCTCTTCCGCCAGCAGATTCCAGAGATGGCAGACTTCGGTCTGCCCGATGCGGTGAATGCGGCCGAACCGCTGCTCCAAACGGTTCGGGTTCCAAGGCAGGTCATAGTTGACCATCAGGTGCGCGCGCTGTAGGTTGATGCCCTCACCGGCGGCGTCGGTGGCCAACAAGATGAGAACGTCCTTGTCCTGTTTGAACGCCTCCTGGGCCTTGGTGCGCTCCTCGCGGCCCATCCCGCCATGAACGATGACGAGCGCCTCGGGAGCGCCGAGGAGCGCGCGAAGCCGCTCGGTCAGGTAATTCACCGTGTCGCGGTGCTCGCTGAAGATGACCATCTTTCTTCGGTGGCCCTGCGCATCGAACATCTCGGCGTGGTTCTGGAGGAGCGATGACAACTCCTCCCACTTCTTGTCCGTTCCGCTGCGGCGGACCTTCAGAGCCAACGCTTCCAGGTTCTTCAGGATCTCGATCTCGGCTTGGAGTTCGGCGATGGTGCGCGCCGCCGTCGCCTGATCGACGACGGTCTCTTCGGTCTCCTCGACCTCGGCGTTGGGTGCGTCGTCCAGATCGTCGATGTCTTCTTCGGTGAGACCGGGCAGGCGCTGGTCGTCGTCCTGAAGGGCCGCTCCGCGTTTGAGGATCTGTTCTTCGCGCAACCGACGCTCGAGCCGTTCCCGGCGGCGCCGCAGGGATTGCAGGATCGCCTCGGGCGAAGACGCCAGCCGCCGTTGCAGGATGGTTAGCGCGAATCCGACCGTTCCCTTGCGACCTTCGTTCTCCAGCGCGTCGGCCCGGTTGAATTCCTCGCGGACGTAATCGGTGACGCTCTTGTACAAGGCGGCTTCCGCGTTGGAGAGCTTATAACCGACCGTGTATGCCCGCCGCTCGGGGAACAGGGGCGTTCCGTCGAACTTGAGCAACTGTTCCTTCACCAGACGGCGCATCAGGTCGGAGGCATCGACAGTATGCACGCCGTCGCGCGACCGACCTTCGAAACGGTCGCCGTCGAGCAGCGCCATAAACAGTTGGAAGTCTTCAGGCTTGCCGTTATGCGGTGTCGCCGTCATGAGCATCAGATGGCGCGTTAGCTGGCCGAGGAGTTGCCCGAGACGGTAGCGCTTGGTGTACTTGACCTCGCTGCCAAAGAAGGTGGCCGACATCTTGTGGGCTTCGTCGCATACGATAAGGTCCCAGTCGGTGTTGGCCAGCTTCGCCTGGACGTCCTCATTGCGGCTCAGCTTGTCCAGGCGGCAGATGGCCATAGGGTTCTCAGCGAACCAGTTGCCAGTGCGCGCCGATTCGAGCTTGTCGTTCGTCAGGATTTCGAAGGGAAGCTGGAACCGTTGGTACAGCTCGTCCTGCCATTGCTCGGCAAGATTACCGGGGCACACGATCATGCAGCGGTGGAGGTCGCCGCGGATCAGCAGTTCCTTGATGAGCAGCCCTGCCATGATCGTCTTGCCGGCACCGGGGTCATCCGCCAGGAGGAATCGGAGGGGTTGCCGCGGCAGCATCTCGCCGTAGACCGCAGTGATCTGATGCGGCAGGGGGTCGACCATCGAGGTGTGGATGGCGAGTAGCGGGTCAAACAGATGAGCGAGGTTGATCCGGTGGGCCTCAGAGACCAGGCGGAACAGCTTCCCGTCGCCGTCGAAGCTCCATGGCCGGCCCCTTTCGCCGATTTCCAAAGTGGGTTCGCGATCCCGGTAGAGGAGGACGACGCTGGGCTTTCCGGCGGGATCTTTGTACGTGAGCTCGATTGCCGCCGAACCGTACCACTTGACGTCAATTACCGTGACAAGGCAATCGGGCAGGATGCCCTTGACGGAGGCGCCGCGAGTGAGATCTTCGAGCTTGGCCATGAGTGGTCTGCGGCCTTTGCATCTATTTGAGATTAGACCGAAAGCTCATGATATTACGTTGCGCATCCGCGTGCCCAGCAAGAAGCCATCGCGGAGGACTAGGCGTGAGCGTTCCGCAGAAATAGCTTCGTCGCGCCACCGCTACCTGGTACGAGGCCGCACAAGCAGGATTTGCCCCGTTGAGCAGGTACTTTCCACCCTCGTCATAGAAGACGGAGTATCCCTCACGGAAACGCGCAGCTATGTTGGCCGGGAGGGACCAAGCACAGAGCGATTGTAGCTGCGGCGGCAGTCCCGGATCGCCACGCGGGCGTTCCTTGCCGAAGCCAAGGCCAGATGTATCGTTAGGCGCGGGTTTTTCGGGAAAGAACCTCCAGATCTCGGGCAAAGTAATCCACCTGCAGCCGTCCATCGAGTAGCACCGTTGGCGGTTCCTGTGGCCTGGCGCCCAGGAGGTCCTCGATGCGTTGGGCAGCTTTGCACGTGTCCGGCTTCGACCGGGTCTCCGTCGGGATGACCGGGAAATGTTCGAAACTCCCAGCGTGGTGGCATCGGCCGGTTGGAGCGCTTCACGTCGCTTAACCGGTTCGGGGATTCACGTCACGTCTTATCACGGCCCCGAACTCCTTTTCCGCAACCTGCAACTCCCAGCATACCTGCAGTTCTACCCAGAATCTGGACGACGTGCCGAAGTACCGCGCCAGTCGCAGAGCGGTCTCAGCGGTGATACCGAGATTCTCGTTGATGATGTCGGTGATGAACGTTACCGACATGCCTAGCGCTAAGGCTAACTCCTGCGGCGATATACCAAGGGGAGTCAAGAGTTCTTCACGAAGGATTTCTCCTGGATGAATGGGATTGGCACGACTGTAAGTGAAGAACGCATCGTTGTTCGTCGTTTTCATATTCGCCTCGCTCTTCATTCCTGGCCCTTCGCTTCCAGGAACTCGTCATACTCTGTTGGCGGTGCGAAAGATCCGGGGGCTCCGTGGCGGACGCCGCGGTCAAACTCACCCCCTTCAAATGGCGGCGGTGTCAGCCCCAACCGGTCACATGGCGCGTCTTGGAGGTTCTGACGGACGCCCAAGTAAATTTCCGTGGTCACGACGGATGCGTGGCCCAAAGACAACTGAATCTGTTCCAACGGTGCACCGCCGGTCTTTGCTAAGCGGGCCCAGGTCCGCCGCATGTCATGGGGAGCC